>OHBI01000916.1_pt1 | contig 12648 bp, 8 predicted proteins | sample 1577361 | NCBI WGS metagenome assembly OHBI01 (sample SAMEA3879579, study PRJEB24766) | human gut metagenome | biome: human-associated habitat; feature: feces | place: USA | collected 1985/1987 | reverse complement strand
TGCTCTTCCGATCGAACAATACTTTGTGAAAAACTTTAATAAAAGAGGTGGTGATCTATGATAAATCTTGCTTTTCGTTGGGAAATAGTTGCTTTTTAATGCAATAAAGTATATAATAGAGACTGTTAAAAGATGTTTGGCGCTGTGTCAAGTTACTCTTTTCACAAAAAAATTTTTTGATTTTCATAAGGAGGAAATCACTAATGGTAGTTAAAGTTGGTATTAACGGTTTCGGTCGTATCGGTCGTCTTGCTTTCCGTCGTATCCAAAACGTAGAAGGTGTTGAAGTTACTCGCATCAACGACCTTACAGATCCAGTTATGCTTGCACACTTGTTGAAATACGATACAACTCAAGGTCGTTTCGACGGTACTGTTGAAGTTAAAGATGGTGGATTTGAAGTTAACGGTAAATTCGTTAAAGTTTCTGCTGAACGTGACCCAGAACAAATTGACTGGGCTAACGACGGTGTAGAAATCGTTCTTGAAGCAACTGGTTTCTTTGCTACTAAAGCAGCTGCTGAAAAACACTTGCATGCTGGTGGTGCTAAGAAAGTTGTTATCACTGCTCCTGGTGGATCAGATGTTAAAACAGTCGTATTTAACACTAACCACGATATTCTTGATGGTACTGAAACAGTTATCTCAGGTGCTTCATGTACTACAAACTGCTTGGCTCCAATGGCTAAAGCTCTTCAAGATAACTTCGGTGTTGTTGAAGGATTGATGACTACTATCCACGCTTACACTGGTGACCAAATGACATTAGACGGACCTCAACGTAAAGGTGATTTACGTCGTAGCCGTGCTGCTGCAGTTAACATTGTTCCTAACTCAACAGGTGCTGCAAAAGCTATCGGATTAGTTATCCCTGAATTAAACGGAAAATTAATCGGATCTGCTCAACGTGTTCCAACTCCTACAGGATCAACTACTATTTTAGTAGCTGTTGTTGAAGGTGATGTAACAGTTGACCAAATCAACGCTGCTATGAAAGCTGCTACAACTGAATCATTCGGATACACTGAAGAACAATTAGTATCTAGTGATATCGTTGGTATGCGTTACGGATCATTGTTCGATGCAACTCAAACAATGGCTCACTCATTAGGTGACGGAACTACTCACGTACAAGTTGTTTCTTGGTACGACAACGAAAACTCTTACACAAGCCAAATGGTTCGTACAATTAAGTACTTCTCAGAATTAGCTTAATAATTGTAAGACTTTTAAGGAGCTGTAACGGATAAAGAAGTTTCAGCTTAATAAAAAAGGACCGAATATTCAAGATTTAAAAATCTGAATATCGGTCTTTTTTGGTATAATATGTTTGTGCCAAAATACCTAGTTAATTGTAATGCATATCAGCCATCATTTCAATTCCCTTTGTGTTTTTCTTACGAAGATGTCGTTGAAAAAGACGATATCTCAAGAACTGTGAAGGAAGTCGTAGAAGAGGTCAACATTTTTAAATATATCGATTTCTCACAGAATAACGCTCATGGATATGATGCAATCCAAATGTTCGAAGCAGTCATTCTTGCATTTGCGATAAACGGTTATGCTTCTCTTCGTGATTTAGAAAAATTATGTAAATATGACATTCGCTTTAAATTCATTATGAACGGTTCAACACCTTCTCATATGGCTTTTGAAAGGTTTATCAAAGATAAGCTTGCTATGCCTATCGAAGATATATTTGTGGATATCAACAAGTATATTGAAGCTCATGATGTCATAGATACAGAAGTACTATATATTGATGGAACCAAATTTGAGGCCAATGCCAATAAGATGACTTTTGTATGGATGAAAGCCACAAAAAAATTCAGAGAAAAGCGTTGGATCAAAGTTATGGACAGGCTTTCTGCATTTAATAAATATTGTTCAAAAAACAATTTGAATATTCGTTTTTCAATTGTACGAGAAATTAATTTCGATTATTTGTTTGAAGTAGTTTCTGTAATAGAACAGCTGATGGCGAAGAATTCAATCCAAGTTGTGCATGGAAAAGGTAAAAAGAAACATGAACTGCAAAGGTATCAGGAAGCATTTAAAGAAGATGCGTTGAAGATGTTTAAATACACCATATATTCTGATATTGCAGGAGATCGAAACAGTTTTTCGAAGACGGATCCAGATGCAACGTTCATGCACATGAAATACGATTACTATAACCATACCAATGTATTCAAGCCTGGATATAATGTACAGGTTGGAAGCAGTGACGGATATATACGACATGTATATGTATCAAGTGACGTCAATGATCTTAGAACATATATTCCATTTATGGAAGGCTATCATATGGCTTATGGAAGCTATCCACATGCCACACCAGCAGATGCAGGATACGGAAGTTTTGACAACTATAAATATGACAAGGAACATGGAATTCAATTGTATATGAAATACAGCGGAATGCGTAAAGAAGCTGAAAAGAAAACGACTAAGAATCAGTTTACCCGAGCACAGATGAATCCGAATGAAGAGGATAAGATCATTTGTCCAGCGAACCATGAATTTACATTGGTAGATACACGAATAGAACGGCGAGGCGTGTATCCACGAGAAATCGAAATGTATCAGAATGAACATTGCGAAGGCTGTCCATTCAAATCTCAATGTACGAAGTCAAAAACAGGGCGAACGATACAAAGGTGTCGAGAGCTTGAATCCTACAAAAAAGAAGTCAAAGAAAATCTTTCGACTGAACAAGGTAAAAAGTATATGACACAACGAAGTATCTGGAGTGAAGGAATCTTTGGACAGATCAAAGAAGACAATCATTATGATAAATTACGTCGTCGCGGAATATCTGGTGTAAAACTGGAGATACTACTCGTATGTATCGGTCATAATCTAAGAAGATATCACACTCGAAAACTAGAATTCCAGAAAAACAACAAAATAAACTAAGGTTCTAAGAGTAAAAAAATAATGAAAATAGACATCTTTTTTTAGTGCGCCTAAAAAGACGGTAAGGTTAGATGTGTATTTTCATTTTTTATTTATATTAAAGCTAATCGAACAAAAAGAAAGGAGCTGAACTCCATAAGTAATAAAATTTACTTACTCGTTACAGCTCCTAATTTCAGATACTGTAATTTTTTTGATGACTGGCTGCTTACTTTCTGCGATTGTTCCATTATCATCCATTGGATCTGCATCCTCACAAATCTTGTCTACAACCTTCATTCCTTTTGTGACATGTCCAAAGGCAGCATATTGACCATCTAAGGATTCATTGTCTTCTTGCATAATAAAGAATTGTGAACTTGCCGAATCATAATCCGAACTTCTTGCCATAGAAATAACACCACGCTTATGTTTGATGTTGTTCTTTACACCATTCTCTTTGAATTCTCCCTTGATTGTTTTGTCGGATCCTCCCGTACCATTTCCGTTTGGATCACCACCCTGAATCATGAATCCTTCAATAATTCGATGGAATGTCAATCCATCATAAAAGCCGGATTTGGCAAGATCTACAAAGTTTTGCACTGTAATAGGCGCTGTTTTTCCATCTAACTTAACCGTAATTGTTCCATAATCCTTCACTTCAATATTTGCGATATAATCCTTTGTCTCTTTTTGACACCCAAACAAAGATATACATAGAACAAACGAACATAAAATCGTTATTAACTTTTTCATTGTTTCCACCTCCATCTTATTTTAACAATACACAAGAAAAGGAGCAAGTACATGCCCCTTAGCGATTCGATTTTTCAATCCATTCTTTTGTCTTCATTACCTTATCTGGGAATGTCTTAAAATCTTTTAACTTCCAAGTCCAGTTCTTATTAGATACTGTTCCTGGTGTATTGATTCTAGCCTCTTCTTTATATCCACAAATATCCCAAATTGGTAGAATCACAGTATCTGCATTACTATCTAACGCAAACTGACACAACATTTCATTAAAGGCACGACTTGAATAGCCTTGGTTTTTAAAGAAACGACGCAAACTAATACGCTTATTTGAATCATACGTGTGATAATCCTCATTGCATGTCGCATTATCATGGGTTCCCGTATATAAAACAGAGTTTTTCTTTGCCTTTTTCTTTAATTGTTTAGCTTCCATTCTAAACAATAAAACATCCATGCCTGGAATTCCATAGTCTTCTTCTAATTCAATAACTTCAGGACGAATCAAGCCTAAATCTTCTGCCACCAAGACAATATCTGGACATGCTTTTAAGATCGCATCAATCAATTTATGAGCAGGACCCAAGATCCATTGTCCCTCAATGGCAGTAGGACAAGATTCGGGAATCTTCCAATATGTATCAAACGCTCTGAAATGATCGATTCTCACCATGTCGTAACAACGATTCATCCAACTCATACGATTGCACCAGAAAAGATATCCATTTTTTTCCTGCGCATCAAAATCATAAATTGGCATTCCCCAACGCTGTCCAGTTTCACAAAAATAATCTGGTGGACAACCCGCAATATATTCTGGTTTTCCTTCTTCATCCAATAAGAAAGCTTTACGGTTGCACCATACATCCGCACTATCTAAATCTACATAGAATGGCATATCCCCCATGATTTTAAGATTTCTTGCGTGCGCATACATTTGAATTTCATCCAATTGTTTATAAAAAACAAACTGTAAAAATTCAATATAAAAAATCTCATCTTTATAATCATCCAAATCAATATCACGATTTTCTGGCCAATTCTTATATTCATCTTCCCACTCAAACCATGGAGCTCCATTATAAAAACTCTTGAATAAAGAGTAGGCAGACCAATCCTCTAGCCAAAATGCATCGTGCTTAAATGCTTCAAAATCTTCTTTAAATGAATCAAATTCCTTTTTAAAAACTTTAAAGGCCTTTTGAAAATAAGATTCCTTGAATTCACGAATCTTGTCATATTCAACAAAGTCTTTAAACTTATTACAATTCACAATTGAACTTTGCGTCAACAACCCCATTTCACACAAACGATCCAAGTTAATATAGATTGGATCCCCCGCAAAACTAGAATATGTCTGATATGGAGAATGCGTAGGACCCGTCATCTGTAAAGGTAAGATTTGCCATATTGTATACCCTGCATCCGCAATTATATCTATCATTCGAATTGTTTTTTGCCCTAAATCACCAATCCCTTGATTTGCAGGGATAGAGAAAACAGGACATAAGATTCCTGCACTTCTATTCATTTTATCACCGTTTTGTAATCCCTTTCATTACCTCTATTTTAGCACACTTTTGTAAAAAAGAACTATATATTTCAAAAAAATATATAGTTCCTATTCCATTGAGAATAAATCCCTTAATTCTTCCTTCGATAAAGTCGAAATTCCACCCTTTGAATTCTCGACAAATACATCACTCATCTCTTTTTTGCGCTTCTGCATCTCGTAGATCTTCTCTTCGATTGTGTTCTTCATCAACAACTGATACACTAACACATTCTTTGTCTGACCAATACGATATGCACGATCGGTCGCTTGATTTTGTGCACTCACATTCCACCAAGGATCATAATGAATCACAGCTTGTGCCTTTGTCAGATTTAGTCCAGTTCCACCAGCCTTTAACGAAATCAAGAACACGTCCGAATCATCATTTTGAAAAGCATCCACCTCTTCTTTACGCTTCTTCTTATCGACTGCCCCCGTAATCATATGATATTTAATGCCACGCTGATTAAACTCTTCAATAAAAGAATCGAAAATACTTGTGAAACTTGAAAACAACAAGACCTTCTTACCATTCTCTTTTAGTGTCTCAATCAAATCAAGACACATTGTAAACTTTGTACTCTCACCCTTATAGTTTTCATACAACATTCTTGGTTCGCAACAAATCTGACGAAGTCGCGTCATCATCGCAATGATCAAAATCGAATCCACTTGTTCCAATTCTAATTGTTGCTGAAGCTGCTCATTGACTTGGGCTAAATTCGCAAGATACAACTGTTTTTCTTCCGGGCTAAAGTTTAGCCACATATCTTTCTCAACCTTATCCGGCAAATCCTTTAACACTTGTTTTTTCGTTCTACGCAAAATAAATGGAGATACTAACTTTTGAAGTTGAGATTGCCTGTCATCATCCCCCATCTGAATGGGTTTCTCAAAATTCTTCGTGAAATAATTCAAACTATACAAATAGCCAGGCAACAAGAAATCAAAAATACTCCACAATTCACTTAAACTATTCTCAATTGGCGTTCCAGTTAATGCCAAACGATGTTTACTCTTTAAAGCCTTTACACTTTGTGCATTCTTTGTCTTAGGATTTTTAATAAATTGTGCTTCATCCAAAACGATATATTCAAATTCCATAGGCATATATAATTCAACATCCCTACGCAAATAATCATATGTCGTGATGTAAAGTTCGTGATTTTCCTGAATAATCTCTTTACGCACTTCTTGCGTTCCCGTAACACAAACAGCGTCCACACCAATCTTAAACTTTTCAATTTCTGACATCCAGTTATACATCAGACTACTTGGACATACAATCAAACTCGGTTTATCCTTTGAAACAAATTGTTCATAGAACACCAATACTTGAATGGTTTTTCCTAGTCCCATATCATCGGCAAGAATCCCATTTAAATTCATATTTTTCAAATCATACAGCCATTGAATACCCTGCTGCTGATAAGTACGCAATAAAGATGTATACGTATCCTTCAATTGAATCGTTTGTTCTTTCACTTTCATTAATCGATCTGTATATTCTGTAACCGAATCATCATTGCGAACATCCAATTCTGAATCCACATCCATTAAATGGAAAGCCTGATATGCTGGTTTTTCAATCGTTTCCTTCTTGAAATCTTTAGTGGTTAAATTCATTGTAGAAGCCAATTCATCCAACTGTTCCAAACCCGTGTCTTCCAAATCAATCATTTCACCATTCTTTAGCTGATAAAACTTTTTCTTCTTTCGATACGCATTCAAAATATGCGCCAATTCATCCGCATTCACATCGCTATCCAATTCCATCTTCAATAAATCATTTTGAACATAGACCTTTACACTTAAATTCATACTGCGACGATTCTTTAAACGTTTCAATTCCTCAGACACATACACATCCGCCTGTTTTTGAATCAAAGGAATTCCATGATCCAAAAAATTATATAACGCATCACTTCGACCTTTAAATACAGCTTTATTATCTTCAATCTTTACGGCATAATGCGAAATAATGGCTTCAATACTGGCAATTTGGTTAGAATCTGTGTTTGTGAAGAAACTCTTTTTTTGATTATTTTCTAGATAGGTACCCCATACGATCATATTCGCATTTTCAAGATCTGAATACACACGAATATTCTCAATTACAGTCGCATACTTATCCACATCCACATTGGTTTCTAATTGTATATAATCCATATATGGCTGCAGACACTGTAAATAAAAAGCTCTAAAATCACTCTTTTTTATCAACCAACCATCTTCTTGAGAAACATTATACGCAAGAGAAGCTAAAAAGCCATCCGCATCCAATGTGTATCGCGTAATATTTTTATAATCCACCACATACAAATGTTTGTTTCCAATTAAAAAGTTATCATCCAAATCCACATTGAATTCGAAACAATCTTCATGTTCTTCCAACTTTATAACTAATTTTATATTTTTTGCATCCGTTTTAAATTCCGTATACTCTGTCGGCAAAGATACATTTAAATCAAAAAAATCATCTAAGCATTCCGAATAGATTTCTCCATCTTTTTGCCAATCTTTAGTAAAAGCATATTTCAACAAGAACGAATAAATCAATTGACTTGGCTCATCCAGATCATCTGGTGTTAAATAGATATTGGCATTCTTGCCAAAACGTTCTAATCTCTTTTCAAAGAATCCTCGCAAAAGATTTTGAATATTCTTAACCGTATAAGCACGACTCACTTGAATCTTTAATTTAAACGCCGTCTGATCATAATAATATGAATTTGTATGATGCAAAGTCAAACGAATTTGATTCTCATTTTCTTTAAAGAAATTATTCACTTTATCCACTTGTTTTTCTTTTAGAAAATCAAATGCCGTCTGATTTAAACTATGAATTTTACGACGTTTTCTTTCCAATTCTTCCTGACGATTCTTTTCTTCAATATATTGTTGATAGTCCACATGAAATGGAAAAGTCTGTGGATTGATCGCATTGATTGCACGAACTACGCTGACTAAATGCACACAACCTTTATGTGTCTCTTGTGTACAAGTACAATTTGTAGTTAAAATCGTTCCATATTCATTCACTCTAAAATTTATGATTTCTTCATTCCAACGCGTTTGAATACTGGCCTTTACTTCATAATATAAAATCCTGTCATGCACTCTTTCAATTGAGATACGCTCAATCTTACCTGCATAATAAGGATCATTTGCCTCATAATATATCCATGAATTTTTAATAAAACGATTTAAAGACTCTTCAAAAATATGCATACGCAGCCCACCTAACTTTCTCTTTATTATACCACAAATTTGACTTTCCATTTTTGAGTTGTTAATGTATGAGAAAAGAAAGAAGAATGATTATGAACACAAAAACGTATACAACCTTACCACAAGAAGCTAAAGACATTCGTATTGAAGTATTCATGAAAGAACAAGGCTTTGAAAACGAATTTGATAAAATCGATACGATTAGTCATCATATCGTTGTCTTTGATGAAGGAAAACCAATCGGAACATGCCGCTTTTTCAAAGAAAATGATCATTACACCATTGGAAGGGTAGCTGTATTAAAGGCATATCGAAATCAACATATTGGTAACTTGTTATTAATAAGTGCAGAAAAAGAAATCAAAAAATTAAATGGAGACTTAATTGTGGTGCACGCACAAGTTCGGGTCAGCCCATTTTACAAGAAACAAGGCTATATTCAATTTGGTCAAATCGACGATGATGAAGGAGTCCCACATATGTGGATGAAAAAAAGGATACAGCATTAAGCTACTGTATCCAAAATATCCTTCATCTTTTTTGCGAGTCCCTTTGTCTTTTCAACAGATAAAGAACAAATCGCAACACGAATACCCAAATTTACTTTGACTGTAAAAATGTTGTTTTCCATTAGTGCCTCATGGAATTTGTCACGCGTTTCATTATCCATAGATAAAGTTACGAAGAATCCTTCTTTGTAAGGATAATGTTTTAATCCCACTTCCTTCGCTTCTTTGACAAAGATATCTCCACGTTCTTTTAATAAATTTACATAGTGTAATCTTTCTTGATCATACGCATCTTTATGATTGTCTAATACATCTACGAATGTTGCCATAGCCCCATTGTTGATATTTGACCAAGTCGCACGCGCATCCTTTTCAAACACGATTTTTACTTGTTGAACCGCTTCTTTTTCTTGTCCTAACACAATGGCAGCTCCACAACGAAGTCCATAGCTCGTCATTGATTTTGATAAACTAAATGCGACAATTACGACAAAGTTTTTCTCAATTTGATCAAACTGCGCAAAGTATTCTTTCGCCTTTTCTTGTCTAGAAGAGAAATCGATATACGCAATATCATTCAACAATACAACAGCATGTGTTTTTGAACATTCATTCAAGAAAGAAATAACTTCTTTCCATTCGTCTTCACTTAAAGAATAACCAGTTGGATTGTGACAAGGATCATTGATCACAATGACTAAACGATTTTGTTTTTTCATCACATTTTTACATGCTGATTTAAAAGAGTTTAAATTGAAGTGATCATCTTCAAACAAACTATACTTTTCTACATTTAGATTGTGCATCTGCGCCATTAGTGCATAAGAACCCCATGCGATTTCAGGCAAGATAACGGTTTGTCCTTCATCTAAACACTCTTGTAAAGTCATACCAACAGCACCGGTTCCTCCAGGCGTAGCGATAACTTCATGTTCTAAGTGTGAATTTCCATTCAATACCCAGTCATATACTTTTTGTCTAAAGTCTGGATTTCCTGTAAAGCTAGCCGCATAAGCTGCCAACACTTTATCATCCAAATTCTTTAATGAACTAAAAACACTGTCTAAGGCAACCAAAGTACCTTCTTCATCATATAAAGAACCAATTGTCGCATCTACAACATTTTCAGCTCCCACCTTAGCCTTAGCTTCTTTTGCCTTGGCAACAATGGAGAATACGGTATCTACGATTGGTGTTTGATTGACACTTTCCTTCACAAAATTCATACTTATTTTTCCTCCTTTAAAGTATATGCTCCCAATACTTTTACACTTTCACATACAGACTGAATCTGCTCAATACAATCATCCGCCTTTGACATATCCCCTTCAATTTCAACAAAGAAGAAATACTCAAAAGGTTTATTTTTCATCGGTCTAGACTGAATGCTTTCCATATTCAATCCATTCTTGGCAATACAATCAATGATCTTAGCTAAAGCTCCACTTTCATGTTTAACCGATAAAACCATACTAAAGCGATTGCCCTGCATTTGTGGCTTTAAGCCAATCACCAAAAAACGCGTTGTGTTTGTCGCATTTTCTTGAATGTTTGTAGCCAACACCTTTAAGCCATACAACTCTGCATTTTCCTTAGCACCAATAGCTGCTTTATGCACATCCTTCTGTGCTGAAATATATTGAGCCGCCATCGCCGTATTTGGATAGGCCACCGTTTGTACATTTAGTTCCTTCAAGAATTCTTTAGATTGTGAAAGAGCTTGATCCTTTGAATACACCCACTCCACATCTTTTAATGTACTGCCAGGAACTCCAAGTAAACACTGTTCAATCTTTTGATCATAAATTGACTGAATATACACTGGATATTCCATTAATAAATCTAAAACTTCTCCAACTAAACCAGAGTTTGTGTTCTCAAAAGGAATCACACCATATTGCACATCTGAATGTACAACCATTTGAAAGACTTCCTCAAAACTAGAAACTCCTACTTTTGGATTGGAAGGAAATAACTTTTCACTAACCATATGGCCAAAGGCACCTTCCACACCACAATATCCGACTTTATCATGAGACTGCAACGTTCTTTGATAGACCTTTGATTCTTTCATAATGAACTTTATAAAAGACTCATAATATTCTTTGTAATCTGGATTCTGAATAAACTGCAGATTCTTTTCAATTACAACCTGCTCTCTACCCGAATCTAGAATTGGTAAATCATTTTCTATTTTATACGCAATTACATCCTTAACTGCATCCAACCTGGCTTCATATAACTTAGCCATTTCACGATCGATCGCATCAATTTGTGTACGCGCCTGTTCCAACTTATTCATAGGTTCACCTCAATGAATATCATACCATAATTTTCATCTATTTTCTGAAAATGAATGATATAAATCGTCCAACGTATAAAGAATTAAATTTGAATCATCCTTTAAATCAAAACCTGATTTCGAAAAAAAGCCGTATTTATAACATGTCAAATTCACATTTTTTACTTGTTCGATCTCTTTATCCACAACATCCTGTGTTACTTTAGAATTCTTGTACTTGCATTCATAAAATATATATCCCTTTTCATCTTGCGTAACTACATCAAATTCTCCGTTCATCTTATTTACAGGATCATCATAATAATATTTTCCAATCTCAAAGAAAGGCACTTCGAATCCATTCAATTTATTCTTTCGAATCAAAAATTGTTGACAAATCCATTCAAACACAGATGGAACATGACTCTTATACAAATCATCCTGTATAAATCGATCAAAGAATGCATCTTCATTCATTACATTTAATTGCGAAATATATTTATAGATATATTTATAGTAAAACAATGACAGGTTATCCGAAATAAAATATCCCGATTTTTTCCGATTATTTTCATCATTGATCGGTGTAATTTTGTCCACAACATCCATACGTATCAATTTGTCAAGTACATCCACAAGCGCAGGACCGCTCGAAACATGTGACTGATCAAGAATGTCCTTGTATCTGGAAAAACCTTTTGCCAGTGCTTCAAACACTTCATTGGCATTTGTGATCTTTGATATTTCCGAGTTTAAATACATTGACACTTCGTTTTCCAGACGCGCCCCCGGTGATGCGATCAGCTCTATGATGTTCTCTCTTACACTTTTCTTTCCATCGATCAGCCGGTTATAATAAGGGATTCCGCCGAACACACTGTAAATCCTCACTTTATCCTCATCCGAAAAAGCAGGATAAAACAGTGCCGACTCATAGTAATCCATCGGTTTCAGATTCAGTGTAAGGTCAATCCTGCCATAGAGTGGATTCTGTTTTGCCAGAAGTTCTTTCATCGTATCTACATAGGAACCACATATAATAAGCTTCATATTAGAACGGTCACGGTATTCATCGATCACAGACTGCAGCACACTGTCCAGTCCTTTTACATTTTCACGCAGATACGGGTATTCATCCAAAACAAGAATAAGTGGCTCTTTTTCCGACGTCCGAAATAAGAACCGAAGTAGGCTCTCCATATCGGCAAATGCAGGCTTTGGAAAATCGAATGCTTCTCCTACCAGTTCAGAAAGACTGTCTACATTATTCTGTTCCGTTGTCTGCTTGCACTCATAGTAAATACTTTTTAATTCTGTTTCTTTGAGCACCTGCCGGATCAATTCACTTTTTCCGATCCTTCTTCGTCCATAGATCAGAGAGATCATCTGACCATCTGTTTGAAACATGGAATTTAATTT
>OHBI01000911.1_pt1 | contig 12665 bp, 13 predicted proteins | sample 1577361 | NCBI WGS metagenome assembly OHBI01 (sample SAMEA3879579, study PRJEB24766) | human gut metagenome | biome: human-associated habitat; feature: feces | place: USA | collected 1985/1987 | reverse complement strand
CTGTTGTGCTGCGTATCACAGACACCATTCTGGGCGTGCTTTTCGCCTTGGTATTTACCTTCCTGTTCCAGAAACTGGCTTCCCAGAGAATCAGGGGCAATGCCTGCAAAGAATCTTAAATACAAAAACCACCCTTTTAGGGTGGTTTTATTTTTTCATTTCTTCTTTTACGATATTCACATACTGCCTAAAACCTTTTTTCTCTTTTTCAGGAAAGACAAAACCGAGCGCTTCCGCCACTTTTTCCCCGGTCTGCCGGAAAAGGATGCACGCCTGTTCGAGGGCTGTCCAGAAATGAGAAACGTCCCCATCAGGCAATGTTTCCAAATAAAGGTCATACTGTTCCTTAGGTAGATAATTTTTCAGATATTTTCCCAGCTTGCCGCAGGATACGCTAAAATCCGTCTGTATCCCCACCTGCCACTGGTGCATTTGTTCCAGCATAGGACGCACCAGTGTATGATAGGTTGTCATGGCAAAGGGCATCTCCTGCCGCGCCAGTCCTTTCATCACATCGCACAGATTCCAGTAAAAGGCGTTGCAGCAGCCCAAAAATCGTTTTTCCGTGGGCTTTTGCACCCAAAATTCCTCGTCTGTCGGTGGAAATTGGGTCAGACAACCGATTTTATCCAGCAAGGGCACAAACAGGCGATTGCGGTTCTTCCCCTGCTCCATGGTTTCCAGCGTTTCCACACCGATGTCGATGCGGTTGCCATCGGCAAAAAGCAGCAGCCAGGAATAGCTTTTGTCGTAATTCCCACGGATGCCGAACCGTTCTCCATAACCGAAATCGTCGTCCTGCTCCTGCTTCAATATGACTTCGCCGAACACGTCCAGCCATGCGGTATCTTCCCGAAAAGGCGCCACTTCCTTCACCACATACATGATGTCAAAATCCTGATAGACATCTTTTGGCACATTTCCATTGGCACGGGAGCCTTTCAGATATGCCGCCAGCACCCGACTGTCTCGCCTTGCCGTTTCCAGAATCAAATCCATCATTTCCTGTTCTGTCCGCAATTCTTCCACCTCCGAAAAATAAGAAAAAAGCCGAAACCCAAAGGTTCCGGCGCCGTCCCTAAGAGGATTTGAACCTCCGGCCTACCGCTTAGGAGTATGGCTTACCATGTGATACACGGTTCGGATGTAACTTCCAATATCATCCCTTACGCAGAATGACTTGTAGTAAACGAACTTTATGGTGCAAAACACCTATTCTGACGCAGTTTTATGTGTCCGTTGGGTGGTCCTATTAGCAAATTCTTAGCAAGAGGACATCCCGCCAAAACTGATTGCTACTGCCATTCTCCACTCCCTTAGTCAAAATGACAAGGCAAATACATGGAGGTTACTATGGACAAGAAAGAGAAAAAGTCACTGCCGGAACCACGCACATACACCGTGGAACAGATTGCGGCCATGCTCAACATCGGCCGCACAACCGCATATCAGCTCGTCAAGCAGGAGGAGTTCAGGATCGTCCGCATAGGAAATGCAATCCGCGTTTCCAAGAAATCTTTTGACGAGTGGCTGGAAAGTTTGGAATTGTGAATATCGCAAGAAACGCCGTAGGCTCAAAAAACCTATGGCGTTTTTTTATACCCATTTTGAAGGAGGCTGGCAATGAAACTGACAGAAGCAGAAATGAGGATGGTGTTTCAGATTGAAAGTACCAATCAGAACGCCGCCCTGAATGAGATTTACATGACATGGCGCTACGCGCCGAACCCGGCAACGAAAGAAACGGCGGAAAGCCTTCTGGAGAAGCTCCGTCCTCTGTCGGATCAGGAGTGTATGGATATAATCCGCAAGGTGCAGACCGAATATCGTCTGCCGGAGAAAGCCCGCACCATCGGGGAAATGCTGGCAGAAGCCAGGCAACGATCCGGGGCGCAGAAGTTATCCGGCCATGACATTATGGCTTTGGAGCGTTTCGACCCGGCAACCAGACACATGATCGTCTTTGATGTTCTTACCCATGACTCGCCTGTTGGCTGGAAGGGTGAGAAAACGCGCCTGTTCCTGACCGACGCCGGATACAGCAAGGCTTTGGAGAATCAGGAACAGGGGCACATCAAAATCCGTAGCCATGCGAAGGTGCTTTCCGGCGACCTCCACTATGACCATAAAGACCGTGAAAGGTAGCCGTCCCCCAAATGTATCAAAATCAGTGGGATATCTTCTGTTTCTCCCTCTGTGGCTTGCGTTCTGAACAGGGCGTGGATGTTTTCCCGTGTGGGAGGCTATGGAGGCGTACAGACGGATAAACCGCTTAAAATCAACACTTTTTATTTTCACAGGAAGGAGGTGCGAAGATGGCTGTTTTTCGTATTGAAAAGACCCGTGATTATACGGTCATGTCGAACCATCACTTGAAAGATCGAACGCTGACTCTGAAATCCAAAGGGCTGCTGTCCATGATGCTGTCGCTCCCTGACGAGTGGAATTACACCACCAGAGGTCTTGCGGCAATCTGCCGGGAAGGTGTGGACAGCATCGGCGCGGCATTGAAGGAGCTGGAAACCCACGGGTATATCCGGCGCACCCAGCTTCGGGACGAAAAAGGCAAGATCACGGATACCGAGTATGTCATTTACGAAATGCCTCAGTGCGAACCGCCGTCAAGCCCAGGTACGCCTTTACCGGGTACGGCAAAGCCATATACGGAAAACCCGGATATGGGTATCCCGGATACGGCGGACCCGTGTACGGAAAACCCCGCACAATTAAATACTAATCAAACAAAGACTGATTTATCAAGTACGGAGATATCAAATCCTATCCAATCAAATCCCCCCACCCCCGCAGGAGCAAGGATGGGAATGGATCGGATGGGAGCCAGAGAATGTTATCGTGAAGTGATTTTGGATAACATCGAGTACAGCTATCTGGTGCAGGACAGCCATATCGACCGTGAGCAGCTTGACGAGATCGTTGACCTGATCGTGGATACCGTATGTTCTGCCCGCAAAGTCATCCGTATTGCCGGAGACGATTATCCGGCGGAGGTGGTAAAGTCCAGGTTTATGAAGCTGGACAACTCCCATGTTCAGTATGTTATGGACTGCATGAAGGACAACACCACCTATGTCCGCAATATCAAGAAATACCTTCTGGCGGCGCTGTATAACGCCCCGACCACCATCAACAGCTACTATTCTTCCCTGGTGCAGCACGATATGTACGGGGACGGGAAAAGGGGGCGAGGCTAAATGCAGGAGGAAGTAACGCGGGGCGCCGTAACGCTCATTGTTGACGGAGCCAAGCTAAGCGAGCAGGTCTTTGAAAAGGCCGTCAAAAAATTCCTGGAGGAAATCCAGAAAAGCCAGAAGCCCAAAATCTACCGCGGCAGGCAGAGCATTAAACAGCTTGCCAGCCAGAACGCCGGTCTTGCCAATATCGAGATCAGTGACAAGAATATCAAGGCTTTCTCCCATGTGGCGAAGAAATACCATGTGGATTTTGCCTTGAAGAAAGACACCGCCGCAGAGCAGCCCCGTTACCTGGTCTTTTTCAAAAGCCGGGACGCGGATGCCATCACAGCGGCATTTCAGGAGTTTGCCAGCCGCAAAATGAGCCGTGAGAAAAAGCCCTCCATCCGGGATCGACTGACCCAGGCGAAGGAACAGGCGGCGGAGAAAACGGAACACCGCACCATTGACCGGGAGAAAGTAAAGGTCAAAGATCGGAGCGTGCAGAGATGAACATGAAAAAACTGTTTTTTCTGAATCTCCCGTATCTTCTGTTCGTGTATCCCTTCGATAAGCTGGCACAGGCTTTCCGGCTTGCGCCCGGTGCTGACCTTTCCGGCAAGCTGCTCTCCATTGGGGACGGCTTCACGGCAGCCCTTTCCTCCCCGTGGCTCAGTTTCCATCCCACGGACCTTCTGATCGGCATAACCGGTGCAGCGGTCCTTCGCATGGCGGCCTACCTGAAAGGCAAGAACGCTAAGAAGTACCGTCACGGGATCGAGTATGGTTCTGCCCGCTGGGGTACGGCGGCAGATATCGCTCCCTACATGGACAAGGACTTTTTCCAGAACATCCCCATGACGCAGACGGAACGGATCACAATGGCGAGCCGCCCAAAGCAGCCGAAGTATGCCAGAAATAAAAACATTCTGGTGATCGGCGGTTCCGGCAGCGGCAAGACGCGGTTCTTCTGTAAGCCGTCGCTGCTGCAAGCTCATTCGTCCTATGTCTGCACTGATCCGAAAGGAACCTTGCTGCCGGAGATCGGCGCTTTCCTGGAACGGAAGAAATACCGTATCAAATGCCTCAACCTGATAAACTTCCGAAAATCCATGAAATACAACCCTCTGGCCTACATTCGGTCAGAGAAAGATATCTTAAAGCTGGTGAACGCCCTGATTATGAACACGAAGGGCGAAGGCGAAAAATCTTCGGAAGATTTCTGGGTCAAAGCGGAACGCCTCTATTATTCCGCACTGATCGGCTACATCTGGTATGAGGCCACGGAGGAAGAAAAGAACTTCATCACGCTTCTGGACCTTATCAATGCCAGTGAAGCCAGAGAGGATGACGAAACCTATCAAAGCCCGGTGGACCTGCTCTTTTCTCAGTTGGAGGAACGGGAGCCGGACCACTTTGCCGTCAAGCAGTACCGCAAATTCAAGATGGCGGCGGGCAAGACCTTAAAATCCATCCTCATTTCCTGCGGTGCCCGGCTTGCTCCCTTCGACATCAAGGAGCTGCGGGACCTGATGGAATATGACGAACTGGAACTGGATACCCTGGGCGACCAAAAGACGGCGCTGTTTGTGATCCTGTCAGATACGGACAGCACTTTCAATTTCGTGGCCGCCCTCATGTATAGTCAGCTTTTCAATCTGCTCTGCGACAAGGCGGATGACTTCTACGGTGGGCGGCTGCCTGTCCATGTCCGTCTGATCCTGGACGAGTTTGCCAACATCGGCCAGATACCGAACTTCGATAAGCTGATCGCCACCATCCGAAGCCGTGAGATATCGGCTTCTATTATTTTGCAGTCGCAGAGCCAGTTAAAGACCATCTACAAGGACGCGGCAGATACCATCGTCGGTAACTGTGACAGCACCTTGTTTTTGGGAGGCAAAGAGAAATCCACGCTCAAGGAAATTTCGGAGCTGCTGGGGAAAGAGACCATTGATCTCTATAACCAGTCCGAAAACCGGGGCAGCCAGGTTTCCCACGGCCTCAGTTATCAGAAATTAGGAAAGGAGTTGATGACCCAGGACGAATTGGCAGTGATGGACGGCGGCAAGTGTATCTTCATGCTGCGGGGCGTGCGCCCGTTCCTTTCGGACAAGTACGACCTCACCCGACACCCGAATTACAGATACACGGCCGACGCCGACCCTAAAAATGTCTTTGACATGGAACGGTACATGAAGAAGCAGCGTGCCGTGGTAAAACCCACGGACACCTTCGATGTGTACGAGATTGACGCAACAACTTAACCCAAAATCAAAAACATTTTTTAGGAGGATTATTTTATGGAATTTTTCAACAGCGCAGTTGGTGTTTTGCAGACTCTCGTAGTGGCCCTGGGCGCAGGTCTTGGTATCTGGGGCGTTATCAACCTTCTGGAAGGTTACGGTCAGGACAACCCTGCTTCCAAAAGCCAGGGTATGAAACAGCTCATGGCTGGCGGCGGCGTTGCTCTCATCGGCACCACCCTTGTACCTCTGCTCTCCGGACTGTTCGGTTGATCGTCTGGCGGTGATCGCTTATGGGCGGCATACTCGACAAACTCGATGAATGGCTCCGAGGGCTGCTCATCGAGGGGATCACGGGAAACCTGTCGGGCATGTTCGATACGGTCAATACCAAAGTAGGCGAGATCGCCGGTGAAGTGGGACAGACGCCGCTGGCATGGAACAGCGGCGTCTTTTCTATGATCCGAAACCTCTCTGAAACGGTGATCGTTCCAATCGCCGGGGTTATCCTGACATTCGTAATGTGTTATGAGCTGATCCAGCTTGTGACAGAGAAAAACAATCTGCACGATGTAGATACCTGGATGTTCTTCAAGTGGATTTTCAAGACCTTCTGTGCCGTCCTCATTGTGACAAACACATGGAATATCGTCATGGGTATCTTCGATGTGGGGCAAAGTGTTGTGAACAGCAGCGCGGGTGTCATCATCGGAAATACCTCCATTGATATCAGCAGCGTCATCACGGATATGGAGGCGCAGCTTGAAGTCCTGGGCACGGGAGAACTGTTCGGGCTGTGGTTCCAGTCCCTTTTTGTGGGACTTACCATGAACGCCCTTTCCATCTGTATCATGCTTGTCATCTATGGCCGCATGATCGAGGTGTATTTGACAACTTCTGTTGGACCGATTCCGCTTGCCACTATGACAAACCGGGATTGGAGCCATACAGGACAGAACTACTTGAAATCCCTGTTTGCATTGGCGTTCCAGGCATTTCTAATCATGGTGTGCGTGGGAATCTACTCTGTTTTGGTACAGAGTATCGCCACGGACGGAAATATCTCAGGCGCGATATGGGCCTGCATGGGCTACACGGTCCTGCTGTGCTTCGCCCTGTTCAAGACCGGCAGCCTCTCTAAGAGCCTGTTCGGAGCGCATTAAGGAGGCTTGATAAATTGGCGTATGTAACCATTCCAAAGGATTTGACGAAAGTAAAATCCAAAGTGCTGTTTGGGCTTACCAAACGGCAGCTTATATGTTTCGGAGCGGCGGCACTCATCGGAGTACCGCTTTTCTTTTTGCTCAGACGCACGGCCAGTAACAGCGCCGCCGCGTTCTGCATGATTATCGTCATGCTCCCGTTCTTTCTGCTCGCCATGTATGAGCGGCATGGTCAACCCCTGGAGGTGGTGGCCGGACAGGTCATCCGCTGTATGTTCCTGCGGACGAAGGAACGGCCTTACCAGACAAACAATTTCTACGCAGCCCTGGAGCGGCAGGCCCAGGCGGAAAAGGAGGTGAAAGCCATTGTTCAGAAAGCGAAAGCCAGAGCCGCAGGCACGGCAGGCGGCAAAAGCCGCGGTAAAACTGACCGCCGCAGAAAAGCGTGAGATCAGCCGTATCCTGGAAACTGCCAGAGGCGACGGCAAGGTACATTCCGCGCAGGATACTTTACCGTTCCGCCAGATGTACCCGGACGGTCTGTGCAAGCTGGACGACCACACCTGGTCGAAGTGTATCGAGTTCGAGGATGTGAATTATCAGCTTGCGAAACCTGACGATCAGACGGCGATTTTTGAAGCCCTCTGCGATATGTATAACGCCCATGACGCTTCTATCGGGATGCAGCTCTCCCTTGTGAGCCGCCGCATGAACCGGGAGGATTTTGTGAAGCGTATCGAGATCGCGGCGCAGGGAGATCATTTCGACCATATCCGTGAGCTTTACACACAAATGCTCCGCAAGCAGCTTGAACGGGGCAACAACGGTCTTATCAAAACAAAGTACCTGACCCTCACCATCGAGGCACGGGACAGCAAAACCGCACGGGCACGATTTTCCCGAATCGTCATGGACGCCCTCAACCATTTCAAGGTCATGGGCGCTCTGGCAAAAGAGCTTGGCGGCAAGGAGTGGCTGGAAATGCTCCACGGCATCCTGCACCCGGACGGGGAACGGTTTGCCTTTGAATGGAGTTGGCTTGCCCCTTCCGGCCTGTCGGTCCAGGATTTTATCGCACCTTCTTCTTTCCACTTCGGTGAAGCAAGGAAGTTCACGATGGCGGATAAATTCTGTGCCGTGTCCTTTCTGCAGATCAGCGCACCGGAAATGGATGACCGTATGCTCACTGAACTGCTGGATACGGACAGCGGGCTGCTTGTCAGCCTCCATATCCGCAGCATGGATCAGAACGAGGCAATCAAAACGGTCAAGCGGAAGATCACTGACATTGACAGTATGAAGATCGACGCACAGAAAAAGGCGGTGCGGGAAGGTTTCGATATGGATATCATCCCCACTGACCTTGCCACCTACGCAGGCGAGGCAAAGAATATCCTCCGTGACCTGCAAAGCAGAAATGAGCGAATGTTCCTGATGACCTTCCTGGTGGTGAACTTTGCGGACAGCAAGCAAAAGCTGGAGAATGATCTTCTCCGTGCGGCAAGCGTGGCGCAGAAATATAACTGTTCCCTGGTACGGCTGGACTTTCAGCAGGAGGACGGCTTCGTGTCGGCTCTGCCCCTGGGTGTCAACCGCATTAAGATACAGCGCGGACTTACCACTTCGGCGGTGGCGGTGTTCGTTCCCTTCACCACACAGGAGATTTTCCACGGCGGCGAAGCTCTCTACTACGGGCTCAATGCCACTTCCGGCAACATGATCCTTGCTGACCGCAAAAAGCTGAAAACGCCCAACGGCATGATCTTAGGTACGCCCGGCAGCGGCAAGAGTTTTTCAGCAAAGCGTTCCATCGTGGGTGTGTTCCTGAACACAAAGGACGATATCCTGATCTGCGACCCGGAGGCGGAATATTTTCCGCTGGTGAACCGGCTGGAAGGCCAGGTCATCAAAATCTCGCCTACCAGCACGCAGTATGTGAACCCTATGGATATCAACCTCAATTACAGCGAGGATGATAACCCGCTGGCGTTGAAATCTGACTTTATCTTGTCGTTCTGTGAACTGGCGGCAGGCGGCCGGAACGGTCTGGAGCCGGTGGAAAAAACGGTCATTGACCGTGCCGTGCGGATCGTGTACCGCCCCTATATCGCAGACCCCCGCCCGGAGAATATGCCGCTGCTGGAAGATTTGTATGACGAGATCAAACGGCAGCCGGAGCCGGAGGCGCAGCGGATCGCGGCGGCACTGGAGCTGTATGTGTATGGCAGTTTGAATGTTTTTAACCACCGTACCAACGTGGATATCAACAACCGCATTGTCTGCTTCGATATCAAGGAGCTGGGAAAGCAGCTCAAAAGCCTGGGTATGCTGGTGATCCAGGATCAGGTGTGGAACCGTGTTTCCCAAAACCGGGATCAGGGTAAATCCACCTGGTACTTCGTGGACGAGTTCCACCTTCTGCTGCGCGGCGAGGTTGGTTCCTGGAGCGTGGAGATTTGGAAACGCTTTCGCAAATGGGGCGGTATCCCCACGGGAATTACGCAGAACATCAAGGACCTGCTTTCCTCCCCGGAGATCGAGAACATCTTTGAAAACAGCGATTTTGTGTACCTTCTGAACCAGGCCAGCGGAGACAGGAAAATTCTCTGCGAGCGCCTGAATATCTCCAACCAGCAGGCGGCGCATATCAGCAACGCAGGCCCCGGCGAGGGGCTGATCTTCTTCGGTAATGTGATCCTGCCTTTTGTGGATGACTTCCCGAAGGACAATGAACTTTACAGCATTATGACGACAAAACTTGGTGAAACCGGGAAAGGAGAAAACGAACATGAATGATCCCCGCTATTTGCATACAGAAGAAAAACAGGAAGGTGAAACCTTCTTTGATGTGATGAACCGGCTGATCGCCAGAAGCAAGGCGGTCACGGCGGATATGGAGGCGGTCCTTGCGGAGCTGGAAAGTGAGATCGAACCGTTCCGTGCGCCGAAGAACCATGAATAAACTGACCCATGTGAGCCTGTTTTCCGGCATTGGCGGTCTGGACCTGGCGGCGGAGGCTGCCGGGTTTGAAACCGTCTGCCAGTGTGAGTGGGCGGATTTTCCGCACTCCGTCCTCTCCGCACGATGGCCGGATGTTCCCAGGTTCCGGGATATCACTACTTTTACGAAGGAGGCGTTTTTTGAAAAAACAGGACTTGAAACAGTTACCGTTATCTCAGGCGGCTTTCCCTGTCAGCCCTTCTCCACCGCCGGAAAACGGAAGGGCTTTGCGGATGAACGCTACCTGTGGCCGGAAATGTGCCGCGTTATTACCGAGCTGCGGCCCCGTTGGGTGCTTGGGGAAAATGTTGCTGGCTTCATCAATATGGGGCTCGACAAAACGATCTTTGACCTGGCAAAAGCGGGATACGCTGTTCTCCCATTCGTATTTCCGGCTTGCGGCGTCGGCGCATGGCATGAGCGCCAGCGAACTTTTATCGTCGCGGCTGATGTTTCCCACACCCCTTGCCTCCGACAACAACACCGCCAGGGACGCGGCAAGCCTGGATGTGTTCCTGTCGGACAATGGGATATTCCGCAAGAGGAACCGAAACGGGGCGATTTGGAGCCTGAACCTGTCGGCGGCGGTATTCTATCTGACCCCGGTGGCGTCGGACGGTTTCCGCTCAACCTTGAAGCCGTCGGCCTTCGATCCGGCGAAGAAGGACGGGAACCTGTCGGCGCAGATCATCTCTCAGGAACAGTCGGTGTCCGAAACGGCAGCACTGAACCCGGATTGGGTGGAATGGCTCATGGGCTTCCCGAAAGGATGGACGGCCGTATCCTCTGGGCCGCCGAGCCGGAGGACGTCCCCCGCATAACCGAGGACACGAAGGACCGGGCCCTGCGGCTGAAAACCCTGGGCAACGCAGTCTGCCCGCCCCAGGCCTATCCCATTTTTCGCTATATCGCCATGATCGAAAATGGCACCTGCGGCGACTTTTGTCCCTATGGAAAGGAAGGTGACTGCCTATGAGGGAACTGAAAGCAACCGATAAGATCACGCAGAAAATGACCCGTGACGGTGCGGTATCGGAAAACCTTGCCACGGGAGAGGTGGAACATATCAGCAGCCGGGAGCCGGAAACGGAACTGTCCGCTTCTTCGGAAGAATCCGCTGGCGCTACGGCTGACCTTGCCCTGCGTGCGGCGGAACGCCATGAGAGGAAAGCCGCACGAAAAGCGGAAAAGGCTGATACCCAGGCAGTGCGGGATGGTTCTGCCGCAAGGCAGCGCCCGTCCTCCCGCCTGCAATTTACCGAGGAAGAACGTGCCGATCCCGCACTTGGAAAGTACATCGACCGTTCCGACCGTGCGGCGGACAGGCTGGACGCGGCAAAGGCCGCTATCCCCACAAAGAAAGTTCTCCGTACCGAGCGTGTTTTTGACGAGACAGCCGGAAAAGGCAAAACGCAGCTTCACTTTGAAGAAGTGGAGAAACGCCCCAACGGACGCCTGCGGCACAATCCGCTTTCCCGGCCGGTCCATGAGATCGTCCACGCTGCCCATGCGAAGGTGCATGAGGTGGAACAGGAAAATGTGGGTGTTGAGGCCGGACACAAGGGCGAGGTGCTGACGGAGCGCGGACTTGCCTACGGAAAGGGAAAGGTTCGTGCAGCCGTCCACCATCACCGCACAAAGCCCTGGCGTGACGCGGCGAAGGCAGAGCAGGCTTCGGTCAAGGCAAACGCCGAGTACCTTTATCAAAAGGCACTGCATGATGATCCTGCATTGGCGGCTTCTAACCCGGTATCCCGCTTTCTGCAGAAACAGCGGATCAAGCGGAACTATGCAAAGGAGCTGCGACAGGCAGAGAAAACCGCAAAGAACACAGCGGCCACGGCGAAAAGTGCGGCGCAGAAAGCAAAGGACGCCTTCAAGGAAACATTCCTCTACATCAAACACCATAGCCGGGCGGTGCTATTGGTAATCGGCATTGGCGCCTGTGTTGCTCTGCTGTTTGGCGGGGTATCTTCCTGTTCCATGATGGCTGGCTCCGGCGTGGGCGGCGTGTTCACTTCCTCTTATCTCTCCGAGGACACGGATATGCTGGCTGCGGAGGCGGCCTACTGCGAACTGGAGCAGGAGCTTCAATATGAGCTGGACCACTATGAGGCTCTGCACCCCGGATATGACGAATACCGTTTTGATCTGGACGAGATCGAGCATGACCCTTATGTGCTGATCTCCATTCTCACGGCGTTCCATGAAGGGGTGTTCACCATCGACGCGGTTCAGGCGGAGCTGCAAATGCTCTTTGAAAAGCAGTACATTCTGACGCAGACCGTGGAAGTGGAGGTGCGCTATCGGACGGAGACACGGACAGACAGTGAGGGAAACGACTATGATGTGGAAGTGCCGTACAATTACTATATCTGCAAGGTAAAGCTGGAAAACTTTGACCTTTCCCATGTGCCGGTCTACATCATGGACGAGGAAACACTTTCCCTGTATGCGGTCTATATGGCGACGCTGGGGAACCGGGAAGATTTGTTCCCAGGCTCCGGCTATGTAGACAAGTACACCAAACCGCCAACCACCTACGATATCCCGCCTTCCGCACTGGAAGATGAAACCTTTGCGGCGCTCATTACCGAGGCGGAGAAGTACATCGGCTATCCCTATGTCTGGGGCGGCAGCTCGCCGAGCACGAGCTTTGATTGTTCCGGCTTTGTCAGCTGGGTCATCAACCACTGCGGCAATGGCTGGAATGTAGGCAGACAGACGGCCAATGGTCTGATGGGAAAATGCGACATTATACCGAAAAGTGAGGCAAAGCCCGGAGACCTGATCTTCTTCCAGAAAACCTACAACACCAGTGGAGCGTCCCATGTGGGCATTTATGTCGGCAACGGGATGATGATCCACTGTGGCTCACCAATTTCCTATGCTTCCATTGAGACGAACTACTGGAGGCAGCACTACTACTGCATGGGAAGAATTCGATAAAAACAGGGCGTTTATTCGTCCGGAAAGGAAACGATATGAGCTTGAAACTGGAAAAGATTGCTGCGGAGCTGCGGGAATTCTCTGACCGCATGGGTGAGAACATCTATGAAAATGT
>OHBI01000897.1_pt1 | contig 12824 bp, 15 predicted proteins | sample 1577361 | NCBI WGS metagenome assembly OHBI01 (sample SAMEA3879579, study PRJEB24766) | human gut metagenome | biome: human-associated habitat; feature: feces | place: USA | collected 1985/1987 | reverse complement strand
ATAGGATATTTTCGATTGTACCTGACAGGTGTCAGATACTTTTGTATGAGAAGCATGGACTCTGTTTCGTTACCATCGTGTTTGAGATATGCCCTGCATATGTTTACTGCATTTGAAACGGATTTACTCTGCATCTGGAGCATAAACTGAATATACTCGCGGAAAGAAAGTTTGCGGTTCCTAGTAAAATCACTTTCCGGATTACGGCAGAACATGGAGTGAATTTCATCGAGTTCTGTGATGCAGTTGTCGAGTGTGGATTTTAAATTAGATAAGAAAAAATCAGCCATAATGAGCCTCCTTGAAATATGTTTATAATCAAGGCTTACGCAACATATATTGGCTTACTTGTCAACTGTTTTTTGTAATATTTTTAAAGTTTTTAGGTATAAAAACAGTGGCTTTCTATGACAGAAAACCACTAAAATGATGCTTAACTGAATGGCATTGCTTTATCACCACTTTGAAAATGGTTGTTTTATGGCGGATAGTCAGACAGTTTTGGATATAAGAGATGATCTTGGAGCAACAATGAATGAATGCAGGGAAGTGACCGAAAAGTACCGCACAGGACGGAGTGCATATTTACGGATCGGACAGTTGTTTATGAGATTGTTTGCAGGACTATTATAGCAGAAAGAAGAGGTGTTCGATATGTGTACAGCAGCAACTTACAAAACAAAAGATTTTTATATGGGCAGAACGCTTGATTATGAATTTTCCTATGGGGAACAGATCACGATAACGCCAAGAAATTACGAATTTGATTTCCGGTTTGCCGGGAAGATAAAAAGCCATTATGCTTTGATCGGAATGGCATTTGTTGCAGGAGGTTATCCGCTTTATTATGATGCTGTTAATGAAAAAGGCCTTGGAATGGCAGGTCTTAATTTTGTCGGCAATGCGGCATATGAAGAGGCTTCGCCGGAAGATGAAACAGAAGTCAGCCAGGTGGCACAGTTCGAGTTCATCCCATGGATCCTTACACAGTGTGCTACTGTAGCAGAGGCGAGAGAGAAGCTGGCAGCAATGAGACTGACAGGCACAGCATTCAGTGAGCAGCTGCCGACAGCACAGCTTCACTGGATCATTGCAGACAAAGACTCCTGTATCGTTGTTGAGTCTATGAAAGATGGGCTGCATGTATATGATAATCCGGTAGGAGTGCTTACCAATAATCCACCATTCCTGAGTCAGATGTTTGCACTGAATAATTATGCCGGAGTATCCAGAAAACAGCCGGAGAGTACTTTTGCAGGAGTATTACAGCTTGATGCATATAGCAGAGGAATGGGTGGAATGGGAATACCTGGAGATCTTTCCAGCCAGTCAAGATTTGTGAAAGTTGCCTTTACAAAATTAAATTCGATCTCCGGTGAAGAAGAGGATGAGAGTGTAAGTCAGTTCTTCCATATCTTAGGATCCGTAGATCAGCAACGTGGATGCTGTGAGGTGACAGAAGGCAAATATGAGATCACGATATACACGTCCTGTTGTAATACAGCAAAAGGTATTTATTATTATACGACTTATGATAATCATCAGATCACAGCGGTTGACATGCATGCCGAAAATCTGGATTCAGATCAGCTGATCTGTTATCCGCTTCTGTCCAAGGGCGAAGTCAGATGGCAGAATAAATAATACGAAAATGCACGGAGAAAGCATAACGCAGAACAACAGGAGGAAAGACCATGAAAGAAGTTAAAACACCGAAAAAACCACTGGCATATTATTATGGGATTGTGTTAATAGTGCTGATCGTATTTAATCTGGTTGTCACACCAATCCTTATGGAGCATCAGGTGAAGGAAACGGATTATGGCACTTTTATGAGCATGATCGAGAAGAAGAATATTGGTGAAGTAGAAGTTAAGGACAATCAGATCATCTTTACAGATAAAGATCAAAAAAATATTTATAAAACAGGTCTGATGAACGATCCGAACCTGACGGACAGGCTATATGAATGTGGAGCAGTATTCGCAAAAGATATCGATAAGCAGATGTCACCGATCATCAGCTTCCTGCTGACCGGGGTTTTGCCATTGATCCTTTTTATCGCACTGGGAAATTATATGGCGAAGAAACTGATGGAGCATGCCGGAGGAAAAAATTCGATGGCTTTTGGAATGGGAAAAAGCAATGCGAAGATTTATGTGCAATCCAGTGAGGGAATCCGTTTTTCAGATGTTGCAGGAGAAGATGAGGCGAAAGAAAACCTTTCAGAGATCGTTGATTATCTTCACAATCCGAAGAAGTATACCGATGTAGGTGCGTCTATGCCAAAAGGTGTCCTTCTTGTAGGACCTCCGGGAACCGGCAAAACAATGCTTGCAAAAGCAGTTGCAGGTGAATCAAATGTACCATTTTTCTCAATGTCCGGATCAGAATTCGTTGAGATGTTTGTCGGTATGGGAGCTTCCAAAGTTCGAGATCTTTTCGGACAGGCAAAGGAAAAGGCACCATGTATCGTGTTTATTGATGAAATTGATGCCATTGGTAAAAAGCGTGACGGACAAATGGGCGGAAATGATGAGAGGGAGCAGACCTTAAACCAGCTTCTTACAGAGATGGACGGATTTGAAGGAAATAATGGTGTCATCATTCTTGCTGCAACGAACCGTCCGGAGTCGTTAGATCCGGCACTTACACGTCCGGGACGTTTTGACAGGCGTGTGCCGGTTGAACTGCCGGATCTTGCAGGCCGTGAAGCAATTTTAAAGGTTCATGCAAAGAAGATAAAAGCATCTGATGATGTTGACCTGTATACGATTGCACGTATGGCATCCGGTGCATCCGGTGCGGAGCTTGCCAATATTATAAATGAAGCAGCATTACGTGCTGTCCGTAGTGGAAGGACCGTTGTAAATGAATCTGATCTCGAAGAAAGTATAGAAGTGGTTATTGCAGGATATCAGAAGAAGAATGCGGTTCTTTCAGATCAGGAGAAGAAGGTTGTTGCATATCATGAGATAGGACACGCTCTGGTAGCTGCATTGCAGAGTCATTCAGCACCGGTCCAGAAGATTACGATCATCCCGCGTACCTCAGGTGCACTCGGCTACACTATGCAGGTTGAGCAGGGTGATAAATATCTGATGACGAAAAAAGAACTTGAGAATAAGATTGCTACATTTACAGGCGGACGTGCGGCAGAGGAGATCGTATTTGGTGAGATCACGACCGGAGCCTCCAATGATATCGAACAGGCAACAAAAATTGCAAGAGCGATGATCACCCGCTACGGCATGACAGATGAATTCGACATGGTGGCAATGGAAAACGTGACCAACCAGTATCTTGGCGGCGATACGTCTCTTTCCTGTTCTGCAGATACCCAGAAGGAAATTGATGAAAAAGTCGTGCAGCTCGTAAAAGCAGAGCATGAAAAAGCAAGAAAAATCCTTGCTGAAAACAGGGAAAAACTGGACGAACTGGCTATGTACCTGTATGAGAAGGAAACAATTACAGGTGACGAATTTATGAATATTTTAGATAGAAAATAATGTAGTTAATTAGATAACCAATTCCACCCAAATATGATAAACAATTTTGGAATGAATTGTATTCATTTTTACAGAAACATTCTAACGAAGAGTATATTCTCATAGGAGATTTTAATACTATCAATAATAGAAACATGGAAGAGTTTAGAAAGATATTATATAATGCATATGATATTTGGTATCAAAAAGGAAACAGAGAACCTTTATCATGTATGCAGAGCCTTTTATCTCATCTGCTTTAGCTTTAGCTGCTTTCACAATAGCAAGTTCAGGATCATCCTTTTTAGGACGACCCTTGCCACATGGATTATCTTTTTTGACCTGCTTATATTCGCTGTAGGCATCATGCCAGATATCTTTTCTGACTTCATCGAGAGCTGTCATAGCCCACTCGACTACGTGAAAGGAATCAACACAACGGGCGCAGTCAGGAGTGTATTCATTTACACACTCTGTGACCCTTTTTGTAACTGGTTTCGTCAATGCCGATATTAACCAGACCATCAAGTCTTCTTGAGCGCTCCGGTTCTAAATCATGAAGAGCACGATTGACACAGCGGCCTACAGTTTCCCAGCCCCTTCCAAGTGGTTGGTTTGCTGGAATGTTTGTCATAAACAGGACATGACTTGTGACAGAAAGGGCAGTCATTCTCATGCCATTTATTAGGTCTGGCTTTGATACGGATGTGTTTCACGCCATCCTCATCAGAGTAAAGATTAAAATTTTCTATCAAGAGAATAAAGTATTGACAAAATTTTGTGGGGTGGGGTAGAATAACAGTAAAAAATTCCAAAACATAACGCATTGGTGCCTTTCGCAGAAAGAAGAAAAATAAACATGAAAAAGAGAAAGAACTTGGGAAAAAAGTTAGTAACAATGTTAGTGTCTGTAGGCTTTTTTGCAGTTTTGATTACAGTCTTGAATTTAATGGCATTACAAGCTATTCGAGGAAAGAATAATGTGCTTATAGAACAGTTTGAACAATATGAAGAAGCAGTGGAAAATAATGATACCGCGGTTTTTGAAACAGCAAAAGGAGAAGTGGCAGAAGCCATCAGACATATCAACTACAGAATAAATGGAAGCATCATTTTTGATCTTGCACTTGTGGTAGCTGATATTATTGTAATCGTACTTCTTTCGATTGTTATTAATAAGTCCATTGTTCGTCCAGCAAAAAGAGCAAAGAATGATTTGGATGATATCATTTTAGGTATAGAATCAGGACAGGGTAATCTTACGTTAAGAGTATTTGATGAAACCAGTGATGAAATTGGTCAGCTTGCAAATGGTGTCAACCATTTTATTGAAACATTACAAAATCTTATGGTAAAGATTCAGAGTGTATCAAAAGATATGAAAAAATCTTCCTATCTTGTACAAAATGAGGCGGAATCTTCAAATATGAGTGCATCCAATGTGAGTGCAACATCGGAAGAACTTGCAGCATCCATGGAAGAGGTATCTGCTTCTCTATATGATTTGGCCCAAGGATGTAATAATCTGCTAAAGAAAATGGAAGGCATGAATGAGGATGCTAAGAACTCTGCAATGAAGATGCATGAAGTGAAGCTTACTGCAGAAAATAGCTATAAAGAAGCGATTGCATCAAAAGAAAAAACAGTAGAAACATTTGATGGCATTCAAAAGGATGTCGCAGAGGCAGTAGAAGCATCTAAGTCTGTAAATGAAATTGCAAAACTTACAGAAAATATCTTAAATATCGCAGCACAGACAAATCTTTTAGCACTTAATGCATCGATTGAAGCAGCAAGAGCAGGGGAAGCAGGCAGGGGCTTTGCCGTTGTTGCAGATGAAATCAGACAGCTTGCAGATAGTTCACGTGAGACAGCAAACAATATTCAGGAAATCAGTGGAAAAGTTATTGAGGCAGTAAACAATCTGTCTGGAAATGCAACGGAAATGATTCGTTTTGTAGATGAAAAGGTAGCACTTGATTATGACAACTTTGTAAAAATTATTGGAAATTATGATGCTGATTCTGATCAGGCAAGTAATACATTTAACGAGTTTGCAGTTAAGTCAAAAGATAGCTTAGGTACAATGAATGATATGAATGAAGGTATCAATAACATTTCTATAGCGATTGAAGAATCTGCAAAAGGTGTTACAAACGTAGCACAAGAGATATCACAACTTGTAACAGCAATTTCAGCAATTACAGTGCAGGCGGACGAAAATAAGAACCTTTCGGAAGATTTATCGGATGAAGTAGCAAAATTTGAAAAAGTTTAACTAACAGATTTTTATTATGAGAAGAACTGTATTAGGTAAATAACCCGCACTAACTAAAAATGAATGCCAGAATAAGCACAAAGGCATAGCCCCATTACGGGTTCTATGCCTTTGCGTTTTCCGGAAGATTGTCATTAACTGCATCAAATTCAAGATTCTGTTCCCGGCACCATTCGACAGCATTCGACAGAGCTTCACCGGCGCGGCAGGTCCAGAGAATGAGTTTGTTGCCATTGCGTTTCCATTCCTGGAGATATTCGATCAGTGCCTGGTTTGGCTGACCAAGCTCCGGCCATTTGCTGTAGCAGAGAAGGAATATGCTGTTTTGACTCGATATTGGCAATAGTTTTCAGGCTGATGCCGGTTGCTGATGCAAGTTCTTTCTGGGTAATGCCAAGATCTGCCCTCGCTTCAACAAGTCTGCAGGTAATTGTGTCTGTCATGGTGTTTATGTCTATATCCATATCAGTATTCATATATATGCACCTCCAAATTCAGAATTGTTCAGGTCTGTTCCGCTATAATAATCCTACAGTTTTAAGTGTTCCAAAAAAGGACTTATGAAAGAACACGGCCGAATATTTTGAAGGAACTGTTCTCTGTAACCGGAATCGGATCATATTTTTTATTCAGTGATATGAGGTAGGTTCCGAGTCTGTTATTCTGAAATTTCTTCACATATGCGTTTCCATCAAGATAGAAGATACCTATTTCGCCATCATCAAGGCATGCTGTCTGTTCAATCCAGATGAGATCCTTGTTATGGTATTTAGGTTCCATACTGTCACCATCTACATATACGCCAAATGTGGCAGCCTCCGGAATGTCAGGAGAGGAGAATATCTCATATTCGTCACTATCAAGAAAAGAGCCGGTACCAGCGGAAACGGTATTGTAAAATACTTTTCTTTCCCTGATCACATGGATAGGAATGATCTCTGCCGGTTTATAGTTGCCGGTGCTTTCCAGATCGCTGATATATTCAAGCACTTTGTTCATTCCATTTTCATTCAGGTTCCGGAATGGATTAAGAGGACTCTGGCCAACAAACTCTGTATAGATATCGTATATTTCAAGAATTTCACATAAGGCGAGAAACTGTCTGGCATGCATGGAATACCGGCAATCGGCATCAGGGTAGCTGATCCAAACAATCTGGATGACGGTGTGGAAATGGATGTGCTGATCGGAAAGAGAATTGATCTGGATATGCTTCATTATGTGCCGGAGCTTGCAGACAACTGGCAGGCGCAGCAGATGATAAGATAGGTGACAAAGTCGGACAGCTTGTGATCATGCCGGTTCTGATACCAGATTTTACCTTTGAATCATGGGAAGAACGTGGAACCGGGGCATTTGGATCGACAGGAGGATAGGGATGATTAAATTGTTGATGTGCATAGAGATAGGTATGTGCTATACTGTGTAAAAAGATATGTACAAATTTGAATTTTACGCACTATTAACTTTTGGATATAAAGTGCCGATATTACAGATATAGAAACGGATTTCTGTATCAATTTTCAAGGAGGATGATACCATGATTAGAGCAGCTAATTTAACACAGGTAACAGATTATTATAAGAGCAATACTGTTAGTAAGCAAAATAACACAGAGAAAGCAAAAGATGTGCAGCCCAATGCACAGAAAATAAAATCCAGCGAAGATAAGTTATCTTCTAAGGCACAGAAATATCTGGAAACATTGCGTAAGGATAATGCGGATTTCGATTTTATTATTGCTGATAAAGGCGATGATTTCAGAGGATTAGTAGACCAAAGCGATAAGGAATTTACAGTTGTTTTTTCAAGTGCTGAACTTGAAAGAATGGCATCCGATGAGAAATATGCACGGGAAAAATTGTCTACGGTAAAAACTGCAGTTGAGATGTCAGATAAAATCAATGAACAGTTTGGGTTTGAACGTGCTTGGGGAACGACAGACAATAGTGGAACTGTATTAAATAAGTTAACTATGTCCTTTGATGATGATGGAAAGATGACACTTTTTGCTGATTTGGAGAAGATTACAGAAAAGCAGAAAGAACGGCTTGAAGAATTAAAGGAAAAACGTGCAGAGGAGAAAAAGCAGGAAAAGAAGGATGTAACTGTTAAGCGGACTACAATTCAGGCAAATTCAAAAGAAGAATTACTTGAAAAGATTTCTGAACTGGATTGGAGTAAGATAACAGAAGAAAAGGCAACACAGGGTATGAAGTTTGATATCACTATTTAATCGTAGCATTAACCGGGAATTGGAGGTGTGCTATGATTGCAGGTACAATACGAAACGCTGTGAATCAGATGCAGTTAGTAAATGATTGGGAGCAAAAGAAGGCTACCGGGGATGTTGTAAAGAAGCAAGAGGGTATGACTGTAACAAGTCAGGAAGAAAGCATGATTCAGCATTTCCGAGAGCAACTTGAGCGAGACAAAGAAAGTTCTGCATATAGTCAGATTTATAACAAGATTGCAAGCGGTCAAGAATTAACAGCTTCAGAAGAAGATGCTATTCGTCAGAAAGACCCTAAAGCCTATATGGAATATAAAGCGGCAAGAATGGAACAAGAAGCTTATGAGCGTAGGTTGGAGAGATGTAAGACAAAAGAAGAGGCTCAAAGGCTTCAAGTAAATGAGATGAATGGAAATTTGGCAGAACTAAAAAGTATCGTGAATAATCCAAATATTCCAAAGAGTGAAAAGCTTAAGGAAGCTCAACGTATCATGGGAAATACTTTTAGAGCTGTAGAGTCATTCACAAGATTTGTAAAAAGTACAGAATATAGGGATTTGCCAACAGAAGAGGAAATTGTAGAGACATCTATAGAAAAGGGGCAGGTTGCAGAGGATTCAAACGATACTGAAATGTCTGAACAGTTAACATCAGATACAACTGTTTCAGTAGATGAGGCAGCAAAAATAGTAAATGATTCGAAGCGAGATTTACAATTAAGTGATGTTCACCAAATTGAAAAAGATGTTATAGAGGAAATGAAGGATATCGAAATAAAGCATTTTGGTGAGAAGAAATCATCGGTCAGAATAGACATTACGGTATAGGAATAGTCTGCGTGAAATTTCAGTTTATCTGACTCATAAACAATTTAATAATTGTTTTACACAGCACTTTAGCCCCAAAGGTTAAGGTGCTATTTTTTTACCACAAAAGGAGGAATGAAATGTCATATAAATTAGTAATCGCCGAGAAGCCTTCGGTGGCACAGTCCATCGCAAAGGTGATTGGTGCTGATAAGAGAGAAGACGGATACCTGGATGGCAAGACGAAGAAATCAGAATGATAAATGAAAAACTGGATTTTTATGTAATGGAGGCAAGTGATGAGGAGTTTGATACCGAAGAGGTACGCAAACTTGTGAAGCGATTAGATGAATTGGATCCCATACCATTGCCGTGGAAATCGGATGAGGAAGCATTGAAAGACTTCTGGGATTATTGTGAAGAGAGACAGAGGGAAGAACGTATAATAGCAGAGATGAAAATTAAGGGTTGAGAAGGCAGTGCCTTTGGAAAAAGTATGTGGTAAAATATATATACGAGAAGTCTATAAATCGGGATTGTGCGCCCAGAAAAGGGCGAGTAGTCTAGCAGGTGGAATGCCTGTCTGGTAAGGTCTAACCAACCGCCAGTAGCGAGTCTTGGGTGACTGCCAGTAATGGTAGTTGCTAAGCGTAGACAGCGAGAAAATAGAGAGTGTGATTGAGCCTCGAAATTTTGATATCTGGAAGGCTGACGTTTTAATTTCGACGGAAAGCAATACAAATCAATTCGCATTGGTGAGAAATGGTTTGCTTCTGCGGGGTCAAAGAGCACTTTATGTTTTACATTGTGACTATTCAGTCAACTGGGGAGAGCCTGTTGTTTCTTGTCATTGCAAGTATGGCAAACAACTGCAAAAGGGAGAATGCCAAAAGAACAGCAGGCAGTCGGATAGCTTCATAGTACTGAAGAAGTTGGGTAATGCCAATGGAGGGAAGGGAGCTACATAATAATGGTCTTTCTGAGGACACATCAACCGTACTCAGGGACGGAGGTATTGATGGAAACAAAATTGGAAAGAATAGCAGAAATATCGGCAAGTTCGCCGAGACCAGAGTTCACATCGTTGTATCATCTAATCAATAAAGAAATGCTTCTGCAATGTCACAAAGAATTAGACGGAAGTAAGGCAGTTGGTATGGATGAGACTACGAAGAAAGAATACGAGAGGAATCTGGAACAAAACATAGATGACTTGGTAGAAAGACTGAAAAGAAAATCATACAAACCACAGCCATCAATTAGGGTATATATCCCTAAAAGCAATGGAAAACTTCGACCATTAGGAATTGCATGCTACGAGGATAAAATAGTCCAATTAGCATTAAAGAAGATATTGGAAGCTATCTATGAACCGAGATTTCTGAACTGCATGTACGGATTCAGACCAAACCGAGGATGTCATAACGCAATAAAAGAACTGTATAAGAGCTTAAACAATACGAAAATATGTTATATTGTGGACGCTGACATCAAAGGCTTCTTCGACCATATGAAGCATGAATGGATTATCAAGTTTCTCAAACTTTACATTAAAGACCCCAACATAATCGGTCTTGTCAAGAAGTATCTTAAAATGGGAGTGCTGGATAATGGTGAACTTATGGTGAATGAAGAAGGTTCAGCTCAAGGCAATATCATAAGTCCAATCCTAGCAAACATATATATGCACAATGTATTGACACTATGGTATAAGTTTATTATTACCAAAGAATGCAAGGGAGATAACTTTCTAATTGTATATGCAGATGATTTTGTTGCAGGATTTCAATATAAATGGGAAGCAGAGAATTACTACAAGCTTCTTAAAGAACGAATGGAAAAGTTCGGTTTGCAATTAGAAGATAGTAAAAGTCGTCTCTTACAAAGCGGTGCTTATATTGCAAGGGCAAAGCAAAAGAGCGGTGAGTGTATCAGATTACAAACATTTGATTTTCTGGGATTCACATTCTATTGTGGGCGTTCACGCAAAGGCATGCCATATATAATGCCAAAGACAAGCTCTAAGAAATTCAGACAGAAAATTCGAGACATCAAGGTATGGTTATATGCGAATAGAAACCAACCGCTAAAGAAACTAATGGGTATGCTAAATCTGAAACTAATAGGACATTATAGGTACTATGGCATAAGTTTTAATGGCAGAATGATTTCAAACTACAAACAACAAGTGAGAGAACTTCTGTTTAAGGTGCTGAATAGACGAAGTGACAGAAAGAGTTATACAAGAGAAGGATTCATTGAAATGCTGAAATATTATCCATTGGCAATGCCAAAGATTTATGTCAGCTTGTTTTGAAACTGTAAATATTATTATGAAGAGCCGTATGCGGGAAAGCCGCACGTACGGTTCTGTGAGGGGCTTACATTGTGAGGTGTAAGTCTACTCGACTGGAAAGGGGTGCACTGCCATGCTGAGAAAATTAAATTGTTTTTTAAACATCGTTATTGGTTCATTCATAGGAGTTTTTATTGGGTACGGAATTTATAAGTTCTGGCACTTTAAAACTTATCCAAATTTATATGTCATGCAGTCTGCACCGTGGTACACAGAGTTACTGTTGGATGGTGCCATGGTGGTCGTTGTGGTGGTCGTATGTATTATCCTAAAGCTGATTATTTGGAAAAAGTTAAAGCCATAACTTCCAATTTTTGAAACTGAGAAATCGAAAATTGTGAGGGTAATTATGATAAAGTTTTTGAATGATATCAGGAATGTAGAAAAACCAATATCTAATAATAGAAAAATTATAAATACTATAGCTGTATTGTTCCTTGGAATAGCTTTGGGGACTTTTTCAAAATTTTTGGATTTTCGTCAAGCTGAACTTCCCAGTGTGCTTATGGCAATAGATGGAGCATTAGATGTTCATAATTTCCTTGGACGTTTTGCAATCTGGGTATTGATTGCACTGTGTATTTCTATTTATAGCAATTCTGCAATAAGAGCAAGCATTAATGTTTTTGCATTCTTTATTGGTATGGTTGCAAGTTACTATTTGTATTCAAACTATATTGCAGGATTTTTTCCAAGAAGTTATGCGGTGATTTGGTTTGGATTTACAGCTGTTTCTCCATTATTGTCTTTTGCCTGCTGGTATGCAAGGGGGAAAAGCAAATTGGCACTTATACTATCGGCGCTGATTTTGGCAGTATTGTTCAATATGTGCTTTGTATATGGATGCTGGTATTTTAATGCAAAATCTGTTTTGGAAGTGATAGTCTTTATTATTGGACTTATTGTTTTGAGGAGAGACACATTGAGGAGTTCTGCGCTAATGGGAACGATTAGTATAGTTCTTGCAGTTTTACTTGATATGGTTATTCCATTTCATTTTGGATAAACAACTTCCAGTTTACAGAACTGAATCAAAAGAGCTCGAAGGAGCTCTTTTTCCTTTTTTATAATAGTATCATTATGGTATAATAGAGACATTAAAATCGGAATTTCAGGAGGTGTTTTTATGCCACAAATGAATAAGGGAGGAAAATTTATTTTCGGGAAATCACTCATTCGGACGGATGGAACATTGCGGATTCCACCGCAGGCAATGGAAGAATATCACATTGCAGATGAAGGAAAAGTATATCTTTTTACCGGAAGTAAGATTACCGGTGGCTTCTGCGTCACCCGGAAAGGCCTTTTGCATCCGTCAAAACTTGGTCACATTTTGGACGATACTCCACCGTTGCTTGACTACTCAGCAGGTTCTGGCGAATTTATCAAATACAAGGGGCGTTCCTACTGCTGGGTAGAGATTTCACAGGAGGGGCAAATTCTTCTTACGAAGAAAATGATGGATTTTTTGAAGGTGAGACCCGGAATGGAGCTGCTCTCTATCCGCAGTAGCGACATCGCGTTTACGATGGGAGCTAAAGGACCGCTATTGGAAAAAGCAGAAAACTATGATGGTGAAATTCCGCTTTTTTAAGTGTAACAATTTGAATTTGTGGAGGATAACTATTGTGGATAAAGCAGTTATTTATATACATGGAAAAGG
>OHBI01000896.1_pt1 | contig 12850 bp, 9 predicted proteins | sample 1577361 | NCBI WGS metagenome assembly OHBI01 (sample SAMEA3879579, study PRJEB24766) | human gut metagenome | biome: human-associated habitat; feature: feces | place: USA | collected 1985/1987 | reverse complement strand
AAAAATAATAAAAACTATCCTTCTGCCGCGTTGTTTTCATTCTTTAATTTCTCGTCTGCCGATTATAGGTATTCCTAATCTACAACTGTAGTTTTATCGCATGTTTTACTTACATGCTTGCATGAAATGACATAGCGCACTAATTTACAACAAATTGCGCCATGCAAGCAGACCTCATGCAAGCATGCAGGCAGATTTTGCCTACATGACGCAATCCATGCAAGCCCTATACGCATCAACCTACTCTTTTTCCTTCAAAAAATAAATCGGCTGTTTCTGCAACCCTTTGTTCACCAACACATTCTCCTCACAAAGACGACGAATCTGCCGCGTCGCAGTCGTGCGGGTCATGCCGCAAATCGACTGTACAACACTGCGGGTGATGAACTCATTCTTACGTAGATAGTTCACCACTTTTTGCTTCACCTCATCATCCGTCAGCCTCTTTTTCGTGAGATTCCGCAATTTCAGCGGCTTTACCTTCAATACTCCTATCTCACTGCGCAGCGCCTTGTCCGGTCTGAAAGTGATGTTTTTCAACTTTACCTTAGTACTTTTCCGCTTTGTCTCCAGTGTCACCGGTTCCGTGCAGGTCAGCGTAGGAACAAAGTAACCGATGCCGTCCAAATGAACCTGCCTGCCCTCCCCCAGCTCGCGTCCCACAAAATGCGACAAAGCATCGAGTACCGCCAGTACATCCGTCTCGGTCAGCGAGCAGTATTCTTGTATATGCCTGCGCAGTTCATCGGTCGTTGTGGAGCCGTTCAGTTTAATCCGGGGGTGCAGGGTCAGTTCTTCCCCTTGTTTATCCTTCGTTTTCGGGTTTTCGTACCAATCAAATAAAATTGCCATATTCTTTCCTCCATTTTTAGATTCATTTCTGTTGCTGTCTGCAGGTTTCGCTCATGCAAAGTACCGGCTTTCATTAGGCAGAGCATAGGTCTTCCTTACGCAAAGAAGCGTTCTTCCTTCTGCTGAAAGCTTATCAACAAAAGATGCGCACAGCTGTGGTTCACCTTCTTCATATTTGTGATACACCTTCTTCACAACTATGAGAAAGACATTCCACGACTGTGCGCAACTACAAACTACAGAGGCAAAGATAATGAAAAGCAGGGGGCTTGGCAAAGGAATGCTAATCTTTTTCAGACTGAAGCATGTAATAATGCGGTAATAATAGCGCTATTTGCCCAGTTCCATAATTGCAATAATTAATCTTCATCATCATCGTCATAATCTTCATCGTAGTCATCATCGTCACCATCCCATCTACACCCACAAGCATCACAAGCATAATCATTAATACCACTTGAATCAGGATAGACCAAATGCGAGCCACATTCAGGGCAACGCAACTTATTGTTATCATCGTCGTCGTCCGCAATTTCATCACATGGCCATTCTCTTCCACAATCCGGACAAACATAATTCACGCCATCGAAATAGGCATTCTCATTCAAACAAAAAATACATTCCATAACTATCTTATTTTAAAATTATTACTTTTATTCATTATTCTTTTTGCATATAAGCAGCATTTAATCAGCACAACTCCCACCAACATGGAACAAACAATGCCAGTTGCAATGAAAAGAGGGCTTCTATCAGCGGAAGCAATGCCGTTTTTTGCCAACACCCAAAGTCCCGTCTGAAAACAAACGGCCGACAACAAGCAGAACAGCAGCACATTGCGTTTCCAAAGTTTTGGCATCGGTTCATTTTTTTCTACCTCTTCTACCATTTCCTTCATTGCTTCTTCAATCCATATCTTCATCTTCATTGTCTTGAGGATTTATTTCATATTTTGGGTCTAAATCATATCTGTACGCAAGTAAAAAATCGGCCTTTTTATCTTTGGGTTTACAAAGAGAATACAATATGGCCCCTACTACCAATGGGGCAGCCGCAACAACTGCAATCCCTGCCAGCATACCACCTCCTATTATACCGCCAATTGCAGCCAATCCGGAGGTTATTCCTGCTGCCGACAACCCAGCAACAACACCTGAAGCCGAAATCAAGCTTATCATTCCTGCCACCGTACAAGCAGATCCTCCACTTGCCATTATTTTGGCAACCAAATCATCTTTGTCTTTTCTAGTCATCTTTTTGTAAGCATCAAAATCTTTGCCTAATACAACGGTGAACATGATACAGAATTCTGCATAGCACACGTCAGTAGGATAACTCTTGCCCTCGGCCAAACGTGTAATTGCGTACTTCGACATTGTCATAGCCACTGCAAGTTCATCAATAGAAATAGAAGAATTACTCATGAATGAACGCAAAAACGGAGCGAAACCGACTCCTTTCGGAAATTCTTGATTTTCCATAATCTTTTTTTTTAAAGTTTATATTATGGCGCCCTCTGCCTATAAGAACAAAAAGCAACCGTTAGCATTAACGATTGCAAAAATATGGGGGAAGAATCAAGCACGAAATAGACGTCTACGAAAAAGGCAATCAACCTCTTTATCCATTCCTCATGTTCTTTTTAAATTCTTCCCATTGCCAATCAGGAAAGTTCAATGTATCATTTACGATTCTCCACGCGTCCTTTGGCAGGTCTAATAGAGTTTGCAATATTTTCCATGCATTTATTATTATAGATGTAGCATCGCCCTTTGTACACACCTTTCTTAGTGTTGCCCCGAAAGATCTGCCGTTCATTGTCATCAGAATCTTGTTGATATGCGTGTAAGGAGGTGAAACAGCCACTATTCTATTATTTTCTTTACCACACTTAGAAGTATCTAATGTTCCCAAATAAAATTGCATATACCCCAGAAGAAGTATAATCACATAGACAAATTGTTTATTAGTTTTCTTCTGGAAATCTCGCTCTTTCACATCTCCGTTTCCTACTATCCGCCACGCTGCCTCATAGTGTTTTTCTTTTGTTAAGTATCCACTTTCAGTGGCCTTTTCCAGCAGCTTCTCAAACAATTTTTTATTTGTCTTCCCCTTTCCCTTTTTCGACATTCGGCCTATCTTTTCAAGCAGTTCCTGATATGCCTCTTTTGTAAAGTTAACATCAGCAGAGAAACGTATCTTATCCTCTTTTTGAGACTCTTTCCGGGAGTCAGAACGTTTTCTCAGAGCCTCAACATCTTCATTTTCAAGATACCCCTCATATATACTTCTTATAAGACGAACCGCCCTTGCACCCACCTCCACAATATCCTCATCTTCATGAAGAGTAATCCAAAAGGGCCAATAAGTATGGTTGTTCGCATTATTTGTAGGCTTAAAGCGGTGAGTGAAAAATTTCCCCGGAAATGTATTTTCAAGAACAGCAGTAACATAATAACGAATATCTTCCCATTCTTCATTGAACATGGCCATCCCATCTTCATCATTCCCATCAAGAATCAGCCCCTTACATCCATAATAAATGCCGACAACCGGTTCATACACATCATATTCTATCAGAAATTCATACCCTCTGCATCCATCCTTACTATACAATGTCTCCAGCTTATACATCATGTGATGCGGAGCCTTGTTTCCATGAAAAGAAGCATCCGCTTTAAAATCCTCCACTTCATCCAACAACCTCATCTTCTTTTTATAAAACTCAGAAGCTATGCCATTTAGTTCTTCCCAATGCTTCCGGTTCCTCTCTCTGATTTTATCTTTCTCCATCTCAGAGACAGCCTCCTGACAGTTCACATCACATTCGGCCCATCAAAATCAATGCTAACACTGGAAAAATATTCAAGGGCTGCCTGCACTTCTTTCTTTTTAGCATAGACCTGCCTCGCTATAAAGATGCAAGCCTCCCGCGTAAGGTGATAGTTTTCCACGCTCCTACATGCACCAGAGCCTACCCCAACCATTTCAACCATCAGGTTAAAATGGTCATCCACATTTATGCCATCCGCTTCGGCGGACTTCATGGCCTTTGCCAATGGAACGGAAAATTTCTGGTACGTACTATACCCCAAAGCAGCGCACAATTCCCTCGAAGTCCAGTATGACCGTCCTTGCCCATCAAACTTCCTTATTTTCTCAAAAGGTGATTTATCACTGATTTTCAATTCTTTATTCATAAAGACAGAAACAAATTACATGATATAAAAATCCTCATCTATAATGACGAACACTCAACAACACTAATATCAAGCATGAAGATAGCAATAAAAAAACATCCCGTCACATAATTGGAAACATTTTGTATACAGAGAGACGGGAGCAATGCCCTATATTTGCAACCGGTCAATCAATCACCGGCCATGAAAAACAGGTAGTTTATGAGAAATTTCATTGTATTATGCTTATTGGCATGTCTGGCATCATGTACAGACAAAAAAGAATTCCAGACAATAAGAGAACGAATCGATTTATCAGGAAATTGGAACAGTTCATTAGGGAACTGCACATTGCCCGGTACGACGGATGAAAACAAGTTGGGAGACGGCAGGCATCCCACCAATGTAACCTCCCAGTTGACACGGACTTATCCCTACTCCGGCATCGTAGAATATGAAAAAGATGTTGAAATTCCCGTACAGATGGAAGGGAAACGCCTGATACTTTTCATGGAGCGTACAAAACCCAGCACTCTCTGGATAGATGGAGACAGTATAGGCACGTTAGGACATATCTATGCACCTCACTGCTATAGCCTGCCGGCCTTGGCACCCGGCAGCCACCATATAAAGATACGCATTGACAATTCCCCCAGCTCCGTACCAGCCGAAATCCAAAGCTCGCATGCCTGGACCGACGGCACACAAACCAACTGGAACGGCATTCTGGGCGACTTCTACATCGAAGCGACCCCACACACCTATCTCGAGCAGGTACAAGTCTACCCGTCTGTAAAGGAGAAAAAGGCCCGCATCCATGTAAACATATACAGCGATTCGGAGCAATCGGGCGTAGTGACCCTTTCTGCCAAGACGTGGAACACCCAACAAGAACACCAGTTACCGGACATGGAAAAACAAGTCGGCTTGAGCAAAGGTGAAAATAAAATAGAACTGACGCTCGACATGGGCAACCGGATGCAGACATGGAGCGAATTCCACCCCACACTTTATGCACTGAACGTGACCCTTGCCACAAACGAGGGTAAAGACAATATAATAACAGATTTCGGTATGCGCGACTTTGCCACCGAAGGTACTCAGTTCACCATAAACGGCTTCAAGACCTTCTTGCGCGGCAAACACGACGCTTGCGTATTCCCACTTACCGGATATGCGCCGATGGATGTAAAGTCCTGGCGAAAAGTTTTTCAGACAGCCAAGAGTTATGGCATCAACTACTACCGTTGCCATTCCTACACCCCGCCCCGCGCCGCTTTTGCCGCTGCCGACATCGAGGGTATCTATTTCCAAGCCGAGTTGCCTTTATGGGGAAGCATTTCACCGGACAACCATCGCCTGAATGACTTCTTGCTGAACGAAGCCTATATGACCCTCGACTACATGGGCAATCACCCCTCATTCACCATGTTGGGACTGGGCAACGAGTTGGGTGGCGACGTTGACCTGATGCGCAATTGGCTGGACGGATTCAGAAAACATGACAACCGCCATCTCTATTCGTTCGGTTCCAACAACTTCCTGGGTTGGGGAGGTGCCATAGACGGTGAAGATTATCTGACAACCTGCCGGGTAGGAGGAGGCGAAGGCTATACAACGCACGTACGCAGTTCGTTTGCCTTTGTCGATGCCGAAAAGGGAGGTATCTTGAACAACACCCGTCCCAATACCCGTGCGGATTATACTGCTGCCATAGCGAAATCTCCCCGACCGGTCATCAGTCACGAAACCGGACAGTTCCAAATTTATCCCGACTACAAGGAGTTGGAGAAATACACCGGCGTATTGCATCCATATAACTTGGAGATATTCCGTGACCGGCTCAATGAAAATGGACTGCAGAACCAGATTGACGCATTCCATCAGTCCACCGGCCGGTTTGCCGTCGAATGCTACAAGGCTGATATTGAATACGGCCTGCGCACTGCCGGTTTAGGTGGATTCCAGATGCTCGACCTTCAAGACTTTCCCGGACAAGGCTCGGCACTGGTAGGCATTCTGGATGCTTTCATGGACAGCAAAGGCATTGTCACTCCCGAAACATTCCGCGGCTTTTGTGCTCCGGTGGTACCGCTGGCGCTTATGGACACCTACTGTTACAGCAACAAAGAAGAGCTGAACATAGGACTCGCCCTGACAAATTACGAAGAGCAACCATGGTCTGATGCATTATGCTGGCGTCTGGAAAGCCTGAGTGACAGCGTAACTTTTGTTCGCGAAGGCAAAGTCCCCGCCCATGTAGAGCAAGGAAAAGTAATGCAGGTGGGCGAGTTGAAAAGCACCCTTACCGAAATAGACAAGCCTGCCCAATTGCGACTGACACTGACCACCGGGAATTATCATAACTATTATAACTTATGGGTATACCCCGACCGGACACCGGAAAGCGAAGCGGACATCTTCATCTGTCAGTCCTTGGATGACGAGGCGCGAAAGAGACTGAGCCAAGAAGGGAAGATACTGCTTATACCCGACCACAAAGCCATTGAAGAACAGAGTGTAGGCGGACTTTTTACTCCTGACTACTGGAACTATGCCATGTTCAAAAGCATTTCGGAAAACGCCGGCCGCGAAGTTTCGCCGGGCACCCTCTCCTTGCTGATGGACGAGAAACATCCCTTGTTCCGGCAGTTCCCCACCGAGTGCCATAGCAACTGGCAATGGTGGAGCATCGTACGCCATGCCCGCCCCTTTATTCTGAACGCTACACGCCACGAATACAAGCCGCTTATCCAAGTAGTAGACAATGTGGAACGGAACCACAAGTTAGGCTTGCTGTTCGAATTTGCCGTAGACAACGGTAAGGTATTGGTTTGTATGAGCAACCTCGAAGCAATTCGCCACACTCCGGAAGGAGGTCAGCTGCGCAATGCCATTTTAAGCTATATGAAGTCGGCTGAGTTCTCTCCCACCGAGACGCTGACCTCACAGCAGTTGCAGCACATATTAACAACCGAGGTGAGGAAGCAAGACATTGTCGGCGTGAAAAACCAGTCGGATTACGACGTACAGCCGGAATAAATATGAGAAGTTTCATCATAATTCCACTTTTCCTCGGCTGTCCCGTCATTTTTCAGTAGCTTTGCGGACTTTAATACAGCAAGCACCCCATGAAACTTACCCTTATACGCACCGCTCGTGAAACCGGCAAAGAGACATTCAGCACATGGCCCAGCGACACCTTGATGGAGAAGATGAAAACCGAGAACAAAGCCGGACACATATCCGCCTTGCGCAGCCTCATTCCCCACATCACCGGAAGCAACGGACACTACCCCTGCATAGACAAACTGCCACGCATCTGCCCTGCCGCAGAATATGCCCGCAGCAAAGAGGGGGAAAGATACCTAAAAACCTATAACGGACTGGTACAGATTGAAGTCAACCACCTGGCCAATGCCGTGGAAGTGGAGCAAGTAAAGCACCAGGCGGCCCTGCTGCCGCAAACTTTTGCCGCCTTTTGCGGAAGCAGTGGACGAAGCGTAAAAATATGGGTACTGTTTGCCACCCCCGACGGTTCGCGCCCCAGGCAGGAAGAAAAAATCAGGCTGTTTCATACCGCTGCCTACCGGCTCGCCGTAAACTGTTACCAGCCCCTGCTCCCCTACCCCATCACACTGAAAGAACCTGCCGTGGAGCAAAGCTGCCGCATGACGCTCGATGACCGTCCCTATTACAATCCGTCTGCCGTCCCTTTCTGTCTGGAACAGCCTTTGTCCGTGCCCGACGAGCCCACCTTCGGCCAACGGAAACAGACCGAAGCAAACCCGCTGATGCGCATTGCCCCCGGCTATCCGGCCTCCCAAACCTTCTCCATCCTCTTCGAAGCCGCCCTGAACCGTACCTTCGAAGAGCTGGAAAACTGGAAACGGGGCGATGACCTTCGCCCCCTGCTCTACCTGCTTGCCGGGCATTGCTACAAAGCCGGCATTCCCGAAGAAGAGGCAGTACGTCAAGTCATGATGCACTACTACCGCGAAGCGGATGAACAACTGGTGCGCATGACCCTGCACAACCTCTACCGCGAATGCAAAGGCTTCGGCACCCGCAGCAGCCTGAACAAAGACCAGGAAACTGCTTTCCGGCTGGAGGAGTTCATGAAACGCCGCTACGAATTCCGCTACAACACCGTGCTTGGCGACTTGGAATACCGGCAGCGCGACTCCATCCACTTCTACTTCCAGCCTGCCGACCAGCGCGTACGCAGCAGCATCGCCATGAAGGTACTGAAAGAGGGAGTACGTGTGTGGGACCGCGACATCACCCGCTTCCTGTCTTCGGACTACGTGCCGCTATACAACCCCATCGAAGAATATCTCTATAACACCGGACGCTGGGACGGCAAAGACCGCATCCGCGCATTGGCCGACCTCGTGCCCTGCCACAATCCCCACTGGAGGGAACTGTTCTACCGGTGGTTTCTTGGCATGGTGGCACATTGGCGGGGAATCGACAAACAGCACGGCAACAACACCTCGCCCCTGCTCGTAGGTCCGCAAGGTTACCGCAAAAGTACTTTCTGCCGCATCCTATTGCCACCGGAGCTGCGTTTCGGCTACACCGACAGTATCGACTTCAAGAGCAAGCAGGAAGCGGAGCGCAGCCTTGGCCGCTTTTTTCTGATTAACATCGACGAATTCGACCAGATAAACGCCAATCAGCAAGGCTTCTTGAAGCACCTCCTGCAAAAACCGGTTGCCAACCTGCGAAAGCCCTACGGTAGCACTATTCAGGAAATGCGCCGCTATGCCTCCTTCATCGGGACCAGCAATCTGAAAGACCTGCTGACCGACCCGTCGGGAAGCCGCCGTTTCATTTGCATCGAAGTGACCGGCCCTATCCAGACAAACGTCACTATCAATTATCGCCAGCTCTATGCCCAAGCCATGCACGACATCATGAAGGGTGAACGCTACTGGCTGGACGACACTGACGAAGCAATCGTAAAGGAGTACAACCGGGAATTCGAGCGGGTAGACCCATTGGAAGAACTTTTCCTTTGCCATTTCCGTGGCGCGGAGGAGAGCGAAGAAGGCGAATGGCTCACAGCCATGCAGATTTTCAACGACCTGCAACAGAAAACGAGGGATAAGTTGGCCATCAACCGGATAGCAGCTTTCGGGCGCACGCTCCGCAAGCTGGACATCCTCAACAAGAAATCGAACCGGGGAACACTTTATCATCTGGTAAGAATAGAAGAATGAGCCGGCACTCCCACCGATTGTACCAAAGTGAGGGCAAACTTGGCCCTCACTCTTTTTATAAAAAGTATTTCCGTACGCAGTTGATGCAGTTCAACCATTATTAATAAGGTGAACAGTTGACTATTTGCAAATTATGATTGATAATACTAAAAATACCCAAATAAGTGTTTTTGATATTAAAATAAAACGTATCTTTGTTGCAAACAACGTCCTCCTTAATAATACTATTATGAAGAAACTGCTGCTTTTAGCCTTTGTGCTATGTAGTTCTTTACTGTGCCGGGCACAAGAAGAACGAGTTATTTTAGGTGATGAACAGACTTCCGAGTATTTTCCAATCCTAAAAGATAAACGAATTGCCATATTCTCCAATCATACTGGAATGATAGGAGACAAGCATCTGCTGGACATTCTGCTGGAAAACAAGTTCAATGTAGTAGCCATTTTCTCCCCTGAACACGGTTTCAGAGGAGATGCCGACGCAGGCGAACACGTGTCCAGCTCGGTAGACAAGAAGACCGGAGTACCTATCCTCTCGCTGTACGACGGGAAATCCGGAAAACCAAGCGAAGCATCCATGCGCAAGTTTGATATCCTTGTGGTAGACATCCAGGATGTAGGCCTAAGATTCTATACTTATTATGCCTCTATGTGCCGGCTGATGGACGCTTGTGCAGAATACAACCGTAAGGTGCTGATACTGGACCGCCCCAATCCGAACGGACACTACGTGGACGGCCCGATACTGGACATGAAATATAAATCCGGTGTAGGTTGGCTGCCGATTCCCGTGGTGCACGGCATGACGCTGGGCGAACTGGGCCTGATGGTAAACGGCGAACGCTGGTTGCCGGCGTCACGCACTTGCGACCTGACCGTCATTCCCTGCAAGAACTATACGCACCAGACCCTATACAAGCTGCCGATTCCCCCGTCCCCCAATCTGCCGAACATGAAGTCCATCTATCTGTACCCCTCGACCTGCTATTTCGAGGCCACTCCGGTCAGTCTGGGAAGAGGAACCGACCTCCCCTTCCAGGTCTACGGGCATCCCAACATGACGGGCTACAGCTACAGCTTCACCCCGCGCAGTGTTCCCGGAGCCAAGAATCCGCCCCAGCTGGGCAAGCTTTGCCACGGCGTGAACCTGAGCAACATGAGCGACGAGGAAATCTGGAAACGCGGTATTGACTTGAGTTACGTGATAGACGCTTACCGGAATCTGAACATGGACGACCACTTCTTCCGTTCCTTCTTCGAACTGTTGATAGGCACCGACTACGTGCGCAAAATGATAAAGGAAGGGAAGAGCGCCGAAGAAATCAAGGCAAGATGGAAAGACGACGTAGAGAAATTCAAGGTACAGCGCAAGCCCTACCTGCTCTACGAAGAATAAAGGGATGTACGATTTGACGATTTACGATTTACGATAAAAAAATGAACGTGAATTGGAAGAGAACGTCAGAGCGTACATAGGATAATCAAAGTCGTACATATCATCAAAAGAAGTAATTTCAATCGTAAATCGTAAATCATAAAATCGTAAATCATAAAATCGTAAATAACCTCATGACTCCACTATCCGTAATCATCACCATAGCCGCCTACTTCGCGATACTGTTCACGGTATCCTATATTGCAGGAAGGAAGGCAGACAACGCCGGCTTCTTTGTGGGTAACCGCAAGTCATCCTGGTATGTCGTGGCGTTCGCCATGGTCGGTTCCGCCATTTCAGGTGTGACCTATGTATCCGTACCCGGCATGGTTGCCGCCAGCAGCTTCGGCTATCAGCAAATGGTGTTGGGCTTCATTGCCGGACAGCTCATCATAGCCTATCTGCTGGTACCGCTGTTCTACAAAATGAACCTGGTATCCATCTACGAATATCTGGAGAACCGTTTCGGCATGTCTTCCTACCGCACGGGTGCCTGGTTCTTCTTCATCTCCAAAATGCTCGGTGCCGCTGTCCGTCTGTTCCTCGTATGCCTGACGCTGCAACTGCTGGTATTCGAACCTTTCGGACTGCCTTTCCTGCTGAACGTGGCCATCACGGTGGCACTGGTCTGGTTGTACACTTTCCAGGGTGGCGTAAAGTCTCTTATCTGGACAGACTCTCTGAAGACATTCTGCTTGGTGGTGTCGGTCGTACTCTGCATCTGGTATATCGCTTCCGACCTCAATCTGTCATTTACCGGTATGGTAAGCACCATTGCCGACAGTGACATGTCCCGCATCTTCTTCTTCGACGATGTGAACAGCAAGCAGTACTTCTTCAAGCAGTTCCTCGCCGGTGCCTTCACCATGATTGCCATGACCGGGCTGGATCAGGACATGATGCAGCGCAACCTGAGCTGCAAGAACTTCAAGGACTCACAGAAGAACATGATTACCAGTGTCATTTCGCAGTTCTTCGTCATCCTGCTTTTCCTGATGCTGGGCGTGCTGCTCTACATCTTTGCCGCCAACCAGCAGATTGCGGTGGAGAAGAGTGACGAACTGTTCCCGCTGATTGCCACCGGCAACTATTTCCCTGCCATTGTGGGCATACTGTTCATCATCGGCCTGATTTCTTCTGCCTATTCAGCCGCAGGCTCGGCACTCACCGCGCTGACCACTTCCTTCACCGTAGACATTCTGGGAACGAAAGGCAAGTCGGAAGAGACGGTTGTGAAGATGCGCAAGAAAGTGCACATCGGCATGGCGGTTGTCATGGGAATCACCATTTTCGTATTCAATCTTCTCAACAACACCAGTGTCATCGACGCTGTATATATTCTGGCAAGCTATACCTACGGTCCTATCCTGGGTCTGTTTGCTTTCGGCATTTTCATGAAACAACAAGTGCGTGACAAGTACATCCCGTTAGTTGCCATCGCCTCCCCGGTTCTCTGCTTCATTCTGCAGAAGAATTCCGAAGCCTGGTTCGGAGGTTATCAATTCAGCTACGAATTGCTGATTTTCAATGCACTGTTCACTTTCATCGGTCTCTGTCTATTGATTAAGAAAGATAAAAAGAACAATTAACTTAATACATCATCTATGAATGTAAGACGTCAGTTTTTACTTAGTCTGCTTGCCGCCTCCCTCTTCCCCCACGCGGGAGGCGCGCAAGGACTTCCGACGGATGTCCGTCAGGCAATCGGGAAATTCCTGGATACCACCGCACGAAAAGAAGTTTCCGTAGGACGTATCAGCATCGACTCAGTGGCCGTGGAAGGAAATACGCTGCAACTGTTTGCCAACATGAACTGTGCCTATATTCCTTTCCGTGAGGACAATGTGGCCGAAATCTACCAAGGCGTAAGCGCCCTGCTGCCGGCGGAGTTTGCCAAATACAAGCTGCAAATCCGTACCAACAAGCGCAGCATCGAAGAACTGGTTCCCCAAGCCCTGCGCAGTAAAAAAGACAAAAAGACGAAGACATTCAGCCCCGTCGCTTCCAAGCCTCTGGTTACCGAAGTTTCCTCCCCCTACACCCCCACCAACGGCTTGCATAACCGGCATATCGCCCTATGGCAAAGCCACGGCTGGTACTACGAATCAAAACTCGACCGCTGGGAATGGCAGCGTGCGCGTATCTTCCAGACAGTGGAA
>OHBI01000884.1_pt1 | contig 12963 bp, 8 predicted proteins | sample 1577361 | NCBI WGS metagenome assembly OHBI01 (sample SAMEA3879579, study PRJEB24766) | human gut metagenome | biome: human-associated habitat; feature: feces | place: USA | collected 1985/1987 | reverse complement strand
TACCTTTGTCTTTAAAAAGTTTTTGGTCGACCACTGTTACCGAGCCTGTCAACGATTCTTTTTTCTGAGTACCATAACCTACCACGACAACCTCATCCAGCACCTCTGTATCTTCGTGCATGATAATTTTAGCCAGATTCGTCCCTTTTACAGAAACTTCCAACGTCTTATAACCAATAAAAGAAATCACCAACGTACCACCTGATACATTATTCAAAGTAAAGTTTCCATCCATATCCGTTATCGTACCATTGGTAGTGCCTTTCACCTTGACATTGGCACCAATAACAGGTTCTCCATAGGAATCCACGATTTTACCTTTGATTGTCCCAGTCTGCGAAACAGCCTGTACTTCTCCCACATAGGCAAATACCGCCTGCGGAGCACCTGTTACAAGGGCAGAGGCCATCACCGTAGAGAATAGAAATCTTCTCGATGAGAATCTGAAGAGATTTTTTTTCATATACATAAAATTTAAAACTAACATTTATACTATTTATTCTAATATTAGATACACTGTTGGATATACTCACGGATTTCTTTCCGACTGATAAACAAGTGGTTTTCCACCGTACGGGAAGAAATTCCCAATTGGGCGGCAATATCAGCCGAGGATTTATTTTCGAAACGACTCATGATATAAATCTTCCGACGTTGTTCAGGAAGCTGATTGGCGCGCTCCCATTCGCATGTCAATAGATTATTGGCAATGATCTGACTCTCCACTTCATTGGTACAAGTAGGAATCCGGTCGAAAAGATAGGAAGTTACTTCTTGAGCTTTGTAAAAACGACGCAAATAGTCCGTTACTAGATTCCGGCAAATCGCGAATATAAAATGTTTCACTGTTTCCGGACGCAATATCTGCTTATAGTCCATCAAACGCAAAAAGACATCTTGTGACAGATCTTTTGCTTCTTCGTCCTTCCTATTTTATAATAGATATAAAGATAAACGGAATGATGATAACTCTTATAAGAGTCAGCAACCAGTTGAGTGGATTTCATGTTTATATTTTCCATTGCTTAGATTTTTGTTTATCATTACGCTGGCAAATATAAATGGTAAATACGGAAAAGAAACAATAAAAAAGGGCGGATAGATTTCATCCTATTGGAAGGAAAACAGAAGTCGTAATACCTACTGGTAATCAATCAATTATACAATCACAAACTGGAGTCTCAAATTATTATATGAGACTCCGACAATCAATCTTCATTAGTTCGTCCTATACTTTGGACGTATTCATTCGGGGTTATTCCAGTTGTCTTTTTAAAATAGCGGAAAAAGGAAGTGCGAGAACTAAAACCACACAGTTCAGCTAAAGCACTTAAGGTATATTTTGAATATTCATCCTCATTAAGTAACCGTTTAAACTCAGCTATGCGGTAATCATTCAGATAATCATAATAATTCTTGTTCAAGAACTGATTAAACACGTAGGACAATGTATATGGAGAGACGTTCAGCACTGACGCCAAATCCGCAATCTTTAAATCAGGGTTAACATACAGTCTTTTTTCCTGCATCAACATATCCAGTTCGTCTGCCAGCCGATGACATTCTTCCATACTCACATTGCTCTTTCTGTATTTTTCTTCAATTATCGGTTTCTCGGTTTCTATGACGTCCGCCGCAAGAGCCGGAGAGTTCTTTTTTCTCCGGTAATAAGCATAGCTTAAGCATATTATTGCAATCAATAATAGAATTGTTCCCCATAAGGTCGCGTTAAAAGAGGAAGCAATAGTCACTGATAAACAGATTTCTGAACCGGGCTCACCAATCCGACGGATTTTGAATTGATATTTCCCAGAAGACAAGTCATAATAGGTCAGTTCGGATTTACCACCTAACAACTGCCAATCATCATCCATCCCTTCCATTTTATATTCATAAGACATATATGCAGGATCGGAATAGGTAAATCCGGAGAAACAGATAGTCAGATTCTTGTGCGACGGTTCCAAAGAGACTTTATAGAGATGCTGTTCTCTCTGTATAGCAGGATGATAAGGTTCTTTACCATTCACATATACATCTGTGATAGCCAGGGGATAACTATTTTCTTCATCTATATCACGTAAATCCCTGGTCAAATAAATCAATCCTTTGGAATTGCCAAACCAGATTGTTCCCGAAGCATCTATAACAGGACAACAGGTAATAAAAACAGAACTCGGTAATCCATCCACAAAAGTATAAGGAACAATTGTACTTTTTTTATCATAACGGTACAAGCCCAGATTCGTACCAATCCACAGCCACCCTTCACGGTCTTCGATCATAAACATGGCGTCTTTCCCTTCCAAAAGAGTACCTGGCTGGAGTCTTCGAAAATGAGTCATTGACAAATCGGAAATAAAAATGGGGCCTTTATCCGGAAGGAAATAGAGTTCGTGGGAAGAATCTTCATATACTGTCCTGATTTTCTCTTTATGTATAAAGCCTTCGGGGAATACATCTGATTTTATGCTACGAGTGGAAGGATCCCAGATACATAAACCGGTAGCCGTACAAATCCAGCCCTTTCCTGTAGAATCAAAGCATATATCAAGCACATTCCCTTCCGGGAGTTTGGAGTTCGAACTGGTATAGTGATTGAGTTGTTCGCCATCTTTATACTGATACAAACCCATTGAAGTGGCAATCCACAGACAACCGTCATTGTCCGACTTGATGCAGAAAACATGTCCTTTCACAAAAGGAGTCTCCGAAGGTTCAAAATCACGGATAGTTAATGTAGAAGAATCCAGTATATACATGCCACCACCATACGTACCGATATAATACTTTCCCTGAAACGGGTAAATACACATTATCATATTAGAGCGTAATTGAGGTGACTTGAAACTCCTAAAACGCCGATTCTTCTCATCAACATAGAACAAACCATTGCGGGAACCTATCAATCTTTCATTCTCATTGATAGCTATGGCCCGTACCGGTATGTCTTTTGAGTCAAAATAAGGAGAATAAGAATAGGTAGAGAAAAGCCCGCTCTGATACAGTGTATAATCAAGTCCCAACTGATAGAATCCAACCCATATCAATCCTTCTCTGTCCACCAGCAATGAATAGACTGAGTTAGAGCGGATTCCGCCATTAGTACCGGGTTCATAGCAGAAAGATTTCATAACCTTATTTTCCGTGACAGATACAAAATGTACTCCATTTCCGTCTGTTCCAACATAAAGTATATCTTTTCCGTCACCCGACAAAGAGGAAATTACATTGCATCCCAAATCAATCCAATTATCCCTGAACTTCCCTGTCGATATATCGAAAACAACCACTCCATGTTCCATTGTTCCTAAATAGAGCCTGGAACCAATTCGTGCCATTTTCTGATAAGTATAATCCTGTCTATCATTGTCACCGTATGGACATAAAGTTATTTTTCGGGTAGACAGATTCATTGAATATAGTTTGGAGCGGGTCAGAATCCATAATGTATCTTTTTCTCCCATATTCAAATCGACTATGAAATTATCCGATGACCACATATCCGCATTGATAGTAATCTGCTTCATTTCATTATTTTGGCAGACAAACAATCCTTTTTCGCTGCCAATATATAAGGTTCCCTGCGCATCGGTCAATAAAGAACGAACTCCGAATTTTATCACTTCAGCAACAAACGGTTCTAATTTACCGGATTCTTTATTTATCCGCCAAAGGCCCATATCATTTCCCACCCAAATCTGATTGCCTTGCGTTTCTGCAATAACATTCACCCATTTCAGTTTCTCATCATCTCCGAATATCGGATAATGCTTGAAACGGAAGCCATCAAAACATTCAACTGACGTAGCTGTTCCAATCCAAAGATAACCTACGGAGTCTTTATACAAGGCACTGACCGTTAAATCAGATAATCCATTTGTTTCTGACAGACCGCGAAAGGAATAAGAAATCGGATAGGCAGACAGAAAAAAAGAAATAAATATAAGGCTTGTTATATGTCGTATCAGATTATTCATAGGATTCATATTTGATAAAACAATGCAAACCTACATAAAATATCCCTAATTTTATGTAGGTTTATACAAAAACAAAACACATTCCTCATTAAAAATGAGTGTTAATCTACCAGCTTTATACTCAATTGGGATTGTTTATAAACAACAGGAATTCTCTTATTATTAACCTCTACTCTTACAGGCTTTTTCTTACTCCTGAAACTGGCATTTATCTTCGGTTGTCCGTCTATCCAAAGATTGAGTTTCTTATCTTCTTCCTTTTGAATGACAAACAACTTGGCCAAAGAAGAAAAATAGGTTTCCTTATCACGTCTTAATGCACTTCCATAGCAGATAAAGAAATCTGTGGCGTCTTTAGCTTCCGTTCCTTCAGGATAAGAGACTGCAAACATATAGGCATCTGTCATCCAGCCGTCCGGCATAATCCAGGAGTTGCTGTGCATCAGCCTGCCGTCTGCTAATTGATTAATATAAAGATCGGTCACTTTACCTTTGTGGCGGATACGAAGACCAATCCAGTCCTGCCCTTCCCGCCGTTCCATTTGCGGCAGATCTTTTTCATCAGGAGTATCCTTCAAAATAATAGCTGTCAGCCCTTTTACACGGTTCACTTCTGCGGGCAAATGGAATGAATAATAAGTTTCGGTACCTTTCAGATCTTCAGTTGGAGCCTGTATTTCTTCCCAATACAAATCTTCCGGATAATCGTGCACAAAATCGGACTTAGCAAGCAAACGGGGATAAAGAGGACGAATCACAACGGAAGAATTACCATTCGTCACATTCACGTCAACTCCCGACTTTTTATAAGTCCCGTTGGTATGCCACAGCCATTCAAAACGACCGACCTTATGCGTCTTTAAATCATCAATCATGTAAATCACATCATCCATCCAAAGAAAATGACGGAAATTACGGCTGAAATTGTTTGAAACGGGCCCCGTTCCATTAGCCAGGACATATTTCACATTTCCCGCATCCAAAAGATGATATAAATATCCCCGCAAAGTAGAACCGCTATATTGCTGCTCACGGGGTTGTCCCTCGCCATTGAACAGTACTACATTATGCGCCTGGCTTTGAAAGAAATAATTTCGATAAGCAGGATTAGGATACCAGCAATTTCCACCGTCTTTTATAATGTCCACTCCTTTGTGAAATATAATAAAGGAATTGGCGTCCGCATGAGAGTGATTCCATGTATGACCGCTTTTTACAGCCAGCATCGTAGCATCCTTTTCCCACGAATTGCGCATCGTAGCCCAGCCAAAATCAGAAAATAATTGAGAAGTCGGTAATTGAGGTATAGCGGGCGCCTTACTCAAATCGGGAGTATAAAGAAAGCCCATCGGACGATTCAGAAAATATCCGTCACGATGTTGTCCTTGTTCCACTTGACTGATATACCACAAAATAGTTGGATCTTTCATCCCCAATGCATACAATAGCATCATACTGGATTCTGCCGATACATTTTTATGGCTATCTCCAAAATTCAAACTATGTAGCATACCTGTACGCGGATAGCAGACTTGTGAGAAGTAACTCGGCAATTTTGCTAATTGAGGAATATTACCCGGATTCTGTCCGGGATGAGTATTTATCCAAGCTATCCTGAACAACAAAGCTTCCTGAATACCAAAGTTGGCGTAATTCAGACTTTCATACATTCCGCCGGCCTCATCAAAACTCTTTGCTTTCTGCTGCAATACATCACCTGCAAAGTCGAACCATTCGGGAAGAGATTCGTGAAGTTGCTCCACCCATTCCCTGGCTTCGGGGATTTCGTTTTGAAGGCTCATTGCCAATAATCCCCCTTGGCAAACGCAGGAAGTCCACCAGTTATGCCCCATTGAATTCAATGAGTGGATACGGGTCGGTTCCAACAGCCAGTCACCTAATGCAGGTTCCAGAGCAAGTCGTTTTAAGCCTTGAGCAATCTCTTTCTTTTCCGAAGATGAAAGAATATCATAGGCTGCATCATAACCCATAGCGCACAGGAAACTTTTATGTGCCAACCCCAGATGTGAGCGCCACACCGGGATACGTGCCAGCATTTCCTTATCTCCCCATGTTTCGGCTTTCACAGCTTTCAGCAGTATCTCTTTTATTGAATTTACATAGCTTTTGTCTTTTGTCATCAGATAAGCCAATGCCAGATAATCCAGTTTGTTGAAGTCATTCTTTTGTAAAGCTGCATCGGCAGTCTGTTTAATGCTTTCCCAGGCTTCCTGCAATTTCGGTTCATTCTGCATACGCTGCTTCACTTGCTGAATGCGTTGCGGAGTATATAAGAGTGAAGGATGATTTATTTTCTGCGCTTGTATGTATGATGACGAAAGACACAAAAAACAGATGATAGCAATAATAGTTTGTTTCATAATATTTGGCTTATTCTATATATTGACTACTTAACAATCTCCGAAACCGTCCGCGAAATCACAGGACTGCCATAGAACGAAGAAAAACCGTCTTCCTTAGCAGAAGAACCTACTACATGGGCGATAAAGAAGCCGTAAACACTATCACGTTTATTTATCCAGGGGTAAGCGCCAGCCCAACCCGGAGAACTGATTTGATAGGCTTCGCCCGTCTTCTTATCTATTAATTCACGCCATTCGCCCAATCCATAGATACCGGTATGCGACTGTCCCAGTGCTATTTCCGTGTATTCCCCGGGAGAAACAAGGGCATCCTTTACTTGATTAGCCTGCATTTCCTTTACTGTCTCCGCAGTCAGTATCCGTTTTCCTTCATACGTTCCTTCATGGTAAATCATAGATAGGAAATGAATATAATCGTTCAAGGTAGTACACAGACCACCACCTAACATCGGGGCATGTCCGCCATCAGTATTTATCGGAGTAAAATGAGAATTCTTCATTTCCAATGGTTGCGCCAATAGTTCTTGAAAGAGAGTTTCAAACTCTTTCCCCATTGCCGCTTCCGCCATTCTTCCGGCAATCTGCATGGCAAGCCCCCCATACTGGAACCGGCTTCCCGGAGTAAAAACCGTATCTAACGGCAATATCTCAATAATGGCAGAATCCAAATGATTGTAATTATCTACACGCGGTTCAGGAAGATAGGGACGCACTCCGGAAGTATGAGATAACAATTGTCGCAAAAGGATTTTTCCTTTGGCATCTCCCTTAAATTCCGGCAACCACTTTTCCACAGGGTCATCCCAGTCCAAACTGGTACTATCCACAACCGCTCCGATAACAGCAGCCGCCACCCATTTTCCGGCAGAAGCTACGTATACTTTTGTATCAGGAGTATAGCTACCATAGTTCTTCTGAAAAATGACAGAATCATTCTTTACTACACAGATAGAAGCACCTGGATAGTACTCTTTACTCACCCAGCCTTGAATAACAGAATCTAATAAAGAGAAGTTATAACGACTCCCTTGTACGGATGATACATTGCAGGAACCTGCAATAAAACAGATACTTATAAAAATTACGATTAATAATCTTCCCTTCATTTTCGTTATCTATTAACTTCGTATTAAACACAAATTACACGAACTACGCTGTTGTTTGATGCAATTATATTTGATGCAATTATAATTATAAAACCGCGTAATTCGTGTAATTCGTTCTTAAAACTTTCTATTTCGACTGCAAATCCCAATATACCACATAACGCTGATGATGCAAATCATAAAGCGGACGAATCACATCTCCTTGTTCTGTTGTAAATTTCAGGTCTTTTCCTGTACGCTGCAAAGTACGTTCCGGATGTTTCATATCTACTTTCAATAAGGTACGCAAATCGGCAGGCACATGGAAATTATAAGTATAATAATCATTATAAAGAGCAGGATTAGAGAAAGGTGCGGGAGCCTGCATACCTTCCGTACCCCGTTCTCCGGCAAGCACTAACGGGCCATACAATAAAGCTACCTTATTCGGATTATCGGGAGTGGCTTCCAATGCAATCTGCATCGGGTAAGTAGCCGAGATACGATCATTATCTTTCCAGTCACGGGTGATAGCGATGTAAGAACCCGGCTTTTGTTTTACTGCTACTTTTTTACCGTTCACAAGAACTTCCGCTTTTTTACTCCATGAAGGATATCTTAGATAAACAGTAGTACGAACCGGTTTTTCGGCACGAATAGTAAACCGGGTCGTTTCCTCTTTCGGAAATTCCGTTTCCTGGAGAAGGGTTAACCCTTTTTCTTTCCAGGTGACTTGGGAAGGAATAAACAGATTTACGTAGATTCCCTGGTTGTTGTGGTAGTAGATAGCTTCTCCATATTTAGCATGATTTTCGAATCCACTGCCGACACAACACCAGAAAGAGTTCTCTTTGGTACTATACAGTTTATGTGAACCCGAAAGTAAGGGTAAGAAATAAGTGACCATTCCTGTTTCCGGATCTTGCTGTCCCAGGATATGATTATATAGTGCCCTTTCATAATAATCGGCAATAGATGAATCGCCCGTCCAACAGAAAAGATGACGGCTAAGCTTCAACATATTATAAGTACAGCAGGTTTCTCCGGTATAGCCGGTCAAATGTTTAGAGAATTTCTTCGGGGCGAAAAAATGCTCCTTATCACTACTGCATCCCGGAGCAAAAGTATGGTGGTCAATCATGGTATGCCAGAAGAATTCCGAGAGCTTTTTGCTGGTCTCATTCTCTGTCAGTTCATAGTTACGCGCTTCGGCTATGACTTTCGGGATAAACGTATTCGTATGCTTGGTTCCCAAATCGTCCCGAAGTTCTTTCAACGGGTCAATTACATCATTATGGTAGAAATATTCAGCCAACCAACGGTACCGTTCATCTCCTGTGATAGCATACAAATTGTAGAATGATTCATTGACACCTCCAAACTCATTACGTATCATGAGTTTGCGGGTTTCTTCACTAAGTGGTTTCAGTTTGTTATAAGCCCAGTCGCCCATTTTGGTCACTGTTTTCAAAGCCTGCTGATTATCCGCATACAGATATTGGTCTATCAGACCGGAATAAAGCTTATGCAAGGTGTACCAAGGTGCCCAAACACTCTTTCCCCGGATATTACGATTTATCAGTTCTTCGGGAAAAGCACTTAAATATCCGCCTTTCAAAGCGTTCTGAACTTCGGTCAGCCCGTTGACAAGGCTATCCCCTTTCAACTTGAAAATCTCACTTCCGGTAGCAGCATACATCAAAGCGTAAGCCGAAAGCAGATGTCCGGTAGTATGTCCGCGAAGCTCACAGTCCAAGGATTCCCAGCCACCAAGTTTTTTCACTGTCATATAACCGCCTTCACGACCAGCAAAGACTCCGGCATTTGTCCGGAAACTATGCAACAGGCGACTTACGTCGATAGAGGTCATCCATGCGGAATCCCGCAACATATTGTCACGAAAGCGACTCGGTAATAAACGGACATCCTTCAAATCAAAACTTTCTACCCGAACAGGAGCCACTGTCTCTTTTTTCATTTTCCCCTGGTGCTGTCCGGGGTACACAGATTGAGCCGACGATATAGCCGATACTGCCAATAATGCGATTGCAACTAAAGATTTCTTATTCATAATCATTTTTAATATCCTTATTTATTATTGGATACGAATAGACTCCGCCTATTACTCAATGCAAAAATACGAATTTAATATTTCATGGATAAATGAAAAAACTCCGTTCTACCGGTTCGGCAGTCTGTACTTCTCCTGCCAATCCATATTGCCATGCCACCACAGTCACTTTCAACGGGAACTTACTGCGTGGGGGAATTCGAGTAAATACCAACTTGTTTCCCTCTATTTCTGCCGGCCCTTCTTTCACGTAGTAATATACGGGTAACCCGCAATCGGAAGTTGCATGTAAAGAGATAGTTTCCGTGCCTTGCTTCACATCGTCAAGACCCGGGAAAAGAATATGCTGGCGTTTACCTTCCGTATTGCGATAGGGAATCCGGAAACTAAGTTCCTGAACTGTGCTTTTATAATGTTTGTCACCGTCATTACCGGCTAGAAGGCAAATATCTCCCGTACGGCGCTGATTGTACATTCCCATACGGTAGAAACGGACAGTAAAAGTAGTGTCGTTCACTTTCTGAACCGGGCCACAGATACGGGTTATTTCAGGAGAAGTGAGCGAATGTTCGTCAGAAATTGCAGTATGCAAGCTATCCGTATATACAGCTTTCAGATGAAAAGTCAATCCGTCTTTTTCCGGCAGGAAGCGGGCGGCAACTTTCACATGGGATTTGGGATTATATGTGAGTAATTGCCCCTTTTGTACAAAACCTAAATATTGTGGTTTCTTCCCTCTCTCCCGGCGATAGCGTTCTTCCGTCATTTCAGCCATCTCCTTATCGAAATACCAGAATGCATCGTGCGAGTCTCCTTTATACTCCTTATAAGGAGTAGCTTTTGCACGTTTCTTCTGATTCGGATGCCACCTTTCGGCAAGCCAGCCATTCTGCGGATTCAGTTTCTTCAATTCCACAGGCTTATTCAAATCATACGTTGCAGGCATACGATATTCCAGTGCTTTCTTTAAGAACAACGCAATATAACCAGCGGTACGGTCGGCTATATCGAAATGCCCGCGTCCTGTGTCGCAAAGGAAAGAGACGCAACTTTTAGGATACATCATACGGAATGCCAAAGCCGGATTTACACGGTCTTCCCACCATTCGTATTCGCCTTCAATCATTAATCCAGGGATGCCGTCAATCGTACGTTTCCCCCACTCCATATTGTCACGACCATATCCGGTAAGGTTAGTGCGTGGCGCATCTCCATGCAAAGAGATAATGGCTAATGTGCGGTCGGGATTCCATGCTGCGAAGTTCCACGGATAGGTAGCCATTGCCGAATGTCCGAACGGAACAATCGGAGCATATTTCAATTCGTTATATCCGCTAACAGAAGCAAAGTCATCCAGCATTTGTTCAAATGCCTTCTGGCTTCCGGCAGTTATGTCCCACTTCTGATCCCATCCCGGAGTAATCCATATCAGTGCCAGACCTATTTCTGACATTTTCTCCCGAAACAAGGCGTTCTCAAACAAAGTTTCTTCCGTCATATTATGAGTACCTATCATAACCCCTTTTACTTGGACACAATCAGACGGTATCCATAAAAAAGCCTGCGGATGGTCATTCGTCTCGTTGGAAACAATACCCGAAATCTGCACGGACCACTGCCATTCGGCAGCTATGCTACTTGGCAATAAACTGACAGCCAATATTACAAATATAAAAAAACGAAGTAGTTTCATGTTTAATTCATTTATCATTCTCCCATATAATACGCAGTAATGACTACATATACTCAACCGAAAAATATAAAAAAACTATTATTATCGGAAGCCTTTCACCGGCTATTCCACAAAAACGTTGTATCTTTATTCTCAATTAAGAAAGGAGTTATATGGATTTACGTACAGCAAATGTCACAAGATATATTCTTCCCCTGCGGGAAGGGGGCTCATTACCGGCTTTGGCCGAAGCTGACGATGAATTTAAGTATGTGGTAAAGTTCAGAGGGGCAGGACACGGGACGAAAGCGCTGATTGCCGAACTGATTGGCGGGGAAATTGCCCGTACGTTGGGGTTCAGAGTACCGGAGATTGTTTTTCTGAACCTGGACGAGGCTTTCGGACGGACGGAAGCGGACGAAGAAATACAGGATTTGCTTCAATGGAGCCGCGGGTTGAATCTGGGGCTGCATTTTCTGTCGGGAGCATTAACGTTCGACCCCGTTGTGCATAAAGTGGACGGTAAGACAGCCTCGCAAATTGTGTGGCTGGATGCCTTATTGACCAATGTAGACCGTACTATCAAAAATACGAATATGCTGATGTGGCATAAGGAACTGTGGTTGATTGACCATGGAGCTTCCCTCTATTTTCACCATTCATGGACTACTTGGCAAAAGCATGCGCTTAGTCCGTTCGTGCAGATAAAAGACCATGTGCTGTTGCCGTTTGCCGATAAACTGGAAGAGGTGGATGCTGAGTTCAAGCAACTGTTGACTTCTGATAAAATCCGGGAAATAGTAAATGCAGTTCCCGATGACTGGCTGAACTGGACAGACGGACAGGAAACTCCGCAAGACCTGAGAGATATTTATATTCAATTTTTAGAAGAAAGGATAAACCATTCCGAAACATTTGTAAATGAAGCGCAAAATGCAAGAAAGGCACTTATATGAATACGCAGTCATCCGTTTCGTCCCCAGGGTTGAACGTGAGGAATTTATTAATGTAGGTATTGTACTGTTTTCCAAACGGTGCAAGTATCTTAAATCCCTTTATACAATAAATGAAAATAAATTGAAACTGTTTTCTTCCGAATTGGACGTTAGTTGTTTGAAAGAGGGATTACAGGTCTTTGATAAGATATGTCTGGGGAATGAGGAAGGGGGAGCGATAGCGAATATGGATATTCCCGACAGATTCCGCTGGCTGACTGCGGTGAAAAGTTCCTGCATACAGGTATCCCGTCCGCATCCGGGATTTTCCGCTGACTTGGACAGGACTTTGGAAAGACTGTTCGAAGAGCTCGTATTATAATAATAGGAGGCTGTTTAACAAGTTATATAATGCCTACCACCTCCCCCTACGGGTACTCCTCCTTCCAGAAGGAGGAGACTTTTAAATACTATCGACTTGTTAGACAGCCTTTGAACATACATAAACCTATCATATTAGTATATCAGGTTTCCAGCCTATAAATTAATTTCATCCCCGTAATCCCTCTTATGTTTCTTTGCAGACAAATGTAAACAAAAAGAAGATACATCTTTATCCACCACAAGATTGTTCTATTAATTAATAAGCCTTGTTTCCGTAGAAGCCTTTATTTATTCATAAGGCTTCTTTTACTTGATTTAACTCCATATACCACGAATCCGGAGAACAAAATACGCTGAAAATAAGTATATATATGGAAGGCCGAAGCGAAGACAGAGTTATCCGTAAAAATGGTAGCAAAACCCGTAATCTATATAAATACAGATTACTTTTT
>OHBI01000835.1_pt1 | contig 13540 bp, 8 predicted proteins | sample 1577361 | NCBI WGS metagenome assembly OHBI01 (sample SAMEA3879579, study PRJEB24766) | human gut metagenome | biome: human-associated habitat; feature: feces | place: USA | collected 1985/1987 | reverse complement strand
ATCCGGCAATGAACCGGTACAGTCCTTCCGGCAGACGGCATGCGTAATCCACGAACCAGCATCCCCGGTGGGGCGTATTGATGGTGGTCAGGGACGCTACCATGGGTGCCGCTCCCAGCCTGGATATGGCATAGCGGGAGTCCAGGCCGCCCTTGGAGTGGGCAATGATATTCACCTTCTCACATCCTGTCTCCCTGCATATGTCCTGTATCTTTCTGCAGATATCATTTGCATTGAACGCAACCGTTGCAAAAGCCTCCTGGTTGCCATAGTAGATATCCGCCCCATACCGGGCCAGCTCCCTTGGAATCCGTCCCCAGTAGTTAAAAAACCGCAGGTCCCTGAAGCCTACCCCGTGTACCAGAAGCAGCGGATACCTGGTACTGCATATCTGTGACTGGGCCCGTACCTGACGCACGGATTCCTTGTAACAGGCAAAATCATATTCCCCATGTACAATCCTCATTGCATAGAGCAGGACCGCCAGGTTAAGCCCGGGAATCCACATGGCCAGAAGCATCAGAATACGGTATTTAAGCCTGAGCCGGACCGAGGTGAAAAATATGCGCAGGATGCCGTTCCACAAGAGGATGAACAGCATAATAATCCCGTAGATGCCGTTCAGCCACAATATCCTCCGGTCATGTACGGCCGGTGCAGCCTTGGGATAAAGACGCCAGAAAACAGCCGCCTGGACCGCAAAACCATACAGGGCAGTGTAGCACAGACTCCTGCCGCCTTCCATGATGGTCACCCGCCACGAGGCATAGAAATCCTTTTTTTCCGGCATAATGTTGTAAGCCATCCAGACCAGCCAGGTACAGGCCAGTCCCGCCGCCAGAAGAACGGTCCGCACTGCGGGTGCAAGGGCGCCTTCAGGCGGCCATATTCCCCCTGCCCACACATAGGCCGCCAGAGGGATATTCACTGCATATGGTATGTAAAAAGCCAGGAACAGCCGTTTCAGGCAGCTGCTGCCTGTTCTCCTCTTCTTCACGTATATCTCTCCTTTTGACCGCCTGTCATAACAGCCGGGCTCCTATAATAACAGCAGAAGGATGCCTGCTGTCAGAAGGAACAGCCCTGCCAATGATTTGCGGTTCAGTTTCTCCCCGTCATCCAAAAATCCCCCATAAGAAGGGAGACACGAAAACCTCCAGAAAGGCCCCTGCCCCGGTAATAACCAGCAGAAGAAGGCCCGGCAGGATATGGAGCTTTTTCTGCACCTGCCCCGACCACCCTGACAGCACGTACCACACCAGGAGATAGACCAGACCATGGGGCAGGACCGTACACAGAAATGCGGCGATTCCCAAAAGCCCCTTGCGTATGGTCAGAACGGACAGGACCACAGCCAGGCTCATTCCGGCATAAAAAGTCAGGAATCCGAAAAGCATCTGGCTGCACACTGTAATTCCGGCCAGCCAGCCTCCGCAGGTCTCAAGGGCCCGCTGTCTGAATACGGTCATGAATTCCTTCACGCCCCGGGTTCCTCCCCCAAAGGTACCCGCCGCCCCAAGGATACATCCCTGCACCGTAGGACCTCCAAATGCCAGCGCGGCCGCCGTACCGCAAAAAATCCCTGCCGCAAAGCAGAACAACAGCCAGTCCTCATAGGTGAGCGTCCCCAGACGCAGCCTTAACCACCTCATTCCCATGCATTATCCTCCTGTCCCAGTTTACAGGTAAGAAACATATCAGCTGCAGCTTCTCCCCCACTACTGTATGACAGAAATACATGGTTTATGACTTAGCCCTTGACCATGGTGTCCTTCTTATCCTCAGAACGGTATTTTCTGGCATAGGCCATAATGGCGGCAATGGTCTTGCCGTCCGTAATCTTTCCTGTGTATACCATGTCCTCCAGTTCCTCCAGGCTGCATGGAACCACATTGATCACCTCATCCTCGTCCAGATTCTGATGGGAGGGAATCAGGTTGTGGGCCACGAATATGTCAATGGCCTCATCGCAGAAGGCAACGGTTGTGGTAAGGCTCATAAGGTACTCCAGGTTCTCCGGTGATTCCACCCTGTATCCTGTCTCCTCCTCCAGCTCCCGGAACGCGCACTCCACCTTGGGCTCCCCCGGCGCATCCAGCTTGCCTGCGGGAATCTCCAGGGTGTAGCGGTCCAGGGCATTGCGGTACTGGCGCACCATAAGGATTTTTCCATCGTCGGCAACAGGCAGGACAGCCGCCGCACCATCGTGATGGATGAAATCCCACCTGGCCTCATGGCCGTTAGCCAGGACCTTGTCCTCGTATATCTTAAGAATGTTTCCCTCATATTTAAGCTGGCGGTCCAGCCGTATCACCGGTATCTGCGTATTCTTTTCCTTATCTTCCATGTCTGTTCCTTCCTCTCTTTTTTGGTTTGATATTATTGTCCTACTTCATGCTCTGGGTCTTCTCATAGCAGGCGTCCGCCGCCTTGATGAGCGCATTTCTCAGTCCGTGCTCCTCCAGAGCTGATACGCCCGCAATGGTGGTGCCGCCCGGAGAACACACCTCGTCCTTTAACTGGCCCGGATGCTTTCCTGTCTCCAGAATCATTTTTGCACTGCCCAGGACAGTCTGGGCTGCCATGGCATAGGCAGTCTTTCTGGGAAGGCCGTATTTGACCCCTCCGTCAGCCAGGGCTTCAATAAACATGTACACAAAAGCAGGTGAACTGCCGCTGACGCAGCCAACTGCGTCCATAAGCCGTTCTTCCACCATCTCCACCCGTCCGCAGGAGGAAAATATATCCCGTACGTTTTCCTTTTCCTCCTCTGTGCAGGAGCCTTCCCTGCAGGAAATACCGGTCATGCCTTCTCCCAGCATGGCAGGCGTGTTGGGCATGGCTCTTACCACCCGCACATTGCCGCCCAGGCGCTCTGTGATATTGGAAATCGTGACGCCGGGAGCCAGGGATATCACCACCTGCTCCGGCGTTACCACATCCCTTATCTCCGAAAACACCGCGTCAAAATACTGGGGCTTAACCGCCAGTATCAGATACTTCACCGCCTTCGCGCATTCCCTGTTGGAACCGGCATGGGGCACCTTTGTCCTGGCTGTCACTGCCTCCATCTTATCCTGATGGGCCGCTGAAAATATCATATCCTCCGGTCTATGGGTCTTGAGAAGCCCGTTTAAAATGGCATTTCCCATGTTTCCCATTCCTATAAAACCAATCTTTACCATCCTCATACCTCCTTGTCATGAACATTCAAACCGCAGCAAAGCCCCGGCAGACTGCCTTCTGCAGTGCGCCAGGGCTTCCGGGCATACCTGATGCCTCTTCACTCATCAGTCAATATCTTTGAGTATATCACAAAAATCAAATGTAGCAAAGTAATCCTCAGGAGTTTCTGCCCTGCGTATCATTTCCACAGTGCCGTCCTCCTTTAACAGAAGCTCCGCTGATTTAAGCTTGCCGTTATAATTATACCCCATGGCAAATCCGTGGGCCCCTGCATCGTGGATAAACAGAAGGTCCCCCTTCCTGATTTCCGGAAGCATACGGTCAATGGCAAACTTATCATTGTTCTCGCACAGGGAGCCTGCCACGTCATACATATGGGTACAGGGCTCATCCTCCCGGCCCATGACAGTGATGTGATGGTAAGCGCCGTACATGGCCGGCCGCATCAGATTCACGGCGCAGGCATCCACGCCCACATACTCCTTATAAGTGTGCTTCTCATGGATGGCCTTTGTCACCAGGGCGCCGTAAGGCCCCATCATGAAACGTCCCAGCTCCGTGCACAGGGCCACATCATCCATGCCCGCAGGAACCAGAATCTCCTCATAGACCTTTCTTACCCCGTCGCCAATGGCCAGGATATCATTGGGCTCCTGGTCCGGGCGGTAGGGAATGCCGATGCCCCCGGATAAATTGATGAACGCGATATGGACGCCTGTCTCCTCTTTCAGCTTAACCGCCAGCTCAAACAGGATTTTCGCCAGCATAGGGTAATACTCGTTGGTCACGGTATTGCTGGCCAGGAACGCATGTATGCCGAAATGCTTTGCGCCCTTTTCCTTCAGAATCCGGAAAGCCTGCCCAATCTGCTCTGTGGTCATGCCGTATTTGGAATCCCCCGGATTATCCATGATGTCATTGCTTATTTTAAACAGGCCGCCCGGATTAAAACGGCAGCTGATGGTTTCCGGAATATACCCCAGGGTGTCCTCCAGACACTGTATATGCGTGATGTCGTCCAGGTTAATGATGGCACCCAGCTTCTCTGCATAGGCAAACTCCTCAAGGGGCGTATCATTGGAGGAAAACATGATGTCCGGCCCGGAAAAACCGCAGGCCTTTGACATCATTAACTCTGTCATGGACGAGCAGTCCGTGCCGCACCCCATGTCCTTCAGTATGTTTAGCAGAAATGGGTTAGGCGTTGCCTTGACTGCAAAATATTCCTTATATCCCCTGTTCCAGGAAAATGCCTGCTTAAGCCTTGCGGCGTTCTCCCTGATTCCCTTCTCATCGTACAGATAAAAAGGCGTGGGGTATGTCTTCTCAATCTCCCTTAATTGTTCCAGTGTCACGAATGGCTTCTTATCCATTATCTATCTGTCTCCTTTCCCTTTTTTCGCAAAAAGCCTGTCAGGAAGTACAATATGTACAATTGTACTCCCGGGCAGACTTCCTTGTCCAGTGTTTTATTCGATATTGATGACTCTCATAATATTGGTCTGGGTGGCGGCCTCATGGCGTCTTGCGTAGGTTACGACTCCGGCTGTGATGACGGCCAGCTCGCCTTCCTCCACAAGACCTCTGTTCTTAAGCTCCTCCACCGAGTTCTCAATCAGTTCGTCCGTGGACTCTGCGCGGCGGGACCATACCGGTACCACGCCCCACTGAAGCTGCATCTGGCGGACCGTAGCCATGCTGGGGGACATGCCGATGATTCTGGCGCCAGGTCTCCATTTAGAGAGCATCTGGGTGGTAAAGCCTGTAATACTGGGAGCGATGATGACATCCGCATCCAGGTCATGGGCGGTTGACACAGAGGCAAAGCACACTGCGTTTGAAACATTCTTCATGTTCTGCTCTGTCACCTTCCTCTGGCGGTATCCCGCATAGTCCAGATGCATCTCTGTCTCCAGTGCAATGGAAACCATCATCTTAAGGGCGTCCACAGGATACTTGCCCATGGCTGTCTCACCGGAAAGCATCACCGCGTCCGTGCCGTCATACACTGCATTGGCAACGTCCGTCACCTCAGCTCTGGTAGGTCTGGGATTGCGGATCATGGAATCCAGCATCTGGGTGGCTGTGATAACAATTTTACAAGCCTCGTTGCACTTGCGGATAATCTTCTTCTGGATGTGGGGAACCTTCTCAGCCGGTATCTCCACGCCCATGTCGCCTCTGGCTACCATGATGCCGTCCGCTGCCTCGATGATGGCGTCCAGATTCTCGATGCCCTCCGCGTTCTCAATCTTTGCAATAACCTTCATACTGGAACCCTGCTCATCCAGCATTGTCTTGATTTCCCTGATGCAGTCAGCCGTACGCACAAAGGAGGCCGCGATAAAGTCAAAGCCCTGCCTGATTCCAAAACGGATATCCTCTTTGTCCTTATCTGTCAGGGCAGGAAGCTTAATCTTCACATTGGGAACATTGACGCCCTTTTTCTCTCCCAGCTCGCCGCCGTTGATAACCTCACAGACAATATCCGTGTCCTTCACCTCACGCACTTCCAGCTCAATCAGTCCGTCGTCAATGAGAATCCGGTTGCCCGCTGTCACATCTGCATTCAGCCCGCTGTAATTGATATAGCCGATGGTATCGTCTCCCACCAGCTCCCTGGTGGTCAGGGTATAGGTCTGGCCTTCCTTCAAAGTCACCTTTTTGCCGTCCTTAAGCTGCCCTGTACGGATCTCCGGTCCCTTGGTATCCAAGAGCGCTGCGACCGGAATATCCAGCTCCTTGCGCACTTCCTTTAACAGCTCCAGGCGTCCCTGATGCTCGTTGTAGTCCCCGTGTGAAAAGTTAAAACGGGCCACATCCATACCATTCCTGGCAAGCTCCATCATAATGTTTTTGTCGCTGGTATTGGGGCCCATGGTACAGATAATCTTGGTTTTTTTCATGTTTCTTCCTCCATAAAATTGTGAGAGTTAATTGAAAGTTAATAGTGTAACGGCAGATTCAGACGTGAAAGACGGAATCATGATTTGGGGGAATCCGATTTTTTCACGTGCTGGTGTGTATATAAATGATCCATGCAGTACTCATAGCTGCCTTCACATTTGGAACAGTAACGGAACTCCATGCCGGGACTTTCCTCGTCCGTCCTGCCGCAGACCGCGCACTTGTGGTGGGTGCGGTTTACGGGCCGCATGGTCTTTACCTTGAAATCCTGCTTGCGCTTTACTTCCTTTGGGCTGTATTTCTTAAAGTCCTTTGTCATCAGGAAGAAAATGATGAAGTTGGCAAGGGACAGGAAAATGGCGATTCTCTGTGGGAAACTGCCGTATACAAATCCGAATACCAGGAAAAAGGCGTCAAACAGCGCCAGCCATTTGGCCTTAATGGCAAGTACGAAATAAATATAAAAGTATTCCTCCGGGAAAATCACCGCATAAGCCAGGAATATGGACATACTCAGGTACGTGGTGTCCAGGTGCATATCCCAGCCCCATATAAAATACACGATGAACTCGGCAAGTATGATACCGATGGCTCCCATAAAAAAGAACACGTTAAAGCGGAACGCTCCCCACACCGCCTCCAGGGAACGTCCCAGGGAATAGTACATGAGCGCTGCAAATATAATCCAGAATGGACTCAATGTGGGCGGGTACAGCAAAAATGTCACCAGCCTCCAGACCTGTCCGTGAAGAATGGCCTCCGCATCCAGGCTCAGGTACCGGGTAAAGAACATGGGGTCCATGTACATCATGACAAAACCCATGACATACATAATGATAATGTAATACATCAGGTTGTGAATGGCATATCTGCCAAACCGGCGCTCAAGCTTATTAAAAAATCTCATCCTATCATCCTTTTCATTTGCCTGTGTGGCTTTATTTAAAACAGGTCTTTCTTATTAAATATATACGCAACAAACAGTGACAGCAGAAGGGTCAGGCCCAGTACTATGGCAAATCCGTAGGGACTGTCCGCAAAAGGCATGCCATGAGAGTTTACGTTCATGCCGTAGAAGCTGGCAATCATGGTTGGTATGGACAGAACAATGGTAACGGTAGCCAGAAACTTCATGACAATATTCAGGTTGTTGGAGATAACCGATGCAAACGCATCCATGGTGCCGCTCAGAATGCCGCTGTATATATTGGCCATCTCAATGGCCTGCTTGTTCTCCACGATTACATCCTCCAGCAGGTCCGTGTCCTCCGGGTACTTCTTTATCTTCTCAATGCGCAGCAGCTTTTCCAGCACCACCTCGTTGGAACGAAGGGATGTGGTAAAGTATACCAGGGACTTCTCCAGCTCCAAAAGCTCAATCAGCTCCTCGTTCTTCTGGGACTGGTGGAGCTTGCGCTCAATGACTTCACTCTTTTTATCAATGATTCGGAGGTATTGCAGGAACTGGGTGGCATTTTTATAGAGAATCTGCAGGATAAACCTGGTTTTCATGAAGGTGTGGAAATCCCTCACCCTTCCGTCCATAAAGGAAGTGAGCACAGGGGTCTCCTCCAGGCAGACCGTAATCAGCACATCCTTGGTGGTGATGATAGCCAGAGGGATGGTGACAAACCAGTCCTTGCCGTTGCGCTCCTCTATGGAAGGAATGTCCACCAGAATCAGGGTGTAATCATCCTCCACCTCTATACGGGACCGCTCCTCCTCATCCAGAGGCGCCCGCAAATGGTCCGGGTCAATCTGATAGGTATCTGCGATGTCAATGATTTCTGAGGCTGTAGGGTTTGTTAACGCAATCCAGCAGCCAGGCTGCATCTCTTCCTTTTCGTGCATAGCACCGTCTTCGGTCTTAAAAATCCGTATCATGCGAACTCTCCCCCATTCTGAAATTATACGTTCTCATTATAGTGACTGCCCCCGCTTTTGTCAAATGAAATAGCCTTCCATTTTATATTATACCGAATATTTTTCAGGGAGAATACATAAATTTTACCTGAACAGTAAAAAGGGAACCTTAGAAACATGCACAATTTTCGCCATTTCTTCACGATTTTTTAACGCCTGTCCCCAATTGTATTTATACTTGTTTTATGTTAAACTCTACTATGAATGTCCAGCATTTCAATGCCGGAATTTGTTGCATAAGTCACAGTATTCCCCATAAAACTGTATTATGATACATGTAAAACAGCTTTACGGTCCCCCAGTACTGCCGGACATGGTTTTTCTCCATGACATGGCAGAACAGCCGTCAAGTTACAAAGGAGGTCAGGGTAAAACCCCGCATATATGAAATTACATACAAATACCCTTACGCTTGGAATCGACATTGGTTCCACAACCGTCAAAGTTGCACTGTTAAATCAGGCTTCCCATATAGTATTCTCCGATTATGAACGCCATTATGCCAATATACAGGAAACTCTGGCGGGACTTTTAAAAAAGGCCCGTGAGATAACCGGACCCATTCAGGTAATCCCTGTTATAACCGGTTCCGGAGGGCTCACCCTCTCCTCCCATCTGGAGGTTCCCTTTGTCCAGGAGGTAGTGGCCGTGGCCTCTGCGCTTCAGGACTTCGCGCCTCAGACCGATGTGGCCATCGAGCTGGGCGGTGAGGACGCCAAAATCCTGTTCCTCACCGGCGGCATGGAGGTGCGGATGAACGGCTCCTGCGCCGGGGGCACCGGGGCCTTCATCGATCAGATGGCCACCCTGATGAACGTCTCCATCGACGAGCTGGACCGCCTCTCCCTCAAACACGAGAAAATCTACCCCATCGCCTCCCGCTGCGGTGTATTCGCCAAAAGCGACATTCAGCCCATCCTCAACCAGGGCGGGCGGAAGGAGGACGTGGCCGCCTCTATCTTTCAGGCCGTGGTGGACCAGACCGTGGCCGGGCTCACCCAGGGCCGGGAGCTCAAGGGAAAGATCGTCTTTCTGGGCGGTCCCCTCCACTTCCTCTACGGTCTGCGGGAGCGGTTCGTGGAGACCCTGCATCTGGACGGCGAGCATGCCGTCTTCCCGGAGGACGGCGACTGCTTCGCCGCCATGGGCGCGGCCCTGTGCTCCTCCGACTACCCCGAGCGCCCCTTTGACGAGGCGCTGACACTTCTGGAGGAGAGTGTGGACAACGTGGGGCTGGTAGACACCATGCCCCCCCTCTTTACCAGCCAGGCGGAGTACGACGCCTTCCTGGCCCGGCACAATGCCAACCATCCCCCTGAGGTGGACGCCGCCGCCTACAGCGGGGACGCCTGGCTGGGCATCGACGCCGGTTCCACCACCACCAAGATGGCCCTCATCTCCCCGGACGGCGGACTGCTCTACACCTATTATCACTCCAATCAGGGCAACCCTGTGGCCATCGTGCTGGAGCAGCTCAGGGCCATTTACCGCCTCTGCGGAACGCGCATTCGGATCAAGGGCGCGGCCGTCACCGGCTATGGCGAGGATCTCATCAAAAACGCCTTCGGCTGTGACCTGGGGCTGGTGGAGACGGTGGCGCACTACAACGCCGCCGCCCATTTCAATCCGGACGTCGACTTCATCATCGACATCGGCGGCCAGGATATGAAATGCTTCAAGATCCGCAATCGGGCCGTGGACTCCATCATGCTCAACGAGGCCTGCTCCTCCGGATGCGGCTCTTTTATCGAGACCTTCGCCAAGGCTCTGGGGTACGACATCGCCGATTTCGCCAAGCTGGGGCTCTTCGCGCCCCATCCGGTGAATCTGGGCTCCCGCTGCACCGTGTTTATGAACTCTTCGGTCAAGCAGGCCCAGAAGGACGGGGCCAGCGTGGAGGATATCTCGGCCGGTCTCTCCATCTCCATCGTGAAAAACGCCATCTACAAGGTCATCCGCGCCGCCTCCCCTGATGACCTGGGACAGCACATCGTGGTCCAGGGAGGCACCTTCTACAACGATGCCGTGCTCAGAAGCTTTGAAAAAATATCAGGATGCCAGGCAGTGCGCCCGGACATCGCAGGCATCATGGGCGCCTTTGGCGCTGCCCTCATTGCCAGGGAACGCTATCACATGGCCAGTGAACCGGAGACCTCCATGCTCTCCCTTGAAAAGATCATCGGCCTTAAGTACAGCACCTCCATGACACGCTGCAGGGGCTGCAACAACCACTGTGTGCTGACCATCAACCAGTTCGGAAGCGGACGCCGCTTTATCTCAGGCAACCGCTGCGAACGAGGACTCGGCCTTGAAAAAGCCAAAAAGGAGATACCCAACCTCTTCGATTACAAGTATCACAGGATGTTTGACTACGAATCCCTGCCCCTGGACCAGGCGGACCGCGGTTCTGTGGGCATTCCGAGGGTGCTTAACATGTACGAGAACTTCCCCTTCTGGGCTGTGTTCTTTAAAAAGCTGCGCTACCATGTAGTGCTGTCCCCCCAGTCCACCAGGCAGCTCTATGAGCTGGGAATCGAATCCATTCCCAGTGAATCCGAGTGTTATCCTGCCAAGCTGGTGCACGGACACGTAACCTGGCTCATCAAGCAGGGCGTGAAGTTCATCTTCTACCCCTGTATCCCTTATGAGCGCAATGAAAGCCCGGACGCAGGCAACCACTACAACTGCCCCATGGTCACCTCCTATGCGGAAAACATTAAAAATAACGTGGAGGCGCTGGCCGAGGAAAACGTGCGTTTTATGAATCCCTTTATGGCGTTTACCAACGAGGAGATTCTCACCGATACCCTTGTAAAGGAATTTTCCAGGACATTCCAGATTCCGGCTGCCGAAGTCAGGATGGCTGCCCATGCCGCCTGGCAGGAGCTGACTGCCTCCCGCGATGATTTGATGAAAAAAGGCGAGGAGACTCTGGCCTGGCTGAAGGAACACGGAAAGAGGGGCATAGTCCTGGCCGGCAGGCCCTATCATGTGGACCCTGAGATTCACCACGGCATACCGGAGCTGATTACCTCTTACGGATTTGCCGTCCTCACCGAGGACTCCGTATCCCACCTGGGAAGGGTGGAACGGCCTCTGGTGGTGACGGACCAGTGGATGTACCACTCCCGCCTTTACGCTGCTGCCAGCTTTGTAAAGACCCAGGATAATCTGGATCTGATTCAGCTCAATTCCTTTGGCTGCGGGCTGGATGCAGTGACCACGGACCAGGTGGCTGATATCCTGACCCGTTCCGGCAAGATTTATACGGTATTAAAGATTGACGAGGTCAATAACCTGGGATCTGCCAGAATACGAATCCGCTCCCTCATTGCAGCCATAAAGGTAAGGGACCAGAGACATTTTGAGCGTAAGGTGGTGTCCAGCGCTTACCACCGGGTAATGTTCACCAAGGAGATGAAAAAGGATTATACCCTTCTCTGCCCCCAGATGTCTCCCATCCATTTTGACCTTCTGGAGCCGGCTATCCGCTCCTTTGGATATAAGATTGAAGTATTGCAGAACCACAACCGCAACGCCGTGGACGTGGGACTCCAATATGTAAATAACGACGCCTGCTACCCGTCCCTCATTGTCATCGGACAAATCATGGACGCCCTGCTGTCAGGTAAATATGACCTGGACCACACGGCTGTCCTCATGAGCCAGACCGGCGGCGGCTGCCGTGCTTCCAACTACATCGGCTTCATCCGCAGGGCCCTGGAAAAGGCGGGAATGCCCCAGATACCGGTTATCTCCGTCAATGCCAACGGCATGGAAACCAACCCCGGCTTCACCTTCACCGTGCCCCTGCTGACAAAGGCCATGCAGGCCATTGTGTACGGCGATATCTTCATGCGGGTGCTCTATGCCACCCGGCCCTATGAGGCGGAGCCGGGCAGTGCCGATGCCCTGCATGAGAAATGGAAGGCCCGCTGCATTGCCTCCCTGTCCAAGAAAAACGCGGCCATGATAGAATTCGGACGCAATATAAAGGGAATCATCCGGGATTTCGACGCTCTCCCAAGGCTGGATGTAAAGAAGCCGAAGGTGGGCATTGTAGGGGAAATCCTGGTGAAATTCTCACCTCTGGCCAACAACCACATTGTGGAGCTGCTGGAATCCGAGGGCGCCGAGGCAGTGATGCCGGATTTGATGGATTTCCTGCTGTATTCCTTCTACAACAGCAACTTTAAGGCCGAGCACCTGGGCTCCAAAAAATCCACCGCCAGACTGTGCAACGCAGGCATTGCCCTGTTGGAGTATTTCCGCAGGACAGCCAGGAAGGAACTGACGGCCAGTATGCATTTTACGCCCCCGTCAGCCATCAACGAGCTGGCCCAGATGGCCAAAGGCTTCGTATCCCTGGGCAACCAGACCGGCGAGGGCTGGTTCCTCACCGGCGAGATGCTGGAGCTGATTCACAGCGGCGTAAGCAACATCATCTGTACCCAGCCCTTCGGATGCCTGCCCAACCACATCGTCGGCAAAGGTGTTATCAAGGAACTGCGCCGGAATTACCCCCTGTCCAATATCATTGCCGTGGACTACGACCCTGGCGCCAGCGAAGTGAACCAGTTAAACAGAATCAAGCTCATGCTGGCCACAGCCCAGAAGAACCTGAAAACAGAGAGTTCCCGGGAGGACCGCGGAAACGGAAGGCGCCCCGTGGCAGCCTACAGCCCCTGCCTGGGAACCATGTCGCATACATAAAACGGTGTACGGAAACTACAAGCTGTATCCCGCCATATACGGAATAATGTATATAATCAAACTATAACAAAACCCCTCCGTCCAATAAGGTTATCAACTGATTGATACTTATTGGCGGAGGGGTTTTGTTTATTGCTTTTTAATATATCATGCGTCTTACTCCGGAAACAGAGGCACAATCCGTTTTGCGGTCACCTGCACCAGCCCCATATCCGACATCTTGGCATCAGGTATAACCGGAAGGGCAAGGGTTACAATGCGGAGCAAAGGATTTTCCATATTGGTAAGGCCCAGGGCCCTGTTGGCATCCTTCATCACAGCGCTGTCCTCTGCCAGCTCCTCTGCGGGCTTAAGGGACATAAGGCCTGCCAGCGGCAAAGCCAATGTGTGAAGAATCTTTCCCTCCTTCACGGCACACATACCGCCGCCTGTGCGCGCCAGCTCCTCTGCCGCCATAAGGGCTTCCTCCGGGTTGTCGTACACAATGGTAAGATTGTGGCTGTCATGGGATACCGTGGATGCCAGGGCGCCTGTCTTTGTGCCAAAGCCCCTGACCAGGCCCAGGGCTATGTTGTCATTGCCCTTATACCGGTTGACCACGGCCACAAATTTCAGGTCCTCATCACCGTTTATATCAATTCTGCCGTCCTTTACCGGAACTTCCTCACACACAATATCCGTTGTGGATAGGTTCATGTCATAGTATTTCATCAGATTGACCCTGACCGCTCCCTGGGATACCGGAGGATGGATGGTGAAATCCTCCGCAGTCAGCGGCCTTATGTGGACAGAGTTGGCTGACTCCAGCGGA
>OHBI01000833.1_pt1 | contig 13593 bp, 15 predicted proteins | sample 1577361 | NCBI WGS metagenome assembly OHBI01 (sample SAMEA3879579, study PRJEB24766) | human gut metagenome | biome: human-associated habitat; feature: feces | place: USA | collected 1985/1987 | reverse complement strand
TCCTTCGCTTCCTGATGGACGAGTCCGCACGATAATAAAAAATCAGGATCGACATCATGCCCGCCCCGATTCAATCGCTGCTCAATCCCTCGATCGGCATTCAGGAACTGCTGGCCATGCCCGAGCCCTCCCGCCTTCCGCAGGCAAAGGAAATGCCCTCGAGCGTTCTGCAGCAGACCGGCCTCGAACAGCTCTACGGCACCGCCAATGCCAGGACCGGCTCCGAAGCCCTTCTCTGCCCCGACGTGGGCGACGGCCGTGTCGTGAGCCCCGAGGTCTTTCAGGCACAGCTCACGGCCATTCTTGCCAAGCTTAAGAAAAGCGACAATCCCAAGATCAAGGCGCTTCTTGAAAACGAAATCCTGCCGCTTCTGCAGAACGGCATGCTTCTTTCGGCCTATCGCGGCCTGATGCTCGGAGGCTAGGCCATGGCGGACGTCGAACTCACCAAGGACGAGCGCACCGCGCTTTCGGTGCTCGCCTTTCTCTTTTTCCGCATGGGCATGGACGACCGCGCCCGCCGCGTCTATGAGGCGCTCGCCGAACTGAGCAAGCCCGGCACGGGCGACCGGCGCTTTGCCAAGGCGGGCATTGCCGCCGTTGCCGTAGAATCGGGCGACGGCGAAGGCGCGCTCGCAGCGCTCGTAGAGCGTGCGGGAGCAACGCTCGTTCCCACCTTCGAGGAGTTCACCGCAGCCGTCTCGGGCTTTGCGACCAACCGTCTTCCCCGCGGCAACCGCATCGCCGTCATTGCCAACGGCTCGGGCTTCGCATCGCTCACCGCCTCCGCCGCCCAGGCCTGCGGCATCGATCTCCACGGCCTGAGCAACGCCACGATCAAGGACCTCAAGACCGCCTATCCCTCCCAGCAGATTGCGGTGAACCCCGTCAACGTGGGCGCCACGGCCTCGCCCGAGCGCTACCGGAAGACGCTGCAGATCGTGCTTCAGGACCCCATGATCGACGGCGCGCTCGTCGTCGTGGCGCCGAGCCCCGTCACCACGATCGACCCGACGCTCAAGCTTCTCGCCAAGACGGCCGCAGGCTCCTACAAGCCCGTCATCACCGCCTGGGTGAGCGACAGGATCGCGCTGAGCGTGCGCAAGCAACTGCGCTCCGTGCCCAACGCCCCGATCTCCGCCATCCAGTCGCCCGTGGCCGCCGCACTCGCCTTCGGCTATCTGGCGGCCGAAGCCCGCAGGCGTGCCGACAGGCTGAGCATTCCGCCCGAATGGTCGGTGGAACTCAACCCCGCCAAGCTCGCCGAGGCACGCGCCATCGTGAACGGCGCGCGCCTTGAGGGGCGTCATGCGCTCTCCCCCAGCGAGACGGGGCGCCTTCTCGCCTGCTTCGAGATTCCCGTCGTGCCGCTGAGGGAGGTCGGGACGCTTGAAGAGGCGGGCGCCGCCGCAGACGAACTCGGCTGGCCCGTGGCCCTGAAGGTGACCGCCCCCGGCCTCAGGCACAAGTCCGACATCGGGGGCACGGTGCTCGACATCAAGGACCGCGACGGTCTCGCCGCCGCATGGCGCTCAATGGAGGAAAGCATCGTCAACAACTCCCCGATGACGCCCATGGTGGGCGCCGTCGTGCAGAAGATGGTGCCGCACTCGTCCGTGCGCGAGCTTCATCTCGCCATTGCCTATGACAATGTGCTCGGTCCCGTGGTCGAGTTCGGCGCAGGCGGCATCGGCTCCGAGCTTTATCAGGACAAGAAGGCCGCGCTGGTGCCGATCAACCTGAGCGAGGCTGACCGTCTCGTGGAGAGCACCCGGATCGCACGCGCACTCGGGACCTACAGGGGGCTTGCGCCTGCGGACAGGACGCTCATCGCGCAGATGCTCTGCAGACTCTCCGTGCTCGCGGCCCTGATCCCCGCCATCAGGGACCTCACCATCAACCCGCTCGTCTGGACCGACGGCGGCGCCGCCGCGATCGATGCGGACGTCAATCTGAACGAGGCGCCCGTCGAGTCCGAACCCGGCTATCCGCACCTGACGGTCTGCGCGCCGCCATGGGAGGAAGGCCGCGAAGTCGTGTTCGGCGGCGAGGCGCTCACGCTGCGCACTTTCGTGCAGAGCGACTTCCACCCGCTCAAGCGCTTCCTCGGACGCTTGTCCGAGAAGACCTTCTACCTGCGCTTTCACACGTCCGTCCACCTCTCCGACGAGCGCATCTGCGAGCTCGCCTCGCTTGACTACGCCCGCGAGGCCGCCTGGGCGCTCGCCAAGGACGGAGAAATCCACGCCGTCGCACGCTGGCGCCTGACGGGCGAGCTCGGCGAAGCCGAGTTCGGCATCGTGGTCGAGGACGCCTGGCAGCGCCGCGGCCTTGCACGCGTGCTCATGGCGCACATCGAGACCACGGCGTCCGAACGCGGCGTCACCCGACTTGTCGGCCACGTCCTCAAGGGCAACGAGGCCATGCAGGGCATGATGACGGCCATGGGCTACACCCTCGGCGAAGGCGACAGCCGCGACACCGATCCGTGGGTGAAGGACATCTCCATTCCGACGAATCTCCTATAATGGCGCGCCTCAGACATTCTTCTTCATGGGAAACACAGCAATGGCCATTCTGTCCAACACCGAATTCGGCATTCTCCGCCTGACGATCAGCCGCGCTCAGAAGCGCAACAGCATCAACGCCGAAATGTTCGACACCATGACGGAGGCCCTCTCCCGAGCCGCCTCCGACGACGCCGTTCGCGTCGTGCTCCTGCAGGGCGGCGAGCAGATCTTCTCCGCCGGCGCCGATCTCGAGGAGATGCGCTCCCAGCCCGAAGTGCTCGACCGTGCCATGACGAACTTCTTCGCCGCGCTGCGCGCCTTCCCGAAGCCCGTCGTCGCCCAGGTGATGGGCCCGTGCGTGGGCGACGCGCTCTCGATGCTGCTCTACTGCGACCTCGTCTACGCATCCGAACGCGCCCTCTTCTCCCTGCCCTGCGTCGCGCTCGGCCAGACGACCCGCTTCGGCTCCGCCTTCATCATGGCAGCCGCGGCAGGCCTGCCCCGCGCCACCGAGAAGCTCATGCTCTCCGAGCCGATTACCGCCGCCGAGGCCCTCGAGATGCGCATCATCACGGGCATTGCGGATGACGAATCCCTCGACAACCTCGTCGCCTCCAAGGTCGCTCGTCTCGCCGTCCTGCCGCCGGGCGCCGTTCGCGCCATGAAGGCTCTTCTCACCGGCCCGCGCAACAAGGCCCTCGAAGTCGCCGCCGAAGAAGAGGAAGCCGTCTGGCGCCGCCAGGCGGGATCCGCCGAAGCGGCCGAAGCGCTCGCTGCCTTCCTCGAAGGCCGCAAGCCCGCCTTCCGCCCCGAATAATCCTCCGCCCTTTTTCGGCACCCAAAGCGCGCACTATTTTGGTGCGCGCTTTGTTTTGGTGCATCCCGTTCCGCCCTCCTTTGGACCCCGTCCGCCCCCGTCTTCTCCTCCTTCAAGGAACGCTCCTGGTCGCATTCTGCTCATCGACTCTGCCGCAGTCGTTTCAACGATCTAATTTATTTACCTTAGCGGTTTTGGCACGCTGATTGCTACGTAGAAGGGCAACACCCCTGCGACCGTTCGAATTTTCACAGTCCCTCGTCAGACACAAGTTTTCAGGAGTTCCACCATGAAGCTTTCCCTCCCGCTCACCGGCCTGCTCTGCGCAGGCATGCTTCTCACTTCCGCCGCCTCCGCCGCCGAACTGACCGGCACGCTCAAGCGCATCCAGCACTCCGGCACGATGACGCTCGGCTACCGCGAAGCTTCCGTTCCGTTCTCCTACCTGCAGGCTGACGGCACGCCCACGGGCTACGGCTTCGAAGTCTGCAAGGCCGTCAGCGAGGCCGTGAAGAAGGAACTCAACATGCCGAACCTGACGATCAAGTATCAGGCCGTCACGAGCGCGAACCGAATTCCGCTCATCCAGAACGGCACGGTTGACATCGAATGCGGCTCCACGACGAACTCCAAGGCCCGTCAGCGCGAAGCCGGCTTCGGCATCAACTACTTCGGCGTTCAGGTCACTGCCGCCGTGTGGAAGGACTCCGGTATCAACTCCATCAAGGATCTGAACAACAAGAACGTCGCCGTCACGTCCGGCACGACCGCCGTCGCCCTGCTCAAGAAGTTTGAAAAGGACAACGGCATCAAGATCCGCTACCTGATGACGAAGGACTTCGCCGAATCCATGCAGCTTGTCGCCAAGAAGCGCGCCGCCGCCTTCGTGATCGACGACGTGCTGCTCGCCGGCCAGATTTCGAACCTGCCCAACCCGCAGGACTTCAAGATCGTCGACGCCTCGCTCTCCGTCGAACCGTACGCCCCGATGTTCGCCAAGGACGACCCCGCCTTCAAGGCTCTGGTTGACAAGACCATCGTCGGCATGATGAAGGACGGCACGCTCGACAAGCTCTACAAGAAGTGGTTCGAATCCCCGATTCCGCCCAAGAACGCCAACCTCAACTTCCCGATGAACAGCGTCACGAAGGAACTCTTCGCGAACCCGAACAGCGACGGCATCTAAGCCCAAGCCTTTACGGTCCCCGGGACGCCAGCTAGCAATCGCGTCCCGGGGACCCCTTTTAGATTTAATTCCCGAAAACAAGAGGAACCCCGCCATGGCACTGAACATGACCCTCAACACTCTCTGGGAAACCTCCCTGCTGAGTGATGATCCCTGGTGGCTTTATCTCGTCTACGGCGCAGGCTGGACCATCAGCCTTGCCGTCGCCTCCTTTGCGCTCGCCCTGACGCTCGGCACCATCGTCGGCACTCTCCGCACCGTCGACAACAAGTGGATCCGAGGCATCTGCGAAGGCTGGATCGAGCTTTTCCGCAACATTCCCCTCATCGTCCAGATCTTCATCTGGTACTTCGTCGTCCCCGAACTGATCCCGCCCTACAAGGACTGGATGATCGAGGCCGACCCCGTCCTCAGCCAGTTCCTCTCGGCCTTCCTCTGCATGGGCCTCTTCACGTCGTCCCGAATCGCCGAACAGGTTCGCGCCGGCATCACGTCCATTCCCTCCGGTCTTCCCTACGCCGCCAAGGCCCTGGGCTTCACGGTCATTCAGCGCTACCGCTTCGTCATCCTTCCGATGGCCTTCCGCCTCGTGCTGCCGCCGCTCACAAGCGAAGCGATGAACCTCATCAAGAACACGGCCGTGGCCATGACGATCGGCCTGCCGGAACTTACGATGCGCGCCAATGAAATGGGCGAGGCGACCTTCCAGTTCTTCGCCGCCTACCTCTGGGCGACGGTCCTCTACATCGCCATCGCGCTGTGCGTCAACCGCCTGATGGCCTGGATGGAAGCGCGCTGCGCGATCCCCGGCTTCATCGCCGCCAAGTAAGCAAAGGAGTCGGTCATGGATTTCACTTCGATTACGAACAGCTGGGGCTACATCCTTTCGGGCGCCACCTACACGGTGCAGCTCACTGCGATCACGGCTGTGGGCGGCCTCTTCCTCGGAACGCTGCTCGCCCTCTGCCACATTTCCGAAAAGCGCTGGCTCTCCGCCCCCGCAAAGCTCTACATCAACCTGATGCGTGCGGTGCCTCTGGTGCTCGTGCTCTTCTGGTACTTCCTGCTGATGCCGGAAATTCTGCGCATCATCCTCGGCCTCGACCACCCCGTGAAGATCGGCGCCGAAATGACCGCCATCATCACCTTCGTGCTCTTCGAGGCGGCCTACTTCGCCGAGATCATGCGCGCGGGCATCCAGTCCGTGAAGAAGGGACAGATTCAGGCTGCATACGGACTTGGGTTATCCTATGCTCAGACCATGCGGCACGTCGTGCTCCCGCAGGCCATCCGTCACATGTTGCCCGTGCTTCTGACGCAGACGATCATTCTCTTCCAGGACACCAGTCTCGTCTACGTCATCAGCGGCAATGACTTCATGGGTTCGATCTCCAAGATCGCCCAGCGTGACGGACAGCTTGTTTTGATGTACTCTTTTGCTGCTGTCTGCTATCTTGCCGTCTCCTTGTCCCTCTCCCTGCTGATTCGTCGACTGCAGACGAGAATGCGAACGGCTCAGGCTCACTAAAAAATTTGAACAGGATATCCCCCTATCATGGCAATGATCGAAATCAAGAACATCAGCAAGTGGTACGGCAACTTCCAGGTGCTGAAGGACTGCTCCGTTGATGTTGAAAAGGGCGAAGTCGTCGTGGTCTGCGGACCGTCCGGCTCCGGCAAGTCCACCCTCATCAAGACCGTCAATGCTCTCGAACCCTTCCAGAAGGGCGAAATCATCGTCGACGGCATCTCCGTTGGCGATCCGAAGACGAACCTTCCCCAGCTGCGCAGCCGCGTCGGCATGGTGTTCCAGCACTTCGAGCTCTTCCCGCACCTCTCCATCCGCGAGAACCTCGTTCTCGCCCAGATGAAGGTGCTCGGCCGCGGCCGCGAGGAAGCCACCGAGCGCGGTCTGAAGCTTCTCGACCGCGTCGGCCTTCTCAAGCACGCCGACAAGTTCCCCGGCCAGATGTCCGGCGGCCAGCAGCAGCGCGTGGCCATCGCCCGCGCCTTGGCCATGGACCCGATCTGCATGCTCTTTGACGAACCGACGTCCGCCCTCGACCCGGAAATGATCAATGAAGTGCTCGACGTGATGGTCCAGCTCGCCAAGGAAGGCATGACCATGATGGTCGTGACCCACGAAATGGGCTTCGCCCGCAAGGTGGCCGACCGCGTGATCTTCATGGACGCAGGCGAAATCATTGAAAACCTCCCCGCCCAGGAGTTCTTCAACTCGCCGCACACCGAACGCGCCCAGCAGTTCCTCTCCAAGATTCTGCAGCACTGATTTTTCAGCGCTCAGGCCTCGAAACCCCGCCGCTTCCCGGCGGGGTTTTGTCTTTTTCCGAACCCCCTCAGGGTCATGCCACGGGTTATCATTAACAGGTTGTACAGCTTTTTTTTCCCGCAAAGAAGGACCGTCAAATGAGCAACACTCATGCATTCGATGCCGCAGCAGCTCTCCAGCTCGGGCAGGAAGTTCTGACCCAGGAAGCCGGGGCGCTCACGCACCTCGCCTCGACGCTCGGCAGCGAATTCACGGACGCCGTTTCGCGCATTCTTTCCTGCAAGGGCCGTCTGATCGTGTCCGGCGTGGGCAAGTCCGGCCACATCGGCCGCAAGCTCGCCGCCACCTTTGCCTCCACGGGCACCCCCGCCTACTTCGTCCATGCCGCTGAAGCCGCTCACGGCGACCTCGGCATGATCACGGCCGACGACGTCGTGCTCGCCATCTCGTACTCCGGCGAAACCAACGAGCTTCTCACCATCGTCCCCACGCTCAAGCGCGAGGGCGCGACGCTCATCGCCATCACGGGCAACCCGAACTCCAGCCTCGCCCAGCACGCCGATGTGCATCTCAACTGCCACGTCAGCCGCGAAGCCTGCCCGCTCAATCTGGCGCCGACCACGTCCACGACCGCAACGCTCGCCCTCGGCGACGCGCTCGCCGTTGCGACCCTCTCCGCCAAGGGCTTCACGAAGGAGGACTTCGCGCGCAGCCATCCGGGCGGAGCCCTCGGCCGCCGCCTGCTCATCCACGTTCAGGACATCATGCGTACGGGCGAGGACATTCCCGCCGTCCGCGAGGAGGTCGGCGTGCTTGAGGCGGTCCGCGAAATCACGAAGAAGCACATCGGCATGACCGCCGTCGTCGACGACCAAGGCCGCGTGACCGGCATCTTCACCGAAGGCGACCTGCGCCGCCTCATCGAGCGTCTCGGCGACATCCGTCCGTGCGTCATGAAGGACGTGATGATCCGCAATCCGAAGACCATCCGCGCCCAAGAGCTCGCCGCCTCCGCCGTCAAGCTCCTCGACACCTTCCACTGCAACCAGCTTCTCGTCGTCGACGAGGACAACAGGCTCATCGGCGCCCTGCACCTGCACGACCTGATGGGTGCCAAGGTCCTTTGATCCACTTTTCGGGAGACCCGACATGACCACAGTGAACGAGCGCGCGGCCCGCATCAGAATGGTCGTACTCGACATCGACGGCGTGATGAGCGACGGCACGATCAACGTCTCGGGCACGGGCGAGCTCTACAAGAGCTTCTACGTGCGCGACGGACTCGGCATCAAGATGCTGCAGAAGCACGGCATCGAGATCGCGATCATCACGGGCCGCACCTCTGCGATCGTCGCCGAGCGCATGAGGGAGCTCGGCGTCACCCGCATCGCCCAGGGCCAGCGCTTCAAGACCACCGCCTACGAGGCACTTCTTGAGGAGACCGGTCTCACCGACGAGCAGGTCGCCTACATGGGCGACGACGTCCCCGACCTGCCGCTTCTGATGCGAGTGGGCCTCTCCACGACTCCCGCAGACGGGAATCCGGAGGTTTTGAACTATACTCACTGGCAGTCCCGCTTCCCCGGCGGCCGCGGCGCCGTCAGGGAGTTGTCCGAACTCATCCTCAAATCCCAGGGCGCATGGGATACACTCGTGCACAACACCTACGTCCTCGGCAAATAATGATCCACCGCAGCCTAGTCCTCCGCGAACGCATCACCGCCATCGTCGGCGCGGCCCTGCTGTTGCTGCTCGTCGGCGCAAGCTACTACTACTCGGTCCAGACCCGCATCGAGGCCCTGAAGTACGTCCCCAGCGAAACGAGCCCCGACTTCACGGCGCGCCGCGTCACGCTGACCGACTTCGACGAACGCGGCGTCGCAACCGCACGCCTCTCCGCCAGCACGATGGAGCACTTCTCAGACGAGCGCATGCGCGCCACGGACGCCAGCTATCACTCCCTCGATCCTGCGAAGCCCCAGCTCGCCCTCACGGGCGACCGCGCATGGAGCAACGACAGCCTCGAGACCGTCGAGCTTGAAGGCAACGTGCAGCTGAGCCGCGCACCCTTCAAGGACGAGCCCGATCTCTTTTTCACGACCGAATACATCAAGGGGTATCTCGACACCTACAGGTTCGAGACGGACAGGAAGGTCTACATGCGCCGCGGCATCGACACCACCGAAGCCTCCAACGGCATGAAGTACGACAACATCCTGCACACGGTCGAGCTCGACGGCAGCGTCGTCTCGGTCTTCCATCCCAACGCGCAGTCCACTGACACATCCGCCAACGCAGCCCAAAAATGAAGAAGTCAATCGTTTTCAGCATCCTCGCCGCCATCGCAGCGCCGACCTGGGCCCTGAGCACCGACAAGAGCCAGCCCATTGAAGTCCATGCCGACCAATTCAACGGTGACGAAGTCAAGCAGACCGCCGTCTACTCCGGCAACGTCGTCGTCGATCAGGGCTCGATGAACCTGACGGGCGCTCGCCTCGATCTTGCAATCACGCCCAAGGGCTACCGTCGCGCCACGATCACGGGCTCTCCCGCACGCTTCAAGCAGCAGCGCGATCCGAAGACGAAGGGCGTTGAGGAATGGGTGCACGCGCATGCGAGCCGCATCACCTACGACGAGGAGACCGACAAGGTCACGCTCGAAGGCAAGGCCCAGCTCTCGCGCAGCGAAAACGGCCAGCAGAAGGACATGACGAGCGGCGAGCGCATCGTCTACGACATGCGCAACGCCCGTTCCGAAGTCAACAGCGGCGAAGGCAAGCGCGTCACGACGATCATCGCGCCCCGCTCCAAGACCGACGCGGGCACGCAGCGTCAGGGCACGTCCCTCTCCAACTCCACCAAGCTTCAGCAGTAACAGGACTTCAGCGTGACCGAAAACGCAACAGTTAGCCATTCCCACACCCACGCGCTCGAGGCGACCGGCCTCAAGAAGCACTACGGGCCCCGAAACGTCGTCAAGGGCGTCAGCCTCGCCGTCAAGTCGGGCGAGGTCGTGGGACTGCTCGGCAAGAACGGTGCAGGCAAGACGACGACCTTCTACATGGTCGTGGGCCTTGTCGTGGCCGACGACGGCCAGATCCGCCTCGACGGTCAGGACATCACGCACATGCCCATCTACAAGCGTGCGCGCATGGGGCTCTCCTATCTGCCCCAGGAGGCAAGCGTCTTCCGCAAGCTCTCCGTCGAGGACAACGTCCGCGCCATTCTCGAGCTTCAGGAGGGAGAGGACGGCAAGCCGCTTTCCAAGGACGTGATCGAGGAGCGGCTCGACCAGCTGCTCGAAGAGCTGCAGATCCAGCACCTTCGCACGAACCAGGCCATTTCGCTCTCGGGCGGCGAGCGCCGCCGCACGGAAATCGCCCGCGCCCTTGCCGCCAATCCCCGCTTCATTCTGCTCGACGAGCCCTTCGCGGGCGTCGACCCGATCGCCGTGATCGAGATTCAGCGCATCGTGCGCTTCCTCAAGGAGCGCAACATCGGCGTTCTGATCACCGACCACAACGTCCGCGAAACCCTGTCGATCTGCGACCACGCCTACATCATCAACGAAGGCGAAGTGCTCGCCTCGGGCACGCCCGACGAGCTCGTCAACGACCAGGCCGTCCGCAAGATCTATCTCGGCGAAAACTTCCGGATGTAGCCAAATGGAAAATCATCTCCTCGCCACACTCTCCCAGCAGCAGGTTCTCTCCCAGGAGCAGCAGCAGTCGCTGCGCATTCTGCAGATGCCCACGCAGGAGCTTCTCGGCGAAATCGAACTCATGCTCGAATCCAACCCCCTGCTTGAAGTGGAGGAGCCTGCACAGGCCTCCGACGACCCGCAGGCGCGCGCTCAGGAGCATGACGACGACAGGCGGGACGACCGCGGCGAGGATGATTCCGAATTCGACGCAGCCCAGGCGGAGACGCCCGTCGACCAGCCCTACGAGGCCTGGCAGGGCGCCTCCAGCGACGAAGCGCCCTTCGAGCGCATTCCCGCCCCCGAATCCTTCAGGGACGAGCTGCTCGCCGATCTCGGCTGCCTGCCGCTCACGCCGCGCCAGCATCTGCTCGTCGCCTGCCTTGTCGAGGAGCTCGACGACAGGGGCTTCTTCACGTTCCCGTTCGAGACGCTCATGCGCTACTACGCGCGCATCCTCAAGGAGGAAGGCGTCGAGAACGTGACCGCCGCCGAGTGGCGCGAAGCCCTCGCCACCCTTCAGAGCATGGATCCTCCGGGCATCGGCACCGCCGGCCCCGTCGAGGCCCTCATGAAGCAGATCGAGCGCATCGAGCCCTCCATCATGCATGCCGCCGCGCTTGAAACCCTCAAGCGCATCGTCTCCAAACATCTCGACAAGGTGGCCGCCGACAACCGTCCTGCGCTTCTCAAGCTCGCCAACGGCAAGTCCTCCATTCTCGACGAGGCGCTGCGCGTGCTCAAGACCCTCTCGCCCTATCCGATCGCCAGAGAATCCAGCACGCTCTACATCGTTCCCGATGTCATCGTCAGGACGCAGAACGGCGTGAGCACAGCGCACCTCAACGGCTCCTCGCAGCTGCGCCTTCGCCTTCGCATCAACGACGCCAGTAGCGAGGCCGATCCCTCGACCCGCCGCGTCCTTCTCGGCGAAGCCAAGACCTTCATTCAGCGCATCGAGGCCAGACGAGCCACCCTGCAGCGTCTGGCCGACGCCATCGTCACGCGCCAGCAGGCCTACTTCGAGCACGGCCCCGCCGCCCTGCGTCCGATGACGCTCAGCCAGATCGCCGAAGAACTCGGCCTGTCCGTTCCCACGGTCTCCCGCGCCGTTTCCGGCAAGTTCATCGCCTGCAGCCAGGGCACGGTCGAGATGCGCTCGCTCTTCAGCGCCGTCTCCTTCAGCAACCAGGGCAGCGGCGCCGAGGAGCAGGGAGCCTCCGAAATCCAGGCCATGATCTGCAAGCTCATCGAGACCGAGGACCCCAGAGCCCCCCTTTCGGACGAAATGCTCTGCGAAATGCTTCAGAAGCAGGGTGTGCCCATCGCCCGCCGCACGGTCGCCAAGTACCGCACCTGCGCAGGCATTCCCTCGGCTCGCTCCCGCCGCAGGCTCTGACTTCTCCACCCCTTTGGTACACTGAACGAAGTTTTCGATTCGACGGTCCCACAAGGCCGTCCGACGCGTCATGAATCTTCTCGCACCTCTGCTTACTCTTGAAACCGTTCGCCTTAACCTCGACGTCGTGAGCCGCAAGCGCCTCTACGAAGAGGCGGGCCTCGTCTTCGAAACCTCCGCTGGTCTTTCCCACACGGAGGCCTTCGACGCGCTCTTCGCACGCGAAAAACTCGGTTCCACCTGCCTCGGCAGCGGCTGCGCGCTTCCCCACGGCCGCGTCGAGGGCATCACCGAACCCGCCGCCGTCTTTCTGAGGACCGCCGCGCCACTCTCCCTTGATGCGCCCGACGGCCGTCCCGTCCAGCTGTTCCTCTGCCTGCTCATTCCCGAAAACGACGACGGCATGTACCTGAAGATCCTGCGCGAAGCCGCCTGCCTCTTCGGCAACAAGCCGCTGAGAAACGCGCTGCTTCACGCGGAGTCGGAGGTCAAGATCTGTGAACTCATTCACAACTGGACGCCTCCCGCCGACCTTCACTACGAGCCCGACTTCTCCGAAGACGACGAAGACGCCTGAAAAAACTACGCCAATACGGAGGCAACGCCATGCAACTCATCATCGTGACCGGCATGTCCGGCGGCGGCAAGTCCATCGCCATCCGCCAGCTTGAGGACTGCGGCTACTACTGCATCGACAACCTGCCCGCCGCCTTCCTGCTCCCCGTGGCGCAGGACCTCCGCACGCACGGCATCAAGTCCGCCGCCGTCGCCATCGACGCGCGAAGCCAGAGCACCTTCGACGGCTCCCTCAAGGCAATCCGACAACTCGAGGAGGCGGGCTTCGACGTGCGCATCCTCTTTCTCACCGCCTCGGATCAGGAGCTCGTCAAGCGCTTCTCCGAAACCAGGCGCCGCCATCCGCTCTCGACGCTCGCCGCCAGCCGCGACCAGCTCGTCACGCTTCAGGAGGCCATCAGCCGCGAACGCGACCTGCTCGCCCCCATTTCTGCAGGCGCGGCCCTGATGGACACCACCGGCATTCTTTCCTCGCAGCTTCGCGAATGGGTGAAGAAGTTCGTCGGCCAGCCCCAGGCCATGATGACGCTCACGTTCGAGTCCTTCGCCTTCAAGCACGGCCTTCCCGTCGCCAGCGATCTGGTCTTCGACGTGCGCTGCCTGCCGAACCCCTACTACGATCCTGCGCTGCGCCCCCTGACGGGACGGGACAAGCCCGTCGCCGACTACCTTCGCACCTTCCCGACCGTCATCAACATGGTTGACGACATTGAAGGCTTCATCCGCAAGTGGCTTCCCGCCTACATTGCTCAGAACCGCCACTATCTGACCGTCGCCGTCGGCTGCACGGGCGGACAGCACCGCTCCGTCTTCGTGGCCGAAGAGCTCGGCGCCCGCTTCAGGGACACGGACGGCGTCGTCGTGCGACACCGCATCATCGAGCAGAAGGCCCTGCTGTCGGGCGAGAAGTCCGTCCAGAACGAAGGCAGCTGATTCAGAAGATCAGAAAAGCAGGGGACGGAAGTCCCGCTCCTCCCTGCAGATCGTCAGCAGCTTCACCACCGGCGTCGGCATTCCCACCGACGCCGTTTCCTTTTCTCCGAGAAGCTCGAAGCCCTCGGGGGCGAACCCCTGCGCCAGATCGACGGCCACGGAATGAATGATGAGGCGGTAAT
>OHBI01000830.1_pt1 | contig 13605 bp, 14 predicted proteins | sample 1577361 | NCBI WGS metagenome assembly OHBI01 (sample SAMEA3879579, study PRJEB24766) | human gut metagenome | biome: human-associated habitat; feature: feces | place: USA | collected 1985/1987 | reverse complement strand
ATCGCTGGTACACAGCGGAACCGTTGACCCGTCCCAGGACAATATGCTCAAGATTACATCGGATGGCCGTAAGCTGGGCCTGGACCAGAGAATCGTCAACCAGATGCTGCCGGATGAACCTGGCACAAAGGTCAATCAGTGCGTGGACAACATCATGCAGATCTGGCGGGATGGCAAAGCTGACAAGCTGACCCAGCTGGTGTTCTGCGACATTTCTACACCACAGGCAAAAGCTACTGCAAGCAAGGCGGCGAAAACGCTGGATAATCCACTGCTTCACGCACTGGAAGGCGCTGTGCCTCTGCCGGAGCAGGAACCGGTCTTTACGGTATATGACGATATTCGTCAGAAACTCATTGCTCAGGGAATGCCTGCCGACCAGATCGCTTTTATCCATGAAGCCAACACCGAAGTGCGGAAAAAGGAGTTGTTCTCTAAAGTCCGTACCGGTCAGGTGCGTGTCCTTTTGGGCAGCACCGCCAAGATGGGCGCAGGCACCAATGTGCAGGACCGTCTGGTGGCACTTCATGACCTGGACTGTCCGTGGAGACCGGGAGATGTAGGACGGATTTTGCGGACATTCAAAATAAAAAAGAATGTGGAGGTAACAGACAATGGCAAAATCATTATTTGAGGAACTGGGCGGCAAATACGAAAGGCAAGGGGATTATTTGATACCGTGCTTAACTGTACCCGCCGAAGAAGAACAGGCAATAGGCATCTGGGGGCAACGGCATTTAGATTATCTAAAACAGTACCGTAAAGTTACATACACCAATCTTCTTACAAGCGGCAGGCTAAACGCCTACCTTGCCGACATCAGCAGACAGGCACAGGAACGCTTTGAAAGGCTCATAGAGGGTATGAAACAGGCACAGGGCATAACGGAACAGCTAAAGGCAGAAAACGCCTTAGAATGGACAGGATGCCTCAATAACATAAGGGCTTGTGCGAGGGAGATTGTGGAAAAGGAAATTATTTTTGCATAAACAGATGATTAGTGGCAGGGGGAAATCCTGCCGCTTTTTCTGCTTTAGTTTTTCAGCTTGACAAATAAAGGGTTAAGGAATATAATTAGACTCAGTATTATACAAGGAGTTAATAAATATGCGGCAAGGTATTCTTAAATAAACTGTCAATTTGATAGTGGGAACAAAAAGTAGCAGTCCCGTTTCACTTTTAATATGGGGCTTAGTTTTTTGTACCCAGTTTAAGAATACTTTTATCATGTAATTTTATATGCCCGAAAACATATAAGTGTTTTGGGGCTATTGGAGTTATTTACCCAGTGATAGGAGTATTTATCACTGGGTATTTTTATGCCCTTTTTTGGGTGTTGATAGGAGGAAAATCACATGAAAATAATTAACTTAGGCATTCTGGCTCACGTTGACGCAGGAAAGACAACATTAACGGAGAGTTTATTGTATACCAGTGGTGCAATTGCAGAACTAGGGAGCGTAGATAAAGGCACAACAAGGACAGATACAATGAATTTGGAGCGTCAAAGGGGAATCACTATCCAGACAGCAGTGACATCTTTTCAGTGGGAGGATGTAAAAGTCAACATTATAGATACGCCAGGCCATATGGATTTTTTGGCGGAAGTATACCGTTCTTTATCCGTATTAGACGGAGCAGTATTATTAGTTTCTGCAAAGGATGGCATACAGGCACAGACCCGTATACTGTTTCATGCACTACAGACAATGAAGATTCCGACAATTTTTTTCATCAATAAAATTGACCAAGAGGGGATTGATTTGCCAATGGTATATCGGGAAATGAAAGCAAAGCTTTCTTCGGAAATTATAGTGAAGCAAAAGGTTGGGCAGCATCCCCATATAAATGTAACGGACAATGACGATATGGAACAGTGGGATGCGGTAATTATGGGAAACGATGAACTATTAGAGAAATATATGTCAGGGAAACCGTTTAAAATGTCAGAACTGGAACAGGAAGAAAACAGGAGATTCCAAAACGGAACGTTATTTCCCGTTTATCACGGAAGCGCTAAAAACAATCTGGGGATTCGGCAGCTTATAGAAGTGATTGCCAGTAAATTTTATTCATCAACGCCTGAAGGTCAATCTGAACTATGCGGGCAGGTTTTTAAGATTGAATATTCAGAGAAAAGGCGGCGTTTTGTTTATGTGCGTATATATAGCGGAACATTGCATTTGAGGGATGTTATTAGAATATCTGAAAAAGAGAAAATAAAAATCACAGAGATGTGTGTTCCGACAAACGGTGAATTATATTCATCCGATACAGCCTGCTCTGGTGATATTGTAATTTTACCAAATGATGTTTTGCAGCTAAACAGTATTTTGGGGAACGAAATACTGTTGCCGCAGAGAAAATTTATTGAAAATCCTCTCCCTATGCTCCAAACAACGATTGCAGTAAAGAAATCTGAACAGCGGGAAATATTGCTTGGGGCACTTACAGAAATTTCAGATGGCGACCCTCTTTTAAAATATTATGTGGATACTACAACGCATGAGATTATACTTTCTTTTTTGGGGAATGTGCAGATGGAAGTCATTTGTGCCATCCTTGAGGAAAAATATCATGTGGAGGCAGAAATAAAAGAGCCTACTGTTATATATATGGAAAGACCGCTTAGAAAAGCAGAATATACCATCCACATAGAAGTCCCGCCAAATCCTTTCTGGGCTTCTGTCGGGTTGTCCATAGAGCCGCTCCCTATTGGAAGCGGAGTGCAGTATGAAAGCAGAGTTTCACTTGGATATTTAAACCAATCGTTCCAAAATGCGGTTATGGAGGGGGTTCTTTATGGCTGCGAGCAGGGGCTGTATGGATGGAAAGTGACAGACTGTAAAATCTGTTTTGAATATGGATTGTATTATAGTCCTGTAAGTACCCCCGCAGACTTTCGGCTGCTTTCCCCTATCGTATTGGAGCAGGCTTTAAAAAAAGCAGGAACAGAATTATTAGAGCCATATCTCCACTTTGAAATTTATGCACCGCAGGAATATCTCTCACGGGCGTATCATGATGCTCCAAGGTATTGTGCAGATATTGTAAGTACTCAGATAAAGAATGACGAGGTCATTCTGAAAGGAGAAATCCCTGCTAGATGTATTCAAGAATACAGGAACGATTTAACTTATTTCACAAATGGGCAGGGAGTCTGCTTGACAGAGTTAAAAGGATACCAGCCAGCTATTGGTAAATTTATTTGCCAACCCCGCCGCCCGAATAGCCGTATAGATAAGGTTCGGCATATGTTCCACAAGTTAGCTTAACAGCTTGCAAAAGTCATATAAAATGAGATTTGAAAGGATTAGAGACTAATTATGATGAAATGCGAATGGATATTGTGTCCTGTTTGTGGGAGTAAAACCCGTAATAAAATTAGGAAGGACACTGTTTTGGAGAATTATCCCCTTTATTGTCCAAAATGCAGACAAGAAAGATTGATTAAAGTTGACAACTTGAAGATAACTGTCATCAAAGAGCCAGACGCTTAAGACGCAGAGCCGATGAAATTGTGGAACAATTCACGAATCATCGGCTCTTTTTGTTTCGTATTTGAAAGAACAAACTCACCAAATAAAAAAAACGATATTCGGGTGGGTTATTTTGTTATACCCTAAATTACCCTCTGAATTTGTTTTTAAATTTGGAGGGATTTTTTTATGTCCTTTTTTCGGGCAGTTATCTATCTGCTCATACGAAGCAAAATTTATCAATACATAGCATATCAGAGAACGGCAGGAAACCAGTTAAAAAAATTTCTGCCTATGCAACGGTACTTCCTGCCTTGAAAGTAGAAGTACAATCTCCATACAATAGAATTACTATTTCCTATAACCGTAAAGGTCACAGAGCCTTTGCGGTTTTTCTTTTGTCGATTTTTGTTGGAAAGTGCCGTAGGGCTGTTTCTGATATGCGGTGTCGTTCTCCGCCTCTCCATCTGGATTTTTTACATTTCAAAAATTCAGATGGGAGGTATTTATGGTGAAATATGCACCAAGAAAGGTATTTATCAAAGAAAGCGGCAGATATGTGGAACTGTCCTACATGGATTTCTGCCGCCGCAGGGAATCCGACCAGACCTACATGGACAAGCTGTTTATTCCCGTTCAAGGCTGTCTGCTTGAAGTCGTGAGGGAGCAATACACGGACTTCTACCGAGATAAGGAACGGTGGCGTTATCTGAAAAAATTAGATACGAAGAACAGCCTGCTTTCTCTGGATGGATTTACGGACAGCGAGGGGAAGCCTTTAGACTTTATCGCTGATGAAGCGGCGGACATTGCGGAAACCGTTGTCAATGCGGTTATGGTGGACAGGCTGAAAGCCGCCCTGCCTTTGCTGTCGGATAGTGAACAGGAGCTGATACAGGCAATCTTTTTTGACGGACTTTCTGAGCGTGAAGTCGGGGCGAGGTTCGGCATAACCCAGAGCGTTGTGAACAAACGCAAAGCCAGAATCCTAAGAAAACTAAGAAAGATAATAGAAAATTAAAATTTAAGGCGTTCAGCCCCCTTGTTTTTTCCTTTGGGAAAATGAGGGGGTTTTTCTCTGCCCTCTCAATCAATTCTGATTGGAGGAAAAGAAGCATGGCATATAACCACGGACGGGAGGACAGGAAATGGCGTATCTGGAAAGAAGCGGAGGAAAAGCTGCTGCGTGAGTGCGGCGTTGATGAAGCGACCATTGAGCAGATACGCATTGCGGACAGGGCAGACTTCAATTCCAACAGGCGGTTTTACCGATGGACGAATGACGTTGCGGAATACCTTGAGGACATGGCAGACAGGGAGCGGCAGACGGAAGTGGGTACGGTTGCGGAGTTACTGGACGAGATTGAGAGCGAAAATCTCTATCAAGTATTAGTCGCGGTGGACGGGCGTACCTTGAAAATCGTCCTGCTGAAAATGCAGGGGTATTCCACAAAGGAGATTGCCCCACTTGTGCATTTGACGACTGGTGCCATCTATGCGAGGTTAGACCATCTGCGGAAGAAGCTGCGGAAAATTTTGTAAGCGTCTAATACATCCCATTATCCTGCGGGCTACTGGGTGGGGAGTGGAATCTCCCCGCTTATTTTTTGGCAGGAGGACAGCGGGATGGCATACAGGGTTAAGGCATACACGCTTCGGGAGGAATCCACGGAAAGTAGCACAAGGTATTTTATCAGTTTTAAGGACGGGCAGGGCAAATCCCACGAGTTGGAAGTGTCGGAACAGTTCTTTATGGAGTTTCGGCAGATGGAACGCAGGAACAGGAATCTTCTCCAATGGGACGAGCGGCACAGGGAGTTTAACGAGGTATGGGACGAAACCCTTTACAGACGGGCGTTGCGTGTGCCTAAGAGCCTTGATGAACGCATGATTGAAGAAGAACGGAATGAAACGCTCTGTAAGGCGGTTGAGAGCCTGCCAGAGATACAAAGGCGGCGTTTCCTGCTTTATTACGAGCATGATTTCAATTTTTACCAAATCGCTGCGATGGAGCATTGCACCGCTTCAGCAATACAGAAATCTGTTGCGATTGCAAAGGAGAAAGTAAAGACGGAAATGAGGAAATATCTCCAACCGTGACTGATACCGCCCGAAAAAGAAATCTGTTTTTTATTTGTGTGGGATTGGCGGCATTACATACTCTCACTTTTTTTCGTGGGAGTAAATCTATTTCTAAGGAGGTCAACGCCTATGTGTAACGAAAACAAAGACACCGCCCGAAAGGAGGAAAGCCATGCAGAAGTTACAGACAGTCAACGCCGAAACGCTCCTTTATGAGCCGCTTGAGAAGCCGTCCTTTGTGGTGGACAGCCTTATCCCCACAGGCTTGTCGCTGTTCTGCGGCTCACAGAAGATAGGCAAGAGCTGGCTCATGCTGAAGCTATGCTTATGCGTGTCGCAGGGAATCCCTTTATGGGATATGCCGACAATGGAGGGCGATGTGCTTTACCTCTGCCTTGAGGACACGTTCTGCCGCATACAGGACAGGCTGTTCCGATTGACGGACGAAGCAAGCGGGCGGCTCCACTTTGCCGTGGCAAGCTGCAAGCTGTCAGACGGTCTTATCGTGCAGCTTGAAGATTATCTGAAAGATTACCCAGACAGCAGGCTCATTGTCATTGATACCTTGCAGAAAGTCCGTACAGCTTCAAAAGACAATGCCTATGCAAGCGACTATGGGGACATCTCCCTCATCAAAGACTTTGCCGACAGGCACTCTCTGGCGGTCATTGTCGTACACCACATCCGAAAGCAGAATGACAGCGACGTGTTCAACAAGGTGTCTGGGACGACAGGCTTAACGGGGAGTGCGGACGCTACCTTTGTTCTGGAAAAGGAGAAACGGGCATCCGACACCGCCAAGCTGTATGTGACGGGCAGGGACACGCCCTATCAGGAATACACCCTCCGTTTCCGTGATTGCAGTTGGGAACTGGTGGAGCGGAAAACGCAGGAGCAGCTTGCAAAGGAAACGATACCAGGCGTCCTTTTTCGGTTGGTAGATTTCATGAGGGATAAGGAAGAATGGGCAGGCACGGCAACGGAACTGTTAGCCGCAATGGGAGAAACGGAAACCATACCCACGGTGATTACGAAATGGCTGAATGAATACCGCACCACATTTTTAAGCGAGAACCGTATCTGCTACCAGTACAGCCGCAGGAAAGACGGCAGGCAGATTGCCCTTGCAAGGAGGGCGGGTGACAGCGGTGACGGTGGTGACAGCGATATTAGGATACCCCCTGTTACTGTCATTGACGCTTAAAGCCATGTAAAGCTGGCGGCTCTGCCCTGCGGGTGACAGCAGTGACGGTGGTGACAGTGATTTTAGGATACCCTGCCGCTGTCATCCCTACGGGAGAACACCCCGCAAACGCAAAGTGCAGGCGTGAGATTTACCCGCCCTTTTCGGTCGTGTAAAACCACCCCTGCGGTCAGAAAAATCATTCCGATTTTTCCGACTGCGTTTACAGGGTGTAACACACTACACTTTGCCCTGCAAAGTCGTGTGCCAGACGTTCCCTCTGGACTCCCTTAAGGCAGGGCTGTGCCCTGCTATCCTACGCCTTGCGGCTTCGGATAAAAGAATGGCGGCATGACGGTGACGGCTCTTGCGAGGGGGGTATCCCAAAAACACCGTCATCATCGACATGACCGTCATGCAGGGGGTGAGGGTGACAGTTGCGGCAGTCGGCAGGGGGTATCCCAAAACTGCTGTCACCACCGTCACCGCTGTCACCCCAAAGGACGGTCACCCGCCGAAAGAAAGGAGGAATCCGCCTATGCCTTATGCAATCCTGCGTTTCCAGAAACGAAAAGCGGGCGGCGTTGCGGCTTGTGAACGCCACAACGAGCGGAAGAAAGAAGCCTACAAAAGCAACCCAGATATAGATATGGAACGCTCTAAAAACAATTACCATCTCATAGCACCACCAAAGTACACCTACAAGAAAGAGATTAACCGCATGGTAGCCGAAGCGGGGTGCAGGACAAGGAAAGACAGCGTGATGATGGTGGAAACGCTCATCACAGCTTCACCAGAATTTATGAACCAGTTACCGCCCGAAGAACAAAAAGCGTATTTCCAGACGGCTCTTGACTTCATTTCGGAGCGTGTTGGAAAGCAGAATATCCTCTCCGCTGTCGTCCATATGGACGAGAGAACGCCCCATATGCACCTCTGCTTTGTGCCGATTACGCCAGACAATAAGCTGTCAGCGAAAGCTATCTTAGGCAACCAGAAATCATTATCCGAGTGGCAGACCGCCTACCATGAGCGGATGTCCTCACGGTGGAATCAGCTTGAACGGGGGCAGTCCTCAATGGAAACCAAGCGGAAACACGTCCCCACATGGCTCTATAAATTAGGCGGTAGGCTTGATAAACAGTATGAAGAAATCGTGTCTGCCCTATCCGACATCAACGCCTTTAACGCAGGGAAGAAAAGGGATAAAGCGTTAGATTTACTCTCTGCATGGCTGCCAGACGTGGAGAAATTCTCTAAGGAAATCGGGAAACAGCAGGCGTATATCGACAGTTTGAAAGAGAGAATTGGGCAGGAATCAGACTATGCGGGGCGTATGCGTGATGAAAAGTACGAGCAGGAACTAAAGGTGCAGAAAGCGAATCAGAAGATATTTGAATTGCAGAGAACCAACGAGCAGATGGGGCGGCTGCTGTCAAAAATACCGCCCGAAGTGTTGGAAGAATTGCAGAAAAATCATAGAAGCAGAGCGAAAGAAAGGTAGATATGTGAATGAAGAAACAGGATTTTAAGGTGTTAAAGACCAAAGACTTGTACCCGTTCCCCGACAATCCGTTTCATGTGGCAGAAGATGAAACACTGTCAGAGTTAGCGGAAAGCATCAAGGAATTTGGCATTGTCACGCCGATAATCACACGCCCGAAAGAGGACGGGAACGGCTATGAAGTGATTGCGGGACAGCGGCGTGTCCGTGCTTCTGAACTTGCAGGGATAAATACCGTGCCTGCGTTTGTCCTGCCCTTAGACCGTGACCGAGCCATCATCACCCTTGTAGACAGCAATTTGCAGCGTGAGAATATCCTGCCATCGGAGCGGGCGTTTGCTTACAAGATGAAATCCGAAGCCATGAAGCGGCAGGGTTTCCGCACAGACTTAACCTCGTCACAAGTTGTGACGAAGTTGCGGACGGACGACAAGGTGGCACAGGGCTTCGGCGTGGGCAGGATGACCGTGCAGCGTTTTATCCGCCTGACGGAACTGATACCGCCGATTTTGCAGATGGTGGACGAGGGGAAAATCGCCCTCACGCCTGCGGTGGAACTGTCCTTCTTGAAGAAAGACGAGCAGGAAAACCTCTTTGCCACGATGGAGAGCGAAGAAGCAACGCCCTCACTCTCACAGGCACAGCGGATGAAAAGCCTAAGCCAGAGTGGGCGGCTTGACATGGATATGATATTTGCGATTATGACGGAGGAAAAGGGAAATCAGAAAGAAACCTTGAAAATCAACACAAGCAAGCTGAAAAAATACTTTCCGAAGAACACAACGCCGAAGCAGATGGAGGAAACCATCATCAAACTTTTGGAGCGTGAGTTGCAGAGGAAACGGGGCAGGGACAGCCGCTAAACTTCTCTTTTCGGGAAGTAAATACAGAGAGTTGAGGTAGAGAGAATGAAAGAAATCCAGTATGAAATCGTAAAGGAAATCGCAGTATTGTCTACGGGCGACAGTGGCTACACAAAGGAAATCAATCTCATTTCATGGAATGGGAAAGAGCCGAAGTATGACATCCGCAGCTTTTCCCCGAACCGTGAAAAGTGCGGCAAGGGAATCACGCTGAACGCTGATGAAGCGGCGGCACTCCTTAAAGCATTACAGAAAGAATTAAACAGCGAGGATTAATGGTATCTGATTGGCAGGGCGGGGACATTTCCAAACTCTTCCCTGCCCTGTCTGGAAAGGAAGATTTAAGTATGGGCGAGGATAAGAAAGCAGATAAAAAGAGAAAGCGTATCGTGCCAAAAGCACCAGTGCAGATGATAATCAGCCGTGAATATGTCGGCACACAGACCGTTACAGAAGCGTTTGTCCCGATTATCTCCGAGGATATTCGGAAGAAGATTGCCGAGGGCGACACCTTCGACAATGAGGGGCTGTCCGCTTAGAATGTACGCAATGGGACATGAAAACAGATAGGACAGATACGGAGGTTTTACAGTATGGCAGGAATCAAAGAAGAAAAGAAAATCTATTTAGTCGGCATTTATTGCCGCTTATCTAAAGACGATGGTACGGATAACGAGAGTGCGAGCATTGCGACACAGAAATCCATCCTCACGGATTATGTGAAAAAGCAGGGATGGCACATAGCAAAAACGTATGTGGACGATGGTTATTCTGGTACAAATTTCCAAAGACCAAGTTTCCAGAATATGATAAAAGACATTGAAAACGGACTGATAAACTGCGTTATCACGAAAGATTTATCACGTCTGGGGAGGAATTACCTTGACTGCGGACTGTATCTGGAAGTGTTTTTCCCAGAGCATAACGTGAGGTATATAGCGGTCAATGACGGCGTGGACACGCTCAATAAATCAGCGATGGACATCACGCCTTTCCGCAACATCCTAAACGAGATGTATGCCGCCGACATATCAGTCAAGATAAAATCAGCGTTCCGTGCAAGATTTCAGCAGGGGAAATATATGGCTACTTCCGCACCATATGGTTATATCAAAGACCCTGCAGACCATAACCATCTGCTGATAGATGACAAGGTTGCACATGTAGTAAGGGAGATATTCGACCTTGCATTAAAAGGGAATGGAGTTGCCAAAATTTGCAGACATCTTAATAAACAGCATATCCTACGCCCTGCCGCTTATGCGGCGGAGCGTGGCGAAACAGGCTTTGAACGTCATTTTGAGGGGAACGAGGACAAACGCTATATTTGGAGTGGGAACAGCGTGAGGAGCATTTTAAGAAGCCCGATATATGCGGGAAATCTTGTAGGCTACAAACGGATTGCCGCCAATATGAAAAGCAAGAAACGCCCCTCTAAGCTGCCCGAAGAATGGGAAGTGATACCCAATACCCATGAGGGAATAGTCACGCAGGAGGAATTTGATATTGTCCAACAGCTTATTACAAGTCGTAGGCTTCCACAGAACAAGGGAGGATTTGTAAATATTTTTGCAGGCGTTATCAAGTGTGTGGACTGCGGATGTGCTCTGCGGGCAATGAACGTACACAGGAGGAAACGCCCAGAGATTATCGACTGTGTACAGTATTCATGTAATAATTATGCAAGAAACGGAAGAAGCGAGTGTAGTGCCCACAATATAGAAGCAAGGGATTTATTCAATGCCGTTCTTGCCGACATCAACTGTTTTGCGGATATGGCAGTGAATGATGAAAAGGCGGTCAGGGCCATAGAAAAGCGGCTCACGGAAACAGACCAGAGCAGGGCGAAAGCATTAGAGAAAGAACGTAAGAAGCTGAACAAACGCCTTGCGGAACTGGACAGGCTGTTTTCCTCTCTCTACGAGGATAAGGTCATGGAGCGTATTACCGAGCGGAATTTTGAGATGATGTCGGGGAAATACCAGAAAGAGCAGCTTGAAATTGAAGCAAGGCTGAAAGAGGTGACGGAAACTCTTAATGAAAGCTACGAGAAATCACGGGGAATCCGTGACTTCCTCGCCCTTATCCGAAATTATCAAGGCTTAAAAGAACTGGATGCAACAGTTATAAACGCACTCATAGACAAGATACTTGTTTCGGAGCGTGAGAAGATGGCAGACGGAACAGTGAAGCAGGAAATCAAGATTTACTATAAATTCATCGGCTTTGTCGATGAATTACATATCATACCTACAAAACGGTGGGCAGCAATGCCCGCTAAAAACTGTACGGTGTGCGGCGTTGAATATGTCCCGGGCTCTGGTGCATCAAGGTATTGTCCTGCTTGTGCCAAGAAGATACGGAGGGAGAAATCAAACGAGAGCAAACGCAGGAGCAGAGAACAGAAAAGGATAGCATGTATGAACTGTCCGCAAAAAATGACCGACTGACCTTGCCCAGCGCAAGGGCCGTATTGAGCGACAGGGCAACCAGAATCCCCTTGTCCATGTGTACCGCTATGTGACCGAAGGAACCTTTGACGCATACCTCTGGCAGACGGTGGAGAATAAGCAAAAATTCATCAGTCAGATCATGACTTCTAAATCGCCGGTGCGTTCCTGCGATGATGTGGACGAAACGGCGCTTTCCTTTGCCGAGATCAAGGCTCTGTGCGCCGGAGACCCCCGTATCAAAGAGCGTATGGATTTGGATGTGGAGGTATCCCGCCTGAAGCTGATGAAAGCCGACCACCAGAGTAAGCAGTACCGCTTGGAGGATCAGTTGCTCAAATATTTCCCGGAGGAGATTGAAAAGCACAAGGGCTTTATCAAAGGCTTTGAATCTGACCTGGAGGTTTTGGCAGCTCACCCGCACCCGGAGGACGGTTTTGCTGGTATGGAAATCCGCGGCGATCTGCTGACCGATAAGGAGAACGCCGGCGCAGCCCTTTTGGATGCCTGCAAGGAGGTCAAAACCTCCGATCCGGTGCAGATCGGCAGCTACCGGGGCTATGCCATATCCGTGGAATTTTCCGCATGGAAACAGGAGTATACGCTCCTGCTGAAAGGACAGATGACCCACCGGGCAACCCTTGGTACAGACCCTCGCGGAAATCTTACCCGTATCGACAATGCCCTCGCCCAGATGCCCCAGCGTCTGGAGGCGGCAAAGGCCCAGCTGGATAACCTCTATCAGCAGCAGGCTGCCGCAAAGGAGGAAGTCGGAAAGCCATTCCTTTATGAAGAAGAACTGAGATGCAAAAACGCCCGTCTGGTGGAGCTGGATACCCTGCTCAACATCGACGGAAAGGGACCGGCACACACCGAATCCGCTGTTGCCAAAAGTACACGGCCTTCGGTGCTGGATCATCTGAAACGCCCGGTGCCACCCCGCAGTACTGACAAGAAACCAAAACAACATGAGGAGGTGCGATAACATGAATACCAACGATCTGAATACAGCTCTTTATGAAAAGATGGCCGCTGAGCAGGACAAATACAGGGACTGGCTGAAAAGCCAGCCCCCGGAAGAAATCCTGCACCACACTTATGAGTACACCATCCGTGAGGACATCGTGATGGCGATGGAGGAACTGGAGCTGACCGACGCCCAGGCTCAGGCGCTTTTGGAATCTCCTTCGCCGCTGGAAGATGTGTACCGTTATTTTGAAAAGCTGGAGACCGGCTATATGGATGTGATCCGGGACAGTATTGAGAACCGTGCCGACGATGTGTGCAGAGCTAAAGAGGAACTGCGAACAACACCGGTCTATCCCCACTCTGCCGCCTATGCGAGAGAACATAGGGAACTGGAGCAGTACCGAGCTTCCAACAATGTAAATCTCCAATGCAAGGAGTCCATTGAAGCGGCGGTGCGGGAATACTTCGACGGAATGTATCTCAGTCACGATGCGGCAAAGGGTGTGATCGAGACCTATGGCATGGAGCGTGTGGCTTTGGTTCTGGCCAACACCGTCCAGCTTCAGGACTGGGATGGGCGCTACTCCCGACGCAACAAAGAATGGGCTAAGACCATTCCCAACGAGAACCCCGAAACCGTCCGTTGTGGTTATGTCCTGAACAGCCACCCTGCTGTGCTGGATGGCTTTATTGATCTGGTGCGAGAAGAACAGCAGCGTAGCCGTACTCAGGGAGAAAAACTGCAACCGTCCCGCCCCTCAGTACGGGATAAGCTCAAACAGGAGCTGCCTGCCCATAAGCCTGCCGCCCCGAAGAAACGGGAGCCGGAGCGATAACTATGGCAAAGCGTAAGCGGGATATGCAATTAAACTTTAGAGTTTCAGCGGAGGAGCTTGCTGTGATTGAGCAAAAAATGTCTCAGTTTGGAACCTCCAACCGTGAAGCCTATCTAAGAAAAATGGCGCTGGATGGGTATGTAGTCAAGCTGGAGCTGCCGGAGTTGAAGGAGCTTGTTTCCCTGATGCGCCGAAGCAGCAACAACTTAAACCAGCTGACCCGTAAAGTGCATGAGACA
>OHBI01000824.1_pt1 | contig 13677 bp, 8 predicted proteins | sample 1577361 | NCBI WGS metagenome assembly OHBI01 (sample SAMEA3879579, study PRJEB24766) | human gut metagenome | biome: human-associated habitat; feature: feces | place: USA | collected 1985/1987 | reverse complement strand
CTATCCCAATAATGCGGCTTGAGCACCCGGTTAACGACATCCTCACGGGTAAGCAGACGCAGGTCATCCACGTCTATATCACCGTCACCGTCCTTGTCATAGCCGCATGACTTCCACGTGCCGATAGTCACACCCATATTCGTTGCACCTCCAAGGTCTGCCGGGTCATTCACGAAACCGCCTTCCCATTTGAGAATCCAAGGCGCTAATTTATACACATTCGCCATTCTTATTTTCCTCCTTGATTTTTGGTTTTACATAAAAATACAATATATTTGCAAACGCCTTTGTTTAAACTTTAAGTTGTGTAGTATTAAGGGAAAGGGAGCCGTTGTGAAACACCTTCCTTTCCGCGAATCAGTAGCCGTTTTGCGGTTCTCTGTCACCGCATTTCTTCCTCTCACACCGTTTAAGCGCCAGTTCCAGTTTCAAGTCAGAATTAGCCTCCTTCAGTGTAAATAACTCATCCTGCACCTTACGGAGCCGGTCTGTCTGCTCCACAAATCGCTGTTCCTTCTCCGAAAGCTGCTTCTGCAGGAACTCGTTGTACTCCCGTAATGCCTTGAACTCCTCGACATCAGCATGTGCGTCCTCAATACGCGCATTGGTCTTGCGCGACATCCACCACTTAACAAGCTGCTTGATGCCCTCGATGCCACCGAGTGCGGTCACCAACATAATCCAATCATTCATTTCCATTTCTCCCGGTTTAACAATCGATACAAATTATAAGCACCCCCACATAAGCACAAGCAAACGCTGCCATCTCCGCCCAGAACAGCCATTTCCGGTATCTCAACATGATAACAACGGCTATCGGGAAAGCAACCGCAGGCAAGTACCACATACCGGAGAGACAAACCCAAAGAATTGTAGCTAATCCGGCTATTACTGTCCCTGCATAATGTACTTTGCTCTGAAATTCCTCCTTGAACAGCGGGGCTGTCCCGACGAACATCAGCCCACCGCAAGCAAGAAATGCCAAACATTGCAGGTTCTCCGATGAGCATTCAATCCACACCGGCATAAGCAGCATGGCAGGAACGGCCATCGCCGCCTGAAACAGCCACGCCGAGCGGTTCCGTTTCTTCAGTTGATAATAGGTGTCAGAGAGCGACCAGGGCACTCCGCACACTCTCACCGCATACATTATGTACATAGTGAGCAAAAACAGCGACATAAAACATAAGTAAATCATAAGCTATCAATTTAAAGGTTGAACACTAATTTTTCAGGATAACCGGAAGTGTAATCATACGCTCCGACCTCCTCTTTCGTAGCAAGTCCCATAACCGCGGCCAGATGTTCCTGCGTGGCATTATAGCATTCCAGGGCATACAGTTCCAGTGCGGCCAGCATCTGCAAGGCAAGAGGAATGGGGATTACATACTTCACGGCATCATACCACAGCACGGTTGTCTCCTTACCCACAGCCTGCTCGATAGCAATTGAGTTTACCAGTCCTACCCGCGTATCCTTGTCAAGCCACATCCGCTTGCCGCCAAGCGTAAAGGAATTCACGACATCGGATCCATCGTAAACAGCAATTTCATTGACCTTCGCGCTCTTCACACCCTCCAAAGTCGGTTCATAGGGAGGGGTTAATTCACATTCGAGAATTTCCTTTGCAGACGCTGCCGGATGGGCTTCGTAAAATGCTTCCTGTTCCGCATTCAACGGTACCCAGGCTCCATCCAGGTAATCCTCATAGGTTGTACCCACTTCATAGTTTTCGTCCAGTTCAAAATCAAGACGGACAACTTTCTCCTCGGAATAAATATGTATATATTGCATTGTTGTTAAAGTCTATTTTTATTCATTATGATAAACCGGTAATTCGCTCTAATACCTAATGATGTAAGCGGTGCCGTATTTATTTCAGTAAATGAGCCCAGATAATCCGAAGATTTGAACATACGATACGGAGAAGAACTTTCCTGTGCTATCGCATACTTTCCGTCAGACGAAAGCCCCAAAGCAAAGCTATTGCCAATAACGGAATGCTTCAATGCCCAGGTTTTTCCGTAATCGGCGGATATACGTGCACCGGAATAAGAGTACCCTCCCTCTATAACCATATATTTCCCGTCATAGGATACAGCCAATGTACGGGCAGAGAAACTCGAATCGGTAATTTTAGTCCACGTCTTCCCATAATCCCCGGAATAATAGGCATAGTATAACTTTGATGAACTCTCCCTGTTGCAGCAACACAACATGTATTTGCCGTCACCGGAAATGGCAATCTTTGTGATAGGCCCCCTGAATATTTCACTGCTGAAAGTTTCTCCATAATCGGAAGATACATATAGTTCATGGACAGTATAATTAGGGGATGATGCATATGCCACTATGTATCTACCAGAATGAGACATTTCCACACCCATGAGAGGCACAGTACTGTCTTTTAATCCATTGGAGACCCACCATGTCTTCCCATAATCCCCGGAAAGCATCAAATCATATTTGTTATTGCTATTCTGACACACAATAGCGACCAGATTCCCCCTGCCGTTGCAGGCTATCGAGTACACGGAATAGCAATTATCAGGCTTGAAAGGTTCTGCCGTCTCCAGAAAATCCGTAGAACGCAATAATCCCACATTTGCCATATAGCACGAGCAATAGATATGCCTGCCGTCTCCGGACATGGCAATCCTCGTTCTATCGTTGCTGAAAAAGTATTCGTTTACATTAGGAAGGTCGGAAGGTTGTCTTCTGGTCCATGTCATTCCACAATCCTTGGAAATATCTATTAAGGCTCTACTGTCGGAGAATGCAATCACATACTGACCGTCCTTTATATTATTGCTTCGTCTTTTTAATACACTCATAAACCTTAGTCCCTTGTTTTTACGGATATTGAATAGGCGCCAGCGGCATAGCACCAGATACTAATCTCAAAGATATCTCCAGCGGAAACACTGATTGAAGTACCGGACATCGAAGTGAACGCGCCGGTATTGGGTATCGGCTGTGTGAATGCCGCCGATGCGACGCAGCGGATATACAAATCATTACCCACTGACATTCCGGAAGCAAGGCTGATGTTCGTGGCAGAGCCCAAACTTGCAGTGATACTTCTCTTGGAAATTGGCAGGGAGGCCAGTGTCGTGACCGTATTCACACCGGTAACTGTCGGGTCACCGACACCTTGCGGCCCTTGTGGTCCTTGCGCACCAGTCTCCCCTTTAGGTCCAGTAGCTCCGGTAGCACCCTTCAGGTTCTTGAAAGCAAAGGAAAAGGTTCTGGCCAATGCGGTACCACCGAGAGAAACGGTCACGGAGGGCGTACCGATGTTGGCGTCAACCGTAGCAGTAGCACCGGTAATACTGGCACTTGCACCTGCTGCACCCGTATCACCTTTGTCTCCTTTATCGCCCTTTGGACCTTGTATTCCTTGTGCACCAGTGGCGCCTTTTGCACCAGCAGGACCGGTAGCACCAGTATCACCTTTTACTCCTTGCGGTCCTGTGGCACCGGTATCACCTTTCATGCCCTGTGGACCTTGTACGCCTTGAGGACCTTGCGCTCCCGTATCCCCCTTCTCGCCTTTATCGCCCTTTGGACCTTGCAATTGTCCTTGACTTTGCCAATCACCGTTATACCAGGCATAATATGTATAAGGCAATGCAGTTCCAACGGAATAGAAACCAGTGATGTTTGACCCGTCAGGTACAGCAGTCTTTAAGGCATCAAGCGTATCGTAACGTCCAAGAAGGGTGAATGTATCTCCCGGCTTGCCTTTCACATAGATATCCGTCTTAACGTATTCTTTAGCGCTCTTATCCCATTGGTATACATAGTGGTCTGCACCGATGTAGGTAGGATGTTCTGCCGTATCAGTAGCACTCGCAGTGGCCGTTTCCGTATTTTTCTTGAGGGTAGCAAATTCAGTAACACGGGCAGTTTCCGCAGTGGCACGGTCGCTTTCAGCATTTACGCGTCCTGTCTCGGCTATCTGGCGGCTTGTCTCTGCACTTTTACGCGCATCCTCAGCTGTAATGCGGACAGTCTCGGAAGTAACACGCTTGTTTTCAGCCGTCACACGGGAACTTTCTGCTGTAACACGGTCTTTTTCGGCGTTGGCACGGCTCGCTTCGGCTTCCTGGCGTCCGGACTCGGCACTGACACGCTCGGATTCTGCATCTGCACGTCCGGATTCTGCTGTGATACGGGTAGTTTCGGAAGTCTGCCTTATAGTTTCAGCCCTGCCCCGCTCTGTCTCGGCTGTCTTCCGAGTACCTTCAGCCGCCACACGGTCTTTCTCCGAATTGATACGCGTGGATTCAGCCGATATGCGAGCACTTTCAGCAGAGGCACGCTTTGATTCCGCATCCTTACGCAGGTTTTCCGCAGAGACACGTCCCTCCTCGGCCTTACGTAGCTCTTCGGCAGCTTCCCTGGCGGGAGCGGACAACAGCTCTAGGGGAGCTTCGACGACCGACTCCTCCATACCGGAAAGGCGAAGTGCAGGCAGGCTCACAATGTCATCCAGAGAATTGACTATCTCCACATCGCCCACACCTTGGGAGCCGACAAGAAGGGCTTTCTTCACCTCCTCTACAAGCTGGTTGAACTGATTTGATTCCAATACCATAATTTTCAGAATTGATTTAAGATGGCTGGATGACGTTCAGTTGGTTAATTACCGCACGTTTCACGGCAGCTATGAGCCGCGAGTTCTTCACCACAAGTTCAAGAGCCTTGCAATACTGTTCCGGGATTTCCACCGCATCTTTCGAGTAGTAGATTTCCCGTGCCAGGTCTTCAAAGCCTATATCCAGAAGGATACTTCCGTTGTACATCATTTCATTGCCGACCGTTTCGGCTACGTCGAAGGTCTGCTTGGCGCCTTCGAATGAGGTCTGGGCCTCGATTTTCTTAAAGTTGATTTTCATACTTTCTATTTTAATTATTCTATATACTCATCCATGACAGATACCAATTCCCCAAAACCCGTTTTATCACATGCCATTCACGCCCGTTGATATTCGTCCTGGAAGAGTTCGCGAACGTACCGGAAGGAAAACTGATGGTATTCCCGTTCGGCATTATCCATATCTCATGCCCGTCAGAAGAGGACGGAAGGGATATAGTACAGTTGCCGTAAAAAAGCAGTGTGTGGTCGGTCGCCTTAATGCTGTACCTTGTAACCGAAGAGAGTATCACGTCAGTATTCCGGTATACACCTTGCGTCTTCAGCGGCCCGGCAATTTCCAGAGTCCCGGAGGACGGAGCATACATCTTCCCCACTATCACATCACCACCGAAATAGCTCTCGCCGGAAGATACGTGTATGGCCCTATTGCGCCCCGGAATGGTTGCAGAGATGGTTACCACCCCTTTGACTGTGCCCGCTTCCATAGTCTGGTAGGGCCTTATCAGGATGCTATTGGCTCCTCCGTCCGACGCTATCGCATGCAGATAGTAGCTCTTGCTGAGTTCGAATTGCGTAGTGCTATCTGTAAGGTCGGTCACGAACGCTCTCGAGTTGGTGGATATACCGTTACCATGCAGATACAGATAGTCACCTATCCGGCCGCTGGAGGCGTTTATCTTTCCGTTTACGGTGATGCCGTTCAATATGGCGTTGGCACCGGAAATATTTCCTTTCAACGTAAGATTATTGGCTGTGATATCGTTAAGCGTGGCATTGGCACCGGATATGGTACCTTTCAGGGTAAGGTTGTTCGCGGTGATATCGTTCAAGACAGCATCCCTGCCCGTTATACCCCCTTTCAAGGTAAGATTATTGGCGGTGATATCATTCAGTGTAGCCCCCGCCCCGGTAATGTTGCCCTTCAACGTAAGGTTATTAGCAGTAATGTCGTTCAGGATGGCGTCAATACCTGAGATATTGCCTTTTAATGTCAGATTATTAGCTGTAATGCCGTTCAGCGTAGCATCCGTGCCCGTTATGCTGCCCTTTAGAGTCAGGTTGTTTGCCGTGATGTCGTTCATCGTCACACGCCCGTTTGTATCGACCACGAAACTGCCGTTGATGATGGTCTTTCCCGTAAAGTTTATCCGGTCAGCCTCGATTGTAGCATTGGATATCAGCCTGCCCGCTTCGCCTTCGGTGATGAACGCGCTGATTTGAGCACGCCTGACGATATCACCGTTGGGGTCGACCTTTTCCGCAAACATGGTGGCGATATTGCTCTCCGTCACTAAACCGGCTTTGTCGATATTGGTAATGTTACCTTTGGAATCGAAGGTTATCTTCTGCACGAACTGGTCTATACGGCTGGCCGTCTGGCTAATGGCTGAGGTGTGCTGTTCCACGGTACCCTTCAGGCTGTTTGTGGCGGTCACCATACTTTCTATCTTCTCGGCAGTCACATGAAAGCTGCCTGCATGGGCGAACAGCTTGCCGTCCAGGTCAGAGACGGACGCACTGAAGTCTGCACGAAGACCGCGGGCCGATATGTCAATAGCAGACTTATATGCTTCGGTGATTCCAGTCTCAAGGCCTACAAGACCGGACGTGAATTCAGCTTTCAGACCACGGGCGGAGATGTCGATAGCAGAGGTGTATTCTTGCGTTATACGACTCTCAGTATTCGTCAGGTCCTCCGTGAACTTCGCTTCAAGGTTGCGCGCGGTAAGCAGGAATTCACTGTGATACTCTTCAAGCTTGCCTGCCGTGCTTCTGATTTCGTCAAGGTTCGCCTGAATCTTCTTGTCTGTAAGTTCAAAACGCATATTGAATTCCTCGCGCAAGTCAGCAAGAGCATCATCGGTTAGCGTAAGTGCATACAAGTACATGTCACCGGTAAAAGACATGTGGAAATCACCGGTTCCGTTCCACTTACCGGTTATCTCCATCTGTTTGAATTCAGTACTGGGATATAGGTCCTTAGAAAAGGAAATCGGGGTGTATTCCTCAAAACCTTCTTTGTTCTCGTTCTTGAAATGGAAGGCAAGAGTGCCGGGGCGCTTCACCAGATACTTGAAAGAGATAGTGAACTGCCGGGGGCACTTGAGTTCGTCGAAGGTCTCAAAATCCGGATGGCGGTAAAAGTCTGAGTTGACCTGCTCGATATAGCTGTTCTTAAGGCGTAGCACATTCTTTGCGCGTTCGCTTACTATATCGGCGAAAGATTCCTTGTTCGCATAGAAGTTACTGTTGAAGTACAGCAGCCGACCGTCAACTCGGAAGATGCGTATGTTGCTGCTACCGGTCCAGTACTGCATGTCAGCGGCAAAAGACGCATTGTTAAGGTAATTGTTCAGGGCATTGATTTCATCACGCACGGATGAGATTTCAGACTTGATAAGTCCTTCAATGACAGTGAACATTGTCAGGATGTCCTCACCGGCCATCGTAAGGAATCGCCCTTTGATTTCTACGCCACCTTCCGGTGTGTACTTGATGTAAGTGCTCTCATCACGGGCGCCGATATAGGAAGTACCGTACACTTTCATGTAGGCATGCCCGGTGGATTTGTCAACACCGAAGGAGATTACATCTTTCCCCGTTAGGTTGAAGTCGTCAATGCCGGTGTAGAAAGTTATAGACGGGGATGTCTCGTTGGTAGACGATAGCACGATTGCGCTTTGAAGGTCTACATCTGTACGGTGGCCCAATCCTATAATGTCATCGCCCGCTTGGGGAACATCGCTGTCCTCATCGCAGATGGTCTTGGACAAATCGATGTAGTCACGTCCCACGGCCACAACCTCACGCCAATAGTAGCGATTGGAGGCATTAAGAGTGGTTCCTTCGACGATGTTGCACTCCTTTGCCTGCGCCAGCGAGCCTACACTGAACTCGTTGGCTATCGCCTCACCGTCCTGCTCGGCAAGAAAACTGCAGCGGTAGACGTCTTCCAGTTCCTCCACGCGGATGCACTTCATACCGGCATGGGTGATTATTTGTTCACCGCCTACATGGGTAGCTCTCTTGACTTGCAATTCATCAAAGACGGCCTTTATCTTCACATATAGACGGTCAACGACAGCCTGCGAGGTGCCGTCCTTGCGTACCGTGATACCGCTGCCGTTCTTGCCTATCAGCAATCCCTTCAAAAAGTTTATGATTTCTTCCGCTACGTCGCTTGCGTCCTTGCGGAGGAACATTCTCAGGGTACGCAAGGCTGAGAACACATTGAAGTTGCTTGCGGCCGTAGCGTCGTTGGTCTTGATGACATAGATGTTGCTTCCTCCCGAACCGGTGAAGGTCTGTCCCTTAAAAGTCAACTCTTCGACTTGCGTTTCAATATCGGAAATGCGGGAATAGGCGGTGCTTTCGCCAATCGTATACTGCGGGGAATCGTAAGGCTTGTCGAGGTTGATTTCAAAGCCGATGACACGGGACAAGCGCCCGTCCTTGAAGTAGGCAGGATTGACAAGGTTGATGCGCTGTCCTATGTCAAAGCTGTGATTTATTTGGTCTTTGTGTACCCAGATGGAGTTGAGCGTAGCCGTATAGGTGCCGTCGTCGATGCAGGTCTTTGCCACGTACTTCTTTGCAGTGGCAAGCAGTTCCTCTTCGGCAGCAGCCACCAGCCCAAGTTCGGTTATCTTCTCGGCATTCCAACCAGACAGTACATACTTGTCACCTTTTGAAGGGAACAACACTTCATCCGGCAAGGAACGGCCGTAGTCTTCATTCTGTACAATCTCCCAAAGTTGGGCATCAGGATTCCATGTGCCGTCGTCGTTCTTTTCGGTCAAACCAAGAGGATTAAAAGCTACGCCGAACTCCATGCCGTTGAGCTTGCCGGATTCGAACCTGATTTTGAGTTCCTGTCCTTCAAGGATGTATTCCTTCGAGAAGTTGATGCCTGAATCCTTGAACCGGTAGAAGGTAGCTTTTGTCTTTGTACCATCTTCATTATCTACCTCGCTCTCATAAAAGCTTACACCGGTGATTTCACCTACTCTTTTGGGGCAGATGTCATCAAATACAACAACGGCTTCGACAGCTTCCAAATCGGTCAAGCCCTCGTGGGCATCCACGTATGGAGTGCCTGCCGGAAGCATAAGGCGCTTCTGGACGATACCGTTGACAACAGCGGTCTGGTCTACCGGGCGATAGTTGGTAGGGATGTTTCTTGTTGAACCGAACGCATAGATTCTTGTAGCATAAGTACCCTTGCTATCACTCCGGCTCATGTCCTTGGCTTCCTTATCCAGTTCAATCTTAACAGCATCGGAGAACTCACAGCGTCCGAAGTTGATTACATGGTCCGTTACCCAACAATCACAACCCCAGTTATCAGCCATGCTGAACATAGCATCAATGAGGTTGGTATTGTCATAGGTCATCAATTTGGAGGAGTTCTCGACACTATCGTCAATGGAAAACACGAAGTCTTTTCCCTCATATTTATAACCAAGAGCTTTCAAATTGCGAAGGAATACACCCATCTGGACATCCAGTGAAGCGGTAAGGGACCAGGACGCTTCCAGTCCTCCGTACTCCGGGGTGTACTTGAATATCTTTGTTTTCCACTTGAAATAGTAAGCGTCAAAACGAAGTTCATAGGAGTAGCCTCCGTTCTTGTAGGTCGGATAGGGAATATCTACAATCTGATAGATTTTTGCCAATTTACCGCCCATGGAGGCATCGAGTACCCCACGCAGGTCAACGTAATCACCTACTTGGAAATCGACTGGGGACAGAGTATTAAAAGGTAGTACGACATAGTCCTCTTTCATTAAAGAGAACTTGCCTTTTGCACCGGAATTGATACCAGTTGAAAAGCGGGTATTGCCTTGTATGTCCTTAATATCTATCATGTAAACAAAGGTCGGACATAAAAAAAAGAAGCCCTAAAAATTAGAGCTTCCATACACGACAATGAATTTAATGTCGTAAATTTCTAGCCTACAACACGGTTAGATGGATTATACTCACAGAATTTGGCTGATATTTTCCCAAATGTCCGGTCTAAGCTTTGGGCATAAGAAACGCTCTTTCCTAAATACAGCAAATGATAAATATCACTATTGTTCTCAGGAATCTGAATATCAATTTTACCTTTGTAAAGTTCTTCATAAAAAGCTGTTTTCTTTGCCTGATAATCGGCAGGAGAATCACCTTCTACTGTAAAAACAAGAGTTAACTCACGCTCATCAAGCTTGGGGTTATCCATAAGAACTTGTTTCCCATGTTCCAAGCGTGATTTATTCTCTATAAACTCTTTCAGAGGTACCGGTGCTCCCAGTACATCAAGAAAGTTATCTCCCATTCTAACACCCCACTCTTTTAGGGCTTCTCTTCCGTTTATTATTAATTCTGCCATAACTATTATAGATTCTTTATATCCTGCTTGATATCATTTGTATTATCGAGTATTCGCGGACTATTCTTGGCAAGAATAACAGAGTTTTCAAGTATATCTCTACGGTCCATGTTACCTTCTACTTGGAATGTTCTCATTTCATCTACGATTCTTTCCATATTGGAGACTCTATCGGTCAATGCCTTTATGTCCTCTGTCGGGAAAACAATATGTACCTGCGACTGATAGCCGCTCGCTATTGTCTCTTTGGCTCTATCTGCGAAATTAGGAGTTCCAGATAACAAAGCTGGGACATCCCCACTTCTAAGATTGAGCAATGAAAGTTTGCCATTGATGGATGAAAGTAAACCGGTCTGTTGAATGGACTGGTTCTTTATTTCTTCCCCGGCAACCTGCAAAGCTGTAAAACGTCCGTTAAGTTCTTCGCCGGTATCTTGTGACATGGCTTCAAAACCCTTGCTACTCGCCTGCTGTAAAAACATGGTTCCAAAGAACTGGTTGATGGCATCAACTTCTTTCTTCATGTCGTCAACCATCGTCTGTTTCATGGAGTCGAGGAGCTGCTTTTCTTCGGAAGTCAGGTCGTCATCTCCCATGGCCTTTTTCCACTCATTGTACCACTTCTGCATCTGCGGTTTGAAGTTCTCCACATACATGGCCTTAATCAAAGCCTTGCGCATGTATTCGCTCATGTCATCGGAAATATCCTCCGCTGTGGCCTCTATATCGTACAAGGAATTCAGAATACCATCAGAGAACGACTCCCATTCCTGCTCAGCTTCATTACGGGCGTTCTCCGCTTCCTGGGCGGCTTCTTCCGCACGGTTGATGGCTCCCGTATCAAGAGTGGGGAAAAGCTTGTTAGCCGCATCCACAATGTCGACACCGGCTTTCTGAATTTCGGCTATCATCTCGTCCAGAGTCTTGCGCTCGGCCGTATCAATGGCACCGTCTTTCATAAATTCGGTATATTTGTCATACCAGGCCTGAATCTGAGGCTGGAGCTGGGCAGTAAACATGGAATCCACCAAGGCATTGCGCATATATTGATAGATATTGTCGGCTATGTCCTCGGCGGTAGCTTCTGCGTCATAGAGCACACTCTTGATACTGTCGGAGAAAGAGTTGAACGCTTTCCTTACCTCCTCTCCAGAGTCTTTCCACGCGCCACTGATTTCCCCGGCAGCATCGGCGACCTCCTTGCTCAATTCGTCAATGTCATTCTTGATATTGGCACGTTCTTCATCGGTTACAAGTCCATCCTCCGAGTATTCCTTCCATTTCTCCCAGATAGCTTTGATACGTGGTTCATATTGCTCGATATACATGGATTCGATAAGTTCCTTGCGCATGGATTCGGAGATATTCTTGGCAACGGCTTCGGCTGTTACCTCGGCATTGGTAAGAGAGTTCAATATGTCATCGGAGAAGGACTTGAATTCCTCTTCAAGTTCCTTCTTCATGTTACTCTCGGTAATGCCAAGAGTATCAGAAAGAATGTCTTTGGCGGCTACGATGTCATTAGCCAACTTTTCAGCTTCGCTTCTCAGTGTATTACGTTCAGCATCGGTTATATCGCCGTCAGACATGGCTTTCTGAACCCGTTTATAAAACTCTTCTATCTGTGGTTGGAAGGTATCGGCAAACATCTTCTCAACCATTTGTTGACGGATGTACTCGAAGATATTGTCTGTCACATCCTCGGCAGTGGCTTCGACAGAGGACATGGCAGACTTGACGCTATCAACAAACGACTGCAAGTCTTCGGCGTTCTTCAGCTTGTCAGCAAACAAACTATTAACGTCCTCTACGCCCTTCATCATCTGCTCAATGTATTGGTCAATCTGAGAGCCGAGTTGTGCCATGTCACTCTCGGACAATCCGTCTTTGGAAAGCCCTTCAAAGGTCTTGTACAACTCTTCCATCTTGCTCTTGTACTCCTTTTCATACAGAGCGTTAATCATTGCCTGACGGAAGTAATCATAGATATTATCAGAAACATCCTTGGCCGTCACATCAAGGGAAGTAAGAGAACTCTGCATACTACCGATGAAATCCTCATAGTTATCCGTGCTACTGTCGGTATCCTCTTTGGTCCATCCGAAAATTTCCGCAAGCTTGTCACGTTCGGCAAGTGCGGAACCGGCAATTGCGTCATACTGCTTCCGAAGAGCCTCCATCTCCTCCTTCGTAATGCCTCCTTGGTCTTTATTGGCCTGGGCAAAGGCATCGTACCACGTTTGAAGGTCCTCGGTAAATTTGTTGCCTACCATTGTGGTAAGCACGGCACGCTGCATATATCCGCTGAAACTGTCAGAAAAGTCTTTCGCGGAACTGCCCATATCCATGAGGGTATCCACAAAACTGTCGAAAACGCTATCGAACGTTGTCTGTGTCAGTTGTTCACTAATCTGGTTCTGAATATCCTCAATCCTTTCCTCTCCATCTATAATGCCGTTCAAATATTCTTGCACGTCACCGTCCATCTTCGCCCAGAAGGCAGGAGCTTCGGATTTAAGTTTCTCCAATTGCTCAACAGTGAGGTCAAACAGTCCGGTCATTCTTCCGGTCCCGACAAACTCTTTGGCGGCATTGACTGACATGTCGAGTGCGTCGGCAATGTCCTGCCAGTCGCTTGACGAGGTGTTCTTTGCCATCCGCTTGCCAATGGAATGGGAACCTGCGGATGCACCGGAATTAAGGCGCTCTTTTCCCAGCAGGCGATATGCCTCAATCTGCTTTTCAACAAGGCTAAGCGCCTCTTCTCCGACCTTGTCCGCTTCTATACCGTAGGAAATGCCGATATATTCCAGTTTCTTGTCTATCAGCTCATCCCATATCTCATAGAGTTTGTTATATTCCTCTACCATCTCGTTATAGTGGGAATAATCGGCACCGAACATCCCATCCAACGCAGACACTACAGCGGAAATTCCAGAAACCGCACTCATTGCGCCTCCGACAATATCACCCGACATGATTTGCCCGACCCCGGACGCCGTTTGTCCTAAGCCGCCAAGCGCATCAATGGCACTTGTTATCTTACTGTCGTCAAATCCGAATATGTCGGCGATACTTGAGCCAAACTCATTCAATGCAGGGGCAAAAGACGTCACAGTATTGCCTATATCGGTGATTCCTTGACCGATTTTCTTGGAATCGTTGCCACCCTTTTTTATGGCTTCTATCCCTTTCTCCAAGTCAGAGACGAAAGCCTGCCACGGTGATTTTCCTTTAAGTTCATCCTTTAACCCTTTGATTGCGTCTGTAACATCCTTGATGGATATTTCCCCTTTTTCTATCCCTTCAATGTCTTTATCGGTAAAGCCCATTCCTTTCAAATCAGCAATAGAAATGTCTTTATCAGTACCGGACATGTACTTGACAAGGGTTTCGTATTTGTCAATGATGGACTGAATAG
>OHBI01000823.1_pt1 | contig 13694 bp, 9 predicted proteins | sample 1577361 | NCBI WGS metagenome assembly OHBI01 (sample SAMEA3879579, study PRJEB24766) | human gut metagenome | biome: human-associated habitat; feature: feces | place: USA | collected 1985/1987 | reverse complement strand
AAATAAGGGCAGGGTAGTCGCACAGGTACTGAACCGGGACGGTTCGCTTCTGGATGAGATATTTGAAGTGAGGGAGTGACAGGCCTATATCTGAGTATAAAAGGTGCTACAGAATTTTATGGTATTCTGCAGCACCTTTTCAGGTATGTGGCCATGAGATTATTTATACATACTCCTTACGCCCGCTGGCGTCCGCAATGCCTTCCTCTTCCCTGTACTTGGCAACGGTCCGGCGGGAAATGGATATGCCGCGTTCCGCCAGCTTTTCTCCCAGAAGGCGGTCGCTGTAAGGCTTCTTTTTGTTCTCTTCCTCTATGATTTCACGAAGCACCCGCTTGATATCCGCGGCAGTCACGGACTGGGTACCGCTTTCACTGCTGCTGCTTTCCTGGACAGCCACACTGCGCGAGAAGAAAAAGTTCATGGGGTATACACCCCAGGAGCACTGAAGGTATTTCTTGCTGACAGCCCTGCTGACTGTGGATTCGTGGATGTCCAGCTCCTGGGCGATATCTGCCAGCCTTAAGGGATTCAGGTGGGCAGGTCCGAAGGTGAAGAACTCCTCCTGGTGTTCAAGGATGGCCCGTGATACCTGCATCAGCGTCTTTCCGCGCTGGGTTACACACTGTTTGACCCACTCGGCCTGCCGGATTTTATTGCCCAGATACTCCTTCAGTTCAGAGGATTCAGGATTCTGGTTCATCTGGCGGTAGTAGCTGTTAAGCTCAATGGTGGGATACATGGATTCGTTCAGCAGGATGTCAAAATGGTCCTTGAACTTTACAATAGTCACATCCGGTATGATGTAACGGAGCTGGTCCCTGCTGCTGAAGGATACGCCCGGCTTTGGATTCAGGGATTTAATAATCTGACAGTAACCCGCAGTTTCAGTGGGAGAGAGGCGAAGCTTCCTGGCAATGGCCGGAATCTGGTTCTTGGCAACCATTTCCAGGCAGTTGTCAATGATGGATTCCAGTACCGGGGTCAGCATATCCCTGCGTTCCAGCTGCAGCTTAAGGCATTCCTCCAGAGTGCGGGCGCAGACTCCGGCCGGGTCCAGGGCCTGGAGGCCGGACAGGAGGTCTTCCACAATCTCTGCATTGGTTCCAAAATAGGAGGCAATGGTCTCGATACTCTCCTCCAGATAGCCCTTGTTGTCAAGACATTCCAGCATGAACTTAATGATTTCCGTTTCCTGGTCCGTGAAGTTTTCCGTGATGAGCTGGGACCACAGATAGTCCTGAAGGGTCTCGCCGTCGTCCGTATTGATATTCCAGCTGGACTTAAAGTCGTAGTCATCGTCATTATTCTGGCGCTGGTACAGATAGTAATTCTCTTCATTAAAGGAATTGAGCCATTCCTGCTGTTCAATGGACTCGCGCTGTTCCTCCGCCGTGGGAGGTTCTACGATGTCGATTACCGGGTTTTCCAATGCCAGTTCATTGATATAGGTATTCAGTTCCTGAGATGTCATCTGAAGAATCTCAGCTGACTGAATCATCCGCTGTGACAAAGTCTGGGTCTGTTTTACCTGTAATTTTAGGTCCATAACACTTCCTTCTTTCGTGATATCTCATATAGCTTTTAATGCATGAGTGGGGAAAAATTTCAATTGAGATAATTATAACACAGATGGCCTTTTGGTACAATGATGCACTTGGGCATTTAGAGCGGTGAAAAGAACCGGAGTAAGTCATCCTTTAAAATCCCCCAAAGGCATGTTATAATATCGCCATGGTCCGGACCGCAGGGGCTGGCCGGAAAAATGAATTCAGGAAGGAAACCATTTCATGCTATTTAGTTCCATGATATTTTTATGGCTGTTTCTCCCCTTTGTGCTGGTCATCAATCTGATGCTGCCAATCAGGTTAAGCAACCTGTTTCTGCTGGCCATGAGCTTTATTTTTTATGCATGGGGCGAGCAGGAATATATATGGCTTCTCCTTTTGTCTCTGACGGTGAACTACGCAGGAGCCATGGGGATGGAGGCCATGCGGGGCAGAGGCAAAGAGGCTGCCGTTACCCCGAACAGGCTGCTCCTTGTCCTGCTGGTGGCGGTGAATCTGGTATTTCTGGGATATTTTAAGTACTTTGATTTCCTGGCAGGACTCGCCAATAAGCTGGCAGGAGGGACTGTGGCGGAGCCAAGGAATCTGCTTTTGCCGGTGGGTATATCCTTTTACACGTTTCAGATGATATCCTATGTGGCGGATGTGTACCGGGGAACCATTGCGGCTGAGCCAAATCCGCTGAACCTGGGGCTCTATATATCCTTTTTTCCCAAGATGATACAGGGTCCCATTGAGCGCTATCAGGGGATGGGGGCATGCATCAGGGACCGCCATGTGACGCCGGAGCTGTTTGCCTGCGGAGCCAGACGGTTTATCTACGGGCTGAGCAAGAAGCTGATACTTGCCAACCAGTTCGGCGGCGTGGTGGACAAGGTGCTTGCCAATCCCATGGACCAAATCAGCGGAGGCTTGGGCTGGTATGTGGGAATCCTGTATACACTGCAGATTTATTTTGATTTTTCCGGTTATTCCGATATGGCGGTTGGCCTTGGTAAAATGCTGGGCTTCGAGCTGACGGAGAACTTTAATTATCCATATCTGTCCAGGTCCGTGGGAGAGTTCTGGCGCAGGTGGCATATTTCTCTCTCCAGCTGGTTCAAGGACTACCTTTACATTCCTCTTGGCGGAAGCAGGAAGGGGACGCTTATCACCTGCCGCAATCTGATGATCGTGTTTATCTGTACCGGATTCTGGCATGGCGCGGGCCTGTCCTTCATTGCGTGGGGGCTGTATTACGGATGTCTGCAGGTGGCTGAGCGGCTGTTTTTAAAACGGCGGCTGGAGAGGCTGCCTGCCGCCGTCAGCTATGTTTATATGTTCCTGGTCACTGTGGCGGGCTGGACCATGTTCCGGGCGGATTCACTGACCAGGGGCATTATCCTGCTCAGGCAGATGTTTCTTCTGCGCCCGGGTATTTATGATACAGCCATGTATATGAACCATAAAACCACGGTGTATATGATAATAGGAATCATACTATGCGGCCCGCTGCAGGCCCTGGTTCCCTGTTTCAGGAAACATATGCAGGACGGCAGGAATATTTACCTGTCCGAATGCCTGGGACTTATACTGCTGTTTGCATACTCGATTGTGATGGCTGTGGGAAGCACCTATAATCCGTTTATCTATTTCCGGTTTTAGAGAGGAGGCAGCAGGTGAGACAACGCATAAAAGCATATATATTTGCAGGCATGTTCCTGGGAATGATGATACTGCCAAGACTCCTGTTTATACCTCTTAAGGATTATGTGGATACGGAGAATTACGAAAACCGGGTTTACCAGGAAAAGCCGGTGCTGGATTTCAGAAATCCCGGGGACCTTAAAGCCTACCCGAGCCGGTATGACGCCTACTTTAATGACCATCTGGCCTTTAAGAACCCCATTGTGGCTTTTGGAAAGCTAACAGATATCCACGTGTTCGGGGAGGTTACATCCGATGCCGTGCTTATGGGAAGGGACGGATGGATGTTCTATAAGCTGAAAGGGGAAATGGAGGACAGCATTGCGGACTACCAGGGAACCAATCATTACAGTGCTGATGAGATGGAACGGTTTGGGGCGCTGCTTAAGCAGGCGGAGGAAAATCTGGCCTCCAGAGGGATAAAGCTGGTTTTCTATATGGTCCCCAACAAGGAGCAGGTATACAGCGAGTTTATGCCCTCATCCGTGAAGGTGGTTCAGGAACAGTCCAAGGCGGATTTGCTGTACGCATATCTGAGAGAGAACACGGACTGCGTTGTGTATTATCCCCTGGATGAGTTCCGAAAGGCCAAGGATGACTGGTGCCAGATATACAGGAAGTATGATACCCATTGGAATGATATGGGGGCATTTATGGCATCCCAGATGGTGATACAGGACATAGACGGGGAGCCGTTCGGACCGGAGTCATACCGCTCTTATGATATTGAAAACAGAGGAACCTTCAGCGGGGACCTGGCAACCATGCTGAATCTTCAGAAGTATTATGACGATGACCCATTCCTTAAAGTGTCAGGTTACAGGGAGGATGTGTCCTTTGAAATGGATTACCAGAATGAACATGAGACCATCACCCACTACTCCTCAGACGCAGAGGGGAAAGCAGAAAGAATCCTTATTTGCAGGGACTCCTTCGGGGTACACATGGCTGAGTACTTTGCCAGGAATTACCCGGATGTAACTCTGATGGATTACCGGACAGAGGACTGCGGGGCAGCCGCCCTGGAGATTCAGCCGGACGCAGTGGTGATTGAGGTGGCGGAACGGTATACGGATTATATGTTTGGACTGCTGGAACGCCTGGGGACCATTGGATACGGGATGGAATTAACCGGTGACTGAAACAGGCGGAATGAAAAATACGGCAGCGAATCGGATGAGTGTTCACCGGATTTCGCTGCCGCTGTTTTATATTAGATTTGATTTTAATCGCTGTATAAGACATGGGAAAAAACGCTGTTCCACGGGAACATTGTGCCGAAGCCTACCCGGCCAGAAATCCTTTTCCGATGATTTCGCTGGAGTTGGATATCAGCATGAAGGCCGTGGGCTCAATGGTGCGGATATAGTTGCGCAGCTTTAATGCCTGGCTGCGTTTCATGGTGGTCATAATTACCGTTTTCTCATGATGGGTAAATGCCCCCTGTGCATGGTATACCGTGGCGCTGCGGTGCAGCGTGTTGATGATATAGTCGCAAATCGGATCCGGGTCGTCACAGATAATATTAAAGCATTTGCACAGATTCAGATTCTCAATCACATCGTCGATGACCAGGGATTTGGCCGCCAGGCCGATGGTGGAGAACAGTCCTGTCTCAGGCCCGAAGATGAAGAATGAGGAGGCCACGGCCGCCACATCCACCAGCATGAGAACGGTTCCTATGTTAAGGCTGGTATATTTCTTAAGTATCATGGCGATGATATCTGTACCGCCGCTGGAAGCGCCCAGATTAAAGAGGATGGCTGTGCCCACTGCCGGCAGGAAGATGGCGAACAGCAGCTCCAGCAAAGGCTCTGTTGTCAGCGGCCTGCTTAAAGGACAGACACGTTCCAGCAGGGACAGGCTGATGGACATGACCATACTTGCATAAACGGTCTTTATTCCAAAACCCTTACCCAGGAAAATGAACCCTAAAACCAGCAGTGAGGTGTTCACAATAAATGTAAAATCACTGGCAGACCAACGGCTGATTTCGCTTACTACAGTGGAAAAGCCTGTGACGCCTCCGAATGCAAAATGATTGGGGAACTTGAAAAAGTAGATTCCAACCACCATAATCCAGATGCTTACTGTAATGATGCCATATTCGGCTGCTGCGCGCCAAAATGGACTTTTTATCTCGTTCATAATCCATGCTTCCCTTACCTGCTCCGTGTGCCGGATATGCGGGAAGTTTACCCCCTTTGTGACCTGACTGTCACTTAATCATTGTTGTTCCATCCATATAATAGGCTGAAACCACTACAAGCGCAATCACATTTTTTGTTGAAACAGCCACAAGTATATAACTGTAGCCGGGAAAGCCTTGTGAATAAGGGAGAATACTGTATTTGGGGTGCTGGCGGCATAAAAACAGCTTGTAACCACTATATATATGGTTTATAATGGTGTGCGTGGCATCCGGAAAAGGAATAAACGGATGTCAGGAAACAGATGAGAACAGAGGAGAGTGCAGGGACATCATGGCGGATAGGAAAATAGAGATAGATTTGGAATATAAAGGTCTGGAATCATGCCTGGAAGGTATCGGAGCGGATTTCCAGGGGGAGGGATATGGGCTGGAGCGCCTGCTTGACAGGTACCGTTCCTTCCGCAAGCCGGGGATGAAGCCCGCAGAGGCCATGGAAGCGCTGATTCGCTCCGCGGCGGAACTGACTTCCAAGGAAGCGCCCCGGTGGGAATTTGCGGCGGCCAGGCTGCGGTACTGCCGTTTTGCCTGCGAGATGGAGGAACAGCTTAAGGGTCTGGGAATCAGCGGACTCTATGAAAAGATTTCATATCTGACAGACCAGGGGCTGTATGGTGATTATATCCTTAAGCACTACAGCCGGGAGGAAATAGAACAGGCGGAAGGATTTTTGGATGACGGAAGAAATAAGCTCTTTACCTATGCGGGACTGGATTTGCTGCTTAAGCGGTATGTGATCCAGGACCACAGCCATCATCCGTTAGAGACGCCCCAGGAAATGTATCTGGGCATTTCCCTGCACCTGGCCATGAAGGAAAGTAAGGATTGCAGGATGCAATGGGTGCGCCGGTTTTATGATATGCTCAGCCGGATGCAGGTAACCATGGCCACCCCCACCTTGTCCAATGCCAGGAAACCATATCACCAGCTATCCAGCTGTTTTATTGACACGGTGCCGGACAGCCTGGAAGGAATATACAGAAGCGTGGATAATTTTGCCCAGGTCAGCAAATTCGGCGGGGGCATGGGCCTGTATTTCGGAAAGGTCAGGGCAACGGGAAGCAGGATTCGGGGCTTCGAGGGGGCTGCAGGCGGCGTAATCCGCTGGATTAAGCTGGTGAACGATACGGCTGTGGCAGTGGACCAGCTGGGGATGCGCCAGGGCGCTGCCGCGGTTTATCTGGACGCCTGGCACAAGGATTTGCCGGAGTTTCTTCAGCTTCGTACTAATAACGGGGATGACCGTATGAAGGCCCACGACATTTTCCCGGCCGTGTGTTTTCCTGACTTATTTTGGAAGATGGCTGAGGAGAATCTAGACCAGGACTGGCATCTGATGTGCCCTCATGAGATCCGGACCATCAAGGGATACTGCCTGGAGGACTGTTACGGGGAGCTGTGGGAGGAACGGTATCTGGACTGCGTGGGTGATGACAGGATATCCAAGCGCACTGTGCTGTTAAAGGATGTGGTACGCCTGATTATCAAGTCCGCGGTGGAGACAGGTACACCATTTATCTTTAACCGGGATACGGTAAACCGGGCCAACCCCAACAGCCACCGGGGCATCATATACTGTTCCAACCTGTGCACCGAGATTGCCCAGAACATGTCTCCCATAGAAAGTGTGTCAACTCAGGTGCTGGAGGTAAATGGGGAGACCGCGGTGGTCCAGACCACACGGCCGGGAGATTTTGTTGTCTGTAATCTGGCCAGCCTCTGTCTGGGGGCGATTGATGTGGATGATCCGGATGAAGTGGAGTATATTGCCGCCAGTGCTGTGAGGGCATTGGATAATGTAATTGACCTGAATTTTTATCCCCTGGCCTACGCCGGAATTACCAATCAGAATTACAGAGGAATCGGTCTGGGAGTCAGCGGTTACCATCATATGCTGGCAAAGCACGGCATACGGTGGGAGAGCGAGGAACATCTGGCCTTTGCGGACCGGGTGTTTGAGCGGATTCATTACGCGGCTGTCAGGGCCAGCGCGGATTTGGCAGAGGAAAAGGGATGTTACCGGTATTTTGAGGGAAGTGAATGGCAGACCGGGGCATACTTTGAAAAGAGGGACCTTGTGAGCAGGGAGTGGAGGGAGCTGGCAGGAAGGGTGGCAGAGCATGGAATGCGCAACGCCTATCTTCTGGCTGTGGCGCCTACCAGCAGCACCAGCATACTCTCCGGCACAACAGCCGGCCTGGACCCTGTGATGAAACGGTTTTATCTGGAAGAGAAAAAGAACGCGATTCTGCCCAGGGTTGCCCCGGATTTGACACCGCGGACCTTCTGGCTGTATAAAAGCGGATATACCATGGACCAGACCTGGACGGTACGGGCGGCAGGCGTGCGCCAGAGGCATATTGACCAGGCCCAGAGCGTGAATCTGTACATTACCAACAATTATACCATGCGGCAGCTGCTGAACCTCTATATACTGGCCTGGGAGAGCGGCGTAAAGACCCTCTACTATGTGCGCAGCAAGTCTTTGGAGGTGGAGGAGTGCGAGAGCTGTTCCAGTTAAGCTGCTGTTGAAAGGTATAGAAAGGCATGTAAGAAAGGATTTTTGATATGAGTATATTGTCAGCCAAGCCCCTGTTTAACCCTCAGGGTGATACGGATATGAACAGCCGGAGGATGATTGGCGGAAACACTACCAACCTCAATGACTTTAATAATATGAAATATACCTGGGCCAGCAGCTGGTACCGCCAGGCCATGAACAATTTCTGGATTCCGGAGGAAATCAACCTCAGCGCGGATGTAAAGGATTATAAGAACCTGACTGCCCCGGAGCGCACTGCCTATGACAAGATTCTGAGTTTTCTGGTGTTTCTAGATTCCATCCAGACAGCCAACCTGCCATGTATTGCCCAGTATATCACTGCCAATGAGGTGAATCTGTGCCTCACCATACAGGGATTCCAGGAGGCGGTGCACAGCCAGAGCTACAGCTATATGCTGGATTCCATCTGCAGCCCGGTGGAGCGGGACCGGATATTGTACCAGTGGAAGGAGGATGAACACCTTCTGCGCCGCAATACCTTTATTGGAAATCTGTATAATGAATTCCAGGAGAAGAAGGATGATGTGACCCTTCTCAGGGTCATCATGGCCAACTATATCCTGGAGGGCATTTATTTTTACAGCGGGTTCATGTTTTTTTATAACCTGGGAAGGGGCGGCAAGATGCCCGGAAGCGTCCAGGAAATCCGCTATATCAACCGGGACGAGAATACCCATTTGTGGCTGTTTCGCAACATGATTGGGGAGCTCAGGAAAGAGGAGCCGCAGTTATTCACGCCTAAGATGGTAGATATGCTCAGGTCCATGCTGGAGGAGGGCGTGGCCCAGGAAATCCAGTGGGGATGCTATGTGATTGGCGATGATGTCCCGGGTCTGACCAGCGAAATGGTTACGGACTACATACGGTATCTGGGAAACCTGCGCTGGAGCGGGCTGGGCTTCGGCACCTTGTACGAGGGGTATGACGAGGAGCCGCAGTCCATGAAATGGGTGAACCAGTATTCCAATGCAAATATGGTGAAAACAGACTTTTTTGAGGCAAAGAGCACGGCTTACGCAAAAAGTGCTGCCATTATTGATGATTTATAGATATGGGGGTATAATGGGGCAGGGATACGGGCGTGAACCGCAGCACCGGATGCCCGGTGCCCAATTATATGAGTAACAGGAGGAGCGAAAACGTGACAGGAGAAGAGGGGGACCGCAGGACCTGGGAGCTGGCAAGACAGCTGGTACAGATTGACAGCTCTGACCCGGGAGCCTATGAGGGCCAAATTGAACAGTGGATATATAAGTGGCTTGCAAATGAGATAGAGGAAAAGGCCGGAGGGCTTAAGAATCAGATTGAACTGGTTCAAAGGGAAGTGCTTCCGGGCCGCTTTAACCTTATGGCCCGCATACCGGGAAGGAAGGGTACAGCGGGAGGAGCAGCCGGAGAAACAGCCGGGGACTCTGCCCTTGTGTACATATGCCATATGGATACGGTGATGCTGGGGGAGGGATGGGAGGAAGAGACTCCTGCCCTGGGAGCAGTGGTAAAGGAAGGCCGCCTGTACGGAAGAGGTGCCTGTGACATGAAGTCAGGCCTGGCCTGCGCCATGTCTGCATTTTCAGATATGGTGGAATTGACCGGAAGCACAGGGGAGCTTCCGGCGCGTCCCTTTGTATTCATAGGAACCGTGGATGAGGAAGATTTTATGCGGGGAGTGGAAAGCGCTATCCGCGACGGCTGGGTAGGCAGGGAAGACTGGATACTGGATACGGAACCAACGGACGGCCAGATTCAGGTAGCCCATAAGGGCCGGACCTGGTTTGAACTGACTATACAGGGAATCACAGCCCATGCCAGTAATCCATGGAAGGGCGCTGACGCCATTGCCGCCATGGCAGAGGCAGTCAGCCATATCCGGAAGGCCATCGGCAACTGTCCGTCCCATGAGGACCTGGGCATGTCTACGGTGACCTTTGGGCAGATAACAGGGGGATACCGTCCCTATGTGGTGCCGGATTCCTGTAAGGTATGGATTGACATGCGTCTGGTGCCGCCTACGGATACAGCGGCAGCGAAGAATATAGTAGAGGAAGCTGTAAAGGCGGCAGAAGCTGAGATTGCGGGAGTCAGGGGCAGCTACCGCATCACGGGGGACCGTCCCTATGTGGAAAAGGACAGCAGCTCCCCGCTTCTGGTCAGCCTTAAGTCTGTCTGCGACCGTGTGACGGGAGAGGACACACCTGTCGGTTCTTTTAACGGCTATACGGATACGGCGGTTATCGCAGGAACCCTGGGCAACTGCAACTGCATGTCTTATGGGCCCGGCAGCCTGGAACTGGCCCATAAGCCCAATGAGTATGTGCCCTATGAGGATGTGTGCCGCTGCAGGCGTGTTCTGACTGAGCTGGCACGGCAGGAGACATTCTTTCCCTTTGCCTTTTAAAGTCAAATGTGCTATAGTGTAACCAGTTTAAATTAAAGGAGAAGCTAAGGATGAAAAATACTGCATTGGTAATCATGGCTGCCGGTATCGGAAGCCGCTTTGGAGGCGGCATCAAGCAGCTGGAGCCTGTGGGACCCAACGGCGAGATTATCATGGATTATTCAATCCACGATGCCATGGAAGCGGGATTTAATAAGGTAATATTCATTATCAGGAGAGATCTGGAAAAAGATTTTAAGGAAATCATAGGACACAGAATAGAGAAACTCCTTCCGGTGGAGTACGCATACCAGGAACTGGAGGACCTTCCGGCCGGTTATGAAGTGACGCCCGGGAGGACCAAACCATGGGGTACAGGCCAGGCAGTCCTTTCTGTGAAGGGTATGGTAGACGGACCGTTCCTTGTGATTAATGCAGATGATTATTACGGACAGGAAGGATTTCGTAGGATTCACGATTACATGGCAGAGCATATGGACTCACAGTCTGAGATCTATGATATCTGTATGGGAGGTTTTGTGCTGTCCAACACCCTCAGCGATAACGGTACAGTGACCAGAGGCGTGTGCCAGGTAGATGAGAATGGTTATCTGACAAATGTGACAGAGACTTATAATATCCAGATGAAGGAAGATGGTCTCCATGCCACGGATGAGAGCGGCGCGCCTGTAACCATCAGCCCGTCCCAGCCGGTTTCCATGAACATGTGGGGGCTTCCTGCCGGCTTTGTCCAGGAGCTGGAGAATGGATTTCCTGCATTTTTAGACAGTCTGAAAGAAGGGGATATCAAGTCAGAATACCTTCTGCCTAAAATCATAGACAACCTGGTGCAGAATAAGAGGGCGAGAGTGACCGTCCTTGACACCCCGGATAAATGGTTTGGCGTTACCTACAGGGAAGATAAACAGGCCGTGGCGGACGCCATCAGAGGGCTGATCCAATCAGGGGTATATAAGGAGAAGCTGTTTTAATAAGAGGATACTACAGACTGAAGACATAAGCAGTATATAATAAAAAACTGTCCGGCCGGAACTGCCCCAAAGGTTCTGGCCCGGCCATGATATGGCTGACAGGCAGACAGGGACATGCGGATACTGTCAATCCGTGTGTCCTTTTTTCATGCATAATTTCAAATACCCAAGCCTATACTATAAAAACAGCCCACTTAAGCCGGGCGATGATTATAACATGTTTGGGTGGACAACTTAGCTATGAAATTATGGAAAACATTTAACGTACAAAAACGGGAAGACATATCTTATTATAATACATCAGAAGGTTTTGAGACAGAGGGTTTTGCCATGCATCTGGACCGGCTTATAAGGGAGGAGATGGCGGCCAAGGGAAAGGATGGAATCATGTTCCTTTGTATCGGCACAGACCGGTCTACCGGAGACAGCCTGGGCCCTCTGGTGGGACATATGCTCCGCAGCCGGCGGCTTAAGGGAGCGGCGGTCATCGGAACACTTGATAAGCCATGCCATGAACCTGGACCTGTATGCCAGATATATACGGCTTCATTATCCCGACTATGTGGTGGTGGCCATTGATGCTTCTGTGGGCAGTCTGGACCATGTGGGATATGCTACCCTGGGACGGGGAGCCCTTCAGCCCGGATTGGGCGTGTCCAAGGAACTGGAGGCCGTAGGCGACATAGCCATAACAGGAATCGTGGGCGGGGTGGGGAGCCGGGACCCGGTTATGCTCCAGAGCGTGCGCCTGTCCATGGTGATGAAGATGGCGGACTGCATTTGCGAAAGCATTTTTCTTGTCGAACGATTATGGGAAAATGCCGCCATAATATGACAAATTCTGCGCCGGGAATCTGCTATGCTTGTTTGGATTAAAAACAGCGGGGTGATTCTATGGGAGAATTATATGAACCCTTCCCTAAGCTGCCGAAGAATTTCCGGCAGATAGGTGAGAGGGACCAGGTTTTAAAATTGTATCTGGAAGATTATGTAAATACTTATTTAAAACGCCTCCAGCCGGCAAAGGGGGCTGATTTGCGTGTGGGTCTGCTTTTGGGAAGCAGGGAGACCCATGAAGACATACCTTTTGTTTTTGTGGATGGAGCCCTGGAAATGGATTCAGTCACCGAGGAAGGCGGAAAGGTGGCATTCACCGAGGACGCCTGGAAAAAGGCCTACCAGGATGTGGAGCAGATGTTTCCCAAGCGCACGGTCCAGGGATGGTTCCTATGCGCAGGGCCCGGCTGTACCTTAAGTCCCCTGACCTACTGGAAACAGCACAGCCAGTATTTTACGGGAAAGAACCAGCTCATGTATCTGAACTGCGGTCTGGAGGGCGAGGAAGCTGTTTACATAACATCCTCTGACGGATTTTATAAGCTGAGAGGATACAGCATATATTACGAGCGCAACCAGATGATGCAGGATTACATGATACTGCGCAAGGATGTGCCAAGGGCTGAGACAGGAGTGGATGATAAGGTCATCCAGAACTTTAAGCAGAAAATGGACGAGCGCAGAGTGGAGGCAGGGCGCCACCGGAGCACGGTGGGAGTGCTGTCAGGCCTGTGCAGCGTACTGGCGGTCACTGTACTGGCAGGCGGCGTGGCCATGTTCAACAACTACCAGAAAATGCACCAGATGGAAAGCGTCATTGCGTCCGTGGTGCCGGAAGGCAACATAAAGGACGGCCTGATGGCCTTTGCAGGAAAGGGCGGAGCCGAGAATCCCTCCGGAAAGGGCTGGTCCGCTGCGGACGAGCCTGATTATGTGATAGAGGAGGCGTCGGGAAAGGTATATCCCACCACGGCCCCGTCACCGGAAAACGGGAATGAGATGCCTGCCAAAGTGACTCCGGAGACACTGGCCCCGACACAGGGCAGTCCGGCGGGCTATGAAAATAACAGCCAGACGGGCGGAGCGGGCCAGGGAAGCAGCCAGACGGCCGGCACGGGCCAGGGAAGCAGCCAGGCGGGCGGAGCGGGCCAGGGAAGCAGCCAGACGGCCGGCACGGGCCAGGGAAGCGGCCAGGCGGGCGGAGCGGGCCAGGGCAGCGGACAGGCATCCGGCCAGGATGGATTCCAGCCTGAATCAGATTCAAAGGGCACTGGTCAGACTGAATCCGGCCAGAGCCAGGCAGCAGCGGAGACAAAGGCTCCGGCTGATGAGTCCACGCTTCCGCCGACAGGAGGAAGAGGGGACGGTGAGGACCAGACCGTGTCCGCGGCCAGCTATAAGGTCTATACTGTGGCGGACGGTGAGACATTGTATGGAATCTGTTTTAAACTGTATCATAACCTGC
>OHBI01000820.1_pt1 | contig 13761 bp, 9 predicted proteins | sample 1577361 | NCBI WGS metagenome assembly OHBI01 (sample SAMEA3879579, study PRJEB24766) | human gut metagenome | biome: human-associated habitat; feature: feces | place: USA | collected 1985/1987 | reverse complement strand
GTAAAAAATGCACTATCTGAACTATATCCATTAGGAGTGGTGAAGGGAAATAGCATGAAAGAAATTACTGATGCTATTGAGAAAAAGTTTTCATTGGTCATTCCTATATCCGTCTTAAATAATATTTTAAAAGTTATTGCTTCAGAAATAAATAAGACGAATGGTCGTGAGGACATGCGGATATTTAATGATGGCTCATTTTGGATTGATAAATTTATATTTGAAGACTACTCTGAATTGATACAAAAAGGTAAAGAGGATGTGGCGAAAGTTGTGCATATGTTTAAAACTTTTTGTAAAGCGTATAATGTAGGTACTACAAATAATGACGTTGATTTATTTAAGTTTGTAGAACAAAATCGTAGTGAGATATCATATTATTTGGCAAATGGTAGTAGTGAAGCTACGATAGATTCTTCTCACAATGTTCTTATAGCGCAATTCATTGATACATTTAAACAAGTCCCTGAGATTTTTGAAAAGATTCGTGATATTTATTTGGGTTCAATGCTTTCATGTTATTTGGACTATCAGCCGTCTGATGCCAATATGAATGTTGAACTATTATTAGATACAAATTTCATTATTAGCCTCTTGGATTTAAATACTCCAGAATCAACCGAAACTTGTAATACTCTTATAGACGTAAGCCGAAAATTAGGTTATAAGTTTACAGTTCTGAAAGATACAATAGAGGAGATTCAGGCATTGTTGTTATTTAAATCTACAAATTTAAGCAGTGCAATTATTGCTAAAAATATAAATCGTGAAGATATTTATAATGCTTGCGATAGAAGACACTTATCTAGCACGGATTTAAATAGAATATCGGATAATTTAGAGGATACACTTGTTAATCACTTCAAATTCCATGTTATACCACAAACAAAACAATGGCAAGGAAAGGCGAAATTTAGCAAGGAATTTTCTATAATTCGCAAATATAGAAATACGGACAAAGCAGCCTTGCATGATGCTATGGCTTTGGTTTATGTTAGGGAGAAGCGAGGGGAAAAGTATATCCAAGAGTTTGGTAAAGTTAACTGTTGGTTTGTCAATAATGCGATAAGTCATGATAATGATTATTCGGATACAGAGTATAAGGATTTATATAGCTGCAAGAAGCATCAGCCAGAAATTATTAAAGTAGATGACTTGTTAAATATTCTTTGGTTGAGTAATCCGACAATTGATATTACTAGTGATGATGTTGCTACAATGGGGATAACATCTTTAGTTTCATATACTTTAAATTCATCTTTGCCTAAAGCAAGGATTATTAAAGAATTAGATGATAATATCCAAAAATATCGCGAAATCTATAAAATTACGGATAGGGATGTTGTTAACTTATCAACTCGTATCGCAAGCAGGCAAATAAAAGATGTGCAAGAGCTTAATGAACTTGCACATAAAGATGAGGCTGCATTTGCGGCAAGGGTCAAAGATGAATCTATGCGGCAGGAGCAAATTGAGGTAAATCGTGCCCAAAAATTTGATAATCTATTTCAAATGCTTCAAGGTGAGATAAAAGAAATTAAGGATAATCAAGTAAAAATGCAACAAAAGTATAATGAACGTATGCACGAACTTGAAAGCAAAGAAGCCGAGTTAAAAAATAGTGAAAAAATTATATACCAAGAAAATGAAGTTCTAAAAGCAGACAAAGATCAACTTGTTTCAGAGAAAGAAGGTATAAAAAAGGAAAAGGAGATATTTGAGATGAAAATCAAGAATTTATGGGAGCAAGAAAATAAACAACGAGCAGAACAAAAAGAAAAAATTCTTGATTATGAAATTGCAAAATCAAAAACTCGTTCTACAACTTTATTTGTAGTTGGTTTGTTCATAATGATTATTACGTTAGGGGCAATGTCTTATTACTATTTTGTTGCTGCAGATGATACAGTACAAGTGATTAATGATTTTTGTAATTTCAAACCCATTTCTTTTGTGATAACGTTCATTCTTGCACTATTTAATTACTTTACTATTTCAAATTTTTATAATTGGCATTACAATCCTTCATTCGTTGTCAACAAAAAGAAGTTGGTGAAAATTCCTGATTGTTATAAACCAATTAGTTTTGAAGACTATATGCATGAAAAATAGTGCTAGGGTAATGATTCCAACTTAATGATCAAAAATAGTATGGCGATTTAAATTTAGTTACTTGTCAATAAACAACCTGAAAGTTGTGCCGTCTCAATTATTTATAGTACTTTTGCCTACAAAATAGGGCAAAGGTATTTTTGATGCATATAATGGCAGAAGAAAAGATAGGCAACGCATTGGAAGTAAAAGAGGAAACGGTGGAATGCAAAAGCAAAGATTGGGTTTGCCATTCGCAGGCTATAGCAGCAATCATGTCGAACCGAATGGGAGAACTTAGCATGACACAACGAGCGTTGGCCGAGAAGATGAATTGCACTCAGCAATATGTTTCCAAGGTGTTGAAAGGTCGCGAGAATTTGTCATTGGAAACCTTGTGCAAGATAGAAAATGCATTAGGTATCAAAATATTGTAAGCCGGAATAAATAAGTAATAATACCATAATAGGGCACAAGAATATGTCAATACAGAGCGAAGCGGCATTGGAAGCTGGACTTATAGCCACACTTCGGCAAATGGGCTACGAATATGTCCAGATTACTGAAGAAGACAATCTTTATGCCAATTTCAAACGGCAGTTGGAAATTCACAACAAGAAACAATTGGCGGAAGTTGGTCGTAACTCATTTACGGATGAAGAGTTTGAGAAGATAGTGATATATCTTGAAGGTGGTACTCGCTTTGAAAAGGCAAAGAAACTTCGTGACCTATATCCTCTTGATACTGCTAACGGACAGCGCATTTGGGTAGAATTCCTTAATCGTACCCAATGGTGTCAGAACGAGTTTCAGGTGTCGAATCAGATTACGGTGGAGGGACGAAAGAAGTGTCGCTATGATGTGACGATTCTTATCAATGGCCTCCCTCTGGTTCAGATTGAATTGAAGCGTCGGGGTGTAGAACTCAAGCAGGCATACAATCAGATACAACGCTATCATAAGACATCCTTTCATGGGCTGTTCGACTATATTCAGCTATTTGTTATCTCCAATGGCGTAAACACTCGTTATTTTGCCAATAATCCCAATGGTGGATATAAATTCACGTTCAACTGGACGGATGCGGCAAATATGCCATTCAATGAACTGGATAAGTTTGCTGTATTTTTCTTGGAAAAGTGTACGCTCGGTAAGATTATCGGAAAATATATCGTATTGCATGAAGGGGATAAATGCTTGATGGTACTTCGCCCATACCAGTTCTATGCTGTAGAAAAGATATTGGATCGGGTACAGAACTCCAACGATAACGGTTATATCTGGCATACTACAGGCGCAGGAAAAACCTTGACTTCATTCAAGACAGCACAGCTTGTTTCGGAGTTGGATGATGTAGATAAGGTCATGTTCGTTGTTGACCGTCATGACCTTGACACACAAACGCAGTCGGAATATGAAGCCTTTGAACCGGGAGCTGTTGACGGTACGGACAATACGGATGAACTGGTAAAACGGCTGCATAGTAACTCCAAGATTATCATTACCACTATTCAGAAACTCAATGCTGCCGTAAGTAAGACATGGTACAGCAGCAAGATAGATTCGATACGCCACTCCCGTATCGTGATGATATTTGATGAGTGTCACCGCAGTCACTTCGGGGAGAGTCATAAGAAGATTATGCAATTCTTCGATAATGCCCAGATATTCGGATTTACTGGAACTCCTATTTTTACAGAGAATGCAGTTGATGGGCATACGACCAAAGAGGTGTTCGGCAACTGTCTACATCGTTATCTGATTAAAGATGCCATTGCCGATGAAAATGTTCTCGGTTTCCTTGTAGAATATTATCATGGCAGTGAGGAAGTGCAGAACGGCAGTGCCAATCGCATGACGGAAATCGCCAAATTCATCCTTAATAATTTCAATAAGTCAACATTTGACGGAGAGTTCGATGCATTGTTTGCTGTACAGTCCGTACCGATGCTTATCCGTTATTACAAGATATTCAAGGAACTGAATCCCAAGATTCGTATAGGTGCAGTTTTTACTTATGCAGCCAATGGAAGTCAAGATGATGATCTGACAGGAATGGGTACAGGTTCTTATCTGAATGACAGTGCCGGTGAGGTTGATGAACTGCAAGCCATCATGGATGACTACAATGAAATGTTCGGGACATCGTTTACGACAGAGAACTTCCGTGCATATTATGATGACATTAACCTGCGTATGAAAAAGAAGCGAGCTGATATGAAGCCGCTTGATCTTTGTCTGGTCGTCGGAATGTTCCTTACCGGTTTTGACAGCAAGAAACTCAATACGCTTTATGTAGACAAGAATATGGAATACCACGGCTTGTTGCAGGCATTCAGCCGGACAAACCGTGTGCTGAATGAAAAGAAACGCTTCGGAAAGATTGTGTGTTTCCGTGATTTGAAAAGCAATGTTGATACCGCTATCAAATTGTTCAGCAACAGTAACAATCCGGAAGAAATAGTGCGACCTCCGTTTGAAGAAGTCAAACAGGAATACAAGGAGCTTGCTACCAATTTTTTGAAGAAATATCCGGATACAAATTGCATAGACCTTTTGCAGAGTGAAAAAGCTAAGAAAGAGTTTGTTTTGGCGTTCCGTGATATTATCCGTAAACATGCTGAAATACAGATATACGAGGATTATAATGAAGAGTCTGATGATCTCGGCATGACGGAACAGCAATTTATGGATTTCAGAAGTAAGTATCTTGATATCCATGATACTTTTGCACTCGTTGATCCAGCACCGTCACCCAAACCGGATGATGATACAGATGTTCCGGATGACGGAGACCTCGGTGATGTGGATTTCTGCCTTGAACTCCTACATAGCGACATTATCAATGTGGCATATATCCTTGAACTCATTGCAGAACTTGACCCATATAGTGCCGATTACGCAGAACGCCGTCAGAATATCATTGATACGATGATTAAAGACGCAGAAATGCGCAGCAAAGCCAAACTTATCGATGGTTTCATTCAAAAGAATGTGGATGACGATAAGGAAAACTTCATGATTCAGCGAGGTAAAGCTGACGGTACAAGCGATTTGGAAGAACGGTTGAACCACTATATTGCCGTTGAGCGAGAAAATGCCGTCAACTCATTGGCTAAGGAAGAGGAAATATCGTCATCGGTATTGAATCACTTCCTCAAAGAATATGACTACCTGCAAAAAGAGCAGCCGGAAATCATACAAAAAGCATTGAAAGAGAAGCATCTCGGATTGATAAAGACGAGAAAGGCGTTGACGAGGATTTTAGACAGATTGCGTAATATCATACGCACTTTCAGTTGGGATTAAAAGAAATACTGATATGGTAAAGACAAATGAACCCGGATATGTGTATATCTTGACTAATCCAAGTTTTCGTGAGGATTGGGTCAAGATCGGTAAAAGTGCGCGGCCTGTAGATATACGTTCCAAGGAACTTGACAACACGGCTGTTCTGTTGCCTTTTGAGATTTATGCAACCATTCAGACGGTCAAATATAACGATGTTGAAAAGCATGTACACAAGACTATTGATCGGTTGACGGATTTGCGTATTCGTCAGAATCGGGAGTTTTTCAATGTACCGCCTCAAATAGCTTTGGATATATTCAATGACATAGCCAAGATGATTGATGATGCGGTTGTTACGGTCTATGTAGATAATAAACCGGTTTGTCATAACGAAAAAGATTCATTGCCTGTCGTGCAGAAACGAACCGTAAAGCGAGGACGTTTCAAATTCAGCATGGTCGGTATTAAAATAGGGGAATGTGTTACCTTTATTCCTACGGATACGGAAGTCAAGGTAGCAAGCGATGATTCCGTTGAATACGAAGGTCGTATTTATAAATTGTCCCCTTTTGTCGGTACGTTTATGCCGGAAGAGAAACGAAATACATCGGGTGCATATCAAGGGGCAAAATATTTCTCATATAAAGGGAAAGTGCTGGATGACCTGAGAAGTATAATAGAGAGCAATATACCATTGCCGGAAAGTGATGTAATACAAGATAATATAGAGCAATAAAGATATGAGCGAAGAACTGCAACAGAAACTCCGTGACCAGCTTTGGGAGGTCGCAAACCGTTTGCGTGGCAATATGTCGGCAAGCGATTTTATGTATTTTACCTTGGGATTCATCTTCTACAAATACCTGTCGGAGAAGATAGAAACATACGCTAACAGTGCGTTGGATGATGATGAAGTTACATTCAAGGAATTATGGGAAATGACCGATTCGGATGCACCGGAATTGCAGGAAGAGGTTAAGAACCAGTGCTTGGAAAATATAGGCTACTTCATTGAACCGAAGTTCTTGTTTTCGTCCGTAATTGAGGCTATCAAGCGGAAAGAAAATGTTCTTCCTATGTTGGAACGCTCGTTGAAGCGTATAGAAGACAGCACTTTGGGACAGGATAGTGAAGAGGATTTTGGTGGATTGTTCTCGGACATTGATTTGGCTTCGCCTAAATTGGGAAAAACAGCAGATGATAAAAACACGCTCGTCAGCAATGTGCTTCTTGCATTGGACGATATTGACTTTGGTGTAGAGGCCTCGCAAGAAATTGATATTTTGGGCGATGCTTACGAATATATGATTAGCCAGTTTGCAGCCGGCGCAGGCAAGAAAGCCGGAGAGTTCTATACTCCGCAAGAGGTCAGCCGTATATTGGCGGAGATTGTTACTCTTGGGCATAACCGTTTGCGTAATGTTTATGATCCTACTTGTGGTAGTGGTTCGCTATTGCTCCGTGCGGCAAGTATCGGTAAGGCAGCATATATCTACGGACAAGAGAAAAATCCGACTACCTACAATCTTGCTCGAATGAATATGTTGCTACATGGCATCCGGTTCAGCAGCTTCAAAATAGAGAATGGTGATACGCTTGAATGGGATGCATTCGATGATATGCAGTTCGATGCAGTGGTTGCAAATCCTCCGTTCTCTGCCGAATGGAGTGCAGCCGATAAATTCAACAACGACGACCGTTTTAGTAAAGCAGGTCGACTTGCGCCTAAGAAAACGGCCGATTATGCTTTTATCCTGCATATGGTCTATCATCTCAATGAAGGTGGTACGATGGCTTGCGTTGCTCCGCATGGAGTATTGTTTCGAGGGAATGCAGAGGGCGTTATACGCCGTTTCCTGATAGAGAAGAAAAACTATATTGATGCCATTATCGGGCTGCCTGCCAATATTTTCTATGGTACAAGCATTCCGACCTGTATTCTCGTATTGAAGAAATGCCGTAAGGAAGACGATAATATCCTGTTCATTGATGCCAGCAAAGAGTTTGAAAAGGTCAAGACCCAAAACAAACTCCGCCCTCAGCATATCCAGAAGATTGTAGAAACCTACCGCGACCGCAAGGAGATTGAAAAGTACAGTCACCTCGCTACTTTACAGGAGGTCGCCGAAAATGACTATAACCTGAATATTTCTCGTTATGTCGATACTTTTGAGGAAGAAGAGCCTATCGACATCAAAGCAGTCATGGCTGAAATAACGGAATTGGAAGCCAAGCGAGCCGAACTGGATAAGGAGATAGAGATCTATTTGAAAGAATTGGGGCTGGTTGAATAATTACACTATGGCAGAGATAGACAACATCCCTGAAATGCGTCCATCATTCGACAATATACGCCGTCAGGATGGGGGCGGAAACGAATACTGGAGTTCACGTGACCTTTGCGCTGCTATGGGCTATTCGGCTTATTGGAAATTCCAAAGAGTCATAGACAAAGCTATCAAGGTGGCAGGTGAAAAAGGAATGAATGTTGACGACCATTTCAACCAAACGGTTGATATGGTAAGAATTGGAAGCGGCTCATTCCGTAAGGTCAATATTTTCCGTCTGTCTCGTATGGCATGTATGATTGTTGCCGAAAATGCCGATGTCAAAAAAGTGTTGGTACAACAAGCTCGCGATTATTTTACTCGAACAATTTCGACAAACGAATTGATGCAAAATTCGTTGAATTCTAACATTTTGCTGTATAAAACAGCGCAAGGCGAAGTGCGAATAGAAGTGATATTCAACAGTGAAACATTTTGGATGTCACAAAAGCGTATGGCCGATTTGTTCGGGGTGGATGTACGGACTGTCAACTATCATCTTGGTCAGATTTACGAAACAGGTGAGCTTACTAAAGAGGCAACTATCCGAAAAATTGGGATAATTCAATCAGAGGGAAAACGGGATGTGGAGCGTACACCGCTGTTCTATAATTTGGATGCCATTATTGCAGTAGGTTATCGTGTCAATAGCTATCAGGCCACTCAGTTCCGTATCTGGGCTACATCTGTATTGAAGGAGTTTATTATTAAAGGATATGCGCTTGATGATGAACGCTTGAAGCAGGGAAAACACTTTGGCAAAGATTATTTTGATGATTTGCTGGAGCGCATTCGTGAGATACGCACATCAGAACGCAGATACTACCAAAAGATAACAGACATCTATGCTGAATGCAGTGCCGATTACGATCCGAAATCGGATTGTACCAAATTGTTTTTCAAGATGGTGCAAAACATGATGCACTTGGCTGTAACTCATCGTACCGCTGCCGAAATAGTGTATGAACGTGCCGACTCGGAAATGCCACACATGGGATTGACCACTTGGAAGAAAGCTCCCGATGGCAGAGTCCAGAAGTCTGATACGATTGTGGCAAAGAACTACTTGTCAGACAAAGAGGTTTTAGAACTCAACGGCATAACTAACGCATTTCTTGAATTTGCAGAGCAGCGTGCCCAACGCCATATTATTACAACGATGGCAGACTGGAAGCAGCGTCTTGAACAGTTTCTTGCTACAATGGACTATCAAGCACAAGATTCAGCCGGTAAAGTTTCTCAAGAAGAAGCACGAGAGAAGGCGTATGGTGAGTATGAAAAATATAAAGTGATTCAAGACCGCTCGTTTATCTCTGATTTCGACCGGTTTAATGATGGTGACAAATTGTTGCCGTTTGATATCAATCCCGATAAAGAATAATGATTATGGCAGATAATAACGAAAATAAAGTCCTCAATGTTCCCCTTTTGAGATTTCCAGAGTTTACAGATGAATGGAAGGAGTCTGTGTTATCAGATTTTGTAGAGCGAGTTAAAAGGAAAAATAAAAACAATCTTTGCAAACTGCCACTAACAATTTCCGCACAATATGGCTTGGTTGACCAAATTTCATTCTTCAATAAAGTCATTGCAAGTGAGAATATGTCGAATTACTATTTATTACATAAAGGAGATTTTGCCTATAATAAAAGCTATTCTTCAGAATATCCGTGGGGTGCAATAAAGCGACTTGACTGTTATGAGCAAGGTACATTATCCTCTCTATACATTTGCTTTAAACCGTATAGTCATGTCTCATCGGATTTTTTAACTCACTATTTTGAAACTTCAAAATGGCATCAAGGTATTTCTGAAATCGCAGTTGAAGGAGCAAGGAATCATGGATTGTTAAATGTTGGTATTCAAGATTTTTTTGAGACAAGGCATTGCCTACCTCAAAGTCTCTTAGAGCAAGAGAAAATTGCAAAATTTCTCAACTTAATCGAAGAACGAATCGCGACCCAAAACAAAATCATTGAGGATTTGAAGAAACTAAAGTCCGCCATTGTTGAAATGTTGTTGTGCAATCAAAATGGTGAATCATTCAAATTGAGGGATGTTGGTTGTTTTGTAAGAGGATTAACCTATGCAAATGAAGATGTTACAGAAAATAAAGCCGCCACTACTGTAATACGAGCAAATAATTTGAATTACGGCAACAATGTAGACAAAGATGAAGTTGTTTACGTTAATAAAACACCAACTACAAGCCAAATCCTGCGAAAAGGTGATATTGTTATTTGTATGGCTAATGGTTCTTCTTCTCTTGTAGGGAAAAACTCATATTATCCATTCAATGATGGACAATCTACGATAGGTGCATTTTGCGGTATCTACCGCACATCATATCCATTTGTAAAATGGTTAATGCAATCACAGAGATACAAGAGGCTGGTGTATCAATCACTGCAAGGGGGAAATGGAGCTATTGCAAATCTCAATGGCGATGACATATTAAATATGAGTTTTCCTCTGATAGAGAATGGGAAATCCCAATCAATCATTTTTGCCATTGATGCGATAGAGAAATCGTTAATGGTAAACAAAAGTTTGCAAAGATTGTACTACACACAAAAATCTTATTTGCTGAAACAGATGTTCATATAAACATAGTATTCAATAAATAAGACTTTTGACTGGATAAGCAAAATTGTACTTTGGCTTCATTATGAAGTTTTGCATCAATAGCATTTACTATTGTAAGGATGCGCATTTGCTCTTGTGCTGACGGAAGTAGAATCGGCATATCCAACCATTCATCCACATTGATAGATCTTCCATCACGTATGCCGTATGTTACAAGTTTAAGAGACTTTATAAACGGCTTTGATGTGAAAAAATGAGACAGATAGCCATACACCACTAAATCGTTGGGACGCAGTATTGTATATGCTGGACTACATATTCCTGTTGTATCAGAGAAAGCAAAACCTCCTTGAAAAGAACGAAGATGTACAACATAATCACCTTTACGGACAATCTTATATCCACTGATACTTTCTTGTTCAAATTTGATGTCTATGTTTATATTGCTACGCTCAATCATACCTAACTCTTGACTGGCAGAAAGAACATTTTTGTAAGCAAGTTTTTTATTCTTCTCATTGACCACTTCAAAAAGTTGACAGAAAGAATAAGTCTTGCCATTTGTTGATGAATAGAGTTTATCAACAATGGCGGACATAACTGAAATTTCATCCTTAATTCAGGCAATGTGTGATACTTTGATAGAATCAGAACAACATAAAGTTGAATTGGCCTTTAGTGATTTTGGAAAATCGTATTCCGGCTTATCAGGTAAAAGTGCAGAGGATTTTGGTGAAGGCTGTCCGTACATAACATATATGAATGTCTATCAGAATCAAATCATTAATGCGACTAATGTCGGTTTAGTCAAAATCAATGGAGCTGAACAGCAATCAGTTGTCCATTATGGTGACATTCTTTTTACTTTGTCATCTGAAACGGCAGAGGAAGTTGGAATAGGAGCTGTGTATTTGGGAGACACTTATCCATTATACCTAAATAGTTTCTGCTTTGGTATCCATATTATAGATGACAATAAGATTTTCCCTCCGTTCTTAGCATTTTATGTTTCAACAAAGTCGTTTAGAAAGGTGGTTTTTCCGCTGGCACAAGGCAGTACACGCTTTAATCTGCAAAAGAATGACTTTATGAAGAAAGGGTTTTCTTTTCCAACAGTAGAAAGGCAGAGGAAGATATACTCAGCCCTCAAAACCTATTCAGATAAACTTGCCGTTGAAAAGAGCATAGCCAAGTTGCTTTGTAAACAGAAAAATCACCTCTTAAGCAAGTTGTTTATATAAACATCTTACTAAGCAAATATTGTTTCTCCTTTTCATATGACCACAACATTTTTTTCTCCATATCAATCTTTTTCTGAATGCTTATCAAGGTATTCGCAATATAGATTGCTTCATTCTCTGTTTTGGGGAGAGGGATAGAGTTTTTCAAGAAACGTTCGTTAGTAATGTTGATGGTATTCTTTGCCCCTTTCTGTATAAGTGGATGCAAATAATTGAAAGCGTTGCTTGGCTGCATGAAATAGAAGTGCAGAATAACCCCGATGTAGTCATTTACCGGCATATAGACACCGTACAGGGGTGAAACCGCAACATCATCTTTAATATAGCTGCGTTTCACTATACCATACGGAAAATCTCCGGTAGGGCTTTTCGTGTAAACAATATCGCCATATTTAACGACATTATAATGAAGCGTTTCTTTTGCTGCAAAAGAACGTCCAAGATATTCAATCTGATTAATAACACCTTGGCTTACAGATACGGAACAAATGATGTAACCATTTGTATTCTTTTCGATTCGTTCTTTCAGAACGTTGCTTAATTCCGTTTTCTGCCAATCACCCTTGCGTATTCCAGCCGCCTTTTTCTGATAAATAATTGCCTGAATTAAGGATTCATATTTTTCAATGATTTTGTTTTGGGTAGCAATGCGTTTATCTATCAACGATAATAACCCAGCAATCTTTTGTTGCTCAACATCAGATGGAACAGATACTTGAATTTTACGAACTTCATTTGCGGAAATTTCTAAAAAGGTTGAGCCGCAAGACTTCCTTATTAAATCTTTCTTTTTTGTTTGTATTAGGTAGTAGAGAAAATCTACATTGCATTTTTTAGATACAAGAGATTGAAAACCTTGGTTTGTAGCACATTCTCTGAGAGATAATGAACATTCTCCAATTGTGGCACGAGAACTTAAAAGTATCGTATTGGGAGGCAAAAGCTTTGCACTGGAATTGTTTAGTCCGTCTTCTGTTATGGTACGCAGACTTGCATCAACGAATTTATTTTTACCTATCTCAGAAGGCGTAAACCATTGTATTCCTCCATCCCAATATGATTTTACTGTTGTATCGGGTGTACCACCGCCTATTACATCTGCTAAATCGTTTATTGATTTTGTCTCCCACTCCCCACTGAACTCTGGAAATCTCAAATGGGGAACATTACCTATTATATTTCTCTAATTATTAGAACCAATTAAATTCAAAATTATGATTCAGAAGACAATTAGAGAAATTTCGGACGCATGGCGAGAGAACAAGCGACCGTATGTGAAACAATCGACATTGGCAGCCTACATGTTGATTCTTGAAAATCACATTTTGCCAAAGTTTGGTGAGAGTAACGAACTTCATGAAAATGATGTACAAGGCTTTGTGCTTGAAAAGTTGGAAGGCGGATTGAGCATGAAATCTGTTAAGGACATTCTTATTGTCCTAAAGATGGTTATGAAATTCGGGGTGAAAAACGAATGGATGAACTATTACGAATGGGATATTAAGTACCCAACAGACGTTGCTGGTAAAAAGTTGGAGGTCTTGTCCGTGGCAAATCATAAAAAGATTCTGAACTATATTCAGAGCCACTTTTCCTTTCCGGGACTTGGTATCTATATCAGCCTTAGTACCGGTCTGCGTATAGGGGAGATCTGTGCTTTGAAATGGAGCGACATCAATGTATATGACGGGATTCTAACCGTTAACCGGACGATAGAACGCATCTATATCATAGAAGGAGAGAGAAAACATACAGAGCTGGTCATCAACACGCCAAAGACAAAAAACTCTTGCCGTGAAATCCCGATAAACAAAGAATTGCTTACTATGTTAAAGCCTTTGAAAAAAGTAATTAATGACGATTATTACATTCTTACTAATGATGAGCGTCCGACAGAGCCACGCACATATCGCAACTACTATAAAAGGCTTATGGAGAAACTTGATATTCCCAAGCTGAAGTATCATGGACTCCGTCATAGTTTTGCGACTCGTTGTATAGAGGTCGGTTGTGATTATAAGACTGTTAGTGTGCTACTGGGGCATTCAAATATCTCAACTACACTGGACTTATATGTTCATCCAAATATGGAACAGAAAAAGCGATGCATATCTAAGGTGTTCAAGTCACTGGGTAAATAAAGTTATGTATAGAGCGAGGAAATTAATGCTGTAATTTCTTCGCTCTCAATTGTTCTGTGATTCAGAATTATGTTGTATATTTGA
>OHBI01000817.1_pt1 | contig 13859 bp, 10 predicted proteins | sample 1577361 | NCBI WGS metagenome assembly OHBI01 (sample SAMEA3879579, study PRJEB24766) | human gut metagenome | biome: human-associated habitat; feature: feces | place: USA | collected 1985/1987 | reverse complement strand
TCAAAAATTTGATTATTGTATTATTAATATGTAATTTTGCCCCCGTAAAGAAAGTTATACCAACGGTAAAGTCAGAATCTCCGAGGCATCTTTCGACAAAAACTATTATCTAACATCATGTAAAAGCCACCCGAACGACCTTCAAGAAACATTACGGAAAAGGATTTTAAAAGAGTGAAATTATGATACAGATTCAAAGATTTAACAAAGCCTTAAAATCGGCAGTCATTATTGGGGATTTAGCTATTCTGAATATCCTTTTCGTCTCATTGTACTTTATATGGACGACACATTCAGAACAAAAAGTATTTGACGGAACATTGCCTCAGATTTTGGTTCTTTTCAGTTTGTGCTATTTTGCCTGCACCATTTCGAGAGGCATCATCCTGCACCGTCGCGGCGTACGTGCCGACCAGGTTGTGCAACACAGCCTGCTCAATATGTTTTATTTCATATTGCTGTCCATGACTACTTTCACGCTGGCAGATTTCGGTCAATACTCCCATTCCTTTTTTATCCTTTTTTATCTGTTGTTCACCCTTTGTCTCATTTGCTACCGGCTGACTTTCCGTTCCTGCGTCAAAATATACAGAAAACATGGAGGCAACTCACGCACGGCAGTCTATATGGGAAGTACAGAAAATATGACGGAACTTTATCATGAGATGACCAACGACCCCACCAGCGGATATCGTGTAATCGGTTATTTCGATTCCGTACCCAACGAAAATTTCCCGGCCTCCTGTCCTTATCTGGGCAAGCCCGAAGAAACCATCGACTACTTAAAACAGCATCATGTGGAGCAGCTTTATTGCAGTCTTCCATCCTCGATGGGCAATTGCATTCTGCCGGTCATCAATTATTGCGAAAACAATCTGGTACATTTCTACAGTGTACCCAATGTGCGCAACTACCTTCACCACCGCATGAGCTTCGGTCTGATAGGCAGTGTGCCTATCCTGCGGTTGCACGAAGAGCCTCTCAGCAGTTTTGAAAACAGGCTGGTAAAGCGCACCTTCGACTTCTTTTTCTCACTCTTATTCCTCTGCACCCTTTTCCCTGTCATTTTCCTGATAGTCAGTGCAGTGATTAAGATTACCTCGCCGGGACCCATCTTCTTCAAACAAAAAAGAAACGGACTGAACGGCAAAGAATTCTGGTGTTACAAATTCCGTTCGATGAAAGTGAACAAAGATGCGGACAAGATACAGGCTACGCTAAACGACCCCCGCAAGACAAAGTTCGGCAACTTTATGCGCAAGACCAACATTGACGAGCTTCCCCAGTTCATCAACGTGCTGCTGGGCGATATGTCCATTGTCGGTCCCCGCCCCCACATGCTGAAACATACGGCAGAATACTCGCAGCTTATCAATAAATATATGGTGCGCCACTTTATCAAACCGGGCATCACAGGCTGGGCACAAGTGACAGGTTTCCGTGGGGAGACCCGCGAACTGAGTCAAATGGAAGGACGTGTAAAAGCAGACATCTGGTACATGGAACACTGGACATTCATGCTCGACCTCTACATCATCTATAAAACCGTGGCAAATGCGCTTCACAAAGACAAACAAGCTTATTAACCAAAAGACAAAATATAAAAAAACGAATAGACAAATGAAAAAAACGAATTATGCCTTGCTGGTTCTTCTTGCCCTCGTATTGGCAAGCTGTTCCGCCTACAAACAAGTTCCATACTTGCAAGCATCCGAGTATCTGGACACTTCCGGCCAGAATCCCCCCCTCTATGATGCCCGCATCATGCCCAAGGACTTGCTGACCATCACAGTCAATACTACGGATCCGGAAACAGCAGCACCATTCAACCTGATCGTAGCCACTACCCTCAGTAATCAAAACAAGAACCTGACAAACCAGCCCGTATTGCAGCAATATCTGGTAGACAACAAAGGCAATATCGACTTCCCCGTACTGGGCATCCTGCACATCGGCGGACTGACCAAAAGCGAAGCCGAGAACCTCATCAGAGAGAAACTGAAAACCTACATCACGGAGGTGCCCATCGTCAATGTACGCATGGCCAACTATAAAATTTCCGTCATGGGAGAAGTGACCAACCCCGGCAGCTTCGTTATCAGCAACGAGAAAGTAAACCTGTTTGAGGCACTTGCCATGGCAGGCGATATGACCATTTACGGACAACGCGATAACGTGAAACTCATCCGTGAAGATGCACAGGGACACCGTGAAATCATCCCCCTGAACCTGAACGACGCAAGCATTATACTGTCTCCTTATTATTACTTGCAGCAGAACGATGTGATTTACGTCACTCCCAATAAGACCAAGGCCAAAAACGCCGGCATCAGTAACAGTACCACCATCTGGTTCTCCGTAGTGGGTACACTCGTGTCGCTTGCCAGCCTTATTGTTACTATTTCCCGATAAAACAACCCGATTTCATTATGAAAGAAAATTTATACGACGAACTTTATACCGAACAAGAAGAACAGGTAGACTACAAAGCCCTCTTCTTCAAATACCTCATCCACTGGAAATGGTTTGTTGCCAGTATTGTGGTATGCCTGATAGGAGGATGGATTTATCTGCACTACACCACACCGGTGTACAGCATTACCGGCTCTGTCATTATCAAAGACAACAAGAAAAACAACAGTGTCAGCACCGGACTGGCCGATTTGGAAGATCTCGGTTTTTACTCGTCTACCAACAACTTCGACAATGAAGTGGAAGTACTACACTCACGCACCCTGCTGAAAAAAGTAGTGGAGGAACTGGACCTATATATCAACTACAGAACCCGTGAGAACCTCCGCCCTGTAGAGCTTTACAAAGACACACCGGTAAAAGTGTGGCTCACCCCCGAAGAGGCAGAAAAACTGCCCAATGGTGCAGCAGTGCTTGAAGTGGTACTGAAACCCGGAGGAAAGCTGAGTGTCAGCACAGAAATAGACGAACAGGAATTCAAACAGGATTTCAACAAACTTCCTGCCCTGCTCACTACCCCTTACGGTACGTTCAGCTTTACTCCCGGCGACTCGGCAATCGTTGAAAAGGAACAGGAAATCACCGTCACCGTGGCAGCTCCGCGCATCATGGCAAACGGATATGCCAATGCGCTTTCCGTGGAACCGACCTCCAAGACCACAACCATTGCCCAAATCACTTTACAGAATACCAGTCCCCAACGCGGCGTAGACTTCATCAACAAGCTGATAGAAATCTATAACCGTGATGCCAACGACGATAAGAACGAAGTGGCAAGCAAGACTGCCGAATTCATCGACGAGCGTATCAAAATCATCAACGGAGAGCTGGGAACCACCGAAAAAGAGCTGGAAACCTTCAAGCGAGATGCCGGACTGACCGACCTGAAGAGTGACGCTCAACTGGCACTCAGCGAAAACTCCGAATACGAAAAGAAACGTGCCGAAAACAGCACCCAGCTCCGTCTGGTGCAATTCCTGTCAGAGTATGCCAATAACCCCGACCATGCCTACGAGGTATTGCCGGTCAACGTGGGTCTGACAGACACCGGCCTGACCGAACTCATCAACCGCTACAACGAAATGCTGCTGGAGCGCAAACGTCTCCTCCGCACCTCATCGGAAAGCAACCCCGTGGTGGTGAACCTGGACGCCAGCATCCGTGCCATGCGCAGCAACGTGCAGACCACCATCCTGAGTGTGCAGAAAGGATTGATGATTACCAAAGCCGACCTTGAACGCCAGGCAGGAAAATACGCCGGACGAATCACCAGCGCACCGGGTCAGGAACGCCAGTTGGTGAGCATCTCGCGCCAACAGGAAATCAAGGCGGGACTGTACCTCATGCTGTTGCAGAAACGCGAAGAGAACGCCATTACGCTGGCTTCTACCGCCAACAACGCCCGTATCGTGGACGAAGCACAGGCAGGGCTGTTCCCCGTCTCTCCCAAAGGCAAACTCATCTACCTGATTGCCTTCGTCTTGGGAATCGCCATCCCGGTGGGCATCATTTATATCATCGAACTGCTGAGATACAAGATAGAAGACCGTTCGGACGTAGAGAAACTGACTACCGTACCCATCATCGGCGATATTCCCGCATCAGACAATATGCCGAAAGAAGGTTCGGTGGTGGTACGCGAAAATCAGAACGATATGATGGCCGAAACCTTCCGCAATGTCCGTACCAACGTGCAGTATATGTTGGGCAGCAATCAGAAGGTGGTGTTAATCACTTCTACCACCAGTGGCGAAGGAAAATCATTTGTGGCTGCCAACCTTGCCATCAGCTTTGCCCTGCTGGGCAAGAAAGTGGTCATCGTGGGGCTGGATATCCGCAAGCCGGGACTGAACAAAGCCTTCCAGATGTCGCATAAGGAAGACGGTATCACCCGTTACCTTGCCGACCCGGAACACACCGACCTGATGTCGTTGCTGCAACAGTCCAATGTCACCCCCAACCTGTACATCCTGCCCGGCGGTGCCATCCCTCCCAACCCGACCGAACTGGTGGCACGCGACTCGCTGGTACAGGCTGTCGACCGGTTGAAAAAGGAATTCGACTATGTGATACTCGATACCGCTCCCATCGGTATGGTGACCGACACCCAACTGATTTCGCGCGTGGCAGACATGAGTATTTACGTATGCCGTGCCGGTTATACACCCAAAGCAGGCTATCTGTTCATCAACGAACTGAGAGACCATAAGAAGTTGCCCAACCTGTGCACCATCATCAATGATGTAAACATCAAAACCGGAAAGTACGGATACGGCACATATGGCAAATACGGCTATGGTAGAACCTATGGCTACGGTTACGGATACGATGAAAAAAGTAAATAAATAATACTTCATTTTTTAGTTACATAATAGACAACTAGAAATCCCTTCCCCAAAATGTTAATTATTTAACACAAAGGGAAGGGATTTTCATTTATCTACGGATAAATCATATAAATATTTTACTCATACAATTTACTTGTCACCTCAAAACAGGGACATTCCTTCACCCACTCTTCGGGGCTGATGCGTCCGTCTCCGTTGCGGTCGGGACTCAAATCCCGGTGTCCGCACACCCGGCAGCCGGGATAATCCATCAACAACGTTCGGATAAGCACCCTCAAAGAGTGTTTCTGCCATTCGGTACGCGTATCTGCGGGACGATAACGGACATCCAGTCCGCCTTCATAACAAATACCGATGCTGTGCGCATTGTAGCCCAGCGCATGTGCTCCCGGCTTCTCTAGGGGGCGCGTATTCTTAATATCCCCATTCTTGCGGATATAGAAATGATAACCCACCCCATTGAATCCGCGATGCCGATGACACACCTCCAAGTCGTTTTCAGTAAAGTCCCTGTCCGCACGTGTGGCGGAACAGTGGACTACAATCAGGTTAATCTCTCTCATTCTTTCTTCTCTTGGCTCTGAGGAGCAGCATGATGCACTCCAGAATCTTAATAATCAAGTTTTTCATATTTCCTCCTTTTTCAAACGATTAAAACTCTATTCCGAAACTTTTTTTAGGGATGTGCCAAAACGTTTATAATGCTATCATTTCATCGGTAGAGACGAGGTTCGCCCACTCCAAACAGCTTGTTTGTGTATTACTCCCAAGGTCGTGACCGTTGGTAAGGGCAGGCAACCCCTCCCCCTACAGTTGACGATTTGACAGACCGGTTCAGTTTTGACACACCCTCAGAGGTTAGCCCTCGTTTACACCGGAGACTTCCTCTTCAGGCTTCTTCTCCTCCTTCTTAGGCAGCTTGTTCACCTTGCTGAACGACAGCGCCGTCAGCATGCCGCTCAACGCCAGTCCGGGACGGAAATTGATACGCGCCTTGTTAATCATGAAAACATCATACTTATCTTCCGAATCGGCCCCCTTGCCGCTCACACCAATCTGAAACGTGCCCAAATCCGCCAGACGCACAATCTCGCCTGCACTCAGCGCCTCCACAATCACATCTTCCAACGCCGTGAGCACTGCCGCCACATCAGCACGTGTCACGGTACAGGTTCTCTGAATTCGTTCCGACATCTCGCGGACTGTGACATCGCCGCTGGCCTGAGCCTGGGCATAGAAACGTACTCCCGCTTCGGGTTCCTGTGGGTTTTTACGGGGTACGACCGAATAAGATACTGACTTTGACATAATCTTCTAATTTTTAATGATTTATACTTATAACTTCGAAATCTCAAGCACCGGTTACTCTGTGATTACATGACAAAGATACGACGGTGAGAGAAGCCATTGTCGGGCTTCGTCGGAATTGGTGGAGAAAGGTAACGAATGGTCTTGAAAACTTGCTTTCAGCAAGAGCATTTGAGAAACATCGACCTCACTCTTAAAAAAACAGACTGCACCGAATGCCTTTTCCATATAAATCATTATCTTTGTCCGTTATAGAAACACAGAAAAACATAATGGGAAAGTTTATCAATCCGTTCACCGATTACGGCTTCAAGAAAATATTCGGCCAGGAAGTATCCAAGGAGTTGCTAATCGAGTTCTTAAATGATTTGTTGGAGGGCGAACGGGTGATAACCGACCTTACCTTTCTGAACAATGAGCAGTTGCCTGAGTATCCGGGAGACCGTATTGCCATCTACGACATTTACTGCACTACGGACACTGGTGAGAAAATAATTGTGGAGATGCAAAACCGCTCCCAGGTTTATTTCAAGGAACGTGCTCTGTATTATCTTTCCCATGCCATTGTCCGTCAGGGCGTGAAGGGAGAGAGTTGGAAGTTCGATATAAAAGCGGTGTACGGAGTCTTCTTCATCAATTTCCTGTTGGACGAGAACCATAAGTTGCGCACCGATGTTATATTGACAGACCGTGAGACCGGAAAATTGTTTTCGGATAAACTGAGGCAAATCTTTATCGCATTGCCCCTGTTTAATAAGACAGAAACAGAGTGTGAAACGGATTTTGAACGTTGGATATTTGTATTAAATAACATGGAAACATTAAATCGTATGCCTTTTAAAGCTCAGAAAGCCGTATTTGAGAAGTTGGAAGAGATTGTTGATGTTCATTCTCTCTCCGAAGAAGACCGTGTGCGCTATGAAAACAGTGTAAACGCCTATCGTGATTATTTGGCTACCATCGACTATGCAGCAAAGAAAGGAAGTGAAGAAGGGTTTGAAGAAGGGTTTGAGAAAGGAATCGAGAAAGGGTTTGAGAAAGGAATTGAAAAAGGAATCGAAAAAGGGATCGAGAAAGGAATCGAGAAAGGAATTGAAAAAGGAATTGAGAAAGGAATCGAGAAAGGACGTCGAAAAGCAAAATTTGAAACGGCTCGCAACCTGAAATCCTTGGGAATGACCTCTGAGCAAATCATGCAAGTCACCGGCCTTTCCCTTACAGAAATCGAATCTCTGTAACCTACTTTCTTCATCTTCCATGAGAAAGACTTAAAAAACAGAGACCATTCGGAGTTCCGCCGGAGAAGATTCCATCTACTCCACAAGGAACTCCTCCCCCTCAAAAAAAGAACGGAGCATGTCGAAACAAACTTCATTAATCATTTGACAATCAGAGATTTTATTGTTATATTTACATTAAAGAACAATAAATAATCATAGTAAGAATAATGAAGAAAGAAGAAGAAACATTCGCCATCCGCACTTACGACAAGGCGGAACTGGCGTCGCTCTATTGCCCCGGACGCGAACCCGGAGCCGCCCTGCAGAACCTCTATCGATGGATACGGCGTATCCCCCGCCTGACGGAAGAACTCAATGCCACAGGCTACAACAAATACCGCCATTGCTACCTGAAACAGGAGGTGGAAATCATTGTGAAATACCTGGGAGAGCCTTAGCGGAAAAGAAAGCTGCGAAAGAAAAACAGCACAAAAACGCACTAAAGTGTTTCCGGAAAACTCTTCCGTCTTTCAGGAAAAGACTATTATGTTTGGGAAAAAGACCTTGATGTTTTTCGAGAACATCAAGGTCTTTTTTCAGGGTGAATGCTATCGGGCGGACACACGGGTCCGCCCTGAATCCCACACATACACCATAGAAATCCACCCACTCAAACCAACAAAAAAACGGTGCAGCGGAGGGTTTCACAGGTGCCCTCCCGGTGGTTGCGGTTATTCCCAATACGATTCACAATCAACAGACTGATTATCAATATAATGACATCTAACTTTGGGACCACTGGGACCAGGGCCCACCTTTATGAGTTTCCGGACCAGGATTTACAGAGTTTACGATACATACCATCCTCTTTTTCAATGATTTGCATCTCAAGCAAACGGACAAGGTATCTTTTAAGCGAACTGGAAGGTATTCCATGTTCCACGGCCCCCTCCTTCAACTGCGTATAAGTGAAGCTTTCGGGAAGCTTTGCCAGTACCGAACGTATGCGATAAAACTTCTTCATCGGCTTGGGTTCCTTGCCCGACTCCACGGCAGACACGGTGGTAGACAACAGCAAGCTGTGCTCCAACAACACTTTCACCATATCCATTGCCGTATGAAAATCCTCATCCGTACACCGGCACTGCTGCACATTCCACATCGGCTCACACTTGCGCAACGCCGTCAGCACCATGGCTATGCGGGCCGCTATCAACCCGTGACGAAACACAATCGCCCCATGCGAATCATCATCTTCACTCACCACTTCCTGAAGAACGTTGCTGAAACGCTGCGTATGCTCCTCCCACTGCCCGGGAGTAAAGCACACCTCGGTGGGCGAACCGGACAAAAAGACAAACATACGAAGCACCTCTTCACTCAATTTCCTGAACAGCTTCACATGGTCGGTGCTGCCCTCCACGGGAGCTGCCGAAATCCATTTCCACCGTCCCTCACCGATATAAAAAGCCATACGACTGTACATACCGTTCTCCAACGACGAAATGAAACGGTGAAGCTGAGAAGGAGTCCCCGTAAGACACAATGCCAGATGAGGAACATGCGCCACCACCATGCGCTTATCCGTCTTATAATAAGACGATGCCTCCTCGTGGTGAAAAGCGGCACGAAGCACATCATCATGCTTTCCGCAGTCCTGCTTCATGGCATTGGTAAGCATATCCAGCTCCGAAGCATTAATCACCACCCCTTGCGCACCGGCCTCCTCAAGCGCAATAATCAACTGACTCTTCGAGATATTGGGCGAAATCTTGAGCATGCGCTTCACCGGAGGCTCGGGACGCTTGTCGATGTCGGGCACACGCTTCTCCTGAATGGCCAAACGCTCTTCCAGCGCCCATGCCAACTGCTTCTTGTCATACTCCGACTGCACCGTCTTGTTCTTGTCTTCCAGATAGCGCTGAACGGCATCGGGCAGAATAGAGCCGAGCGTCACAATCCCCTTGCCGCGCCCCGCACCGGCAAGGCTCATCGCATAAAAATGAGGAGTGTAGCACATGTCGGCATAATTCATCCACACACCGGGAAGGCAAGCACTCAGATTGGCAAGCATCCCCAGCAGCAGACGGTCTTTTTCACGGCTGCTTCGAGCTGCTTCCAAGCCACGGACAAGAAGGTCGGGAAGAGCATCGTACACCGACTTCGGAAAGCGGGGAGCGTTCTTGTGGAGCTTGTCCGCTTCAAGCTTCTCATTCTCAGCCTTTTCAGCCTCTTCCACGGGACCGGGAAAGCATAAAGATGGTCCCTGGTCCTTGTGGTCCCAACCATTAGCATTATTACGCTGATAATCAGACAATTTAGTTTTATCCACATAACGATATCCGGCATCCATTTTCGGGATGATATCTTCGGGCGGACACCCGGCATCGCTCAGACGCTCCACAGCCAACGCTTCCAGTTGTCTCAACTCACTATCGGACAGTCCTTTATATCGGGCTATACGTCCCAATTTGAGCAAGAAATCATTCTTTGCTCCGGGAATGAAAGCGTTGTGGGCCAGAAAGTCATTAAAAAAGGTGCGCAGGATGCCCGACGGGGGTTCCGAGACAGACTCCGAAGCAGATTCCGAAGCGGTTCCTGTCGTGCTGTCCGGTGCGGCAGGTCTCACGTTCAGTTCCTCCATGATCTGTGCCGCTTTATCGGGATGCTCCTTGAGGAATTCCCGCCAAGGGAAAAGCTCGAAAGCGGGCTTGCAGAAGGCTTCCTCGTCATACGACGCATAACACGGACGAGTGGGATTCTTGCAACTCATGTCACACGGAAAATCAATCACGCGGCCGATATGCCACGCCACCACCGCATAAGCCTGCACATACTCTTCGACTGTTGCAGCCTCGATACGCACCACCACTTTCAGACCATCGTACGATACACTTCGCCAACCTGCCCCGACCCACGGCACCGCCTTCAGCTTCTGCAGGAACTCCTGTGTACGTCCCTGCGTATGGTCGACATCAAACATGGCATTTCCACTCCACGTGCGGCGGTTCTTCAATGCATGGCTTCCCTCGCAATACCCCGCCACCACCAGGCCGGGCAGTTTGTTCTTCAACTCTTTGGCTTTACTCTTATCGCCCTCAGCCATTAGGCGGTGATACATCTCGACCGTCGATTTCCATCGTCCGTTGCAGATGTAATTTACAAACTCTTCCAGTGACATTTCAATGCAACGCTGTTCGCGCACATTAAAATAGAAAGAGCACAAATCATTAAAATCCATGTTAAAATGGGGTTTTAATTTAAGATAGGGAAAAAACGTTGCCCTTCGCCTGCAATTCAAAATTGCAATGTGCGAAAGTACGACATCTAAAACTGACGGAATATTACACTTTACGCCAAATCACCCACCGTTTACCTACTGTTTATCAGCATCCTAACAAACAGCCGGCAGAACTAAAGTGTACAATTGGCATTCTTCTTTTTATTTATTCTTTTTAACAGTAAGGACAATATTCCAAGGAAACCTTTCCAAATTGTTCCCAATCTGTATTCTTTTAAATCCATGATGCTTCGTTTTCATACCCCAACGGTATAAGAAGCCCCAGAAGGACAGCCATACAGACTCACGGAGGCGCTTACATACATCCTCCGTTATCACTCCTCCCCTTCCTTCTTTTAGGTCAATCGATCTTCTTCCTGCCTCTTTTTCTTTTGCCGGTCAATCTTCCCCTTTCTTCTTCTTTTCTTGTTGATTGGAGAATATTTTATAGCCCCTCCTACACATCCGCTTCAGTTCCGCCAGCTGTCGGAACGATATATTCTCAATGTCTCGCTCCAGCTCCTCCAACTCTTTTTCCACACTTCTTACCTTGTTCCATCTGTCCTGATTTGTTTCCAAATCTTCTTTTTATTCATATTATTAAAATATTTAAAAATTAAAAAGGAGCAAAAATATAAAAATCCGCAATTACAATGTTAAATATTTGAGTTTTTATGAACAAAATATTGTAATTCGTAAATTAATGTCTAATTTTGCAGAGAATAACAAGGAGGGATCGGCAGTGAGATTACACTGACGACCGCGTAGCGCACCTTATCCCCTCCTTTCCACTCCCCCCTTGACTGATATAGAATGAAAAAATGGTATGTAGCCTACGTGCTTTCCCGTCACGAGAAAAAGACTGCCGAGCGTCTCACGAAAATGGGAATCGAGAACTTCCTGCCCGTGCAGGAGGAGATTCGCCAATGGGCGCACCGTCGTCAGAAGGTGACACGCGTGGTGATTCCGATGATGATTTTTGTACACGCCACACCGCAGGAACGTGCGGAAGTGCTGACACTCTCGTCGGTGAGCCGCTACATGGTGCTGAGGGGCGAACATACACCTGCCGTGATTCCCGACCTGCAGATGGAGCGTTTCAAGTTTATGCTGGACTATAGCGAAGAGGCGGTGGAAATGTGCAGCACACCACTGGCTCCCGGTGAAATGGTGAGGGTAATCAAAGGCCCTCTGGCGGGAATGGAAGGAGAGCTGGTGAACGTGGACGGACGCAGCAAGGTGGTAGTGCGACTGGAAATGCTGGGATATGCCGGAGTGGATATGCCGGTGGGGTTTGTGGAAGCAGTGAAATAAAAAAAGAATTTATCAGAGCAATAAAGCTATTCTCCTTCCCCTGTAAAAAGAGAAAATAGACTGCTTACAGGTACGGCATCAAACCCTTGGGTATTTTCGCCACATTTGCCTGAAACCAACAAGACAAGGCAAGTAATTCAGACATTCTCGTCACTTTTCAAGAGTCTGATTTCTTCACATTGGGAGAATAAAAGAAAAGCTGAAGCAACTTATTTACTTCAAACTTAGCATCACCAATCTCAGAAACCCTTTTCGGAAGTCTCTTGCTGCCTTCCCTATCATAAGCCGGATAAATCGTCAAGTCCGGCAAGCAAAACAGACTCTAAAAAATATTCAGATACATTTTATTTTCCTTTTCAGAGAAGCACCTTTTAGAACAGGATCACCCGAAAGAAAAATGTCGCATGGGAAAGGAAACAGATACAATTGGCATACCAAATAACTAAAATTACAATCATGACCGAACAACAATCAAATAACAAACGAATAGCAAAAAACACATTATTCCTATATACCCGCATGATTCTAATTATGCTTGTAACCCTATATACATCACGAGTTATTTTAGCAGAATTAGGAGTAGAAGACTATGGAATTTATAATGTTGTAGGAGGAGTCGTTATGATGTTCTCATTCCTAAATGCCTGCATGTCTTCGTCCACACAGCGTTTCCTAACCTTCGAATTAGGAAAAAATAACCAATCAAAGGTTAATGCTATATTCTCCGCTTCGTTAAACATACATATTATCATAGCCTTAATAGTCATTATAGCAGCAGAAAGTATTGGACTTTATTTCTTAAATACTTCATTAAATATCCCTAACAATCGCATATTTGCTGCAAATATAGTTTTCCAGTTTTCCATTTTGACATTTTGCATAAACGTAATTCAAGTACCTTACAACGCGGTCCTAATAGCACATGAAAAAATGGGAATATATGCTTATATAAGTATATTAGAAGCTTTATTTAAATTAGCAATAGCATACTCAATAAGCCTTGTCAGTAATGACAAATTAATCATTTATTCTATACTAATTTTTATAATGCAGCTTATCATCAGATTTATTTATCAAATCTATTGTAGGAAACATTTTGAAGAATGCCATTTTAGATTATTTTACGATAAAGCACTATACAAAAAGCTGTCAGGTTTTGCGGGTTGGAATTTATTTGGTAGTATAGCATGGATTATTAAAGACCAAGGGGTAAACATTGTATTGAATATTTTTTTCGGTCCTTCTATCAATGCTGCACGAGGAGTTGCCTTACAGGTATCATCTACAGTTATGAACTTTATATCCAACTTTCAAATTGCCCTAAACCCTCAAATCACCAAGAACTATGCCAATGGAGAAATTGTCCAAATGGAAAAGTTAGTCTATACCGGAATTAAATTTTCCTATTTCTTACTACTCATCATATCATTGCCTATTTGCCTAAACATTGATTATATCTTAGCACTTTGGTTGGAAGAAGTCCCTCTGCATAGTAATTCTTTCATATGCCTGATATTAATTGATGCTTTAATGGGAATATTATTTGGAGTCCCTATGATGACATCCTTATCAGCTACTGGAAACATAAAGCAATATCAAATAGTGGTCAGTTCCATTATAATAATGATCTTGCCTGTTAGCTACATTGTCTTGTCAATAAATGATAATGTTATGCTACCTTTTTATATTATCATATTATTCACTATCCTATCCGGTATAGCAAGATTCTATTTTTGCATAAAGCAAATAAGATTTAATCTGAAAAAATACATTCAACTAGTGCTCTTACCTACATTCATCGTTTCTTTGATTTCAATTCCAATATCCCTATCAATGAAATATACATTTTATACAATACCATCATTTTCCTCTTTCATGATTCTTACATCAATTTCATGCCTTACTGTTATCATCACT
>OHBI01000772.1_pt1 | contig 14582 bp, 10 predicted proteins | sample 1577361 | NCBI WGS metagenome assembly OHBI01 (sample SAMEA3879579, study PRJEB24766) | human gut metagenome | biome: human-associated habitat; feature: feces | place: USA | collected 1985/1987 | reverse complement strand
TCATCTCCAAAGCATCTGTAAAAACCAAGCCTTGAAAGCCCAATTCCCGACAAAGTAAATTATAAATAATATGTGAAATATCCAAAAAGAATTTAGCAGTAAAAAAAATAATGGAGAAGTAATCTACGAATACTAGTGTATTGTATTTCCTTTTTCATTACCACATAATCAAATTACAGCTTATTCCCACCCCAACATACCAACCGCCCGGATAACTATATCCTGTCTGTAAGCCTAATCCCCAACGTTTTTTCTTCTGTAAAGGTGAAAGAGTAATAATTTCCTTGTCTCTGTACACCTCCATGAAATCAAGACTAGGCTTATATCCACTAACTATGGCCCGGTAATTATCAGTTTTATATTCCTTGCTTACAATAGGTACAAGTACCGGAATTGAATCACCTTCTACGGTTCTGTCAGTCGTAGTATCTATCAAGATAGGTAAATATACCGTATCGATACGCTTTGGAGTTCTCTTTGCCGGTTTGGGTATTGTGTCTCTTACTGTGTCCCGGACATGTACAGTATCTCCCTTAATGTACACAGTTGACAGATCGTGCAGATGACAACGCATCCACACGATCACGCCAAACAATAGACAGACTAATATCCACGGAAGAGACTTCATATGCCTAGATATTTACAAATGCCTTTCACATGAAGAGAAACAATAGTCCGTTTCCCCTCCTCTGACAGCAGGAAATCCACATCTTCTTTGTTATCCTGAAACAGATTCTCCGTCAGAACAGCCGGACACTTCGTATGTTTCAAGATATAAAAACTACTCTCCTTATCTGGATCACCGTCTGCCATATCCTTCCGTATTTTCATTCCAAACAAACATTCTTCAGCAGTAGCATACAGACAGTCAGCCAGCTTATCGGCTTTTGTCTGTCCCACACTGGTCCATGCTTCCCAACCACGTGCTTGCATCCAATTTGAACCATTACCGGCTGCATTGCAATGGATAGAAATAAGAATTGCTTCAGAAGTTTTATATTCATTCACTCGCCTACAACGTTCTGACAAAGGAACATCTATTTCCTCTTTCACGACCAGTTCCGCATCAATACCTAATTTACGCAATTCAAATACTACACGCCCAGCAATTTCACGGGTATAGGAGTATTCCCTTAACCTGCCATCTGGAGAACACTTACCCGGAGTATTACTACCGTGACCGTTATCAATCAATATTTTCATATCTTTCCTCTTTATCTAGTTCGTTTTCGATTCTATCAATAATTCCTTGTACATGTGTAGGCGTAGCCCGCTTAAATTCAAAACGTATTACATGGTAAATTATACGAAACCCTTTGTTTCTAGGATAAGCAATAATCAGATTCTTAAATGCGTTCTGAAGATATACATAAGAAAATACATACGTAATAGACTACTTCAATGATTATAAGATAGAGGAGAAGTTCGACCAAGGCATTTTTAAACTTATCCCACTTAAAGTTTTTACAACGTATAATTGAAACACCATCAGCCCTCATTCCGCACCAAATATTAAATCCAAACATTACAACTAATGCTATAAGAAAACCTTTAGTCGGTGTTAAATAAGCAAGAAGAGAACTGAACATCGAAACGAAAATAATTCGTATCTGGTCTACATTAAATAACTCATATAACCATCTCATAATATTAATCATAAAGTTACTACCAATATTGAAAACACAGTAATCAGCCCAGGAAGCAAAACAGTAGCTAATGCGTCAAGCCAATCAAAGATGAACCCGCACTTTTTCTGAATGTACTCAACCACTATTGCGGCAATGGCGGTTGTCGTTAAAGAAACAATAGCAGATTTACAGAAATCAATGCCTAATAGAAGGAAACAGAAAACAAGCATTACAACAAAGACGAACATCCCGGCTTTGACGTGTGCCGGTCGGTTAGATTGCAAAAGCCAATCATACAATACTTTTATACCCATACTCATAGCGTTTAATTATTAATAAAATATTCTGTATGGAACAAATGTATTGAGTATAATAACGAGTTTTACAAAAATGGAAAATCTCGGAAATCAATTCTATGATAAATATCTATAAAACAATACATTATAATTTTCACTTTTTCCATAAATAAAAAAGGGATGCTTGATAAGCACCCCTAAACAACCAACAGATTGAACTATTAATCCGTAAACATATACACGGAAAGATCAACCTTTTCTATTTCGTCTGAAATTGTATCTCCATACATTGTTAGACACACCCGATAACGGTCAATACTTCTTTGAATCTGTTGCAAGGTAGGTTTCTCGGGATATTCCGAACTGGCAAAAGTTACCAGTTCTTCACCATTCTCACTGGTACCAACCACCCGGAAGTGATGACGTACAATCCAAGTTCCGTCCGGCTGTTGCTCGATAGGCTTAGCAATCCCACGCGGTAAGATATTTTTTTGATCCATGTTTTTTGATATGTTTAATTAGTTGTTTTCTATGGTTATATTTATTCTTCAATACAAACTTTTCAAAATGTCCTTCGATATAAACATATTCCCACCATTCAGGAAGCAACATCGCTGCAATTTTACGGCGGATATTGTACGTTGCAAAGTGTTTCATCAGGCCATAATAAGAGTTCATCGTACTCACAAACTTCTCAACATACGCTTCTGCAAATCCATTTTCAGCTATTCTATTAAATTTCCGGACAGCGTTATATGTGTTACCAACCACCCTGTTAGATACATAAATTCTACCAGGCAAAATGAACGCCCCTACAAACAAGACTCCTTTTTTATAATGCTGAAGATACAGTTTGCGTGGATGCAACCGTAAAAGGAGTTGTTCTTTCAGGAAACCATCAAGAAGATGGACTTTGGACAATATTTCTTCCGGTGATTTCACTACGATACAAAAGTCATCAACAAAGCGTACATAATATATGAATCCCAGTATTTCCATCACGAAATAATCATATACAGACGCCAGAAAGTTGGCTATGAGTTGCGACGGCAGGTTCCCGATAGCCACTCCCCTGTCAGGGTCATTATGAAACAGACTTTTATTACTGGGAAGTTTGTCCCACATGGAGACGGGAGAGCGTCTGATACACTTATTTTGTGGACAATGAAAGATAGTAACGGCTAGAAGGTAAAGCAGACATTCAATATCATCGCCTTTATAATTGTCCCTTACGAATATGTTCAGCATTTCCCATACCAACGATTTCGAGATAGACATGAAGAAACTGAACAGGTCATCTTTGAAAATGTACGCATCGGCAGTATAATTCTCACTGACCTCGACTATCATGTTATTCAGATAGTGCACGGCAGACAGACATCCCTCACCTTTCCGGCAGTTCTTCGAGACGTTCCCTTGTTCCCGAAAACGTTCCTCTAAAATCGGCTCGATACGAAGAGCGATCCAGTGATGGACAACACGATCAATGAAAGCGGCGGCAAAAACCTCCCGATATACCGGGTAAGTCCGTATGAATACTTTTGAAAAGTCCGGTACATATTCACCGTAAATAATAGAATACCATAGCCGCACCAATGCAGACTGATAATCATTATAAAACTCAACACAATCCGTACTCGTTCTTTTCTGCCTGGCACAATCTTCGGATGCTTCGAAAATACTGCTAAGAAGTATGTCATAGATTATATTACCTGTTGCGGCGAGGGGACGAACCCGGTTCGCGTTCTGGCGGTTGTTCGTGTTGACGTTGCCGTTGTTGAAGTTCACGTTCCAACTGCTGGAAGCCGTTGCATCCGCTATCTTAGTCTTTCCCGGCTCATCACCGGGGGGATGCCCAATAAATAATTCTAATTGCTCACTCATAATCCCCTTGGCGATTATGACTCCGGCTTTGCGACTTGTTGCGATCCGTTAGCTTTTTGCCGTTGGAGATCTGCAACCGTTTTTTTGTACCAACCGGTACTTTGCTTACCGATGCTCTCTGCAAGCAGACAGATTTCGGCAGTTTGAGTCAGGCTGGTCAAATGTCGTTCTTCACACACTCTTAGCAGTAATTTCAATGCATCAAACTCACACAAAAACTTCATCAGATAATCTGCACGGTGCTCAAGGTTCATATCTGTATTTGCATAACGGATATATTCGCAACAATGGACGGCAAGCATCATCAACTCCGTACCAAATTCATACCGGAACGCCTTGGGGAATTGTTGCCGGGCATCAACGATAAGGTTCAGAAGCTTATACATCGAATTTGATATAGGAAGGTCTTGTGTAAGTGCCATGTTAATTTTTTAATATTTTAATGTATGTATTAGAGGGCACAAAGTTAATAACTGTAAAGCAATTAACACAATTTTAGCTCAAAAAAGTGAAACTAAAAAGCCCCTGCCGGGGCTTTTATTTAGCTAACCCTCTAAGGGATAAAGAATTAAAGGGATAAAGCGTTTATTGCGGCGAGGGGACGAACCCGGTACGCGTTCTGGCGGCCGTTCGTGCCGACGCCGCCGTAGTTGAAGTGCACGTACCAACTGCTGGAAGCGTCATATTCGGTACTAGACCAATACCAATCATTTGTAAATATATTTTGACTACCAAACATAGAAGTTATGAGCTCATTGATTTCGGTTTTATACTTGGCCATAAGCATAAGTTCACCCAGTGCGGGCAGGTTCCACACGGTTGTATCTTCAATTCCGTCAGATTCAAGTGTACAGGCTTTATAGGCTCTGGCAGCTTCGGCGGCAGGGGCGCCGACAGTTCCCTGGGTGTCCTTAACGCCTGCAAGGGTTTCTATTATAACATCGGTATTTTCTTTGCCGTCGAACGTATCATAGAGTCCTTGGTTACCACTGCCGTAGTTTTTCAGGCCGCGCAGGTCTGTGCCGTAGCCGCCCCATTTGAAGGTTTTCGTACCATCGGCGGCGACACAGTCACTTTTGGCGATAATGAACTGGTGGCACTCGGCACGTAGCCGGATGCCGATACGGATATACTTGGAGCGGTTATTCGCGCTCATGGAGTTCCATTCGGAAGCTGTGAAAAAGACTTGTCCACCGTCTTCAATCCGGAGCGTAGCCAAAGAAAGGTCAAGAAGCGTACCTGCCCATTTCATATATTTGGCGATGTCGCTTGCGGGGGTGTTTTCATTTACAGTTGTAAAACCTATTGACTTTAAAGCTTCTATCTGGTCTTGTTTATTCAGGCGCAGAAGCATGGCGCTGGCGATATTTTTATCCATTTTATTGTATAATATTAAGTTAATACTATTCAGAAGCAACAGCTCTCACATGGAGAAGATTTGAATTTTTGTTTTGATTCGTAATACGCCCGGTATTCAGTTCAAATGCCCAGGCGGAGTTAGTATCCCAAATTGTTGATGACCAGTAGTATTTATCAGTCATCAGCATACTGTCACTACTCCAAAAGGTACGCATCATCTCATTGATTTTATCCCGGTAGCGGTACATCAGAAGCATTTGGCCGGATGAAGGAAGGAACCAGTTGGATTCATCCTCGATACCGTCACTTTCCAAAGTGTAGGCACGGTATGCACGGGCGGCTTCGGCAGCCGGCGCACCGATTACACCGCTATTGTTTTGGTCTTTCAGGCCGGTGATAATCAGGTCGGTATCTTCCTCACCCGTGAAGCAGCCGTACATGGCACCCAGTCCTTTTTGGTTCAGGCCGTCTATGGCTTTACCCTGACCGCCCCAATAGAAGGTAGTAGTCATATCGGCATTATAGCACTCCTGGGCGGCGATTACGAAGGAGTATCCATGGGCACGGATACGAAGCCCGCGTTTGATATACAGTTGCTTATTAGCGAGCGTAAGGGAGTTCCATTCGGCAGCAGTAAAGTATGCCTTGGAGTTATCAGAAATACGGTTACAGGCAAGAGTAAGGTCAAGCAGGCCGGCGGCCCACTTGATACGTTGTCCAAATTCAGATGCGCGGGAATTCTCGGTGATATCCGAGAATCCCACGGCGTTCAGTGCTGCCACTTGTGCCTGTTTGTTCAAGCGAAGCAGCGTTGCGCTTTGTTCATTCGTCATAGTTACTTGTTGATTAAATCATTAATATCCATATTGTCTTCAGCGAAGCGTTCGAGATATTCTTCGTAGGTTTCGCCATTATAATATTCAAGGACTTCATTGATGTTGTCCAGCGTTACGTTATTGTAGTACGGTTCCCCGCCATAAGACTCATTATTGAACCAGTTGATAAGGTCGATGTAGGCATCTATGACGGTAAGGATGACAAGGCCGTCAATACCGGATTCAAGGGATTCGATTTCATCCGTTTCACGGATAACTGTCAGTTCATACGTGCCATTGACTACCGGTTTATCCTGTCTGTTACCGTCCTCATCCATACCGGCGACTCCATATTCGAGAATGGCAAGAAGCTCGGAGCCGTCAGCCTTCAGGGTCATGTTCGAGATACGGAGCATGGAAAGCTTACGGGATGCCGCTTGTGAAGCGAGGACGTCACGGAGCATCTGAATGGCGTCAAGTTTAGGCGACGTTTCAAGACGCAGGCGTTGGACGTTCGGCATGGATTCTATTTGCAGGCCGGACGGGGCGGAAAGACCGGTATAGGTCAGTTCAGGAAGACCGACAAAACGGAGGCTTGTCATTGTTGGTGGAAGAGAGATGTCATTAATCGGAGAAGTCTCTGCAAGAGTGATGTTCTCCAGTTTGCTGCCGGACGCATTGATATGGGCGATACGTGGGCATTTGTCGGTGACGAGCGTAGCGATTTGTGTGTTCCGGATATCGAGTGATACGAGGAAGGGCATTTCGCCGCAGTTCAACGAGGTAAGCGGTGCGTAAGAACCGATGGATTGTTCCGTATGGGTGTCAGAGCCCAAGATAAGGGTTTCCACAAGTTGCATGGCGGAGAAGCTCACCGTACTTGACAGGGAGATTTCAGACAGGTCGAGCAGCTTCATGCGGTCAGCCTGGTAGATATATAGCAATGCGCCTTCCTCATGAGAGAAGTTGGTGAATACATATTCTTCGCCCGCTTCAAGGAAGCAGCTTTCGGAAAGGTTGCCGCTAGCGTCATTGCCGACACCGAAGTAACCGTTTTTAGCGGCGACAATCCGGATGGTGGCGTTTGGTTTGGAAGATACGCGCCCGGAAATTACACCGCTGAAGAAATCACCGGTTTGGAAATAACCGTCACGAATACGCCAACGTCTTTCGATGAAAGACGGAAGGGCAGTAAGTCCAAGACCTTGCAGAGCATAAAAGTAGATAGCGTCAGAGGTGGCTGTATAGGAGATGTATTTCCGTTCACCGTCGTAAGAACTAACCAGTTTCTGCCATTTCTTGAGCCGTTTGTCAATGAAGAAATGCGTAGCTCCTTCGGGTGAGAACGGGTGCAGGGTGACGCCATCAATGGTCGCCTGAACGTTACGCATGGCGGCGGCAACAGTACGTAGGGAGAGTTCCGTACCGGATGAGTCAATCCACACTGTTTGTTGGAGATAGATGTTATTAAACAGAACGGAGCCGTAGCCGGCATAAGGGTTAGTGAATGTTTCATCGCTCGTCCGGTTGGGATCCACCTCGGCGTCAACCGTGCAACCACCGTCGTTATCCTTGCTGTTGAGCGTATCGCAGTCATAGATTTTATTCAGGTACATGCGCATGGCATCCTCGGAGCTGTACACACCGTCTGTTACGGAAGCATACTCTTCCAAGAACCACATCGGCTGCATATTCTTGGCACGCTGATCCGTGGCGGCAAGGTAGTCGGTGAAGATGTCATAACTCAAGACACTTTCCGGACAGGCGTATTTATACAGGTTTTCCTTCCATGTTCTTTGCCAGTTCCCGCCTTTGGAGTAATCGCAGGAATCACAGAAGCGCAACCATCGGTAGAGGTTATACGGCACTTTCTTACCCAAAGCGTAATCAATGGCGAGCTGGTCATCATCGACAAGCGATTCAAAGTAGTAAGTCCATGCCGGGAAGGTATCAGCAGAGATAGTTCCGTTATCCACGAGTTTTTGAACCCATGAGGACTTGTCCGTTTTCATGGCCATCATATCCTGAACAGAACCGACGCCCTGAAACCAGTCCATACCTTGGTAGTTAAGAAGTTCGAAGCCTTCAACCGGATTCAGGACGTCACCGGTGACATTCCATTTACCGTTTTCATACTTCATGGAACCGGACTGCTTTTTCCAGACACCATCCTGATACCTCATTATCCGGTATGAGCTGCCACAATACAGGGAAAGCAGGTACACACTGTCCGTATCGAGGCCGTCAGTCTGTTTGAAGCGTGTCTCAATTGCGTCTAAAGTTTCGTCAGGAGTACCGAAGAACTCTATGAAGTCACCATAATTCAGGCAACCTTTGTTATAGCCGGGGATATCTTTGAAGCCGAGGGCGAACTGTTCCCCTTTGTCTTCTTTCCAGTTGCCTTTGGCATGGAAATAGACGTTTTGCAGGCTGTCATCCTTACACCGATAGGTGGCTACCGGGTGATTGGCGGTGGAGTGGTTCATCTGCAAGCCTTCGATATGCAAGTCACCGCTGTCAAATGTTCCGTCAAATGCACGTTGGACAGGTGTCATATAGTTACCACCCAAGGCACGGTATGTAACGTTCATCATTTCACAGGCGCCGCAGTCGTTCGCATTGCCGGAATCGGAGTAATCGACTTTTACGGTAATGACATCGACCGGGATTGTATTATCACCGACCTGTACTTTGTTGATGGCAGCCAAGGCTATTGCACGGCGTCCTTCCTCCGTCGTATCGTCCGGATTAAGTAGTATGATTCGAGTGTCCTTGTTTTTGCCTTTGCTCTTGGCGAGGTAGTAGCGTTTATTCTTTACCGGGCGTTTGGCAGAGGTGGTTCCCTGGTTGCGGGTTTGGACACTCACGGCCTTGAAGTTACGCCACGGACGTTCGGGGTCAAAGTAATAGAGCGTGATGTATATCTTCGTACTGGTGGAAGTGGTGCCGTCCAGTGCTTCTATATCGGAGCCTTCATAGGGGCATTCGACAATGTAAGGCATACCGCGTGAATAGATTTCGGCAGCCGACGGGCGGCTTTGGGTGCTACCCTCGGCCGTCTGGCTTTTAAGGACGTCCTCAAAGGCGTATTCCTTCACCATTACCTCGGTATCAGTCAGACGGACAAGGTAGTTCTTGAACGCCTGTGCCCATTCCATATAGGAGTTCCAGGCCATCATGTAATAAAGATACAAATCACCCAGTTTGCCGTCCATCGTTATATACTTGGTCTGAATCAGGGAGCCGCCGCCCGGAACATAACCAAGGCAGGCGACTTCCTCACCGTTGAGGAAGAGTTTCATCATGGAATACCGTGTGCCGTCACGTTCAACGTAGTTGCTTGCAGGTTCAACAACCACGGCTACGGTTATCTTTTCACCCTGTCGATAGGCGCGTTCTTCACGACGGGAAACGCCATTGTTACAGAAGATGCCGACCACCCGGCCGGTGACATAGAAGCCGGCACCGGACGTTTCGTCATAGCAGCTAAGGAGCAGGGCATCATCATCGGTCACGTTCTTGGAAGCGAAAGCGAACTGGATGGCGGCACCGTTGGATTCGATGGACGAGCCGGCAAACGGGGCATGGTTTAATGACACGCCCACATTCTCGGCTACGCGAAGGCAGTTCTCACCCAAGAATGTGCCAAAACCGTTGGTAGTCCAGTTGGCACCGTCCACTTTCATTTCATAATTACCGCTGACAATGCTATGGTCAGTTTCCTGATTGGTACGGGATGAGAAGTCAAAGTTATAGATGGCGCCTTCTTTTATGGCGGCGTCAATGGCGGAACCGCTAACTGTCACCCGGACAGGTTCGCTAGTCACGTCCTTGCATACGGCAGTATAGTTGACCGTATCGGTGCCGTCAGCCTTGTAGCCCTGCAGTTGTTGTTTGACCTGATAGGTTTTGTTACGACTGGCAGCAATTTGTGTTACCTGCACGTTATTGGCTTTCACGCTGACGGGTGAAGTCATTTCCAACGGGTCATAACAGGCAACATCAAGTTCTACGGTTTCGTACAGTCGGACTACTCCACCGTTTTTATCATCGTATCTCAAGGCGACAAGAGGTGTGGAACTATTCGGGGCAATTACCATGACAGCCGTGTAGATGACATTTCCTTTCACTCCGGATGCGACATCCGTTCCTTGGATGCGCAAGGGATAGGTACCGTGTTCTAGGCCGAGGGAAGCAGGGCGGATTACAACGGAGTGCGAGTAGTTGTCATTTACAACGGTGGTAGACAGGGATTGCCATTCACCATTAATCTTGATGTCAACCTGGGCACTGATACCTTTATCAGAGGTGTTGTTTACGAACTTATAGAGTGGAAGGCTGAAACTTTCAGTTGTCGGAGTAAGCAGAGTTTCAGGGGTATAGTTGAGCACCTGCACACAGGTACAGGTAATATCAACAGCTGTTACATTGACATTCTTGGAACCGGTGTTGCCGCTCTCGTCAGTGGCTATCAGCTTGAATTTCCGAGTACCGGCAGCCGTAAAGTATGTGGTGAAGTCCAGTTCAAAGGAGAAGTCCTTCATGTCACCGGAAGATGCTTTGTTGACGGTTTCAGTCCAGACGGTAAGCCCGCTTTCACGGTCTACGAGTTCCAGTTTCTCAATCAGGTTGTCAGAGGATTCGACACCGTTCGAGGTCACGGAACGAATGGCGGCAAAGGTTCGTAGCGTGGAGCCGTAAGAACCATAGACAGGTGTCGACTGGAAAGCAATGGCAACAATGGTACCACCAGTTTGACCGCCGCCACCCGTGCCGATAGCGAACTGCACTTCATCGCCAAGGGTTTCACCGGCAGCGTTCTTCATCTGAAGTTTTACAATGCCTTCTGTTTCCACGTTTACGTCGAGGTTGGCCGGAACATAGGCATAGGCGCCACCAGTTGAAAAGGCGTCCTTTCCCCCTTCCGCCGGTTCATCGGAAGTTTCAAAAACGGAACCGCCACCACCATTCCCGAAGGGTTTCCAAAGAGAAGGGGTCGCAAAATCGGACACAGCACCCTGGAACTGCCGGGTTTCCATTTCATACTCGCCTGTTTTGTAAGTAATGATGAGACCCGTTCGCTCATATTTGACGCCAGATTCCTGTTGATAGGAGACAATGGCGGCAATAGCGGTTTCAAGGGTATAGTAGCCGTCTTTCACTGGGCGGATCTCATCAACAATGACGATGGGGTGTGTTACATCGTCAGCGGGCGTGCCGCTCTTCATATCCTCAAGGGCTTGCTTATCCTCGGCGGACAAAAGGCCGGCTTGTTCAAGGGTAGCGGAAGGCAGACGGAAGCTGTCATCCGTTTCTTTACCGGTTGTTTTGGACACTTTCTTAAAATACACATTGAGATAGGAAGCGTCAGACAGGACGGAGAAAGAACCCGGTTTGATTATATCGGAAGGGATATTTTTCATTGTATCTTCCAAAGACTTTCCACGGTTGCCGGGGAAAGCTTCTTCTTCACCTTCCCCAAGAGACAACGGTTCAGGCAGACATTCAGAAGGAACTTTACTTTCTTCGTTCAAAGGAGCGATACCGTTCGCTTTTCCTATCCTTTCCTCAAAGTCATTTATTACAGAGGTCCATTTGCCCCATGTAACACTCTCATTGGAAACAATACCTATTCGTGAGATTGTACAAACTATACCTAAATATACACCTTCAGCATTGTCTGACATGGTAGCCAGTTGTATACACGAAGTGAATGATTGACAAACCTTATTAAGCTCCAACCGTTCAATTTGTATATTTACAGGAATCTTAGACGAATCAACAGACAAAATACACCGATAATTCCCAATAGAAGAATCCCCGGAATACATTGTTTTTAATTTATCTTTAAAGCTACCAATAGTAGTAAAAGAGCCAATACTTTTAAATGGGTCAGTCAAAGGATTGGATTTATCAGACACTCCTGTTATACGTTTCAATAACTCGGCGTCTCCATCCGATAAATCTTTTGCAATCTTATTGACATTCTCCACTAATGCATCAAAATCACCATTCACCATTTTAGCAATGGTACTTGAAAGTAAATCAATAGATATTTTCCGACCGCCACTAACTTCAACGTACATATCTTTGGATAGCTCTGTTGTATCAGTCAGTTGCTCTATTGTAAGACTGTTTGTCTTCAACGCTTGTAACACAAGGCTAATAATCTGTTGTTTTTCTGTTTCTGTCATAATTCTCTTTTTTAATCATTTTCATATACCCATACAAGCTCAATGGTCATACCAAGATTATCTATGTCGCAATCATAGACATTATCAAGATAAAGTTGGAACTCCTTCAGAGCACCAATATCTCCACCGTTAATACCTTTCAAGACACATACACCATCCCTACTGATTACACTCCCTTCAATGAGGTTAGTATACGAATCTCCTTTATATAGTACAGCACGCAAATTTATCGAACCGTTGTCCAAATCGTTCTTTAGTCTATCCAGTCCATTAACTGTAAGTTTACCGTAACCTCTTCTACCAATATACTTGTTATCTATGTCAGTCGTCTTGATTGCAATCAAATCCCAATATGAATTTTCATCAACACCTGGGTGATGAATACTGTTGACAGTAACCATAGTATCACTATTAATAGAAACTCCAGTATTAGGAATAGCCTTAGTCATATTGATATATGCTCCGACCTCTGCAACCTCACTTTCTGAACCATACTTGATACTACGCATTCCTTCATCATCTGCTATCCTATAAGCACCGCTTTGTACACACCTCATAGCAAGCTGGTTATTCCATTCCAAAACTGGATTCATCGTTCTTACCTTCTGTAACATTTGATTGAACACAAAACTCTTCAATCCCTCTATTTGCTGGTTAAGTTCCGGAACATTACTTTCCTTTCTGGTATATCGAACACCATCAAAGTAGACGTAATTACAGCATAAGACACGATTCAATAATTCAGCAAACCACACAGGGCATCCCATCCCATTTCCAAGCGTGAATAATACTGTTGTATATTCGTGGCTGAATAGCTCAACAATATCCTCATCAGAGGTCACGAACTGCTCATTATCCACACCGAACGTCCATCCGTTATCTTTGAAACCACCAGGAACGCGAAAATCAAAAAAGTATTGCATCCCATCTATCCACCAAACAGCATCAAGACGCTGCTTATTATCTTTCATTGAATACTGAATAAGGCTGGTTTCTGATAACTCACATTCATCGTCCGTAACTTTAAAAATCTCACTCGTATTCCCATTAACTGTTACAGTATAGTATCCACATGGAAGCAATGAAATGTTATAGAAATAAAGAATCTTATCATCATTCATCTTCCATGAGCTTAATGATACAGGTGTAGATATATTACTTAAAAGATTATTAATGTAAACTATAGGCTCCTGCTCTTTGGCTGTCAAAATCAATTCAACAAAAATCCTGTCTGTACGTGCGAATAATTGCACATATTTACTCTTCGCTCCAAATTTATCGGTAGACGGAGAAAAAAACAGTGGGGTAAACGGGCTTATAATCATATTTCTAGGCTTTTGTTATTGAACGGACAAATAAATCATACTTCACTCCCTCGTTTCTCTCAACTGTACTACTCACCTCTTTGATGTAGCCCTCGTAAACTAGATCATCTTTTAAGATTTTAATCGTTTCATCATCTGTTGGTGGAATATCTTCATTATAAGTTGTGAATGAAACATCTCCACAAGTTATAATACCACTTTCAACGTTAAAATCATCTTTCATTCCTATACCATTGACAACAACATCACTATTACCGTCAGAAGAAGAATAAGATAGTTTTTTAGTGAACATACCAATATAGCCGGCATTTGCTTGCAATATGCCTCCTTGCCAATACATGGTATTAAACATCGTTTCAGGATCAAGTACACCACTTATTTCCCAACCGCTCCTTATAAGCCTATACTCTTTATATGTTTGTACTCCGCCATTATCATGTAATGTAGTACTGGCACAAACAAAAAACACATCATTGTCACTTTCACTATCCGTTGTATCTTGGCCTCTCTTTTGCGATAAGAATTCAATTCCATAAACATCAGCACGGTAAGGGCTAATCAACTCTAATACATTATCAGTTATATCAATGCCAGTAGTATATTCAGTAGTAAATCGGAATTCGTCACGACCATTCATACTTTCATAGTCCTGTTTATCATATCCTACCCTAACCAAAGAATATATTCTTGATGAATCAACCTTATACTCAAAACTAGAAAAGCTGCTATTTAAATCCTTTACATTGTTATCACTAAACAATTTGTCCCGGTGTTTAAAAAAAACAGTGACACCATTGATCACAGGCACAAAGCCAAAAACTGTTTCCATCCAGTTTTTAAACTTTGTATAAGAAGTATATAGCTTAGCTTGGGGGATTCCACGAATACTTTCAGCAGCTAATATCACGCAATTATCTAACCTTTCATCAACACCTGAAGCTATTTCACCATAGATACCTTCATTTCCACCATTCATGCTTTTAAGCAATCGGTTTAACACATCAATAGGTCTTATTGCATCCACATAGATAGGGTTAGCTCGAGAAGTAAAGCGTGTCTCAAATTTGAAATTACGAAAATA
>OHBI01000743.1_pt1 | contig 14992 bp, 10 predicted proteins | sample 1577361 | NCBI WGS metagenome assembly OHBI01 (sample SAMEA3879579, study PRJEB24766) | human gut metagenome | biome: human-associated habitat; feature: feces | place: USA | collected 1985/1987 | reverse complement strand
GAACGATGGCTTTGACCTCTTCGGGGCAGTAATAGAATTGGCGACCTATCTGGGTATGCCCCAAGAAACGGCGGTCACGAAGTTTTTGTAAGGTGCGCTGGCTGATGCGAAGTTGCTGGCAGACCTCTTGACCTGTAAGCCATTTGTTCAGACGCTTGCCGTTAGCCTTATGCTTCAGCAACTCAACTTTCTTTACCAAGGCATCGTATCTTGCCATCATCAAGTCGAATGCCTTCTTTTCCATTGTTATTACTTCCATATTCTCTGTTTTATTGGTTCAACAAATTCGGATGCAAAGTTAATGTGTGTATGTAGAAAAACAATGAAAATGAATAACTGTGGCAGTGCTTTTCTGGGGTTTGCCGACCGCTTGGCAAGAAAAATCAAGAAAATTATACGTGGGTCATTAATGAGTTGTTAAACGGGTATTTCGCAAATGGTTAATTTTGCCGCCGAGAAATAAAAACAACGAATTACATAACATTTCAAACGGAATTAGAATGGAAGTAATAACAATGGAAAGTGCAGCCTTCAAAAAGCTGACAGAACAGTTGACAGAAATAGTCCAGTACGTGCGATTGGCAAAAATGGCATTTCAAGAGAACTTGACGGGTAAGGGATTGAAGCCGATGTTGACCAATGACGATGCAGCTAAGATGCTTGGTGTGAGCAAGCGCACCTTGCAGCGAATGCGCTCAGAGAACCGCATTGATTTTATTAAAATTGGCAATCAATGCCGATACCAAGTTGAAGCCATAGAAAGAATGGTTGAGGAACGAACAATAGCAAAGGAAACATGAGCATGGAAGATGGAACATTGAGAAAACTGGAGTTATATCTCCATGACCTACACAAAAAGATAGACGGCATCTACGACATGCTGATGTTGAGACACGAACGAGAGACGGAGCAAAAAGGAAGTTCTGCCATCAATGAAAAATTGCTCGACAACCAAGATCTCTGCCTCTTATTTCAAATATCCCCTCGTTCCCTTCAACGCTATCGCAGTCTGGGAGTGCTTCCCTACAAGCGTTTGGGGCAGAAAACATACTACACGGAAGAGGATGTGATGCAGTTTGTAGAGAATAATGTCAAAGAATTCAAGAAAGAGAATGTGGAGCATTACTTGACTCGCATTCATCAGAAATTCAAATAACAACAGTATTCACCATTAAACATTTACAATTATGGTACAAAAGAAAAAGAGTGATGAACAGGACGTGCTGGTAGTCCGTGACGAGAAGACGGGCGAGATCAGCGTCGTCGCCGGACTCAGCAGAGACGGCACACCGAAGCGAGCACCCGCCAAGGCGGAGAACACGTCCGACTTCCTGCGTTTTGACCGCAACAGTGACTTGATGGACAGTTTCTTCCGAAACTTCTTCCGCCAGTGCAAGGAGCCAAGCCGATTCGGATTCTACCGCATAGCGGCAGACCAGGTGGAAAATCTGCTTGGCGTGATGAAGGAGTTACTGAAAGATCCGGAGGCTAACAAGGAGATTCTTTCCGCCCACAAGGTTGACACCTCCAATTATGAGAAAGAGGCAAAGCAATCGGAAGGTCAGGCGAAAGAAACCGCATCATCGGACGATGCGTCCAAGACGCAAGCTAACACAGAAAAAGAGAATGTATCATCTGAACAAACCAACGAAAAAGAGAACGACATGGAACAGAAACCAGAACAGACCGCAACCGAACAGCAGGCACAGACCGCTCCGGGTGTAAAGCAGAACCTCATCAGTGGTAACGATGTGAACCTGCAGGAACTTGGTGCCAAATATGGCATAGACTTCAACAGTATGAATGAGAAGGATATGAAAGCCCTGCTCAACTACGGCAAGACGGGGCTTGTGATTGTGAAGCCGACCTTCGGCGGTGAACAGATAGAGATACAGGCCCGTCTGTCATTCCGCAAGGACGATAACGACCAGTTGCAACTCGTGCCGCATTTCGTGCGCAACGAGCCAAAACTCGATGTCGCTTACAAAGGCTATACATTCACTCCAGAGGACAAGAAGAACCTGTTGCAGAACGGCAATCTCGGAAAGGTAGTGGATTTCCCCGACAAGAATACAGGTGAACTGCGTCCTCATTTCATCAGTATCGACCGTCTCACCAATGAGATTGTTGACATCCCTACCAACAAGGTGCGCATACCCGATACCATCGGCAAGACACCTATTACCAAGGACGACAAGAGGGTGCTCTACTCAGGTATTCCGCTTCGCAAGGAGATTGAGCTTGCCAACGGGCGCAAGTTTACACCGCTGCTGCAGGTGAATGTGGAACAGCGTGGCGTGGAGTTCGTGCCTGGCAGCACAAGACAGGCGCAAGGTCAGAAACAGAATGGAGACAAGAAGCAGACCGCTGACAAGCAGGAGCAGAAGGCAGAAGGTGATGCGGGCGGTCAGAAGAAGCAGCAAGATCCCAACCACTGGCTCAATGAGGATGGGACCATCCGCCGACTCAACACCTATTTTAAAAAGGAACTGACCGAGCAGCAGAAGGACGACTATGTGGCAGGCAAGACCATCGAGATCAAGGAAGTGCCCAACAAGAACGGCAGCGGTACCTATACCGCCTACGTAAAGTTCGACTTCGACAAGATGCAGCCACGTTCCTACCGCAACAATCCAGACCTCAAACAGGCAAAGGAACAGATTCCGACCAACGAGAACAAGGTACAAGTCGCCGTCAACGAGCAGGGCAAGACCCATGAGGCGACCAAGCACACCAAGGAGCCGCTGAGTCCGGGACAGTCTGCGCCAAAGAACGAAAAGCAGCAGAAGGAACAGAACGCCGAGGAACAGAAGCCAAAGAGAAAGGCAAGAAGCGTGAAGATGTAGTTGCCGCCACTTGATCCACAGAGTTAATCATCCATTATAACAACCGACATCTGCGACCGTCTATCCCACGGTTGCGGATGTCACAAAAACAACAGACAATGAAGACAATCATCGCAGAGAAGCCAAGTGTAGCCAAGGAAATCGCCCACATTGTGGGAGCTGACAAGCGTGAGGAAGGCTATATGCAGGGCAATGGCTATTATGTGACATGGGCATTCGGACATTTAGTGCAGCCTGCCATGCCGGAAACCTACGGCATGAAGGGATTCCATGCGGAGAATCTGCCTGTGATTCCCAACCCGTTCGTTCTTGTTCCCCGACAAGTCAAGACAGAGAACGGCTACAAACCAGATGCAGGTGTGCTTGCCCAGATAAAAATTATCGGCAAGCTGTTTGACAGCAGTGAGCGCATTATCGTAGCAACCGATGCCGGACGTGAGGGAGAGTTGATTTTCCGATACCTCTATGCGTATCTCGGTTGCAGGAAGCCTTTCGACCGTCTCTGGATCAGTTCGCTTACGGACACCGCCATCCGTGAGGGACTTCTGAACCTCAGGGATGGCAAGGAGTATGACAATCTCTATCATGCAGCCAAGGCACGAAGTGAGGCAGACTGGCTCGTCGGCATCAACGGCACACAAGCCCTGACGATAGCCGCAGGACGTGGCACCTATTCCGTAGGTCGTGTGCAGACTCCAACCCTTGGCATGGTGTGCGAACGCTATTGGGAACACAAGCGTTTCGAGTCGAAACCGTTCTGGCAGGTACACTTCGGTGTGGTTGATGCAGACAGTGGCAATATACTGAAGTTCACATCTGCCAACCGATGGACAGACAAAGCCACCGCAACCGACATATATAATAAGGTGAAAGATACCGGTTCTGCCATCATCACAAAGGTCGTAACCAAGCGAAAGGTGGAGAAGGCACCGCTCCTTTACGACCTTACCACCTTGCAGAAAGAAGCCAACTCCCAGCATGGCTTCACGGCAGAGCATACACTCTCCATCGCCCAGAAACTCTACGAGGCAAAGTTCATTACCTATCCAAGAACATCAAGCCGCTATATCTCGGATGATGTATTTGCCACCCTTCCCAAACTCTTCAAGAATCTGGAGAATCATTCGGAATATGGAGAAAAAGTGAAACTCTTGCCTGGCAGTGAGGACTACAGCAAGAACAGCGTGAATGCCGCCAAGGTGACCGATCACCATGCCCTGCTCATCACAGAAAATGCAGCCATTGGTCTTTTCAAGGACGAGAAGATCGTTTATGACATGATATTGTGCCGGATGATAGAAGCATTCTCGGCAGACTGCATCAAGGACGTCACATCAGTAACGGCGCAAGTGGATCATGAAGTTGAGTTTGGCATCAGTGGCTCCATCATCCGACAGACTGGCTGGCGAGCGTTGTCGCTCAAGGAAAAGAACAAAAGGCAGGACAAGGATGCAGACGCAACAGAAAATGAGGTCAAGGATCAAGTCATTCCCAACTGGCAAGAAGGACAGCATATCACTTTTTCTGGCTGCACCATCACGGAGGGCAAGACCAAACCAAAGCCATTGCATACGGAATCCACATTGCTTGCAGCAATGGAGACCGCAGGCAAAGAGATAGAAGATGATACGATGCGCCAGGCAATGAAGGACTGCGGTATAGGTACACCAGCTACACGTGCCGCCATCATCGAAACCCTGCTCAAACGAGAGTATATGGTGCGCCAGCAGAAGAAACTTGTGCCGACGGAAAAAGGACTCGCCCTGCATTCCGTGGTGAAGAACATGGCGATTGCCAATGTGGAGATGACGGGCAAATGGGAGGCGGAACTTGCCAAGATTGAACGAGGTGAAGCAAGTGCAGACGGGTTCACCCATAGTATCGAAGGTTATACCCGTGAAATCACTGCGGAATTGTTAGGTTGTGACAGACTTTTCAGCCACAAGGATTCCGGCTGCCAGTGTCCTAAATGCAAGCAAGGTACCATGCAGTTCTTCGGAAAGGTAGTAAGATGCAGCAACAAGGAGTGCGGTATGCCAGTGTTCAAGCAGGTAGCAGGAAAGTTGCTCACTGATGCCGACATCACCGACTTGCTTACCAAGGGCAAGACCAGAACGCTCAATGGTTTCACCAGCAAGCAAGGCAAACCATTCTCCGCAGCCATTGCCTTTGACGAGGATTTCAACACGAAATTCGTCTTTGCAGAGCGCAAAACAGCAGAAAAGCGAGGAAATGTAAAGAGATACAAGAAATAGTTTGTACCTTTGCCACCGAAACATGGTTCATAAATGGTGTCTTTATTCAGGATGCTTTTATTTACTGTGGATTAAGTGGCGGCACTCGGAGGGATACCGAGTGCCTTTTTCTTGCTTTCAACTAACATCAACCGCCATCCACGGTTTATTATTCACCACTTAATCCATTCAACAGACAAATGAACAGAAAGAAACAGGCACAGACAGAGCTGTCCTATTACGGACTGTATCTCTTGAACCATCTCAGAGAGAACCGTTTTCCACAAGCCAACGATGCGGACTTTATCCGCGAACGTGCAGACCATGCCGCAGAGGTATATGAGCAGGCACGGCGTGATGCTCTCTTTGCCGATGCAGCACAAGAACTTGCCATGGTAGCATTGCTGAAAGGTCTCCGCTTTTCCAAGTACAGCATCCTGTATGATGTTGTTGACAGTGAGTTTCCCCTGGAGGTAGCAGTAGAAGATCAGGAAGCGTTTGTCAAGAACCTCCTGCCTTTGGTTGACAACGTATATTCCATTTACGACCTCACCGATGACGATTTTGCCCAGTCACCGGACTACGATCAGCTCTACACAGAGTTGACTGGAGCCGTAGCCCTTTTCATAGAGTCACATGGCGTACAATAGAAAACAACGTCTGAACGACAACATCAAGGCGATAGAGACAGCATTCATCCTTGACAGGGAACAGCGCACGCCGACCGCCCGTGAGCGTCTCCTTCTGGAGCGTTATTGCGGATTCGGAGGATTGAAGTGCATCCTGAACCCTGCCAGGGAACTGGCGGATGCCGTCCATTGGGCAAAGTCAGACCTTGAGTTGTTTGCTCCAACAGTGGAGCTGCATAGACTTATCCGTGAAAACAGCAAGAATGAAAACGAGTACAAACAGTTGATGGACAGTCTGAAACAGTCCGTCCTCACGGCATTCTACACGCCGTCAGCCGTTACAGAGGCTCTGACGGATGTGTTGAAAGAGCATCAGATTATCCCCGAAAAGGTGCTTGAACCCTCGGCAGGCATCGGTGCCTTTGTCGATTCCGTCTTGGATAACAATCCCAAGGCAGACATTATGGCATTTGAAAAAGACCTGCTTACGGGAAAGATACTTCGCCATCTGCACCCGGAGCAGAAAGTGCGCATAGAGGGATTCGAGAAGATAGAAAAGCCTTTCAATGACTACTTCGACCTCGCCATCTCAAATATTCCCTTTGGCGATGTTGCCGTGTTTGATCCGTCCTATACAGCCATGAAAGGCATGAGGGCACTTGTCACCAGACGCATACACAACTACTTCTTTGTCAAGGCTCTTGATACGGTAAGGGACGGCGGGTTGGTTGCCTTCATCACCTCACAAGGCGTATTGAATGCCAAAAACAACAGTGCCGCGCGTTTTATGATGATCTATCATGCTGATCTCGTGTCAGCGATTCGTCTTCCCAACAACCTGTTCACGGAAAATGCCAATACGGAAGTGGGCAGTGACCTCATCATTCTGCAGAAAAATACCCAAAAGGAGTCGCTTCGAGGAGACGACAACCTGCTTGACACTGTCTATAATGACGAGAACCGCATTCCGACTAACAACTACTTTCTGGAGCATCCGGAACGCATTATCCATACAACGGCAAAGTTGGATACTGACCCGTTCGGCAAACCTGCAATGATATACACGCATGAGGATGGTGTGGAAGGCATTGCAGAGGATTTGCGAAAGATGCTCCATGAAGACTTTAAGAAGAACCTCAATTTGAACCGATACTTGGGGATAGAGGAAACAAAGGCTGAGGAAGTTAAGGAGGTTGAAGAAACAGAAAAGATAGAAAAAACAGAGAAGATGAAGCCTTCCATTGAGGAAAAGCAGAACGATACGGTAGTATCCTTGCAAAAGCAGGAAAAGCCTACTGATGATGCAGAGCTATCCCCAAAGTCCAATCATCAGCAGCCACCAGTCCAAATGACGCTGTTTGACCTTTGGGGAATGGAAGAAGAAAACCGTCAAACTGTACATCCAACGAAGAAAGTAGAGGTTACAGTGGGTGCTGTCGCCAAGAAAGTGTCAAGGAAGAAAGCAAGTCCGTTGGTAAAAAGCGTCAATCCGACTTTTGAAGTTGTGACAAAGCCTGTGGAAAAAGAAGAAAAGCCTTCGTTGACAGATGCAAAAGAGCAGGAAACAGCACAGGAGACAAAACCAATCCTGCCTGGGGATGAGCCATACGCAAGCATCTCTTGGGAAGAGAATCCGCCAATCAACGGCTTTTACGAGATGATGATGACCATGGCTCCCGAAAACAGGGTGCTGCTGCGCCAAAAGGCGGAACTGCACCGTCAGGAACAACTCAAGGCTTTGGGCGTTGAAGATACGCTTGATCCGAAGTTCAAGCCGCCAATGGAACCGATAGAAGTTCTCAAAGCTCAAATCGGGCATGGACAGTCGGAAAAGAATGAGGCAAAAGCAGATTGCAAGACTCAGAGCACATTGAAAGAAACAAATTATGAGCGGGAGCAACAAAAAGAGCAAGAAAGAAAGCGGGAAGAACTGGCAAGGAAGAAAGAGGATGCTATGAAGCCCCGTCCATTTGATGAGAAACTGGAAAGTTTTCATCGTGAGGGTTCTATGGTGCTCGACTCTGCCAGAAACGTCGGTGTATTGAAAGACCTTACCAAGTATGGTGCTACCTTCATGCCGTTGGATCTGAATATGGAGCAGAAAGAAAAGGCGGTCTTGTATATCGCCCTCCGTGATGCCTATCAGAAACTTTACACCTATGAAGCGGAAGAACAGACGGAAAACAAGCAGATGCGTGAGAGTCTGAATGCCTATTATGATGCATTCTTCATTCGCTTCGGCAACCTCAATGCCAAGCAGAACGTGAAGTTCATCCTCATGGATGCCTCAGGGCGCGACATGCTGTCATTGGAACGGGTGGAAAACGGACAGTTCACAAAGTCAGACATCTTCGACCACCCGGTCTCTTTTTCGCTTGACGAGGTCAGTCATGTGGATTCTCCAGAGGAAGCGCTCACCGCCTCGCTCAACAAGTTCGGCCGTATCGACTTGCCGTATATGACTGAATTATCGGATATGCCGGAACAGGAACTGACGGAAGCGCTTAAAGGGCGCATCTATTACAATCCGCTCATAGACGGCTACGAGATAGCCGACCGCTTCATTGCTGGCAATGTAATAGAGAAAGCGGAGCGTATAGAAGAATGGCTGAAGGAAAATCCCGACCATTCAATCGTGAGGGAGTCGTTGGAAGCCTTGAAGGCAAGCATTCCCGAACCGATAGCCTTTGAGGATTTGGACTTCAACTTCGGTGAGCGTTGGATTCCTACAGGTGTGTATTCCGCTTACATGAGCCACCTCTTCAATACACAGGTCAGCATCGTCTATTCCGACAGCATGGACGAATATTCGGCAAAATGCAGTATGAAGACCATGGCCATCACGGATGAGTATATGGTGAAGGGATATTACCGCCACTATGACGGCATGAGTCTTCTGAAACATGCCCTGCATAACACTTGTCCCGACATGATGAAGAGCATCGGTGAGGACGAGAACGGCAACGACATCAAGGTGCGTGACAGCGAGGGCATACAGCTTGCCAATGCCAAGATTGACGAAATCCGCAACGGGTTCACTGAATGGCTGGAAGAGCAGTCTGACTCCTTTAAGGAACGCTTGACCACGATGTACAACCGGAAGTTCAACTGCTTCGTGCGTCCGAAGTATGACGGTTCTCACCAGACCTTCCCCGGTTTGGATTTGAAAGCCCTTGGCGGAAAGTATGGTGTCAAGAGTGTGTACCCAAGTCAGAAGGACTGTGTATGGATGCTTTTGCAGAACGGAGGCGGGATATGTGACCACGAGGTCGGCACTGGCAAGACCCTCATTATGTGCATGGCTGCGCATGAGATGAAACGCCTCGGTATGGCTCACAAGCCGATGATTATCGGGCTGAAAGCCAATGTCGCGGAGATAGCTACCACCTATCAGACAGCTTATCCCCATGCGAGGATACTCTATGCCTCGGAGAAGGATTTTTCCACCAAGAACCGTGTCAGTTTCTTCAACAACATCAAGAACAACGACTATGACTGTGTAATCATGTCGCACGACCAGTTCGGGAAGATACCGCAATCGCCAGAACTCCAACGGCAGATATTGCAGGCTGAGCTTGATACCGTGGAGGAAAACTTGGAGGTAATACGCACGCAGGGCAAGGACGTGTCGAGGGGAATGCTCAAAGGCTTGGAAAAGCGGAAGCAGAATCTGGAGGTGAAGTTGCAGAAGATAGCCTACAGCATCGAGCAGCGCACCGATGATGTGGTGGATTTCCGCATGATGGGCATCGACCACTTGTTTGTGGACGAGAGCCACCAGTTCAAGAACCTCATGTTCAATACCCGTCACGACCGTGTGGCAGGACTTGGCAACAGCGAGGGGAGCCAGAAGGCACTCAATATGCTCTTTGCCATCCGAACTATACAGGAGCGGACAGGCAGAGACTTGGGAGCGACATTCCTGTCGGGAACAACTATCAGTAACTCACTGACAGAGTTGTATCTGCTTTTCAAGTACCTGCGCCCCAAGGAACTGGAGCGTCAGGACATCCGTTGTTTCGATGCGTGGGCGGCAATCTTCGCCAAGAAAACTACCGACTTCGAGTTTAACGTCACCAACAACATCGTGCAGAAGGAACGTTTCAGATACTTCATCAAAGTGCCGGAACTTGCTGCCTTCTACAACGAGATAACCGACTATCGCACGGCGGAGGCAGTAGGCGTGGACAGACCACAGAAGAACGAGATCCTTCATAACATACCACCGACACCCGAGCAGGAGGACTTCATCCAAAAGCTGATGGAGTTTGCCAAGACGGGCGATGCCACCATCCTCGGCAGACTGCCACTGTCGGAAACGGAGGAAAAGGCGAAGATGCTCATAGCCACAGACTATGCCCGAAAGATGGCGCTCGATATGCGCATGATAGACCCGACTTGTGAGGATCATCCCGACAACAAGGCAAGCCATTGTGCCAAGATGATAGCGGACTATTACAAACGCTATGACAATCACAAGGGCACGCAGTTCGTATTCTTAGATCTGGGAACATACAGACCTGGGGAATTCAACGTGTATTCTGAAATCAAGCGTAAGCTGATTGAAGATTATGGAATACCTTCATCTGAAATCCGCTTCATTCAGGAGTGCAAGAACGAGAGGGCAAGAAAGGCGGTGATAGCAGCCATGAACGAGGGTTCGGTACGAGTATTGTTCGGCTCCACATCTATGTTAGGTACAGGCGTAAATGCACAAAAAAGGTGTGTGGCGATTCATCATTTGGACACACCGTGGCGACCGTCAGACTTGGCACAGCGTGACGGTCGAGGTGTGCGTGCTGGTAACGAGATTGCCAAACTGTATGCCGACAACAAGGTTGATGTCATCATCTATGCGGTGGAAAAGTCGCTTGACTCGTACAAGTTCAACCTCCTGCACTGCAAGCAGACTTTTATCTCGCAGTTGAAGAGCGGAGCCTTGGGAGCGAGAACCATTGACGAGGGAGCGATGGACGAGAAATCGGGCATGAATTTTTCCGAGTACATGGCTATTCTCTCCGGAAATACCGACTTGCTTGACAAGGCGAAGCTGGAGAAGAAGGTTGCTTCTCTGGAGGGTGAGCGCAAATCGTTTAACAAGGGCAAGCGTGACTCAGAAACAAAATTGCAGTCAAAGACGTCAGAGCTGGGTAACAACAAAGCCTCTCTCAAGGGAATGACCGAGGACTACGGCAAGTTTATGGGCAAAGCCAAGAAAGACAAGGACGGCAATATCCTCAACCTCATCACTCTCGATGGTGTGGAGTCCACGAACTTAGAGGTTATAGGAAAGCATCTGCAAATGTTGGCGGAGAAAGAGACAACTGGCGGACAATACAAGTGGATTGGAGAAATCTACGGATTCCCTGTCAAGATTGTCAGCGAGACAAGTTTCGAGAATGGTCTTCCATTTGTTGACAACCGCTTTTTTGTCGAGGGCAATTACAAGTACCAGTACAACTACGGTCACATTGCCAAGTCGGACCCGATAGCAGCGGCAAACAACTTTCTGAATGCCTTACAGAAGATACCAAGCTACATTGAGCAGTATGATTCAAGATGCAAGGCTTTGGAAAAGGAAATACCGCAACTGGAAGAGATAGCTGGCAAGACTTGGAAGAAAGAGGAAGAACTGAAAGGTCTGAAAGCGGAACTGGCAGCATTGGACAGGAAAATACAGTTAGAATTGGCACCACCACAGGAGCAAGATACTGCTGAAAAACACGAAGCAAAGAATATAGAAACAGAACAAAGCATAGTTGGAAAACAAGCACGCTCCGTCTGTCGGTTATGACACCTTATTATATATAGGGGTATCTTGATGTTTTTATCATAATAAGATACCCCTGTTTTTCTAAAAATGGCGAAATCTTCAATAAATAGCCTTTAAAATAAACTTTTTGAAAATATCACAGCAATATTTAGAATAATTATTGTATTTTTGCATACGAATTATATATCTATAAAAGTATGGCAAAGAAATATGTAAACAGATTGAAGATAATGTTGGCAGTAACCAGGCACTCAAACAAGTGGTTGGCAGAAATGTTGGGTAAAGACCAAGCAACCATTTCTAAATGGTGCACCAACACTTGCCAACCAGACTTGGAAACCTTAATACGGATTTCTGATTTGCTGAAAGTGGATGTAAACGATTTGTTGAACAAAGAATGTATCAAAGAATGATGGACGATATATTGAAACAGATAAACGCTGGCGAGGTGTCGGGGGTGCAGTTCAAGGAACGCATTCTCGACAAATATGATATTGCTTGTGAGTTAGTGGCGTTCAGTAATTCACATGGTGGAAAGTTGGTAGTTGGTATAAAGGATAAGACTGGAGAGATCAATGCCTTGTCGTATTCTGAGGTACAAGAAACTACCAACTTATTGAGTGATATTGCTTCAGAAAACGTAGTGCCATCCATTCTGATAAAGATAGATACTATAGAAGTTGAGGATGGCAACTTGGTTATTGCTACAGTGAAGGAAGGACTCAACAAGCCTTATCATGACAACAAGGGAATCGTATGGGTGAAGAATGGTGCCGACAAGCGTAAAGTGTTCGATAATGCAGAACTTGCAGAAATGATGACCGACTGCGGTAGTTTTGCTCCAGATGAGGCTGGTGTTAGGGATGCAACTGTCAACGACCTTGATGCAACGACGATCAAGCAGTTTCTTGGCAACCGTTTTGAAAGAGTTTTGGAAAAGAAAGGCTTGACAGGTGACGTTTTTAATGAAGCATCACTTGATATGATATGCTCTGCCATAGCTAAGGGACATGACTGTGAGAAGATACTTCGCAATCTGCGATTTATCCGTCCAGATGGTACACTGACCGTTGCTGCCATGCTTCTGTTTGGCAAATACACCCAACGTTGGATGCCAATGATGACTGCCAAGTGCATCTGTTTTGCTGGCAACAGCATCGGCGGCAAGGTATTTCGTGACAAGGTGAATGATGCAGATATGGAGGGAAATCTGCTTCACCAATATGATACTATCATGGATTTCTTCACTCGTAATCTACATAATGTGCAGGTGGGAGATGAATTCAACAGCATGGGTAAGTTGGAAATACCTTACACAAGCTTGGTTGAGTTCACGGTAAACAGCCTTGTACACCGTTCGTTGAACATGAAGGCCCCTGTTCGCATTTTCATTTTCGACAATCGTGTGGAGATTCACAGTCCAGGTGCATTGCCTAATGGACTCACTATTGATGACATCAAGGCTGGAACATCCATGCCTCGCAATATGTTCCTTTTTAACAATGCCATATACTTGCTGCCATACACAGGTGTGGGCAGTGGCATCACTCGTGCACTGGACGAAAATATCAATGTCACGTTTATGAATAATGACAAGGCACAGGAATTTGTCATCACGGTTTGGAGAGGAGAAAGTAACCAAGTCGAAGACTTAGACACTGGACTTAGACACTCTGACACCAACTTAGATACCGGACTTAGACACTCTGACACCGACTTAGACACAAAAAGGGTAACATTGACGAACAAGGAAAAGGATATTGTAAACTTCTGTTCCGTACCTCGTACAACCAAAGAGATACTTGACAGAATTGGTGTCAGTATGCATTCCAAGAACCGTGAGCGTTACATCACATCCCTTGTTGCAGCAGGGTATTTGCAGATGACTAATCCAGATAATCCTACAGCAAGTAATCAAAAATACAAGAAAGTAAACTTAAGATAAGAAGCCTATGGATTCATTATTTCTTTTTCAGTTTGCATGTTTCATATTCATGCTTGTCAATGCCTTCTTCGTGGCACTCTCTCATCTGCATGTAAGATGGGAGAACAAGCGGTATGAGCGTTCACGATGGATGATTGTTATCGCCTTAATAGGATTGGCGATACAATATGTCATTCAGATGGGGTTCGGCTTCCGTGCTGCTGACGACAGTCTTGGGGCTGTCGTTAACATTTTCGTCTATACGCCATGTTTTTCGCTTATCTCCATGGGAATCTACAACATAGAGGCCACACGTTCCAACCTCAGAAAGATGATACTGATGTGTAGTGGCATTTATACTGCCATCATTGTGGTCTTTTGCGTGGGTATCAGTCTTCATCATAGCCTGTATATCAGAGAGGGGCTTTATCTGATGCTGACTCTGTTTTGCGTAAGTGTTTTCTATTGCATATACATGATTATTCAGGAGATGATTAGGCGTAAAAATATGTTGGAGACAATGGCAGCAACTGATTTGTTGCCTTACGTAAGATATTCGCGTGCAAGTGTAATCATTCTATGGCTCGCAGTTCTCGCTATGCCAGTTGCCATCTTTTCTACCACCTTATTATATATAGTAGGTCCTGCCGTATTGCTTGCCTTGTTGTTCTTCAATCTTACGTTTATAGCTCTCGGCAGCAGTTATATTCCAACAGAAGAGCTATTGGATAAAGAAGAGGAAAATCAACGAAGCGGAGAGAAAAAACCTTTACAGCAATTGTCTGAGGAGCGCAGAAACTTTATCCAAAACAGTCTTGACCAATGGTGTATGGATTTGGGCTATAAGGATTGTAATGTAAACATGTTGACGCTTTCTCGCACACTTTGTATATCAAAGAACGAATTGAGCCTGTTTTTCGATCAATACTTGCACTCTAACTTCCGAATATGGCTCAGCGAAATACGTCTCAACGCTGCAAAAAAGATGATGTTGGAATATCCAGATTATAACAACGACATCATTTCAGCCGAGTGTGGATTCTCTTGTCGAACTCATCTTTACCGAATCTTCAAGACAAAAGAAGGCTGTTCTCCTACAGAATGGAGAGACTTCCAATCTACAGATGTAGCACAAAATGATTCAAATTCAGCATAATCATTTTTTCGTAAAGCACCAAAGAAAAAGCAAAAATTTTATCGAAAAACAGCCAAAAAGGTGTCGCATTCGTAGGAATGCGACACCTTTTTGGTAGGAATGCGACACTTGTACAGTGAAAAACTGCACCTTCTTTCGGAAAAATTCACTATATTTGCAACATGAAGGAAATAATAGAAACTATGCCAAGGATAGAATTAGCCCTGATCATCATCGGGGTGTTTGTACTCATATTAGGTATTATCTTGGGATATGCCATGATACATGAGTACAGGATGTATCTTGAGAATCATTGGAAGGCTCGCTATAGCTTTCGTGACTTCATCAAGAGAGAACGCTTTTATATCTATTTGCTGTTGGCATCCATATTTATCTTCCTGACAAACCTCTTGTATTTCCTGGAGTGAGTTTCGGTTAGAATGGATGAATT
>OHBI01000715.1_pt1 | contig 15352 bp, 10 predicted proteins | sample 1577361 | NCBI WGS metagenome assembly OHBI01 (sample SAMEA3879579, study PRJEB24766) | human gut metagenome | biome: human-associated habitat; feature: feces | place: USA | collected 1985/1987 | reverse complement strand
TACTCTATGTGAAGTGTCTCCCGGCATTATATGGGCAGGAGGATATACTTCCGGTATTTATAAAATAAACAAAAATACTCTATCAGTTGAATACTTCTCTCCTTACCTACTTTCTCACGTCAATATGCGTCCGGATAAATATATTCGTGATATAGTTAAAGATTCAAGAGGACATATCTGGTCGGGAGGATATTATAATCTAAAATGTTTTAATCTGGAGACCAACAGTGCGCGTCTATATCCGGGATTGAATTCCATTACATCCATTGTTGAAAAAGACAAAGATAATATGTGGATCGGAACCGCTAACGGATTGTATTTGTTAAATCGAAATACTGGCGAATATCAGTATATTGAAATGGAGATAGGAGCTATATATATCAATACGCTTTATCAGGCAGATAATGGTTTGTTATACATTGGGACAAATGGTGGAGGCGTATTTATCTATAATTCTCAAGATAAGATTTTTGAGCACTACTTTTCTGATAATTCGGCATTAGTTTCAAACAGAATATTTACAATATTGCCGGAAGTAGATGGACGTATAATGATGAGTACGGAGAATGGAATAACCTGCTTTCATACTAAAGAAAAGGTATTTCGTAATTGGACTAGAGGAGAAGGATTGTTGCCTGCTTACTTTAATGCAGCAGCAGGAACAGTGCGTAAAAATAAGAATTTTGTATTCGGTAGTACAGATGGAGTAATTGAACTTCCGATGAATGTGAAGTTTCCGGACTATAAGTTTTCCAGGTTGATATTTAGTGACTTTCATCTTTCTTATCAACCTGTTTATCCGGGTACTAAGGATTCTCCTTTGGAGAAGAGTATTGATGAGACAGATGTATTAGAATTAGAATATGATGAGAATACGTTTTCATTTGAAATTTCTACAATCAATTATGATTCTCCCGGGAATGCACTATATTCATGGAAATTAGAAGGTTTTTATGAGAAATGGACTCAACCGGGAGCAAATAACTTGATTCGCTTTACCAATTTGCCTCCGGGTAGATATACTCTTCATGTACGTGCTATATCCAGAGAAGAACATGACATCGTTTTTCAAGAACGTACTATGAAAATTATTATCACACAACCATTTTGGTTGAGTTGGTGGGCTATCCTGTGCTATATCCTGTTGGTAATCGGAGGATCTTATTTCGTTCTGCGGGTGATAAATCTAAGAAAGCAAAAGAATATATCTGATGAAAAAACGCAGTTCTTCATTAATACGGCGCATGATATACGTACTCCATTAACTTTGATAAAAGCACCTTTGGAGGAATTATTGGAAGAAGAGACGCTTACCGACAATGGAATCACTCGTACGAACATTGCATTGAGGAATGTAGAAGTACTTTTACGACTGGTCAGCAATCTGATTAATTTTGAACGGACGGATGTATATTCCTCTAAAATGAGTATTTCCGAGTATGAGTTGAATACCTATATGAATGATATATATGATACATTTTCTTCTTATGCAGCCATCAGGCGCATTGAATATACATACGAGAGTACTTTCAGCTATATGAATGTATCGTTTGATAAGGAGAAGATGGATTCTATTTTGAAGAATATAATATCAAACTCGCTAAAATATACTCCGGAAAATGGCAAGGTCAGCATTTCCGTATCCGATACGAATGATTCATGGAAAGTAATAATCAAGGATACAGGTATAGGTATTCCTGCCAGTGAACAAAGTAAGTTGTTCAAGCTTCATTTCCGTGCCAGCAATGCTATTAACTCTAAAGTGACGGGTAGTGGTATCGGATTAATGCTGGTAGGAAAACTAGTCAGCCTTCATGGAGGTAAAATTAGTGTAGATAGTGTTGAGCATCAAGGTACGACAATCAAAATTGTTTTTCCGAAAAAGAATAAGACTTCTCAAAATATCAGTGACGAAGCACCTTCTAAATTTGAGGCGTTGGCTCCTGTGCTGCCCACTCCGAATGTACCAGCAAAGACAACCGCTACGATAGATAATCCAAATTTACGACGGATTCTTGTTGTAGAAGACAATGATGAGCTACGCTCCTATCTGGTCAGTTCATTATCTTCTATATATAATGTACAAGCTTGCGCTAACGGAAAGGAAGCGTTGATTATTATCAAAGAATATTGGCCGGAACTGGTTCTTTCTGATATCATGATGCCGGAGATGCGGGGAGATGAATTGTGTGTGGCTATCAAAAGTGATATTGAGATTTCACATATTCCTGTGTTGTTGCTCACTGCTTTGGGAGAAGAAAACAATATTCTGGATGGACTGTCGATTGGTGCGGACGAATATCTCATCAAACCTTTCAGCGTGAAAATATTACGGGCGAATATCGCTAATCTGTTGGCAAACCGGGAACTGTTGCGCATGAGATATGCCAATCTGGATATAGAAGCGAAATCAATGGTTCCATCTGCAAACGGTACTAACAGCCTCGATTGGAAGTTTATATCAAATGTAAAGAAAATCGTGGATGAGAATATAAACAACCCTGAATTTTCCGTTAATGTACTCTGTGAATCAAGTGGCATGAGCCGTACCAGTTTCTATTGTAAATTGAAAGCATTGACGGGACAGTCTCCGACAGAGTTTATTCGGGTGATGCGTTTGAAACGTGCTACCGAGTTATTGAAAGAGGGTGAATATGCCATTAATGAGATTTCAGACATGGTTGGATTCTCTGAAACTAAATATTTCCGGGAAGTATTCAAAAAATACTATAAGATGAGTCCGAGCAGGTATGCTAAAGGAGGAGGTAATCCCGCTGCTACTGATATGGAAGATGATGATGAAGATTGATAAATAGAAAAATAGATGAATAAGTCCTATTATTATAATATGTTCTCCCCTGCTATGAATATCTTTAGCAGAGGACTTTCTTTTTCAAGACTTAACAAGCTGTATTTTTTTTCATACTTTATTTCGTGTTTCAGTTATCTCTTTCTTACTTCCTACTTCTGATTTTTTCCAGGAAATCGCGGATCAGTGGTAATATTTCTTCTGCTGATTCCACTTCGCTACACATAGTTTCTACTGGACATCCTCCTGTACGGTCGCGGTTCCAGATAAAATCAACTTCCTGCGCAAAATCGACTTTCACATCTGATTTCCGGAATAGCTCCAAAGCCTTGGTACTGATAATATCCGTATATAATTCTTTTATACCACCCAGAATCATCAGGGCGGCAGCTCCCTTGCCAACCACTTTGTCGGCAATCAAAGCTCCTTTAAGAAACTCCGGTTCCTGTGTTAGCAAATCATATAGATCGGCTACGCCACGTTGAGTGAAAGTGCGGATTTTTCCTCCGTTGGCAATGGTACAGGAATATCCTCCTGTATGTAATAGATTGATTAATTCTTCCATCGTTTCTTTTATAAAGTACCTTGTTTCAATTGTTCTACAAACTGGTCTATCCGGTGCAGTTCTTTCGGAATATCAATGTTTTGCGGGCAATGAGCCACACACTGATTACAACCGATGCAATGACTTGCCTGACGAAGTTTGGGCACGCTACGGTCATATCCGACAAGAAAAGCGCGTCGGGCTTTCGCATAATTTTCATCCTGCCCGCTTCTGGCGACATTACCTTCATTGACACAACGGTTGTAATGCAACAATACAGCAGGTATATCCAGCCCATACGGACATGGCATACAGTATTTGCAGTCGTTACAAGGGATAGTAGGATATTTCAGCATTAATTGTGCCGTTTCTTCGAGGAATTCTTTTTCTTCATCTGTCAATGGTTCCAAAGGAGAATAAGTGCGGAGATTATCCTGCAGATGCTCCATGTAAGTCATACCACTTAATACAGTCAGAATATCCGGGAATGAACCGGCAAAACGGAAAGCCCAGGAAGCGACACTGCTTTCCGGACGACGTTGTTTGAGCCGTGCCACCAGATTATCATTCAACTTGGATAGACGTCCTCCCAAAAGTGGTTCCATAATGATGGCAGGAATCCCCCGTTTGGCCAGTTCGCCATAGAGGTATTCCGCATCCGTATTTCGAGTATTGGTCTCTTTGGCATGTTTCCAGTCTACATAATTGAGTTGTATCTGTACAAAATCCCATTTAAATTCATCGTGTCGTGAGAGCAGATAATCATATACCTCAATATCACCATGGTAAGAAAATCCGAGATTCCGGATACGTCCGGCTTCACGCTCTTTAACCAGAAAATCAAGTATTCCGTTATCCAGGTATCGTCCTTTAAGGGCTTCCATTCCTCCCATGCCGATGCCGTGGAGCAACATATAATCAATGTAGTCAACTTGTAGCTCCGCAAACGATTTGTGGTACATCTTGAGCGAGGCTTCGCGAGACCACGTATCAGGAGAGAAATTAGACAATTTGGTAGCGATGTAATATTTATCACGGGGATGACGACTCAATGCAATACCTGTTGCCTTTTCGGAAAATCCTTGTACATACGCCGGAGATGTATCGAAATAGTTTACTCCGTGAGCGATTGCATAATCTATCAATCCATTGACGGCATCCTGGTCGATAACTTCACCATTACCATCGGGAGCAGATTTGAGCGGCCAACGCATACAACCATATCCCAAAAGTGAAACACGGTCACCGGTGGTTGGAGATGTGCGGTAAGTCATTTTATCGGTGGGCACCTCTCCTTCTCCTGTTGCGCTACTTGAAGAAGTAGTCCCCTTTGAAGAGCATCCGTATAGCAACCCGGTCGATGTGGCTGCGCTGATACCTACAATCTTAATGAAATCTCTTCTATTTATATCTTTCTTATTTTTTTCTTCCATAATCTTATACTGATTTAGATCAAATAATTCTGTGCATCTGGTGTCCGCTCACATAAATGGCGCTGAAAGGACGGGACGGACAAAGGTTTTCACACGCTCCGCAACCAATGCATTTTTCTACATTCACTACCGGAATTTTTAGAGAATCCGCTTTGTCAGGATCGGAAGCCACCATTTGTATGGCACCTGTCGGGCAATGGCGGGCACAGTTGCCACACTCCATTCCATCCGTCAAAGGCACACAGTTCTCTTTAATCCATACGGCATGTCCGATCTGAATAGCCGATTTCTCGGCAAGACTGGTCAGATGAATAGCACCTGCCGGACAAACCTCCGAACATTTGGTACATTCAGGGCGACAATATCCGCGTTCATACGACATTTCGGGTTGCATCAATGTCATCAGATTGTCTGAAGGACGCAACACCTGGTTGGGGCAAACAGATACACATAATTGGCAGGCCGTACAATGTTGAGTGAAATTACGTGCGCTTAATGCGCCGGGAGGATAAATCGGATTTTCTCTGTTCGGGATCTTCTTATCCTCAATAGTGGCTAACCCGCCGTCCACTTTCTTTTCCTGTGCTTTCAGGACAGAAGTTGTCGCAAAGATTGCTGATGCCGAAAGGAAGCTACGGCGGGCATTATCAATCTGTTCGGTAGTGACAGCCTTTGCTTTCATATCTTCACTTGTAGCAGTTTCGTTTTTAGGTTTCCGTCGAGTGTATTTAATGGCTCCATGCTTACACTTTCCAATGCAATCCATACAAGCCACACAACGACTATAATCAATTTCATGAGCTTTTGAATTGATACACGATGCTTTGCAATTACGGGCACATAAACCGCAACTATTACATTTGGAAGTATCAATCACCGGTTTGAATATCGCATATTTGGATATAAATCCCAATACAGTACCCACCGGACAGATGGTATTGCAATACGTTCGTCCATTACGCCACGCCAGAATGAAAAGGACAATGAGAGTGACAACGGCAATAATCAGTGTTGAAAGGCTCTTCATCCATACGTCTATCTCATAAAAAGCATAACTATCCATTCGTTCGGCGAAGTATGCCAACAGGTTGTTTCCCCATTGCCAAACCGGCGCGAAAAGGCTGGAAGCTATCCGTCCATAAGCACTATACGGAGCCAGTAAGATAGCCAAAGAATTCAGCCCTGCAACCATCATGATAATGAACACTCCTAAAACGCCATACCGCAACCATTTCATTGCCGGTGAATAGCAGAACCGGTTTTTCTTTTGCTTACCGGATACCCACGAAACGATGTCCTGAAACACTCCCAACGGACAGATAACGGAGCAATAGATACGCCCGAACAGGAATGTAAATACAATTAAAAACAATACGACACCTATATTCAAGGCTAATAAAGCCGGCAGAAATTGAATTTTCGCCAACCATCCGAACCATGTGTGCAATGTACCCGTAAAGTCGAGAAAAAGCAGGGTAATAAGCGTAAAGCACACAATGGCGGCTGAAAGTCTGATAGTACGTAGCATAAACTTTTTTAATTTTCAATTTATAGTAGTTATCTCTAAATGTCCGAAACAGTCAGGATTCAACCCAATGTATTTCAACGTTGCAAATTTAATCAGGGAAATTTGTTTTTCAACTATACAGATTACAGAATGTTTTACCAATTTTACTGATAAATAGAAAAGAAACGTTTAACCGTATTAGGTGAAGAGCTATTTTTCTAATGTCACGACCTCTCCGATCTCCGGAATCAATACATTGAGGTAATCTTTATTCTTCATCTCTTCTGCATTCTTCAAAGGCTCGTCCCAACGATGTTTGGCTAACGCATATTTAGAATGATGTACGGTCAGGACTCTCTTCGCTTTTAAGTCTCTGGCTGTCTGCGCCATATATTGGGGCATGAGGTGAATTAAGCTCCACTCTTTGTCGTATTGCCCGTTTTCGAGGATTGCAAGGTCGATATTGGGGAAGCGGTTGCCTATTTCCGCATAATGCGTATCATACCCTCCGTTTCTATAATTAGGAGATTTCATGACTCTCTCCAGCCGTTCCCCGCGAGGAGTTCTGCCGAAGCTGGGTTGATTGATAAAAACAACGACTGACACAGCCAGCAACGCTATTACAGCTAATATACATCCTACAATCATACGTGTTCTGAATTTCTTGAATATGATACGCATATAATTAATGACTAAATTATTTCACGCAGCAAATATACAGGTATTCAGAGAGCCCGTTAGTATATAGATTACAGATTGTTATACCATAATTACTGAAAGCAGTTGTCTGTTGGGTGTCAGTCTATTGTGTGAACAAACCTTTTCTTATTCAGTGCCTTAGAAATAAATTTTGTAGCTGATGTTCGGAATCAATCCCGATCCGTCTTTTTCTTCTACTACGCTTGTTCTTTCATTGTATTCATAGAAATGCATTCCGGTGCGCATACCTACATTTAGTATCTTTAGAGAGAACTCGTGAGACACTCTTTTCTTATTGATCCGGAAGCTGATAGAGACATCACCATTAATGGAAGGATTGAAACGTTTGGTATATGCCTTGCTTTCGTCAAAAACGATGTCGCGTTCTTCCTGGCTTTTTTCTTCATCCACAGGAGTGTAGCGTCCCCCTCCCTGAAAAAACAGGCGCCCGTTTATACTTAATACATTTTGTTTGAGTCTGCCGACCATCCATTCTTTTCCGGCGAGCAAGTTCACTAAATAACTTTTGTCCAGTCTTGTATTTCGCCAGATACGGTCTCCTCCCCTATACTTCGACTTGAATAATGAACCTGTAATCATATAGTAGAAGCCATTTTTCATATACTGCTCCAATGTTATATCTATTCCATAGTTTTTCGCTGTTCCGGTGCTTGTCAGGATCCGGTCTAAATAGAATTCTTCGTAATTAATAATCGAAAAGGAAGAATTCTTTTCCACCGGTATGTGGAACAGGTATTGATAATAGGGTTCTATTTTCAGATGGAGACTTTGATTAATATTCCAGTCATAAGTAAATCCGAAATGATGTGCCTTAGAAAAATCCAGGTATCGGTTTGATTCCTTTTTACCATTGATTACCTGTTCGACAAAATAATAATCGAGCCTTTCCCTATGGCTGTGCAAACCGTAAGCTACCGCTAAAGAATGTGCAGGATTTATTTTCCATTTAAGTGCGACTCTCGGTTCTATCGACCAGTTCTTGTTTAAAGTAAAGTATTGTCCGGTAACTCCCAAACTGGTTGTCAGGTTATTGCTCAAGTTGATTACGGAACTGCTATACGCCGAAAAAACTGTACTTTCTCCACTACCTTTCGAAAGCTGCTCCATGGGTTGGTTTAATCCAAAATAAGGACTGACCTTATAATCAAGATCATATTTAAGTTCCGTAATGGTAATCCCCGTTCTATTGGTGTGTCGCGAACTGAATTTCTTGTTCAGATAAGAATTGAACACAAAATTCCATCTGCTGTTTTGAATATCTCCCACTTGGACAATGGTTCCATCGTCAGTCTGTAAATTGACTAGTGAATGATCTTTCGAATAGGTTGCAGATAGAGACGAACGGATATAGGTATTTTCATTAATTACATATTTATGAGTTAACCCGCCTGCCAGTTTATCCAGTTTGTTAGATCCCGACGACCGGTCTCCCATCGTTTCCCATTCGGAACGATCCAAAACCTCTGCCTTGTTTCTGTCGAGCAATCCTAATCCCCAGATTGAAAAGCTTCCGGCTTTACGTGTGGGGAAATTCAGTTTAAAGGCTAAATCCTGATATTTCAGGTTGATGTCATTGCCCGACGCCAGCGAGGTAGTGGAAAAACGGTAATTAATCAGGTAGGAACTTCCCCGCTTTTTATTGATAGGACCTTCCGAAGCCAGATCTATCCCCATGAGTCCGACCTGAAAAGCGTGTTCGTACTTCTGATTATTGCCATTTCGCAGATGCATATCGAAAACTCCTGATAGGGCATTGCTGTATTCCGCAGGGAAAGCTCCGTTGTAGAAGTCGGAGTTGCCGATGACTTGCGTACTCAAACCGGACAGGAATCCTCCGCCCAAACCTGATAAATCGGCAAAATGGGTAGGATTAGGTATTTCAATTCCCTCCAGTCTCCATTGGGTAAATTGTGGAGCGTTTCCCCGGATGGCAACTGCATTGGTGCCGACATCTCCCGCTACTCCTGCAAATGCAGAACTCAACCGTGCAGGATCGTCAAAGCCATTGGCAAATCGTGACGCTTCTTCGATACTAATCATACGACCTCCTGTGATGGCCATCGGGTTGACAGTCCGGTCTTTTTTTATTTCCGGTTTGACAAGCACTTCGGCCAAATCCTGTACATTTTCATCCATCGGAATCTCTACAAATACTTCTTTGGAAGAAGTGACAGATACTTCGGTGATGATACTTGAGCGATACCCCATAAAAGTTGCCTGAATATTATAACGCCCTACCGGAACATTATTAATCCGGAAATTTCCCTGTTCGTCAGTCGAACCTCCCCGCGAGGGATCTTCTGTTATACAGACGGAGGCATATTCTATCGGCGTGTTGGTTTTGGAATCAACAACAATTCCTCTTATGGTTTGAGTTAGTTTTTGTGTATCATTGTTGGCGGGCTTTTGCTTGTTATCCTGCAAAGAGATAATAATATGATATCCTTTTATCTTATATGCATATCCCGTTCCTTTCAATAGTTGGGTCATGGCTTTGTCGACAGTTACATTTTTGAGAGATAAAGAGTGCTTCTTTTCGATATCCAGCTTCGATTGTTCATAAGCGATGCTATATCCGGTTTGTGTCTCTATTTGTGCAAAAGCCTCTTTTAATGAGATCTTTTTATTTTGTATGGTAATCTTTTTTTCTTTATTCTGTGCAACAGTTGTGAGAGAGAGAAAAGTAAAAAATAAAAAAATGGCGAGCTTACCTGCTCTTTTCTTCGTATTTATTCGATTCATTATTCTATATTTGTATGTTGATACTTCATTTTACGTCACTTGTTAAATGAGGGTAGACATTTCAGAACTGGGAAGAGGGTCTCAAGCTACTTCCCGGTTCTTTTTATTCATAGGCTGTTTCTTTTTTATGGTTGGGTTACTATTATTTTCTTTTCATACTGCTGATAATCAAAGCCGATTATATCTTTCAATATATTCAGTATTTCATCCAGGCTTTCATCTTTTAGAAACTTGACTGTATATCGTTTCGATGTGGGGATAGTTGCTGTATTATCAATCGTGGTGTTGTAGTGCCTTTCCAGGGTTCGGAATATTTCTCCGGCACTGGCATTGGTAAAGACTAGTTTTCCCACTATCCAGCAGTTGGTATCATTGGTATCTATCATTGATATATGGATGTCTGATGATTTTTTGTCGTATGTAAGCTGCTCATTGGGTTTTAGTATATGGGGAGGTTGGGACTGAACGCTCACTTCCACCTTACCGCTAGTCAATGTAGTAGTTATTTTCTCATCATTAGGATAGGCTTTCACGTTGAATCTGGTTCCGAGCACTTTCACCGAAAGTTGGGATGCTTCTACAATAAAAGGACTTGCGGTATCTTTTTTGACAGAGAAATAAGCTTCGCCGTCAAGCATGACCAAGCGTTTATCTTTGGCAAAAGTTTCCGGATATAAAATGGTACTTCCCGCGTTCAACCATACTTCCGAACTGTCTGGTAAGATCAGGTGTTTCTGTTCTCCGTAGGCAACGGATACTTCTATCATTTCGTTGTGGGGAGAAAGATAGTAGAACATTCCTCCTGCAAATAAAAACAAAGGAATAATAACGGCGGCAATATGGGCAAATTTCTGATAAGAAACTATGTTGGTGAGATGCTCCTTATTATATCCCGTTCTTAAATTTACCCGTTCCAATGAAGCATAAGTATTCGAATCGGCTTCTACGTCCAATTCATTCCAAAAATCCAGTGAAGCCTTAGCTTTCGCCTGCTGATTTTTATCTTTGATGATCCACTTCTGCACTTTCTCTTCCGTTTCGGATGGAAAACGGGCGGAGAGGAACATTTTGATGATTTTACTGATATTACTTTTCTTCATTTTTGCTGCACTTTACTATATATACAGTTTGGTGGCAAAAAGCTCAATAAGAAAATGAATATTTTTTTGAAAAAAGCAGGATGAGGACGAAAATGATCCTATAACAATGATACCAAAAAACATGAAATCACCTTCCGTATTTCTTTCAAAGCAAGGCTTAACTGGCTTTCAACATTTCTTTTGGTAGTATTCAGGCGTTCGGCAATCTCGGCATTGGATAGTCCTTCGTTACGGCTCAATGTATAAATCATTCTCCGTTGTTCGGGCATTCCTCCGACAAGTTTGTCAATCAGCATTTCCAGTTCCTTGGCAATAAGGTCTTCTTCGGAAGTGGAGCTATATTCTGTATCTTGGTTGTTGTTCAGATAGGCATCACACACATATTTATGTTTCAGGAAGTTGATGGCTGCATTTCTGGCAATGGTGTGCAAATAAGAATTGAATGATTTGGATGTATCAATGGAATGACGATTGATCCAAAGATTAACAAATAAATCCTCTGTCAGCTCTTCTGCATCGGGCTCCGATTTTATATATCCGTCAATGAATGTTTTGGTTTTGTTGTAGTATGCTATAAAAATAGTCTCAAAGGCCTTGTGATTCCCATCCTGAAAGGCCTCCAGCGTTTTTATATCAATGTTATTACTCATACTATTTCCCAACTTTCATTTCATTAGGACAAAAGAAACAATAATTTATCTTATATGAATGCTCTTTTTTGAAATATTAATGATATTAGGAGGATTTATTTTATTTTAATGGCCGGTAAAGAATACCAAATATATTCAGCAGATAGCCTAACAAACAGACTAAAGGTGCAATGCATATGCGTGTTTCGCTAAATATATCGGGATGATAGGCGGCAAGGGTACTCCCCTCGCCGCTCATCAATATATATCCTGCGATAATCAATATCGAACCGATTATTAAAATGATGTAATTTTTTTTGCTTAATACAGTTTCCTGTTCTTTCTCTTTTACTATTTTCGTTTTCATCTTTCTTGAGTTTAGTTTTGATAATTCATTAGTTGAGCGAGTCGCATGTATTTCTCTTCAAACTGCCGATTACTCTGTTGATACCTCTCTTTATCCATATCCTTCAGTAATTCATTGCACTGATTCCACTGCCAGAACTTATACAGACAATCTCGTTGAACCATCGCTATCCGGCTATCTCCCAGCGAGAAAGCCCAGTCGATATAATCTCTCGATTCTGCTATCAGATCATTCAATAAAGTGATCGCTTTCCCGCTTTCTCCTATGGAGGCATAAGCTGTGGCTATCTCATACGAACCACTTTCGTATACTTGAGGTACATTATACGCCGGAATAGCTTGTTCGGCATACGCTAATACTTTTTGGGCACGGGCATTATCTCCTTGTTTCACCAGTTCTTTAGCCAGTTGGGCAAAGAGTCTTCGGTGGGAGTAGCAGATGCGCATAGTCGTTTCGTCCAGATAAAGTCCGGGAGTATCTAATCCTCCATATTTGTATCTGTTCATCACATTTTCGTAAAATTTCTCCGTATCTATTGCATATCCATTGTCCCCTTCCGCATCTCCCCATTTTTTATAATTAAACGGGGTAAACCGGAATGCCAATCCTTCCTGGACAAAGTAATCATCAAACTTCAATTTAGTGGCATTTCCCACCGAGATAGCCATGTATAACGGACGTTCCCAGTTGCAGTTAGCCAATATTTCAAGTATGAGCAAATCTACTTTAGTCAGCAGACGCATGTCTTTCAGAGAAATAGATAGTTTATCCGGTATTGCATTTTTCAATTCTTCTCCTTTTAAATGACGAATGGCTTTAGGTAGCATCATTCCCGAACGAAGCACTGCATCCTTATCGATGTGAATGTTTATTGTATCGGTAGGTATCACATGAAATTCCTGCTTCTCTGCAAATACCCAATGTTTCAAGATGTTCTTTATCTCATACGGATCATCTCCAAAACTGTCACGGGCTTCTTCGGGATGCTTTTGATACAATTCTTCTATTTGTTTCTTCAACTCCGGACGAATGGCTACATATTCGTTCTTTCCCTCTTGATATTGATTTTGTTTCCAGCTGATCGGTAGTCCGGGAGCATTGTATAGAGGACATTGTTGCTGATAAATATACCAGTCGGTTTGCGCATAACTTAAGTTGCAGATACGTGCATCTCTGCGAACCTCTTCCGTGTCCTGATTATACCACAAAGGGAACGTATCATTATCTCCGTTACAGAATATGATCGGGTTTCCTGTATCGGGAAGCGTCATTAGATAATTAGCTCCAAAGTCACGGCAGGTATACCGGTTGCTCCGGTCGTGATCGTCCCAAGTCTGGCTTGCCATTTGTACGGGGATGAGCAGGCAAAGCAGCATGAGTAAGCTGACCGGGAGGACTTTAAAGTGCTTCCGACGAAGCATGTCACAGCATCCGGCAGCTCCCATCCCGATCCAGATAGCGAAGGCATAGAACGAACCTGCATACGCATAATCCCGTTCGCGAGGTTGTCCGGGAGTCTGATTCAGATAGAGCACAATCGCCAATCCGGTCATAAAGAAAAGGAAAAACAAGACACTGAACTGTTGTTTGCCTTTCTTTCCACGTGCCCATTGCCAATAGATACCAAGTAGTCCTAATAATAACGGCAAACCATAGAAAACATTGTGCCCTTTATTCTGCCGCAAAGATTCCGGTAAAAGTTTCTGATCCCCCAAGCGCAGATTGTCAAGCCAGGAAATTCCGGTAATCCAGTTGCCGTGTTCCGGTTCACCGCTTCCTTGAATATCATTCTGCCGTCCGACAAAATTCCATAGGAAATAACGTACATACATGTAGTTGAGTTGGTATGTAATGAAATAAGTCAGGTTCTCTTTTTGTGTGGGTACATCATTCGTGCTTCCCGACCATCCTTTATAAGAAGCAGCCAAACGATCATTCCACATTCGCGGAAACAACATATTTTGAGTGTAGCACACATTTTCTTTATAGCCGATGATTTTATACTTGCCTTCTTCTTTATCTTGTCGATATATGGCACTACCTTTTTTCGTTTTTACTTTGTAATAGTCTCTTTCGGGCACATACTCCGGTTCGGAAGCGTATGTTCTTCCGTAAAGTAAAGGGGCACTTTCATACTGTTCGCGATTCAGGTAGCTTTTGAGCGTGAAAATATGACCCGGTGCATTTTCATTAAGCGGTGTATTGGCATTGGCACGAATCAATATGACCGCATAAGTGGTATATCCTATGGTGAGCATGAGCAGGCACCATAAACCGGTATGTACTATGCGTTTTCTGAATCGGTAGATGGCTCCTATCAACAAAGACAGGACTAAAGTCAGAAAAATGATTAATCCTGTTTGGAAAGGAAATCCCAATACATTGACGAAGAATAGCTCGAACCATCCTCCCATATCAGCCATTCCGGGTATATAAACAAAGAGAATCAATACAATAAGAAGACCGGACAGCGCAATCGTTCCGATCACTCCCTTAAGTGATACAGCTTGGTATTTCCGGTAATAGAACACCAATACAATAGCAGGAATACAAAGCAGATTGAGCAGGTGTACTCCGATGGAAAGTCCTATAATATAGGCTATCAGGATAATCCAGCGGTCGCCGGATATTGAATCTGCTTCGTCCTGCCAGCGAAGAATCATCCAAAAAACCAAAGCTGTGAGGAAGGAAGAGAAGGCATATACTTCACCCTCTACCGCACTGAACCAGAATGTATCGCTGAAGGTGTAAACCAAAGCTCCTACAAACCCTGCTCCTAAAATGATAATTACGTCGGTTGTTGATAGCTTCCGTGTATCATCCGTAAGTATGCTTCGCACCAATCGGGTAATACTCCAAAAAAGAAACAAAATACACCCTGCACTTAACAGTGCATTTAAAAAGTTGACCATGCGCGACACCTGTGAAGCATCGGATGCAAACTGGGTGAATAGATTCCCGACAAGCATATAGAAAGGTGCTCCCGGTGGATGACCTACTTGTAGCTTTTCGGCACATGAAATAAATTCGGGACAATCCCAAAAACTTGCGGTAGGTTCAATAGTCATTCCATACACAAAAGCTGCTATCAGAAAGACAATCCAACCTCCTAAATCGTTTCCTCTTTTAAATAATAAGTAACTCATTGTTCTGTCATTTTTTTGTTTGCAAAGTTACAGAACATGCATATATGATAAGTGTTTTTAGCCGGACAGATACGGACAGGATGATTTCGTAATTTATTGATATTCAGACTTAATAGGAGTCTAAATACAGACAAAAGCAGACAGCATATATATAGGGGAAAATTATTTATTCTGTAATTTCATTGTTTCTTCAATTTTAGCTTATTTCTGCACGGGTTTTCACCACAGAGGACACAGAGGGTACAGAGGTGAATTTTATTCATGACTTACGGTTTTGAGCATAATTGTGATGCGTAATCCTCTACTATAAAGTTGAAAAACGTAAAAACATCTGCCACCTGCAACGAAAAGCGTG
>OHBI01000682.1_pt1 | contig 16120 bp, 12 predicted proteins | sample 1577361 | NCBI WGS metagenome assembly OHBI01 (sample SAMEA3879579, study PRJEB24766) | human gut metagenome | biome: human-associated habitat; feature: feces | place: USA | collected 1985/1987 | reverse complement strand
GAAAATAAGTTTGGAATTAAAAATTCCGCGGAACTTGCGCGCAAAGAGGAGCGTATCAGCAAAAAAAGAGCAGTAGAACTGTTTGAAAATGGTATGCTCGAGAACCTTGAGGCGGGAAAGTTTCAAACGTTATGTGAGATCCATAAATATTTATTTGATGATATCTATGACTTTGCAGGAAAAATCCGAACCGTAAATATATCAAAAGGTAATTTCAGATTTGCACCGCTTATGTATCTTGAAACAGCAATTAAAAATGTAGACAAAATGCCACAGAACACATTTGATGAGATTGTTGAAAAATATGTGGAAATGAACATTGTGCATCCGTTCCGAGAAGGAAATGGAAGAAGCATGCGCATCTGGCTGGATATGATGTTAAAAAAACAGATCGGACAGGTGGTGGACTGGAGTAAGATAGAAAAAGAAGATTATCTGATGGCGATGGAACGCAGTCCGATCAAAGATATTGAAATTAAATATATTTTAAATGCAGCACTTACCGATCAGATCAATGACCGGGAAATTTATATGAAAGGTATTGACCATAGTTATTATTATGAGGGATATGTCACGTATAAGACGGAAGAGTTGTAGGGACAACATCCCTTGCTTTTTTCTCCCCTCTGTGCTACACTGTCACAAGCTGACAAGACACATGTTAACCACATGAAAAACAGCAAAGAGGAGTAAAAAACTCCGGATTGGAGAAATTATGGAAAAAGTAAAGGCATTTTGTAAACGGAAAAACATTGAGATATCCGTGAAAAGATATCTGATCGATGCTCTTGGCGCGATGGCACAGGGATTATTTGCATCCCTTTTGATCGGAACAATCATCAGTACACTTGGAACGCAGCTTAATATTCCGATTCTTGTGACAGTCGGAACTTACGCGAAAGCGGCAGTCGGACCGGCCATGGCGATCGCAATCGGATATGCACTGCAGGCAGCGCCTTTAGTACTGTTTTCACTTGCGGCAGTCGGTGCGGCGGCAAATGAACTTGGCGGGGCAGGCGGGCCGCTTGCGGTACTTGTGGTTGCAATTTTTGCAGCAGAATTTGGAAAAGCAGTTTCCAAAGAGACAAAAATCGATATTATTGTCACTCCGTTTGTGACCATTTTTGTCGGGGTCGCGCTTTCTATCTGGTGGGCTCCGGCGATCGGTGCGGCAGCGAGTGCAGTCGGTAATGCGATCATGTGGGCAACCGAGCTGCAGCCGTTTTTCATGGGAATCATTGTATCTGTGATCGTCGGGATTGCACTGACACTGCCGATCAGCAGCGCAGCAATCTGTGCAGCACTTGGACTGACCGGTCTTGCAGGAGGGGCAGCACTTGCAGGATGCTGTGCACAGATGGTTGGATTTGCAGTGGCAAGTTTCCGCGAAAATAAATGGGGCGGACTGTTTGCGCAGGGAATCGGTACATCGATGCTTCAGATGGGAAATATCGTAAAAAATCCACGTATCTGGCTGCCGGCAACTTTAGCATCCGCGATCACCGGACCAATTGCAACATGCCTGTTTCACTTACAGATGAACGGTGCAGCAGTTTCATCCGGCATGGGAACCTGTGGACTGGTCGGACAGATCGGTGTTTATACCGGATGGATCGCAGATATTGAGGCGGGAAGCAAAGCTGCCATTACACCGATGGACTGGATCGGACTGATTTTCGTAAGCTTTCTTCTGCCGGGCGTTTTATCATGGCTTTTTAGTGTGTTATTCCGTAAGATCGGCTGGATCAAAGAAGGCGATATGAGGCTGGACTTATAAATCCATAAAAGTTTAGAAATAAATCCACCATAATGAGGAAAGTATGGTATACTGTAAACAGTAGTCATTACAGGAATAATATGCATGAAATTGCATTTTACTCCGCAAAACAAGGAGGATTTTTATGGAAAAGCCATTCACCTTAAGTGAGGGCGTTGACAGTTGGAATACGATTATTTTTTTATATAATTCCGCATTGAAGGAAGTACGCACAAAAGTTGAAATCTTAAACGATGAGTTTCAGCAGGTACATCAGTACAACCCAATAGAATATATCAAGTCAAGGATCAAGACGCCTGAGAGTATTGTGAAAAAGTTAAAGCGTTACGGATATGAGTCATCGATCGATAACATGGTCAATTATGTCAATGACATTGCAGGTATCCGTATTGTCTGCTCTTTTACTTCTGATATTTATAAGCTTGCAGAGATGATTGGAAAACAGAATGATCTGACCGTTATTTCCATCAAGGATTATATTAAAAATCCAAAGGAGAGCGGTTATAAAAGTTATCATATGCTTGTGACTGTTCCGATATTTTTATCGGACCGCGTGATCGATACCAAGGTGGAGATACAGATCCGGACGATGGCGATGGATTTTTGGGCAAGCTTAGAGCATAAGATCTATTACAAATTTGAGGGAAATGCACCCGGCTATATCAGCAGGGATCTAAGAGAATGTTCCGATATTGTTTCTATGCTGGATGCAAAGATGCTCCAGCTAAATGAAGCAATTATACAGGCGAAAGAAGCACAGGAGGAGCAGACGGGTGCAGTATAATTATGACTTCGAGATTATGTCGCTCGTCATTTTTGTGGTTATCAGCGGTCATTTCCTGTTGATCAGACAGTTTCCAACGGTTAAGTCAAAAGTATTTGGCAGACTGCTTGGGGTGTGTCTTGGCGAGTGTATCGCAAATATTTTATCATGTATTGGACTGGCAAATGCAGCAATCGTTCCATTAATCTGGAACGAATTGTTTACGTTTGCTTTTTTTGCGTTAGAGGGAGCGGCTTCTTATCTGATGTTCCGCTATATGGAAGAGGTATGCAGCTTTTCCGGAGTAGCAGGTCGAATGATAAAATACATGGGAAAAGTCCCGTTTTTCTTTTTCGAGATCATGCTTTTAGCGACGCCGTGGATGGGCTTTTTCTTTTATTTTAAAGATGGCAGCTATTATCAGGGAAATTTTGCATGGTTTGGCTATGTGTATATTGGATACTATTTTTTTATGAACCTGCTTCTTATATTTTTGGGGAGAGCGCGTATTGAGACGCGGATCAAGGTAATCGTTATCTTATACAGTATTGTGGCAGTTCTTATGGTGGTGCTTCAGTATGAGAGAAAAGAAATGCTGCTTACCAGTGCGGCAAATATGCTGTTTATTCTGATGATCTATATGGCAATGCAGAATCCGTCTGCTTATATTGACAGTGAAACCGGAACCAGTGATGAGCAGGCATTTCTGATCCAGATGAAAAATGTAACGGAGCAATCCGGAAAAAAAGTATTTCTTGTGGTACATATCAGACAGATGCATCATATCGAAATGCTTTTAGGATATGAAAACAGCAGGCGGCTGCTTGCCGAAGTGGGACATTATCTTACCGCACTGTGTGGAAAGTTCTGTGTGTTTCGCAATGCGGAGGATACATTTACCATCCTGCTGGATGAGGGAAAAGAAGAACACATAAAGGGGCAGATCAAAAAAAGATTTGAACAGGATTTTCATGTGTCTGGCAATTCGATTTCTTTAAACGAGGTCATGATCACCCTGCATTATCCGAGAGATTTTTGTTCTCTGGCAGAGTACAGGGCACTGTATGGATATTTGCTGGAAGCGGCACAAAATTCAGGGAAACAGGTCTTTTTTGAGGTGGATGAAGCCGTAAAAAAAGACTATTACCGCAGAAATAAGGTAGAGCAGGCGGTGGATCGTGCAATTACGGAAAACAGATTTGAAGTATATTATCAGCCGATCTATTCCCTGAAAGAAAAATGTGTTGTATCATTAGAGGCGCTGGTGCGTCTGAAGGATGAAAAACTTGGAGCCATTCCACCGGATGAGTTTATTCCGTTGGCGGAGCAAAACGGAACGATCACACAGATCAGTGAGATCGTACTTGAAGAGTGCTGTCGTTTTCTGGCAAAACATGTGCTTCCGAACCCATCACTTGGAATACGGACGATCCATGTGAACATTGCTGCAGCGCAGTGTCTGAACCGGAATCTGAAAGAAAGCATACTGCCAGTGTTAGAGCGTTATTATGTGCCGGCACATATGATCACGCTGGAACTGACGGAGCGGACAGCTGTTGAGGCACCAAAGCTGATGTTATGGCACATGCAGGAGTTTGGCAAAATTGGCATGGGGTTTGCGATGGATGACTATGGAAGCGGCAATTCGAACTGTTCTTATCTGATCCGTTTTCCATTTCGGGAAATTAAGATTGATAAAAACATGACCTGGTCCTATTTTGAAAATCCAACTGCAAAAATCGTGATTGAAAATGAAATAAAGACGATACAAAAACTCGGTCTCCCACTGATCATGGAGGGCGTGGAAAAGAAAGAACAGAGTGATGCCTTAGAGGCGCTTGGTGTGGATATGATCCAGGGATATTATTACGGGAAACCGATGCCGGAGACGGAGTGTCTGCGCTATATCAGAAGAATGCATTTTGCCAAAGAGGAATATGGAAAGAGTTGATGGAAAGTTTATGCTGAAAATAGCATTTTGTGATGATGATTTAGAGATATTAAAAGAACTTGGTATCTTATTGGACAAATATAAAAAAGAAAGAGACGAAGACCTTACCTGTACGGTATTTCAGAGTCCCTTAGAGTTACTGGCCGCGATTGAGAAAGGGTTTTCTTTCGATATTTTATTTTTGGACATTTTAATGCCGGGGGAAAACGGAATTGAGACTGCAAAAGAAATCAGACAGTATGATAATAATATGAAAATTATTTTTCTTACCTCATCTCCGGAGTTTGCAGTACAGTCTTATACGGTCGGGGCATATTTTTATCAGTTAAAGCCAGTCTGGGAGGAAAGTTTTTTCCAGCTGATGGATTCCGTGCTTGCAGAGTGCACAAAGACACAGGAAAACAGTCTGATTCTGCGGAGCAAAGAAGGAATTACAAGAATTGACCTTGAAAAGTTAGAATATTGTGAAGTGATAGGACGGACGCTCTTTTTTCATCTCGGAAATGGAAAAGTATTTGAGAGTGTTGGCAGTTTAGACGATTTATTTTTGCAGTTAAAGCCTTATGGCAATTTTTTACGGCCACATCGGTCATTTCTGGTAAATATGGATTATATACAGAATATTTCTTACCGTGCAATTAAACTGATAAGTCTTGCAGAAATACCAATCCCGCATGGGAAATGCTCGGAGATAAAGAATAAATATCTCGAGTATGCGTTTAACAGAAAGCAGGTATTTTTATCATGAATCTTCTTTATGTAACAAATGGTGCAGCAGTCGGGATATTCGGCATGGTTTTGTCCGGGGCTTTTTGTGATATTCACTGGACGAAAGAAAAACGGGAATTTCTTGTTGGAAGTATTTTTGTGCTGCTTGCCATACAGGGTGTGATGTATCTGTTGGCCGGGGCAGCGACGATCCGTTATCTTTATCCTGTGATCACACATGTCCCGATGTGTATTGCCCTTTACATTTTAACGAAAAAACGTCTGTGGACAGTGATTTCCGTGCTGACTGCTTATCTCTGCTGTCAGCTTCGCAGGTGGGTGGCACTTTTTATAATGGCTGTGTTTGTGAACAGTGAAACGGTGCAAAATGTGACGGAACTGATTGCTACGCTGCCGTTATTATTTCTCTTACTGCGTTTTGTGGCACCCTCGGTGCGGGCAATATCAAATTATCCCGTGTCAATACAGCTTCAGTTCGGGTTGATTCCGGCATTGGGCTACGGCTTTGATTACCTGACGAGAGTTTATACGGATTTACTTTCAGAAGGCATACCGGCGGCAGTGGAATTTATGCCGTTCGTCTGCTGTATTGCTTATCTGGTGTTTGTGCTTCGTACTTCGGAGGAGGAGCGGAAGAAAAATGAACTTGAGCAGATGCAGAGCTGTCTGAATCTGCAGATTTCCCAGGCGGTCCGCGAGATTGAGGCTTTGAGGGAGTCGCAGAAAGATGCCAGTACCTATCGGCATGATTTAAGACATCATATGCAGCATCTGTTATCATGTATCGAGAATGGAAAAATTGAACAGGCAGAAGGCTACATTCATGAAGTATGTGCGCAGATTGAGGCAGGCAGGGTAAAAAATTACTGTGAGAATGAGACGGTCAATCTTATTTTTTCCTCTTTTGCAGGAAGGGCGGAAAGTGCTGGTGCCACAATGAACATAAAAGCGAACGGGAGGTTCTTTTTTCAGGTCACGAATCCATGCAGAAAAGAAGTAGTATTTGAAAACGGTGTTCCGGTTACCGACCGGCCGGGGCATGGAATCGGCGTACGCAGTATTTGTGCAATTGTTGACCGGTATGGTGGTATGTACAGCTTTCTGGTAGAAGATAATAAATTTATTTTACGCGTTTCTTTATAATGTGCAGCTTTATGCTGCACTTTAAAAGAGACAACAAAACTACATATGAAAAATAAAAAATGTCGATTGAGTGCACATTATAGTCGATTCAGAACAAGTTAATCCACTGCAGCACAAAATACGGTACATTAATGTCAACAGAGAGAAATGAAAAACAAATGACAAAGGAGAGAAAAATTATGAAAAGAAAAATTTTAGCAATTATGTTGAGTTCAATGCTGGCATTCTCTTTTACCGCTTGCGGGAATACCGAGGAGACTGCTGATGGCACAGTGACAAACGCAGAGGCAGATGTAGATGTGGCAGATACTGGCACTGATGCGGAGACCGATGTGGCAGAGACCGATGCAGCAGATATTGTTGTGGACACAGAGGCAGCAGATGCACAAAGCGAAGATGTGGAAACAGATTCTACCGAAGACTTATTCTGCCTGCTTGATGTGCCGATTTTAGAGATGCCGGACTTAGCAGGAACAACCTGGAGTTTCTGTGGGGGTAACCTTGGTGGTGTGCAAATGACACAGGACGATTATGATGCTGCATTAGAGCAGTATGGCGGAAAATTGGAGATCGTGTTTAGCGATGATGGTTCCACTGTACAGATGGTACAGGGAGGTGGAACGTTAGACGGTGTCTGTGAATATCATTATGAGGATGAAGGTGTGCGTTTAACATTTGACAATAACGGCACAGATCTGGTATACGCCTGCGTGTTTGCAGATTTTGACGGACTGACAATGGTAGCATTGTCCGATACTTCCGGATACAATGCAGTATATTTTGTACAGTAAAGGAGTATTTGAATGGAAATCTCTGTAATTGTTTGTTTGCTTGTGATTTTGCTTGCCATATGGATTGTTTCTGTACGGAAAAAATTAGCAATCATGGATGAAAATATCAATCATTCCATGAATCAGATTGGAGTGCAGCTTTCGTCACGGTTTGATGCGTTACTTTCCCTGCTTGATTTTACAAAAAAATATGCAGGATACGAGGCACAGACACTTACAGATGAAGTAAATGAAAAACGGTGTATCATTATGGAAACTTCCACACCGGAGGAGGTTTTGCGCCAGGAAGGTGTGATAAACGAGGTGCTTTTCCGGACACAGACGGTTTTAGAAGAATATCCGGGTTCGACTGATGAAAATGAATACATCAAATGTATGGACGCGGTAGAGTGTTATGAAAAAATGGTGCAGACCAGCCGGCTGATTTATAATGATTCGGTGACAAAATTAAACAGAGAGCTTCACATTTTCCCAACCAGTGTACTTGCACATATGCTCGGATTTGAAAAACGGGATTATCTGGTAGAAAATTAGCAGAAAAGGAGATGCAAAGGATGAATAAGTTACACAGAAGCAGGTACATAAATGTAGTTGTATCAATGATGATGGCATTTTTGATGCTTGCTGCAATGGGAACGACACAGGTACATGCAGCACAATATACAACAGGAACGATTGATCCTGCCGAATTGAAAGCTGGAGATGTGGTTTACAGGGGGGTTCAGTTAACGGTAGACAGACAGATTGTGGTTTGTAAAAAGTGCAATATGATATGGATTACGACGGGCACGGATTACGGTACTGGAGACACGAAACGCTCTGAGGTGGTGGCTACGGAAGCCCATAAGGATCATCCGGATAAGGTGGGGTATAGCGAGTTTAACTGGTATTTTAATCTTGACAGCTCCGGCCCATTGTTAAAAAATACGCCATATACGATCGTAGAAAATGCTAACATTAAATACAAGATTACCTATAATACAAACGGTGGCAGTCAGATAGCAGAGGGAAATCAGACGAACCTGCCTGATCCGCTGCCAGCTGCGACGAAAGATGGATATGATTTTGCCGGCTGGTATACAGATGCAGATTTTACGACGATTGCGCGGCCGGGACAGGCACTTACTGCCGACACGACTCTTTATGCAAAATGGGTAGAACACAGGCACACATTTAGGGATGAGTGGAGCAGCAATGATACGTCCCATTGGCATGCTGCCACGTGTGAACACACCACAGAAAAAAAGGATGAAGCAGCTCATGTTTATGGAACAGCAGGTGCGGAAAGATATACCTGTAGTGTCTGCAAATATTTAAGTGAAACAAGAAAAAGAGAAGCTGAGGCAGCAGATAAAAAGAATACGGAAAGTGAACCGGTAAAAGTAAAAAGGACAGAGGCAAAAGACGCAGCATTAAATTCGAAATTTAATGTGAAAGCAGGAAAGACGGTCAAGGTAACTTGGGGAAAAGTTAAAGATGCAGATGGTTATGATGTTTATATGGCATACTGCGGAAAAGATAAGGAAAAGGTTGTAAAGTCCGTAAAGGCAGCGGATAGTTTATCTGTTGAGATCAGCAAATTGAAAAAGAAAGGAATCAATCAGAAAAAAAATATAAAATGTCATGTTCTTGCATATAAGATGGTTGATGGCAAAAAAGTAACAGTTGCGAAATCGATTACGATACATGCAGCAGGAAAGAAGAATAAATCAGTAACAGATGCAAAAAGCATTAAACTGAAAAAGACTTCTTATGTATTGGCAAAAGGGAAAAAAGCTGTCGTAAAAGCTTCGATTGTCAAGAAGGATAAGAAACGTCCGATCATTAATCATATATCGGAATTCCGATATGCTACATCAGACAGTAAAGTGGCAGTGGTATCTAAAAATGGTAAGATCACCGCGAAAGGAAAAGGATTCTGTTCTATATATGTATATGCATCAAACGGATGTGCACAAAAAATAAAAGTTGTGGTCAAATAAGAGAGACAGGTATAAAGTGAAAATGAATGTGTAGGAGAAAAGCTGCCAATGATAGTGATAATATCATTAGGCAGCTTTTTATAATGAACAAAGGAAAAAGAAAACGTGTATTTTGACTGGATTATATAGTATAATATATTCCGTGTCTGAGAGAGAAATAAAACATAAGAGGATAGTGCGTGTGAAATAAGATTTTTCACACGCAAGAATGGGGATTAAGATGAGAATAGGATTTGATAATGACAAATATTTAAAAATTCAGTCGGAGCATATCAAAGAACGCATCAGCCAGTTCGGTGATAAGCTGTATCTGGAATTTGGCGGAAAATTATTTGATGACTACCATGCGTCTAGGGTATTGCCGGGATTTGCACCGGACAGTAAACTTCAGATGCTGATGCAGCTTTCGGATGTTGCGGAAATCGTAATTGTGATCAGTGCTGCAGATATTGAGAAAAACAAGGTGCGTGGAGACCTTGGCATTACTTATGATGTGGATGTTGTCCGTCTGATCGGAGAGTTTGAGAAAAAAGGACTTTATGTTGGAAGTGTGGTTATCACACAGTTTGCCGGACAAAATGGTGCAGTGCAGTTTCGGGAAAAGCTGGAAAAACGTGGAATCAAAGTATACCAGCATTATAAAATTGAGGGGTATCCTTCGAATATTCCATTGATCGTCAGCGAGAATGGTTTTGGAAAAAATGATTATATTGAAACGACAAGACCGCTTGTGGTTATTACTGCGCCGGGGCCTGGAAGCGGAAAAATGGCAACCTGTCTTTCACAGCTTTATCATGAAAACATTCGCGGAACCAAAGCCGGCTATGCGAAGTTCGAGACATTCCCAATCTGGAATCTTCCGTTGAAGCACCCGGTCAACCTTGCATATGAGGCTGCAACAGCAGACTTAAATGATGTGAATATGATTGACCCGTTCCATCTGGAAGCATATGGAAAGACCACGGTAAACTACAACCGTGATATAGAAATATTTCCTGTTTTAAATGCAATTTTTGAGGGGATTTACGGTGAAAATACCTATTACAAATCGCCGACTGATATGGGAGTAAATATGGCAGGAAACTGCATTGTCGATGATGAAGCCTGCTGCGTGGCATCTAAAATGGAAATTATCAGACGTTATTACACTGCAGTGAATAAGCTGGTAAGAGAAGAAGCAACCGAAAATGAAGTTTATAAAATCGAGCTTTTAATGAAACAGGCGAAGATTACAACAGACGACAGAAAAGTTACCGTTGCCGCAAAGAAGCGTGCGGAGGAATCAGGTGTTCCGACCGCAGCAATCGAACTTTCTGATGGAACAATTATTACATCAAAAACTTCTGATTTCCTTGGAGCATCAGCAGCATTGCTTTTAAATGCTTTAAAATATTTAGCTGGAATTGAACATGACGAGAAGCTGATCCGCCCGGAGGCAATTGAGCCAATCCAGGATTTGAAGGTACGTTTCTTAGGAGGAAAGAATCCAAGACTTCACACAGACGAAGTTTTGATCGCGTTATCTCTTGCAGCGGTTTCCAATGAAAATGCAAAATGCGCCATTGAGCAGATTCCTGCACTCCGCGGCTGTCAGGTGCATACTTCGGTTATGCTTTCCGAGGTGGATATTAAAATTTTTAAGAAGCTGGGTGTGGATCTGACAAGTGAACCGGTACGCAGTGGATTGAAGCTGTACTAAATTTATTTGATGTATCATGAGCCATAGAATAAAGTAAAAGAGGAAATAACATGAATCTGATTAATATAGAAGATCTGACAAAGGTCTATGCCGAAAGAAAGCTGTTTGATGGTGCATCATTTTCATTGCAGGATGGGGAGAAGATAGGTGTTATTGGTATCAATGGAACCGGAAAGACAACGCTTCTGCGGATGATCATGGGGGATGAGGAGACGGATGAGGGAACTGTTACGACTGCTAACCATGTGGTCATACGTTATCTGCCGCAGCATCCGGAATTCGAACCGGAAAAAAGCAGTCTGGAATGTGTGCTGGAAGGAAATGTAACGGATGAAAACCGCTGGTCTGTTGAAAGTGATGCCAAGGCAATGATGATGCGGCTTGGCATTAAAGATTTTATGCAGCCTGCAGGACAGTTATCCGGTGGACAAAGAAAGCGTCTTGCGCTGATATCCGTACTTCTTTCCCCGGCAGATATTCTGCTGCTGGATGAGCCTACAAACCATTTAGATAATGATATGGCAGACTGGCTGGAGGATTATCTGAAAAAATGGAGAGGTGCGCTTATCATGGTAACACATGACCGGTATTTTCTGGACAGTGTGTGCAACCGGATCGTGGAGATTGATAAAGGAAAAATTTATAGTTATCAGACGAATTATTCCGGGTATCTGGAATTAAAAACCCAGCGGCAGGAAATGGAAGCAGCCAGTGAACGAAAACGTCAGTCGATCCTGCGTGTGGAACTGGAATGGATACGCAGGGGTGCAAGGGCACGTTCCACAAAACAGAAAGCACATATCCAGCGCTATGAAGAGCTGAGAGACCGTCAGGCTCCGGTGCAGGATTCGCAGGTAGAATTAAGTTCTATTTCTACAAGAATGGGAAAAACGACTGTGGAGTTAGAAAACATCTGCAAGGCCTATGGAGAAAGAAAACTGATCGATGATTTTTCTTATATCTTTTTGAAGGGAGACAGAGTTGGATTTATCGGACCAAACGGTTGTGGAAAGTCTACTTTAATGAAAATTATTGCAGGCATTATTCCACAGGATTCCGGGCAGGTTATCATCGGACAGACTGTGAAAATGGGATATTATGCGCAGGAAATAGCCTCAGAAAAAAATGAGGATGAAAATGAAATTGATCTGTCATATATGGACCCAAATCAGAGAGTGATTGATTATGTAAAGGATACAGCAGAATATATTCAGACTGTGGACGGAGTCATATCTGCGTCTGTTTTATTGGAGCGTTTCTTATTTCCGCCGGAAAAACAGTACAGTCCGATTGGAAAACTGTCCGGCGGGGAAAAGAAAAGATTAAATCTGCTTCGGGTACTGGCGACATCCCCGAACTTTATTCTGCTGGATGAGCCTACAAACAATCTTGATATAGCTACGCTGACAATTTTAGAGGACTATCTGGATCGTTACGATGGCATTGTTGTCACGGTATCGCATGACCGCTATTTCCTTGATAGAACAATGAAGCGTATCTTTGCCTTTGAGGGAGACGGAAAACTGAAACAATATGAAGGCGGCTATACAGATTATGTAAACCGACTTGCGGCAGAGGGCAGGACACCGGGTGGAAACATTGCGGCGCGGTCTGCTGGTGCCGATATATCGGGTAATTCACAAAACCAGAAATCCGAAGAAAGTGTGATCGAAAAAAATGATTCGACTGCAACCTGGAAGCAAAAAAAGAAACTGAAATTCAGCTATAAAGAGCAGAAAGAATACGAGACGATCGAGGATGATATTGCAGCACTCGAACTAAAGTTAGAAGATTTAGATAACGAGATGGCAGCGAATGCCACCAATGCAGCAAAGCTGCGGGAGCTGGTTGAGGAGAAAGAAAACGCAGAGAAAATGTTAGAAGAAAAGATGGACAGGTGGGAGTATTTAGAAGAGCTGGCGGCAAAGATCGCAGGGCAGCAGAGCTAGTGTACTGAATCATTGATACAGTACACTAGAAAGCCTGCCTGTCAGTCCACGTTCAGGACAAATGTATTCTTGCCGTTCTCTTTTGCCTGATACATTGCCAGATCTGCCTTGCGGATTAGCTGTGTATAGTCAAGCGTATCGCCCTGGGACATGACAATGCCGATACTGCACGGCACCGGCAGCACCTCGCCGGTCTGTTCGTTTACATGCTGCGTGCGCAGAATCTCAAGAATTTTGTCGGCATTATGCCGGATGCGTTCCGGTTCTAACTCACCGGCATAGCAAAATGCAAACTCGTCCCCTCCGATCCTGCCGACTGCACCGTGTATGTTTTCTTTAAGTGTCTGCGCTACGAACTGGATGACAGCATCGCCCTCCTGATGACCGTAATTGGTATTATAATCCCTGAAATCATCGATATCGACAAAGCCGAATGTGATCTGTTCATGGCTTTCAACCGCCCTTTGCACCATCGAAAGCATCTCTTTTTCAATCGCTTTTTTATTTTTGATACCGGTCAGAGGGTCGTTCTCTGCCATCTGTAAAAGTTTCTGCTGACGCTCTTTTTCTTTCCGGTCTGCCTGTTCCACATAGTCTAACAGCTCGTTGATACCCGCAGCCAGTTCACCTGTCTCATGTTTTTCCTGAATGTGGACACGCAGGGAATAATCCTCACTTTCCCGGATTTGTTCGAATACCTGCAGAATATGGGTAATCGGTGCGAAAATTTTCTTTGTCATGAAATACTGTGTACAGAATACGCCGATAATGAGTGCAGAAAGACCGAGCGCGATCAGCACACCGTAGGTTCTGCCGGTCTGCTTCTGTGCACTCAGATTTTCAGTCACACGGATGCCCCAGCCGGTATTTTCCACGTCGGAATAATATGTAATATAATCCTGTCTGTGATAGCGGTAGCGCACATAACCGGACGGATTTTTCTCATGGTCGATCGCATCCCATTTTTTCTGAAAATCATTGCGGTCGGAACTTTTAGAGACAAATGTCTTTAAGCTTCTCTTGTTTTTTGTGTCACCTGCCGTGATGATCGCCCCATTGCCGTCGAGAAGATAGAAAGTTCCATCTGCAAGAGTGTCCATATTCAGCCGCAGGTCGTCAAAATATGCCGTATCCAGCTCCTCCATCACATAGCCGATCAGTTCATTATTATAATAGACGCCGGTATAGGCGGGCACGACATTTTTCCTGCCGTCATCTGTTATACGCTCATACACGTCACCGATAATAAATTCGCCGGTCTGATATTTAGGATCGACATCTTTCATTGCACTGACAGTGCCCGGTTCGTACTCTTCACTTGAACTGACCACATGAAAATTCCGGTTTACCACAGAGATGCTCGCTACAAAGATACTGTATTTTTTGCGTTCCTTCAGCAGATTGTCTACATAGTTTCGTGCCAGAGGGCTTTCATTTTCCCTTAGACTGTAAAGGATCGCGTTCTGCGTCAGCTGATAACTCGCGATCATGTCCATCTCGTTATTGCGGTCCTGCGTAAAGTTTTTGATATTCATCACCTGATTTTCGCTGATTGCCTGCACATTCTGCTCCGTCAGCTCATCAATCTTGCGGTTCGTCTCATAAATGGAAAATATTCCGAAGATACCAAGCGGTACCAGGGTAAAAAGTAAAAGTAACCCTAAAATACTATGTTTTAATTTCATGCTCGCAGCTTCCTCCATCTGTTATCTATTTTATAGCTAAACTGCTGTTTCCGTCAACTGTTGCCCCAGTGTTGTACACAACCCCTGAAAAATATCGAAAGGTTTTTTTCCCCGCGTGGATAAGATTTCGATATGATTGAAAACGGTCATAAAATCAATCGTAAAAAAATACGATTGTTTTTATGATTGATTTTGCATATAATCAATACAATGAAATTGGAAAGAAAACAGTTAGTATGCAAAGGCAGGAAGGACACTCACAAATGAAAGACAAAAGCGAAACTTCAACAATAGATTTGATTATACTTTTTTTCCTTCTGTTCATTATTTCAAATATTTTATTTGCTGTTGACTGTATGCTGCTCAGTGATGACGCAGAGTCGAATTTGAAGCTGATAAAAGATTTTGCGATCAGCACGGGAAGTCTGGTCGGAATAAACATAGTCGGATTGATACTGATTGAATGTTTTGAAAGAATTGAAAAATATATTTTTCGGCGAAAAAACCAAAAGGAATGTTTCGGGGAAGGTAATTTTCAGGTATTGCGGTGTAGCAGCAGATACTACATGCTCCCGATTGCAGTTACTGCGCTGGATATGATGTTTGTATTATCTTTTTTGCATGAGAGAAACAAAGATGCACAGGTGATGATAGAATTTTTTCAAGGCAGAGATGGAATTTTTCCACTGTTTTGTATGGGATTTTTTAACATCTATGGCGTTTATGTGCTGGCGCATTACTGCTGTTATAAAGTGTATTGTACAGGATATTTGTTAGAGGTAATCCATTTTTTGAGGAAAAAAAGCATACCGTGGAGTGATATAAAAAGCATAGAATTTTTCTATCTGGATCAATACAAGAAACAGAGGATTGTGATAAATCTTGAGAAGAAAAAGATTGTTTTTCGCGCAGAGGTGTTAAACGATGGCTGGGATCCTTTTGTGAACTGGGTACAGGATATGGCAATGAGATATCATATTTTGTTTAACGGTAAAATCCTGACTGTTTGACTTGCAAATAAGATAAAAATCCAAAACTACACACCAGATACAATGCATTACGGTATGCTCAAAAGAAAAGGGATATAGAGCGTAAAACGGACAGCACACCAGGTTGACTTTGCCTGCGGGGGAAGGTAAAATACAGCTTAAGATAGTATAAACCCGGGGAGAAAACTGCAATGCTAAATATAACCATTGACAAGGTCAGGCACATTGAAGACAAGGATGCCAATGTACGCGAAACGCTTGTCGAATTACAGCACGCACTTGATAAATCTGAACAGGAAAGACATTTTTATGACGCTCTGTGCATTGACTACACTGCGGCATACTTATGCGACCTGATGGCAGATACCATGACTGTCATCAAGAAAAAATCATTCTCCCACTGTGCTGCCGAAGAACTCCAGTCTGGCAGCATACAATGCTATTCTCAATGGATACGGCATTCTTATAATACTTTTGTCGTGAAAGAGTCGGCCCCGGGCTTTATGGAAATGTTTGACAACAGGAATCTGATGGCATATCTGGATGATCATGAGAGCTTTGTATACCGGCACAGAACACTGCAGAACCGTGCAGGAATGGAATACTTTGAAGCGCGGGCAGTGCGTCTTTATTCAGATGATGACAGCTACAAGATCATTCTT
>OHBI01000644.1_pt1 | contig 17088 bp, 7 predicted proteins | sample 1577361 | NCBI WGS metagenome assembly OHBI01 (sample SAMEA3879579, study PRJEB24766) | human gut metagenome | biome: human-associated habitat; feature: feces | place: USA | collected 1985/1987 | reverse complement strand
GCCGCCGTTTTTGATGAAAGCCTCCGAGTCAGTCAAATGATTCGGAGGCTTTTTTGTGTTTATACTGGGTTTCCGACTTGGAAGGGGTGAAAATGCTATTTGAGTACTATAAATGTATATACTCAGGACAATATTGCTACATAAAGAATACCTGAAGCTTTAATTTTGTAGCAATAAAAAAACTATAAATATTATTATGAATAAACGAATAGCATTTTTGTTGTCTTTGTGCTGGGTGGTATGTTGCTCTTATGCACAAAATTCTTTTTCAAAACATGAAGTAAGACAAACAATGAGGCGTGTTGCCGACTGGCAAATTGCCCACATGAAAGAAGTTACCTATGATCCGTTGAATTGGGTAAATGCTACGTTTTATCTGGGCTTGTCTAAATGGGCATCCGTGGCGGAGCAGGAAAATCAGGATGATTTTTATTTTAAGTGGTTGCGGCGCTTGGGGGCACGCAATTATTGGCAAGTGGATAAACGGATGTATCATGCAGATGATATCTGTGTTGCACAAACATATTTGGATCTTTATCGTAAATATGGAAAAGAAGAGATGCTGATTCCTACGAAGGCCCGTACTGAATGGGTGATGGAGCATCCTTCTAAAGGATCTTTCTTATTGGATTATGGTGATGCTTCCACTTTAGAAAAATGGACATGGTGCGATGCATTATTTATGGCTCCGCCGGTTTATGCCCGTTTGTATAACATTACCGGTGATAAGAAATTTCTCCGTTTTATGGATAAGGAGTATAAAGAGACTTATGAGTTCCTTTATGATAAGGATGCTCGTTTGTTTTATAGAGACCATCGTTACTTTACTCAAAAAGAGGCCAATGGTGAGAAGGTGTTTTGGGGGAGAGGAAACGGATGGGTATTGGGTGGACTGGTCGAAATTCTTCGTGAACTTCCTGCGGAAAATAAATACAGAACTTTTTATGAGAACCTGTTTGTGGAACTGGCTACTCGTGTAGCCACCTTGCAACAGTCTGACGGCTTTTGGAGAGCCAGTATGCTGGACCCTCATTCTTATTCTTCTCCGGAAACCAGTTGTTCCGGTTTCTTTGTCTATGCTTTGGCATACGGCATCAACGAAGGATTGTTGTCGAAAGAAGAATTCCTTCCCATAGTGGAAAAGGGCTGGAAAGCTTTGGTAGGGGCAGTAGAGGAAGATGGTAAATTGGGCTATGTGCAGCCTATTGGTGCTGACCCCAAAAAAGTAACCCGTGAAATGACAGAGGTGTATGGCCCGGGTGCATTTTTGCTGGCAGGGACAGAGGTTTACCGGATGGCAAAAGACGAGATACATGGAAATAATATTTCGGCAGAACGTATTCGTGAGATAGCCGACATGTTACCGGAAAAACCGGAAGGTATCGGAGTAACTTATAAAGATCGTACTTATTGGGATAAAATGAAGAATACTCCTGAAGCTCGAAAATTAATTGAAGAGGCTCATACCAGCCTGAAGGACGGAATGCCACCTTTTGTAGATTCGCTTTATTTGCATCTTAATAAGACCGAGATTCGTCTGCCGGGAGAGAACATGATGAATGCCCGTTATCAATATTTGTGGCGATTGGTATTGGCGGAATGTTTGGAAAATAAGCGACGGTTTATTCCGGCGATTTGTGAAGGGGTGGAAGAGCTCTGTCGCCAGAAGCCTTGGTCAATTCCTGCACATGACCGTAACTTGCATAACTATCATGGAACTGATTATTATGTGGATTTGGTTGTTGCTACTGCCGGAAATACATTGGCGCAATGTATTTATTTATTGGATGACCGCTTGCCGGCCGAAACGAAAGCTTTGGCGATGTGTGCTTTCCGTGAGAAGGTGTTCCGCCCTATCTACCGTTGTTTGGAAGAAACAAAACCTTTTTATTGGTTTACTGTCACGAATAACTGGAACTCGGTGTGCTTGGCCGGCGTGACAGGAGCTGCACTTGCTTTGTTGCAGGACAAGGAAGAGCGTGCTTACTTTGTGGCTGCTGCTGAGAAGTATTATGTATATGGAATGAAGGGATATAGTGATGACGGATATTGCAGTGAGGGGGTAGGATATTATAATTATGGTTTTTGCTCGTTTATCTTGTTGCGTGAAGAAATTTGTCGTGCTACGAAAGGGAAGATTGATTTCTTCCGTACTCCTAAGTTTGCCCGTATTGCACAATATGGAAAGAAGATTCAGATCATGAATCAGGTTTGCCCTGCCTACGCCGACTGTCGTGCAGGTGTTTCACCTTCTTGGTTTATTACAAACTATTGTGATAATGTGTTGGGTACAGCTCCTTATGAAGAAAAATATGAAATACCCGGTATGGATAATCTTTCATTGCACACCATCGGCATGTTCCCCCATCAGGCTTGGAAAGTGGAAATGACTCCCGAAATACAAGAGGTATTGAAGGCCGAGGCTGATGAACTTCATTCTTGTTATGATGAAGCAGGCATTATTATTAGCCGCCCTGCTACCGGTTCGACTTGTCGTTTGGGCGTATCTGTAAAGGGAGGGCATAACGCGGAAAACCATAATCATAATGATGTGGGTTCTTATGCAGTAGTGATGGGTAGTCAGACGATGGCAGGCGATATGGGTGGACCTTTCTCTTATCCCGGTGACTATTTCAGTGGAAATGCTTATAAATATCCTATTAAAAATTCATTTGGTCATCCCGTTCCCTTTATCAACGGACAATGTCAGGTGTCGGGCAAGAAGGCTCAGGGAGTGGTGTTGAAGAAAGAACTGACTGGCGGCACAGATATCTTTCAGATTGATTATACATCTGCTTATGCTACTGCGGTACCTGAACTGGAAAAGCTGATACGTACCTTTACTTATAATCGTGCCGGAGAAGGAACGTTCGTGATTGAAGACCGTTTTGAAGCAGTGTCAGGAATTTCTTTTGAAACAGCTATTACTACTCGTGCCGACTGGAAGATGATAGGAAATAATCGTTTGGAGTTGGTGCTGGGAGGAGAAAAAATGACGGTGGATATTGAAGCCCCGGGTGTGGTAGAATTTGATTCGGAGACTGTTGAAGTGAACTCTCCTGCTTATACGCGTATCGGTATTCGTCTGAAGAAACCGTTGCAAAGCGGTAGTGTCCGGCTGATAATGTATCCTTCGCGTCCATAGTTATGTATAAAATAGTCCGTTCGGTTAATTTATGTACAAAGAACTCAAAAAAGGGTATGCTCTAGTGAAGGGCATACCCTATTTTTGTACTGTTAAAAAGTTTACTACTAACGAATTTTAAGCTATTATTATGAAAAAAACATCGAAACGGATTTCTTTGCTTTTACGAAAGAAAGGATTCTTCATGTGCACTACATCAATGCTGTTGGCAAATGTGAGTGTATTTGCAAGTCCGGATGCAGCGAAGACATCTTTGCTGCCGGCTAAATCGGATGTGGCATCAGTGGCCATTGTTGTGCAACAAGGTAAGACTATTACCGGTGTGGTGATGGATTCACAAGAGTCTATTATCGGTGCAAATGTGATGGTAAAAGGTACGACAAACGGTACGATAACCGATTTTGAAGGAAAGTTTACCCTGAGCAATGTACCTGAAGGAGCTATTCTGCAAATCTCTTATATCGGTTATCAGAGTATGGAGATTAAAGTTGGAAATCAAACTAGCTTTACTATCAAATTGAAAGAAGACAGCCAGGCTTTGGATGAAGTAGTGGTTGTGGGGTATGGTTCGCAAAAGAAAGTGAATTTGACAGGTTCTGTGGGAACTGTTGATGCAAAAGTTTTGCAATCACGTCCCATCACTTCGTCTACCAGTGCATTGCAGGGGACTATACCTAACTTGCAGATTACGCCGAGTAGTGGTGAGCCGGGTACCGGAGCAACACTGAATGTGCGTGGTACTACTTCTATAAATGGTGGCAGCCCATTGGTATTGGTTGACGGTGTGGAAATGGATCTTGACATGATTAATCCGAATGATATTGCCAACGTTACGGTCTTGAAGGATGCGGCTGCATCTGCCATCTATGGTGTACGTGCTGCTTATGGTGTTATTTTGGTAACTACGAAAAATGCAGGTTCGGATATGAAGACTACTGTATCTTATTCCGGTAACGTGGCATTCTCTAAACCGACTGTATTGCCGGAGATGGTCGACACAAGTTGGGAACATGCCGAATTTGTAAATCGGGCAATGACAAATGCTAATTTGGATGTGATGTATAATCCGGATACAGTGGAAAAAATGAAGAATTATGCTAATGATCCGGCTAATAATCCTGAATATGAAGTGCTGAACGGTACTATGTATTATTATGGTCATTCTGATTGGACCGATTTAATGCTGAAGAAATATACTCCTTCTCATCGCCATAATATAAATATTTCGGGAGGTAATGAAAAGACTAAATTTTATACTTCTGTAGGTTATGTAAATCAATCTGGGATGTATAAAGTGGGGGAAGACAGCTATCAGCGTTTGAATACTCGTTTGTCTGTAGATAATCAAACGACTCCATGGATGAAGCTGGGGGCTAAAGTATTGTATAACTATACTACTACCGATAAGCCTCATAAATATAAAGATGATGTTTGGCAGCAGATGGTATTTTCAACTCCGACACGTATGGCTCGTCCGTGGGGAGGTGATGCACGTTATCCGGAACTTGACCAATATGCCGGTAAATATTTCGATGACCAGAATCCTATTTCTTTGTTGGAACAAGGAGGTCGTGACAAGAAGAAAGTACATGATATCTGGTTGACAGGTAGTGCGGATTTTACTTTTACGAAAGATTGGCATGCACGTGTGGATTTTACTTATAACCTGAATTACAGCCGCAGTGCCGAACATCGTAAAAAAGTGGATATGATTACCAATGCTTTTGTTGAGACGGAAGGTAATACCAATAACAACAGTTATTCGTGGGTGAACGGTAATAAAGATTATTATTCTTTCAATGCTTATACAGACTACGAACACACTTTTGCAGAAAAGCATTATGTAAAAGCCATGTTAGGTTTCAATCAGGAATTGACTAAGTATAATACAACTACTGCTACCCGTCAGAACCTTATATCTCAGGATTTACCTTCAATGAGCTTGGGTACCGGTATGCAAACTGTTAGTGAAAGCGGTTATGAATGGGCATTACGCGGCGGTTTCTTCCGTTTGAATTATATCTATAATAACCGTTATCTATTTGAAGTGAACGGCCGTTATGACGGAACTTCCCGCTTCCCGTCCGATAATCGTTTTGTATTCCTGCCTTCATTCTCGGGAGCATGGCGTGTTTCGGAAGAAGCTTTCATGGAATCTACCCGTTCTTGGTTGGATAACTTGAAGGTACGTGCTTCATACGGTATCTTGGGTAATCAGTTGTTGACGGCCAGCAGTTGGTCGGGTAACACTAAATATTATCCGTATATCCCCTTTATGGCTTCGGGTACAGCAGGAAACTGGCTGTTTGTAGACGGTGAGAAATCTTTGTATATCAATCCGGCAGGCTTGGTATCCAGCGACTTGACTTGGGAAAAAGCTTCTACCTTTAATATTGGTCTTGATTTTACAATGTTGAACCAACGTTTGGACTTCTCTTTTGACTGGTATCAGAGAACAACATCGGATATGCTTGTTAAAGTGGAATATCCTGAAGTATTGGGAACAACGGCTCCTCCTGCCAACAAAGCGGAGCTACGCACTCGCGGTTGGGAAGTATCCGTTAAATGGAATGACCGTATTGGCAATGACTTCTCTTATGATTTAGGCTTTATCCTTTCGGATTCACAGGCTGAAATTACTAAATATGAAAATCCGAGTGGAACATTAAGTGACTATTATGTAGGTCAGAAGATTGGTGAAATATGGGGATATGAAACAGAAGGTTTCTATCAGTCGGACACTGATGTGCAAAACCATGCAGACCAGTCTAAGTTAGGTGCTAACTGGGCTCCCGGTGATATCATGTATAAAGATCTGGATGGAAATAAGAAGATAAACAACGGCTCGAATACATTAGACGACCATGGTGACTTGAAAGTAATCGGTAACACTACTCCGCGTTACCAATACGGTATCACTGCTAATATGTCTTATAAGAATGTATATTTGAATGTCTTCTTCCAGGGTATCGGCAAACGTGATTTCTGGCCGAGTTCACAACCTTTCTGGCCGGTGGCAACACAGTATTATAATACTCAGAAATGGTTTGTTACGGACTCATGGTCTGAAGATAATCGTGATGCATATTTTGCACGTCCTATTGCACGCGAAACAAAGAACCAACAAAAGCAGACCAAGTATTTACAGGATGCTTCTTACTGTCGTCTGAAGAATCTGACAGTAGGATATGACTTCCCGAAATCATGGTTGAGCTTCCTGCACGTTGCAAAGGCAGGTGTTTATTTCAGTGCTGAGAACTTGTTTGAATTCACCAATGTGAAGGGAGCTTACGACCCTGAAGCAGCAGGTAAGAATGGTACTATGGTATATCCGTTCCAGCGTACTTATTCATTCGGGTTAAACGTAACATTCTAAATTTAGTAGACAAGATGAAAAAAATAATATTAAATATAGCAGCTTTGGCGGCTGTATCATTGATGTGTGTTTCTTGTAATGACTCCTTTTTGGATAGAAATCCGACACACGACTTGAATGACAATAGCTATTGGAAGACCGAAAGTGACCTTGAAGTCTATAATAACGGTATTTACAATGAAGCCGGAAATGACAGTTATTACCGTTTTATGGTAGGACATACCCTGGGTGCATGGAATAGTAGTTATGCGGATTATTTCTGGAAGGATGTACAGACTGATAACTATGTTTCGAAGAGTAACTCAAACCATACTTCGTATACAAAGATTGCAGCCGGAAAAGAGACGGTTCCCAATGACCCGACTGCCGGAGGGTGGTATTGGACTTTGCTGCGCCGCATCAATACTTTCTTTGCTAATTATGAGAAAGTGGGAATAGCAGAAAATATCAGAAACAAGTATGCAGGTGAGGCTTATTTCTTTCGTGCATGGTTCTATTTGGATAAAGTGCAGATGTATGGTGATGTCCCTTATATCACTACTCCTTTGACTACGGATTCTGAAGAACTGTATGGGCCGCGTACTCCCCGCAAGGAAGTGATGGACCATGTTCTGGAAGATATCAATAAGGCTTGCGACTATTTGCCGGAAGACTGGGGTAATAAAGGGGTGCGTGTGACAAAAGGTGCAGCATTGGCATTAAAATCACGTATTTGCCTTTACGAAGGTACTTATAGAAAATACCATGGACTGGGTGATTATGAAAACTTCTTGCAGGAAGCTGTGAAAGCATCTGAAGCGTTGATGGCAATGAAGAAATATGAAATCTATAATACCGGAAATCCGGATAGAGACTATGCCACTTTATTTACCAGTGATGATTTGACTGATAATAAAGAAGTGATTCTGTTTAGAAAGTATGTAGCTGGTTTGTTGGGACATCGTTTGTGCGGTTATTTGGTTGCTTCGGGTAATGGTGCTACAAAGGATTTTGTAGACGACTTCCTTTGCATCGAACCGGATGGAAGTGCTAAACCTGTTGCTTTGAGTGAGACTTTTAATGATGATGAGTATGAGAATGTTTTGGATAACCGTGACCCGCGTTTGACTCAGATTGTGCTTGATCCTCGTCACTCAAAAGAAATTCTGTACAATAAAGACAAGTTTATCTTCCCTCGGGTAGCGGGAATGACAGGTTGGGAATCGGCTACAGGTTATCATGTTATTAAGTATTATATTGCTGAGCAAGATATGAAAGGTTATGGTAACGAGACACATGACGCTCCATTGTTGCGCTATGCTGAAGTCTTATTGAATTTGGCAGAGGCAAAAGCTGAATTGGGAACAATTACACAGTCTGATTTAGACCGGACTGTCAATGTGATTCGTGATCGTGCCGGAATGCCTCACTTGACCCTGAATCCTGTAATGGACCCGAAATATGCGGCTGAAGGTTTGTCTTCCCTTATTATTGAAATTCGTCGTGAACGTCGTGTTGAACTGTGTTTTGAAGATACTCGCTATCAGGATTTGATGCGTTGGAAATGGGGCAAGCGTTTGGCAAATCGTGTACTGGGTATGCGTTTTGAACCGTCAGATTTTGATAATCCTCGTTTTAATCCGTCAGAAGGCAAGGCTGATCCTGAACGTGTGAAGCTGTTTGAATTGAACGGAAAACATTATATTGATGTGTTTGCCGGCACCGACTGGGAAAATCGCTCGTTTGATGAAAATAAGCATTATTATCATCCTATACCTGTTAATGTGATTGGTAAGAACAAAGAGATAACACAGAATCCGGGATGGGATTAAACAAATATCTTAATTGTTGAGGTAAAAGGTTGGATTACGGTTAGGTTTGGGGTGTGTCAAAACTAAAACGGTCTATTAAATTGTCAACTGTAGGGGGAGGGTTTGCCTGCCCGAATACACAAAGCAAGCTGTTTTCGGGCGAGCGAACCTCGCCCCTACGGGCTAAGCGACAGCATTAGAACGTCTTGATACACCCCTATTTATTTTCTCCCCTATTGTCTTCTACTCCTCTTTTGCGGATGGATTAGCATTCTTACGTACATTCAAAGGAGCAATACCATAGAATGTTTTGAAACATTTGCTGAAGTATCTGGCCGAAGAGAATCCGAGCCGGTAGGAAATTTCCGTCACATTGAGATGAGGTGCATTGTTTAATAAATGCATGGCTTCTTCCAGTTTTAACTTGAGAGTAAACTCGTTGGGAGTCAGTCCGGTTATTTCTTTTAATTTCGTATATAGTTTGCTGCGTCCCATTCCAAGCTCAGAGGCGAGAAGATTCATGTCAAACTCCGGGTTTTCAAAATTCTCTTTAATTATTTGTGTCGCTTTTTCCAATAGTTGTCGGTCGTTTATGTTAATGGTGTCCGGGGCTTCTTGTTTGTTGGCAATAGGCTTTTTAAGCCGTTCCAGCATTTGTTGCCGAGTCTTAATAAGGTTACTGCAGCGTGCTATGAGAATTTTCACATTAAAGGGCTTGGTGATATAATCGTCTGCACCGAACATATATCCTTCTATTGTATATTGTTCAGATACCTGTGCTGTGAGCAATATGACGGGGATATAAGATAGTTCGATACTGTTTTTTATTTTGTAGCATAATTCCTTACCCGACATTTCCGGCATCATCACATCGCTGATAATGAGGCTGGGATGTACCTGATATGCCATTTGTAATCCTTCCTTGCCGTTTTGGGCAATGTGTACTTCATACATGGATTCGAATATGCTCTTCAGCAAATCCAGCATTTCTTTATTATCTTCCACTATGAGGAGCACAGGTTTTCCACTGTCTGTATCCGGTACAACGGGAAGGACTTCTTCAACAGGCATTTCTGTCAGGTCGAGCGGCTTGTTGATATCTCTGCTGTCATCCGTGGTCAGGCGGGTATGCGCAATGTCTTCGGGTGAAAAATGGGAATTTCCTTTTAGCAGGTCAATAATGAATTCGCTTCCTTGTTCAGGTTCGCTTTTTACATGGATGTTTCCATGATGCAGGTCGATGATTCCTTTGGAAAGTGCTAGTCCGATTCCTGTGCCGAGCGTGAATTTGTTGGCACCATTCTCCAGTTGGTAGAAACGCTCGAATATTTTGTTGACTGCTTCTTGCGGAATGCCGGAACCATTATCCTTTATACTTATATGAGCCTGTGTGTTTGTACTGCTGATGCTCACATTGATTTTACCTCCTTTTGGGGTATATTTAAAGGCGTTTGAAATCAGATTGAATATGACTTTTTGCAGTTGTACCGGGTCAAACCATAGTTTGAGTTCCTGTTCCGGGCATTCAAACCGGTAATTGATTTGCTGGGTGGTGGCATATTCATAAAAGGACATATATATTTCCTTTATAAAAGGGACGATATCCTTATGTTCAATTTTCAGTTTCAGGTAGCCTTGTTCCTGTTTGCGGAAGTCTAAAAGTTCTGAAATGAGATCTCTCATGTGCCACGCGTTCTTATAGATATGCAATATACGATTATAGATGGTGGGAGCAAGCTTGTTTGACTGCAATAACACTTCAATCTGTCCGATAATCAGTGTGAGAGGGGTGCGGAACTCATGTGAAATGTTGGTGAAGAATCTCAGTTTGACCTGATTTAGCTCTTCTGTACGTTCTTTTTCTTTGCGCTCGAATTGGAGTGAGGTCTGAAGTTGGGTTTGTTTGGTTTTGATATAAATGATGAGGTACATGATACCAATCACACACAATATATATATCATAAATGCCCAGTAAGTGGCATAGAATGGAGGAGCGATGTAGATGTTGAGGCTGATACTGTGCGTACCTTGATGTTCGCGAACGGTTAAACGATACATGCCCGGACTGAGATTGGTGTAGGAAATAGACTGTGAATGGGTAGGAATCCAATGGTCGGAAAAGCCTTCTAATTTGTATTCATAAATGATGTCTTCGTTCAACGTATAATTGGAGGAACAAAACTCGAAGATTAGATTGTTCTGGTCGTGTGAAAGCTTGATTTCTTTTACTTGCGAGAGTGTTTGCGAGAGGATTCCGGTTTCATCATCGGGCAGTACGCGTGTGTTATGCACCCACAACTGATCAAAATAGATATGATAATTATTGTTGCTGTGGTAGAGTTGTTCTTCGAAAAAAGAAAGCATGCCGTTTACTCCGCCGATAAAGGTTTCTCCATTTTGTGCGAAATAAATGCTTGACCCCTGGCAATATCCCATTTGAAATAAATTGTATGTATGCTTGCTTTTACCGGTTTCGGGATCGAAGAGGGAGAATCCTTTGCTGTGTAGAATCAGTAGATGGCGGTAAATGGGAGATTCACAGATATAGTAGCAATAATCGCTAGGCAGCGCATTATTGCCTAATCCATATTGACAGAAGGAATCATTGTCGGGGATATATTTGAATAAGCCTGAGCCGATGGTACCAAAGTATATCTCGCCTTTGCTGTTTTCCATGATATCCACTATTCTGAATTTGCCGATGGAAGAAGAGTCTTGCGCATTGGTATAATAGCGATGGAGGCTGTTGTCCGTCATGTGGATACACAGAAGTCCTCCTTTTGAATCGGCCAGCCATAATCTTTCTTTGCTGTCAATAAGAAAGGTTTCGAATTGATAGGGACGGAAGAGAAGCTTATTGATGTCCTCATTGTGGGTGAGGGGGGAGAATGTCTCTTGCTCGGGATTGAAAAGGTAGACACCGGCTTGCGTCAGTATAATAAGCTTGTCTTTATAAGGTTGTATTTCGTTGACGATATTTCCGGCTTGTGAAGTCGGGTTGTTTTGAGAAGGAATTAGCGTACGGAACTGTTTCCGGGTAATGTCGAAGACGGCGAGACCGCCTGTATGCGTACCTATGTATAGTTTGTTTCTTTCTTTGGCATAATAGATACATTTCATATTATTATGAGCTGTTCCGGGCAGTCCATTGGCATGATAAGAGAATTTCTCAAAGGTCCGGGTAGTTCGGTTGAACAGATTCAATCCTCCTCCTTCCGTACATATCCAAAGGTTCCCCGTCCTGTCTTCTACCATCTTGCCGACAAAAGGAAAACTCAGGAAATGGTTTCCTGTTGCTCCCGAACCATAAAACCGACACGTGTTGGTATCAGGATTAAAGTAATTTACTCCACCGAAATAAGTTCCTATCCAGATTGTTCCTTGCTGGTCTTTATATAAGCAGTTGATAGAGTTATGGCTGAGTCCGTAGTCTATATTATCTTGATGCAGATGGGCGGACCATGTATCGGAATTTGGGTTATAATGGTTCAGACCATTGAAAGTTCCCACCCAAATATGTCCGTTGTTATCCTCCTGAACTGTTCTTATCTGATTATTGGATAAACGGTTGCTATCGGTGTAATGTGTTATTTCTTCCTGCGGACTGATACGGTATAGACCATCTTGCACAGTGCCGGCCCATATATTTCCTCGGCTGTCTCTGTAGATGGAAGAAACATGAGAGATGCCCGTGATGGTCTTGATTGTTTTATAATCTTTACGGGATATTAATGAAACGCCTTGCTTATGTCCCATCCAGATGTAATCCTTGTCTATAATTAGAGAGTTTCCAATACTGAATTTATTGTCCAAGGTAGCAGCGTGGTGTATTTTTCCGTCACTTTTCAGATAGTATTGCAATTCGTTCCGATACCCGAGCCATAATGTATCTTTATAGCAATACATGGTATGGGCTGCATTTGGAAGGATGCAGGTAAACTTTTCTTTTTCTATATCGAACTTTATCAAATCATAGATGGATCGGATATAGATGCTTCCGCTCTTGTCTCCGCAAATGGCGCTGATTTCATTGTGGGTAAGGCCGTTGTCGTTTTGCGAAGGACGATAGATATCTATCTTGTCGCCATTGTATCTGTTCAGTCCTTCGCTGGAACCAAACCACAATGTTCCTACTTCATCCTGATAAATGGAAAGGACGGTGATTTGCGACAAACCGTCTTTTACATTAATGTGCTTAAAGTGAATATGATTTCCATAGCAAAAGAAAACACAACAGAAAATGAGGATACAAAATACATTTATTCTCATATTAGATTTGTTTTAGGTCTTTTTAGCGAGGCAAATTTAAGTATTAATTAATCAAGATGGAAACGATAAGAAATAAAAAGCATGTAAATGCATCCAAAAGTTTGCAGAACGAAGGAGGATTCTTGATATCGTTCCACCCTGATGAAGTGTCTCGCAAATATTTTTTCTTGATGATAGAGCATAAATAAATGCGATAATTCACAAAAGATAATAGATTTCTTTATATTTGTAATCGGGATTGCCGACTATTCTTTTTCTTGGTTTTTTCTGTTGGAGAGTAATTGGTAAGCCTTAGTATTCATTACCTTATATTTTAGTTCTATGAGACACTTGCTGTTGTTTTTATTCAGTTTGCTGCCTACTTTCTTGTGGGCAGACAATATTCCGGTAGAGAAGGCTCAAGAGTTGGCTATTACCTTTTTCAAGGAGGGACATCCGCAGCGTTCCGCCTTTTCTTCTTTGCGGTTGCTTGTTACGGATGAAGCCGTGTCTGCCCGGGCAGTGGGAGAGGCTCCTGCCTATTATGTGTTCGGCTGTACCGGCAGCGAGGGCTTCGTCATTGTGGCGGGCGATGATGCGGTGATGCCTGTGTTGGGCTATTCGTTCGACAGTAGTTTTCCACAGACCGATTTGCCTGTCAACCTGAAGTTGTGGTTGCAGGGAATCAGTGAAGAGATAGCGGAGAAACGTCGTGCTCCGACGTATGGTTCGACGCAAAGCAACAGTCTGGCTCAACGCTGGACGACGGTCCGTGCCGGAAGCGGTGGTAGAATTGGAGACGGCTAAATGGGATCAGGCCAATCCTTACAATTGGCTGTGCCCGCACATTGCCGGCAAGGAGACCTATACCGGTTGCACTGCCACCGCTACTGCTATTGTCATGCGATATCATCAGTGGCCCAAGGCGGGTAGTGGCACTTTGCCGGCTTACACTACGAAGACTCACCAAAGATACATTGCTGCACAGTCTTTAGGACATGCCTATGACTGGGACAATATGCCGCTCAGCTACGCGCAATCTTTTTCTTCGACTGCCGGAAATGCCGTAGCCACTCTGATGCGCGACTGTGCACTCATGATTTCGTCTGATTTCGGCCCGATAGGGGGAAACGGTACAGGCGCTTATGTGACCGATGTAGTGAAAGGACTACAGACTTACATGGGATATGACAAGGACGGACGTTACATAGTGCGCAGTAATTATTCCTTTGCCGAGTGGATGCGGATAATGAAAGGCGAACTGGATGAAAGGCGTCCGGTCATTTATACCGGCGGCAGCAGTGAAGGCGCTCATGCCTTTGTGCTCGACGGTTATGACACTGAAAACTATTTCCGGGTGAACTGGGGATGGAGCGGCTGGGGAAACGGCTACTATCTCTTGTCGGCTCTCGACCCCGTTGAACAGGGAGCAGGCGCTTCCGGCGGCCACTATAATGAATATCAATCGGCACTTATCGGATTGAAGAAGGATGAAGGAGGTATAGGCGTGGAAGATTTTCGTTTCATGTGTTATACGGACGGTAAGAATTACCGGGGAATCACTTCTTCGGAAAAGGTGTTTGAAGTCAATAAGCCTTTCTCGCTGGATGTCGGTTTCCTTGGCTATTATGGTAGTCTTCCTTTTACGGGTAAAATCAGTTTGGCTCATGTCGATAAGAATGGAAATATAAAAGAAGATCTTTATTCTTTAATGGCAAGTCAATTACCTTCCGGTTCCGGCTATATGTTGCCCGGAGTACAGGTGACTATTACCCGGCCCATTACTTCCGGCGACCGTATCAGGGCTTATTGGACTCATACGCAGACAAAAAAGATAGAGTGGGTTAAAGGAAACGAGGAAGACGGCTGTGTGTGGGATTTTGTCCTGAGTGAGGAGGTAAGTTTGGAAAAGGAGACCTCACTGACCTATAACAACCGGACCCGATTGCTGACACTGCAAGTGCCTGCCGAAACCGTGGTGCAAGTGTTTGGTGCCGATGGCAGCGATTTCAGCCGGATGTGCGAGGTGCAGGAACGGCAGGTGAGCATTGACACCGGGAAACTGTCTGCCGGCACCTACCTGCTGCGTTTGCAACTGCATGACATGACCAAGGAATTGAAGTTCAAGGTGGGAGCTCCTGTGCAATAGAGGTAATAAGATTAATGATTCATAAATACCATAAAGAATATTCGTATGAAAACTTCACGATATAATATACTTCTCGTCTTGTGGGCGCTCATGTTGCTTGTGGCTTGTTCGGACAGTAGTTCTGACGAATCGGAAAAGCCGGTTGCCCCCTCCATTACGTTGGATACTGAAATTCCGCCGGTCATTGTGGCGGAAGGAGGAACGGTTGCGGTCGGTTTTAAGGCGTCAGCGGATTGGACTGCAACCAGTGACCAACCGTGGTGCATCGTGTCGCCTGCTTCGGGCAAAGCCGGCAACGTTACTGTGACCGTAAGTGCCGAAAAGAATGAGGATTACAATGAACGGAATGCGACTCTGATTTTAAGGGTTGGAACGGTGCAGAAGAAGATTACTGTGACGCAAAAACAGAACGATGCCTTGACGGTGACAGCTGACAAGATAGAGGTTGCCACCAAAGGAGGAGAAATAACGGTAGAGGTAAAGGCTAATGTGACGTTTGAATATGAGGTGGAAGAAGAGGCTGCCGGGTGGATTGTATCGGCTCGTACCGGTGCTCCTCGCGCGCTCACCACTTCGGAGGTGAAGTTCGACATATCTCCCAATGAAGAAGGCAAGAACCGTCAGGGGCGGATTGTCTTCAGCAGCGGTGCGTTGAAGAGCACGGTCACGGTCTATCAGGAGGGAGGCAGCTTATTGTTGCTTTCCAAGGAAGAATATACGGTGTCCAGCGGTGGTGGAGAGATTGTCATAGAGTTGCGTAGCAATGTGGATTATGAAATGGTGCTGCCCGATGTGGATTGGTTGACGGAAGTCAAGACCAAGGCACTTTCTTCTTATTCGCGCCGCATCACCGTGTTGCCCAACGAGGGATATGACGCACGAACGGCAGAAATATACTTCGTCAACGAACTGCAAGGAATCAGGGAAAAGGTGAATATCGTGCAGGTGCAGAAAGATGCGGTCCTTGTGGCACGGGAAGAATACGATATGCCTCAAAAAGGAGGAGTCTTGGGATTTGAACTGAATACCAATGTAGAGACTTTCGATGTGGAATGTTCGGAAACATGGATAAGGAAAGCGTTGAAAGGAAGAGGACTGACGGCTTATCCATTGAGCTTTGTCGTGGAAGCCAATCCCGAAGAGGCATCACGCTCGGCTATTATCACTATCATAGGCGGACAGGCGAAACAGCAGGTGGAGGTGGTGCAGGCAGGATTGAGTTCATTAAAACGTATCACTATTGTTCATTCCAACCGTATGTTCAGCATTCCCAGGTTCCGGGGAAGCGACTTGACCGGACTCATCAAATGGGGTGACGGGAAGTCGGAAGAGTACGCCGATGGCAGCAGCCATACTTATACTACCGATCCGCCTTATACCGTGGTGGTGGGAATGAATGGTGCGGAAGAGGTGACTTTGCATGACTTGAGCGGTGTGGAAGAAGTGGATTTTTCTAAGTTCTGATGCTATCTGTAACTTATTTCTTCGTATTGGAGGAGAATTGAATCCTGAAGGAAATGGATACCAGGATCGGGACTCAAGAGTTTATAATAATAGCTATATTGAAAATACAAAGAAGAGAATCAGAATGGCAAACTTCGGCAAAAGACTGCGGAGTTTGCCATTCTCATTAGGGAATACTGACTCTGAATACATAATGAACTGAGATTATGGCGGAAGCTAAAGGTGGGAAAGAAAAGAGGAATACAGGAAATTGAATAGTGTCAATTACAATGAGGGTATAGCGTGGCACATTATACATTATAAAGTAAGTGAAGAATTTTGAACTAAATTAAAACAAATTCAATGTATTGTTATTTATTGATAGGACTTTTGTATTTTTGAAAACTTATTCATCAAGGAAAGTTTTTTGAGAATGAACTTTCTGCAGACAATAGACTATTTATGAAAATAATATTACTTAGCTTGCTCCTGTGTCTGTTTTGCTCTTGGAATGTGGCGGCACAAGGAAATGACATGAGTTGTTATCCTGAGGACACCATTGCTCATCAACTTTCAAAAAAGGAATTAAGACGCCGGAAGGTGGCCAAACGCAACATACATTATAATATATTGGGAGGACCGAGTTATACTCCGGACTTTGGTGCGTTGATAGGAGGGAGTGCTCTTGTTACATTTCGTATGAATCCGTCGGATACCTTGCAAAAACGTTCTGTATTGCCGATGGCCGTTGCGGTGATGTTCGAGGGAGGGTTGAACCTGATGGTGAAACCTCAGTTGTTTTTCAAGAATGATAAATTCCGTATTTTTGGAAAATTCACTTACAAGAATACATTGGAGAACTTTTATGGAGTCGGGTATACCACCAATAAGCATTATGAGCGCAGTGACTCTACCAGTGAATATCGTTATAGCGGTT
>OHBI01000593.1_pt1 | contig 18143 bp, 8 predicted proteins | sample 1577361 | NCBI WGS metagenome assembly OHBI01 (sample SAMEA3879579, study PRJEB24766) | human gut metagenome | biome: human-associated habitat; feature: feces | place: USA | collected 1985/1987 | reverse complement strand
TGCAATTAGAGAACGAAAGAGTAAGGTTCTCGGGCTATTCCTGTGCTTTTTACTTCTCGGAATAGACTACTCTTTCGCAAGTTACAACAATTATTCTCAATTTAAGACTCTTTCGGTCAGCATGAGTAACTCGACGTTGAGAGAAGTGCTTAAAACAATAGAGAAAAGTAGTCAATTTGTTTTCTTCTATTTAGATGACGCTGTCAACTTAGAACGTAAGGTATCTATCGACAGTAAGAATAAAAATATAGAAGAAATCCTTTCTGAACTTTTCGAAGGTACTTCGTGTACTTATCGGATCTCTGACAGGCAAATATTTATTTCCGGAAAAGCCCCTGCTTCAACCGAACAGCAACAGAATAAGCGGAAAATATCCGGACGTGTCACTGATATAAAAGGAGAGCCGCTTATTGGGGTGAACGTCACTGTGGATGGAGATGCAAACGGTTCGATTACAAATATGGATGGTTTGTATGAGATATTCGTAACCAAGAAGAGCGTAGTGCTTAAGTTTACCTATATCGGGTTTAAAACTTCTGAAATACGAACCAATGCCTCGACCAACATTTATGATGTCACCTTGGAAGAACAGGTCAACGAATTGGAAGAGACTGTTATTGTGGGTTATGGTACCCAGCGTAAAATAAGTAATATCGGTGCACAGTCTTCCATGAAGATGGAAGATATTAAGACGCCTTCTGCCAGTTTGACAACTACATTGGCGGGACGTCTGGCGGGTGTTGTGGCTGTACAACGTACAGGAGAACCGGGAAAAGATGCTGCTGATATCTGGATTCGTGGTATTTCCACTCCCAACACTTCTTCTCCGCTGGTATTGGTGGATGGAGTGGAACGTTCGTTCAATGACATCGATCCGGAAGATATTGAATCGTTGACAACGCTGAAAGATGCATCAGCAACAGCTGTGTATGGTGTACGTGGTGCCAATGGCGTAATTTTGATTAAAACCAAACCGGGAAAGGTAGGAAAACCGACAGTGAGCGCGGATTATTATGAATCGTTTACCCGTTTTACGAAGATGGTCGATTTGGCAGACGGTATCACTTATATGAATGCAGCCAACGAGGCAATGCGTAATGACGGTATTGCTACGAAATATACAGAAGATCAAATACGTAACACGATTGCCGGCAAGGATCCTTATCTATACCCGAATGTGGATTGGTTGAAAGAAATCTTTAATGATTGGGGACATAATCGTCGTGTGAATGTAAATGTACGCGGTGGTAGCGAGAAAGTCGCTTATTATGCATCAGTCAGCTATTTTAATGAGACAGGTATGACGGTGACTGATAAGAATATCAACACCTATGACTCCAAAATGAAATATAGCCGTTATAACTTTACTACCAATTTGAATATCGATGTAACTCCTACTACTAAGGTCGAGATCGGTGCGCAAGGTTATCTGGGAGAAGGAAATTATCCGGCCATCTCTTCTGCCGATTTGTATAATGCGGCAATGTCTATCTCACCGGTTGAATATCCGAAGATGTTCTTTGTTAACGGAGAAGCCTATGTACCGGGAACTTCAACCAATAACAACTTTAACAACCCTTATTCGCAGGCTACACGTCGTGGCTATGACAACCTGACGAAAAATCAGATTTACTCTAATTTGCGCGTCACACAGAATTTGGATATGCTCACGAAAGGACTGAAACTGACTGCTATGTATGCATTCGACGTATACAATGAGATACATGTACATCAGGACCGTGCGGAGTCTACCTACAACTTCCTGGACACTAGTGTTCCTTACGATATGAATGGGCAGCCTATTTTGCAACGTATTTATGAAGGAAGTAACGTGTTAAGCTATAAACAGGAAACGAGTGGTAACAAAAAGACCTATTTGGAGGCTTCCTTGAACTATGACCGGACATTCAACGACGATCATCGTGTCAGTGCGTTATTCCTGTTCAATCAGCAATCCAAACTATTATATCCGAAAGGAACACTGGAAGATGCGATTCCGTATCGTATGATGGGTATTGCCGGTCGTGCCACTTATTCATGGAAAGACCGTTACTTCGCAGAGTTCAACATCGGTTATAACGGTGCCGAGAATTTTTCGCCCAAACATCGTTTCGGAACTTTCCCTGCATTTGGTGTAGGATGGGTTGTTTCAAATGAGAAATTCTGGCAACCTCTGTCGAAGGCAGTTTCTTTCTTGAAGATACGTTATACGGATGGTAAAGTGGGTAATAGCGAAGTTTCCGACCGTCGTTTCATGTATCTGGATCAGATGAAAGAGAATGGAGACTATGGCTATAAATTCGGACCGAATGGAACTAAGTGGGCCGGTTATGAAACAGTGAATATGGCTGTTGACCTGATCTGGGAAGAATCTCGCAAACAAGACTTGGGTATTGACCTTAAGCTATTTAATGACGACCTGTCTATTGTGTTCGACTTGTTTAAGGAACGTCGTGAAAACATTCTGTTGAAGCGTGAACATTCTATGCCTTCATTCTTGGGGTACAACACATCTGCTCCTTACGGAAACATCGGTATCATAGAAAATAAGGGATTTGACGGAACAATCGAATATAACAAGCGTATCAATAAAGACTGGGTAATTGCGCTTCGGGGTAATGTCACCTTTAATAAGGATAAATGGATTCAGGGAGAATTGCCGGAACAGAAATACGAATGGATGAACCAATATGGACGTAACATCAATGGAGCGAAAGGGTATGTTGCCGAGGGACTGTTCACTCAGGCTGAAATAGATGATATGGCACGTTGGGAATCTTTGTCGGCTGCCAATAAAGCCATTACTCCCAAACCGTTTGCTTCACAGTTTGGAACAGTGAAAGCCGGAGATATCAAATACAAGGACTTGAACAATGACGGTCAGATTGATGCGTACGACCAGACTTACATTTCTCGTGGAGATGTGCCGACAACTGTCTATGGTTTCGGATTTACAGTAGGCTGGAAAGACTTGTCTGTGGGCATGATGTTTCAGGGCGTAGCGGGAGCCGAACGTGTATTGAACGGTAGCAGTATTAATCCGTTTAATGGCGGTGGTGGTAGCGGTAACCTCTACTCTAACATTGACGACCGTTGGACAGAGGAAAATCCGGATCAGAATGCCTTTTATCCGCGTTTGTCTTATGGAAGCGAAACAACCAGTAGCATTAATAACTTCCAGAAAAGTACCTGGTGGGTGCGTAACATGAACTTCCTGCGTCTGAAGACATTGCAGCTCTCTTATAATCTGCCGAAACCCTGGGTGAATAAAGTTCATCTGAAGAATGCGGCTGTATATGTAATGGGAACTAACCTGTTCACTTTGAGTCGCTTCAAATTGTGGGATCCGGAGTTGAATACCGATAATGGTGCTTCTTATCCGAATACGACTTCTTATTCAGTTGGTATTAATTTCACATTCTAAACAAAAAGATAATGAAAAAATATAATTATATAATCGTAAGTTTGCTGGCGTGTCTCTTGACGACATCTTGTAATGACTATTTTGACCAGGTGCCTGATGACCGTTTATCACTCAAGGAGATTTTCACAACCAGAGATGGAGCCTTGCGGTATCTTTCGAATGTATACACATTCTTACCGGATGAATTTAACCAACGTCAGGTGCATGAAACAAGTCTGTACCGTACTCCCGGTCCTTGGACGGGCGCTAGCGATGAGGCGGAGTGGACAAATGACAAAAAGGAAAAACTGATAAATAACAACTCTATCGATGCGACTGAAGGAACAATGGTATTATATCGCTGGAAGAGTTGGTTTTCAGGTATTCATGAAGCGGCAGTATTTACAGAAAATGTAGATCAGGCACCGCTGACTGTTACAGAAAGAAATCAATGGAAAGCGGAGGCAAGAGCTTTGCGGGCGATCTATTATTTTTATTTAGTACGTACTTATGGTCCGGTTCCTTTGCTTGAAAAGGATTTTCCGATGGATACTCCGAGTGATGAGTTGCAACTCTCGCGCAATACGGTAGATGAGTGTTTTGATTTTATCGTATCAGAACTGAAAGGTGCACAAAACGATGGTTTATTGGACGATGCTTCTACCGACAAAGTGTCCGGATATGGCCGTATTGACAAGGCGATTGCACAGGCGTTTATCATTGAAGCATTGACTTATCGTGCCAGCTGGTTGTTTAACGGAGAGTGCACTTACTATTCAGGCTTGGCTAATACGGACGGAACAAAGCTGTTCCCTAACAAACCGGATGAAGCTACCAAACGTGCCAATTGGCAGAAAGTGATTGATGAATGTAACACTTTCTTCTCTAATTACGGAAGTCGTTATCATTTGATGTATACCAATAAGGACGGTGTTGCTGTTTCCGGTCCGGACTCGGAAGGATTCAGTCCGACGGAATCTTATCGCCGTGCAGTAAGAACCTTGTTTTCTGAAATGGGTAACAATAAAGAAATGATTTTCTACCGTTTGGATAATGCTGCCGGAACCATGCAGTACGACCGTATGCCGAATAGATCCGGTAATACGACCAACTATAGGGGTGGTAGCTTGTTGGGAGCAACCCAAGAAATGGTAGATGCCTATTTCATGTCAAACGGAGAATCCCCTATTTCCGGTTATAGTGCTGACGGTGTCACTCCGATTATCAACGAAAAATCCGATTATGTAGAAGAAGGAGTCTCTACAGCAGAATACAAAGGAATAGACGGTACTTTATATGCACCGGTAGGAACCAGAATGATGTATGTTAATCGTGAACCTCGTTTCTATGCAGACATAACCTTTAGTAATTCAAAATGGTTTGAAGGAACAGAAGGCGGTTATATAGTAGATTTCACTTATAGCGGAAGCTGTGGTAAGGAACAAGGTAGCAATGACTATACGAGTACAGGTTATTTAGTACGTAAATGTATGGATTCCGGTGACCGTAACCAGAATCTGGTTTGTGTGCTCTTGCGTCTGACTAATATTTATTTTGACTATATCGAAGCGCTTGCTCATGTCAGCCCGACTCATGAAGACATCTGGACGTATATGAACATGATCCGTAAGCGTGCGGGCATTCCGGGCTACGGTGAAACAGTCAATCTGCCTAAACCGACTACAACGGAAGAAGTCATGGAGCTGATTCGTAAGGAGAAACGCATTGAGTTGAGTTTTGAAAACTGCCGTTATTTTGATGTACGTCGCTGGGGATTGGTAAATGAGTATTTCAACAAGGCAATTCACGGTATGAATGTCAATTATGACGGAAATGAATTCTTCAAGCGTACGGAGATTGTGAAGCGTATTTTTGACCGTCAGTACTTCTTCCCCATACCACAGGGCGAAATTGATATTGATAAAAACTTGGTTCAGAATACAGGATTCTAAATACTGATTATAAAATAGAAATGATGATGAAACAATATATTTTCTCTGCAGTTTGTCTCATGTCCGGTGTCCTTTGTATGTCCTCTTGCAATGAGGATAAACAGGCAAAGCCATATACTCCGGATTACGAGATTGTACCGGAGTATACCAATGCGGATACCTGGACTGCCTATGAAGCATTTAATGATAACTTACTGGACCCCGATAAGAATATTTATAAAACAAGTACCGCTTATACTGCTGCTACCGACCGTAATAACGGAGCTGCCGCTATCTGGTGCCAACCGATCTATTGGGATATGGCTATGAACGCATATAAACGTGCAAAAGCGGAAGGAGATACGGAAAGAGAAAACAAATACAAGCAGTTGTGTGATGATTTGTTTGCCGGAAATAAAGCACATTATGTAAACTTTGATTTCGACGATAATAATGAGAATACCGGCTGGTTTATCTATGATGATATACAGTGGTGGACCATTACTTTGGCACGTGCTTACGAATTATTTAAAGTGGAAGAGTATCGCAGTCTGGCAGAAGCAAGTTTTGCACGTGTATGGTACGGTTCTCCCCGCGTAGGTGATACGGGTTCTTATGCAGATCCTGAAAAGAATTTGGGTGGAGGTATGTTCTGGCAATGGCAGCCTATCGGCAATCCGAATGAAAATGCTGCCGGTGATGGTAAGATGGCTTGTATTAATTTCCCGACTGTGGTAGCTGCATTGACCCTTTATAACAATGTTCCTGCCGATCGTGTGGCTGATCCGAATCCGGAAAGCTGGAGTAATAAGTACGGTGATTTTACCCGTCCGCATTATGAAACGAAGGAAGCTTATCTGGCAAAAGGAAAAGAAATCTATGAATGGGCTGTGAAGAATTTGGTAGACAGCAATACCGGAGAAGTTGCCGACAGCAAGCATGGTGAAGGCAATCCGGCATGGTCGGACCATGTATACAATCAGGCCACTTTTATCGGAGCTTCGTTATTGCTTTATAAAGCTACCGGTGAGAAAACATATTTGGACAATGCAATTTTGGGAGCTGACTATACAATGAATACCATGTCCGGAACGTATGATTTACTGCCGTTCGAGAGTGGCGTGGAACAGGGTATTTATACCGCTATCTTTGCGGAATACATGGCCATGCTGGTAAATGATTGTGGCCAGACCCAGTACGTACCGTTCTTGAAACGTAACATTAATTACGGCTGGGCTAATCGCGACCGGACACGTAATTTGTGTGGTGGCGAATATCATAAGGCACAGATAGAAGGCGCTACTATTGACAGCTATAGTGCATCCGGAATACCGGCATTGATGTTGTTGTTTCCGGCAGATAAATAATTGTAACCCATAAAAAAGAAGAATAATGAATACGAAATATTCAAATTGGAAAATGTGGTATTATGTGTTATGCATGGTACTGACACTTCAATTGGCGGCTTGTTCTGAAGAAACGCATGACGAGTATACTGCGGCTCCTGAAATAGAAGATACCTATATCGACCAACTGGATGCATTGATTGCTGAAATGACCGATTTGCAGCAAAATTCAGACTACGGAGATAAGAAAGGACAGTACCCCACCGAAAGCCGGGCAATTCTGACAGATGCGATAGATGATGCCAATCGTGCGGTACTTTTAATCAAATATCAGCAACCCTCTCCGTCGGAAAGTGAGAAACAACGCTATGTGGCAGAAGCCAAGGCGTCTATAGAACAGTTCAAGAGTACGATCCGTACAGAAGATGCTGAAACAACACCGGCTGAACTGTTTGTGGACGGACGTGGTGATGGTGGTTCTTATATCGATTTCGGACGTAGCGAAGAATATGTCAATTTCGGAACCGAAGGAAATCAAGCCTTTACTGTTGAGTTTTGGGTGAAAGTAACCAAAGGTGGTGGAAAAGACCAGAATGTGTTTCTGTCAACTTACATGGGCGGTGACGGATGGCGTAATGGCTGGATGATGTACTGGCGTAATGCAGACGGTGGTATTTATCGTGCAACTTGGGGCGAAACAGGAGGAAATATCTGTGAACCGTCACTAAAGGCACCGGAAGATGGAGAATGGCAACATTTCTTGTTTGTGTACAGTGATAAAGGCTTGCCGGGCAGTCCGGAGCTTCGTGCGAAGTTGTATGTGAACGGAGAAGTGAAAACAACCGAGGGAAGCGTGGGTAGCAGGTTCTATAATTCGAGCAACTATGCCAACTATAATGCACCGATGACCGCTTTCGGACGTTATATGCGTACTAGTGATAATCTGTTTGAAGAAGGCTTTGCCGGTTATATGAAGAAAATCCGTATCTGGAAAAGCGCAAAGGATAACGAATATGTTCAGAATTCTTATAATGGAACGGCTGAAGTGACGGGTAAAGAAGCAGATTTGGCGGCAGCATGGGATTTCATGACCAAACCTTCCGGTTCAGGTAATGAAGTAATAGACCTGACAGGCCGTCATACTGCTAAGATTATCGGTACTTACGAGTGGCAACGTATTGTTGAATAATAATGTAAAAACGATGAAAAACATGAAATGTTTAACTAATAAATGGAGAGAGGGAGCAATGCTCCTCTCTTTCCTCCTGATTTCTTGTCTGGCAGGGATATTTACCGCTTGTGACGATATTGAAGACGAGTATATAACAGATACACAGTTGAGTATCTTGCAGGAAAATCGTGCGTCATTGAACTATTTATTGAAGAATTCAACCTACGGAACTGCTCCCGGGACATATCCTGAAACCGGAAAGGATATATTAAATGCCGCTATTACCGAGTTGGATGCACTGATAACACGGGTAGAAGCTGGTGAGGAACTGGATGAAACAACTTTGGAAACTGCTGTAGCAAAGGTAAATCAAGCGATTGACGAGTTTAAAAATTCAAAATATTACAATCTGTCTCCGGAAGCACAGCAATATATCAATAATTTACTGGCTAAGGCGGATGAAATACTTGCGATCGTTAATGATGAAACGAAGTGGGGAAATCATCAGGGACAATATCCGGTAGAAAATAAGTCGGTTTTGGAGAGTGCAGCTAAAGACTTGGAAAGTCTGGCTGAAAGAATCAAATCCGGTTCCATCACAGATATGACGCAGGAGATTTATGATGAGACTATTGCTGCTGCCGATAAGAAAGTAGAAGAAGTTGAAGATTCTGCATGGCCGGATAACAGTCAGATTACCTGGAATCTGTTTGTAGATGGAAATGCCGGTTCCTATATAGACTTTGGTTATAGTGAGGATTATGTGAAGTTTGGAGAGGATGACAATCAGGCATTTACGATTGAACTTTGGGTGAATATCAAAGAATATTGCAATAAGCAGGGAGAAGACAACTGTACTTTCCTTTCTACCATGACAAACGATCCTCATTGGAGCGGATGGCGTGCCCAGGATCGTACAAAGGGATTGTTGAGAACAATGGTTGCTCACTGGCAAGATAATAATCACACAAATCCACAAGAATGGGAACCGGGATGGAAAAAGTCGGACAACTGGACCAAAGATCGTTGGACGCATTATGCATTCCTCTTCAGGGATAAGGGATTGCCGGGATTTGATACTCCGACAGATGTGAAGTGCTATTCCATGATTGATGGTACGAGACAAGGTGAAGTCATTCGTGTGGGTGAGTCCTGGAGAACGTATATCAATAAACAATCCATAGCCAATCAGATTAAAATGACCGGATTCTGTATGATGGACAATAATGGAAACCGTAACGAATGGTTCTCCGGTTACATAAAGAAGATACGTATCTGGAAAACAAACCGGACAGAAAATCAGGTATATGCTTCTTATATGGGGAATGAAGAAGGTGTAAGTGCCGATAATCCGAATTTGGTAGAAGCCTGGGATTTTGAAGTGAAAGGTGATCAGCCTACTCAAAGTGCTACCAGAACAATTACAGGTTTGAAAGGTCATACAGCAACATTAGTTGGTGATAACTGGCAATGGATTGAATCCACAGACATTACAGATAACAAATAATTGTTTACCGGGATGAGTTTTCAATAGGTAGATTAAATATTCCCCTTATCTCTGTCATAAGGACAGAGTAAGGGGAAATTATTCTCCAATAACCCTTTATTAATCCTTTATTTTTATTGTAGAAAAGTGTTTTGGTCTGTATTTGTTCTTTATTGAATAAATATTATCGTTTTTTTTCAGCTATTTCTGCAATCTTTGTAACAGGAAAAATACTATAAACTTATAAATTATCATGAAAAGCAAAATTCTTTTGGCTCTGACACTACTATTGGGAGTATCAACTACCACATGGGCAGTCGGTAATTTAGGAAAAGCAAACCAGAAGAAGCATGCGTATACGAACGAAGATGTATGGGCAGCTTATGAAGGATTTAATAATACACTACTAGACTCCAATAAATATATTTACAAGACAAATTCGTCCTATCCAAGTGCTGTTGACCGTGGCAATGGAGCAGCGGCTATCTGGTGTCAGCCTATTTATTGGGATATGGCAATGAATGCCTATAAACTGGCAAAGGCACAGAAAGACAGAAAGAAGACAAGTTATTATAAAACACTCTGCGAGAAAATATTCGCAGGGAACAAAGCGCAATATTGCCAGTTCGATTTTGATGATAACAATGAAAATACCGGCTGGTTCATCTACGATGACATCATGTGGTGGACTATCAGCCTGGCACGCGGCTACGAACTTTTTGGAGTGGATGAATATCTGAAACTCTCGGAAGCCAGTTTCAAACGGGTATGGTATGGCTCGGAAAAAGTGGGTGATACCGGTTCGTATGACAAAGAAAACGGAGGTATGTTCTGGCAATGGCAACCCATTCAAAATCCGAAACCGAATAAATTCGGTGATGGAAAGATGGCATGTATCAACTTTCCGACAGTTGTTGCAGCATTAACCCTCTACAATAACGTACCTGAAAATAGAAAAGAATCGACCGACAAACGGCCGGATTATCAGACGAAAGCTCAATATCTTGCCAAAGGTAAAGAAATCTATGAATGGGGAGTGGAAAATCTCTTGGATAAAGCAACAGGAAAGATTGCCGATAGCCGTCATGGAAATGGCAATCCCGCATGGAAAGCGCATGTATACAACCAGGCAACCTTTATCGGAGCGTCCATACTGCTTTATAAGGCGACCGGAGAGAAACGTTATCTGGACAATGCTATTCTGGCAGCAGACTATACAGTGAAAGATATGTCTGCAGACCATAAAGTGCTACCTTTCGAAGGTGGTATTGAACAGGGTATCTATACTGCCATCTTTGCGGAATACATGGCATGGTTGGTGTATGATTGCGGACAAACCCAATATCTCCCGTTCCTGAAACGTACCATCAAAACAGGTTGGGCAAACAGAGATAAGACACGGAACGTATGTGGAGGCGAATACTATAAAAAGTTGCCGGAAGGTGCGGAAATCGACAGTTATTCTGCTTCCGGTATACCGGCATTGATGCTTTTGTTTCCGGCTAAAAAATAAATAGAAAACGACGGAATTTGCGTAAAATAGATTAAATAAACAGGTGATTTAAATTATGAAACAACAACTGATGATGCTGTTACTGGGAACAGCTTCTGTATTTTGTAGCTGTGAGACCCAGGTAGAACAGCACGAGAAGAATGAATTACGTGCTCCGGCATATCCGCTGGTGACAATTGATCCTTATACTAGTGCATGGTCTACTACGGACAATCTATACGACAGTCCTGTAAAACATTGGACAGGCAAGGATTTCTCTTTACTTGGTGTTGCAAAAGTAGACGGACAAACCTACCGTTTCATGGGAACGGAAGAACTGGAACTACGTCCTTTGGTAAAGACATCCGAACAAGGTAGCTGGACAGGAAAGTATACCACTCAACAACCTGCTGACGGATGGCAGAATATCGGATTCAATGATAAAGCCTGGAAAGAAGGCGAAGCTGCCTTCGGAACGATGGAAAATGAACATACAGCCAAAACCCAATGGGGAGAAGAATTTATCTGGGTACGCCGGGTAGCTGATATTCAGGAAGACTTGACAGGAAAGAATGTATATCTTGAATTCTCTCACGACGATGATGCTATTATTTATATCAACGGCATCAAAGTGGTAGATACAGGTAATGCTTGTAAAAAGAACGAACGGGTGAAACTGTCGGAAGAAGTAGTAGCTTCTTTGAAACCGGGTGAGAATCTGATTGCAGGCTATTGTCATAACCGGGTAGGAAACGGACTGCTGGATTTCGGATTATTGGTAGAATTGGACGGTTATCGTTCTTTCCATCAAACAGCACAACAAACTTCTGTAGACGTACAACCTATGCAGACTTATTATACATTTACTTGCGGTCCGGTAGATTTGAAACTGACATTTACCGCTCCTATGTTCATGGATAATCTGGACTTGTTGTCACGTCCGGTCAACTACATTTCTTATGAAGTAGCTTCCAATGATGGTCAGAAACATCAGGTTGAATTGTATTTCGAAGCATCTCCGCAATGGGCAATCGACCAACCTCACCAGGAATCTGTTGCCGACAGCTTTACTGACGGCGATTTGTTATTCCTTCGTACCGGAAGCCGCAATCAGGATATTCTGAAGAAAAAGGGTGATGATGTTCGTATCGACTGGGGACATTTCTATCTGGCAGCTGAAAAGGAAAACAGCACATCTGCAATCGGTGACGGCAGAGAGCTGCGCAAGAACTTCGTAGCCAATAAACTGGAAGCTCCTACCACAAACGGTTATGATAAACTGGCTTTGGTACGTTCATTGGGCGAAACACAAAAAGCTGATGGCCACCTGTTGATCGGATATGATGATATTTATTCTATCTAATACTTTGGTGATAACCTGCGTCCTTACTGGAATCGTGAGGGTAATGAAACGATTGTTTCCCAATTCCAGAAAGCAGAGAAAGAATACAAGACACAAATGAAGAACAGCGCTGCTTTCGACAAGAAGCTGATGGAAGAAGCTACTGCTGCCGGTGGACGTAAATATGCCGAACTTTGTGCATTGGCTTATCGTCAGGCCTTGGCTGCACATAAACTGGTACAGGCTCCGAACGGTGACTTGGTATTCCTTTCTAAGGAGAACTTCAGTAATGGTTCCATCGGAACAGTCGACCTGACTTATCCGGGAGCTCCGTTGCTTTTATACTACAATCCGGAATTGGTGAAAGCTACCATGAACCATATCTTCTATTATAGTGAAAGCGGAAAATGGACGAAACCATTTGCTGCGCATGATGTCGGTACTTATCCATTGGCTAACGGCCAGACTTATGGCGGTGATATGCCGGTAGAAGAATCGGGTAATATGGTAGTATTGGCTGCTGCCATTGCAAAGGTAGAAGGTAATGCAGATTACGCACAGAAACATTGGGAAACCCTGACTACGTGGACAGACTATCTGGTAGAGAACGGACTTGATCCGGCCAACCAACTTTGTACCGATGACTTTGCAGGTCACTTTGCACACAATGCCAACCTTTCTATCAAAGCAATCATGGGTGTTGCTTCATACGGTTATCTGGCAGATATGCTGGGCAAAAAAGACGTGGCTGAAAAGTACACACAGAAAGCGAAAGAAATGGCTGCCGAATGGGTGAAAATGGCTGATGATGGTGACCACTATCGTCTCACATTTGACAAACCGGGAACATGGAGCCAGAAGTATAACCTGGTGTGGGATAAACTGTTGAATCTGCAAATCTTCCCTAAAAATGTTGCAGAAACGGAAATAGCTTACTATCTTTCGAAGCAAAATAAATATGGTCTTCCGTTGGATAACCGTGAAACATACACAAAGACCGACTGGATCATGTGGACAGCTACATTGGCAAATGACAAAGCTACCTTTGAGAAATTTATCGAACCCGTATATCTGTTTATGAACGTTACACCTAACCGTGTTCCGATGTCCGACTGGGTATTTACAGACGAACCGAATCAAAGAGGCTTCCAGGCACGTTCCGTTGTAGGTGGATATTATATCAAAATGCTTGAAGGAAAACTGATTAAATAAAACAAAAATACCATGAAGAAACTAGCTCTATTCGCTTTTACGTTACTTAGTGCATGGGCTATGACTGCAAAAACAATTACCGGACCGGTGGACTACGTTAGTCCGCTGGTTGGTACGCAGTCAAAGCACGCATTATCTACCGGAAATACTTACCCTGCCATTGCGCTGCCCTGGGGAATGAACTTTTGGGTTCCGCAGACTGGTAAAATGGGCGATGGATGGGCGTATACGTATGACGCTGACAAGATCAGAGGATTCAAACAAACCCATCAGCCAAGTCCCTGGATCAATGATTACGGTCAATTTGCCATCATGCCGGTAACCGGTAAGGCAGTATTTAATCAGGATGAGCGTGCCAGTTGGTTCTCTCATAAAGCTGAAACGGCTACTCCTTATTATTATAAAGTATATCTTGCCGAACATGATGTAGTGACCGAAATTGCTCCGACAGAGAGAGCAGCTGCTTTCCGTTTCACTTTCCCCGAAAACGACCACTCTTATGTAGTGGTAGACGCCTTTGATAAAGGTTCGTTTGTGAAAGTAATCCCTTCGGAGAACAAGATTATCGGTTATACCACTAAAAACAGCGGTGGTGTTCCTGCCAACTTTAAAAACTACTTTGTACTAGTATTCGACAAACCGTTTACTTATACGGCTGCCGTAGCCAGTGGTGTGATTGACACCAACAAACTGGAAGCGACAGACAATCATGCCGGTGCACTGATCGGTTTCAAAACCCGCAAGGGCGAACAGGTAAATGTGCGTGTGGCTTCCTCTTTTATCAGCCCTGAACAGGCGGAACTGAACCTGAAAGAGCTGGGTACGGACAACATTGAACAGATTGCAGCGAAAGGCCGCAAGATATGGAACGATGTTTTAGGACGTATTGAAGTGAAAGACGATGATATCGATCATTTGCGTACCTTCTACTCTTGTCTGTATCGTTCAGTATTATTTCCCAGAAGTTTCTACGAGATAGATGCTAAAGGAGACGTGATGCACTACAGCCCTTATAATGGTGAAGTACTTCCGGGATATATGTTTACCGATACCGGTTTCTGGGATACGTTCCGTTGTCTTTTCCCATTCCTTAACCTGATGTATCCATCCATGAATACGAAGATGCAGGAAGGATTGGTGAACACTTATAAAGAAAGCGGATTCCTGCCGGAATGGGCAAGTCCGGGACACAGAGGTTGCATGGTTGGAAACAACTCCGCTTCCGTAGTTGCCGATGCCTACCTGAAAGGATTGAAAGGATACGATATCGAGACATTGTGGGAAGCCGTGAAACATGGAGCGAATGCAGTGCATCCGAATGTTCGTTCTACCGGACGATTAGGACATGAGTATTATAATAAGTTGGGATATGTACCTTATAATGTAGGTATTAACGAGAATGCAGCCCGTACACTGGAATATGCATACGATGACTGGTGTATCTATCAATTGGGTAAAGCCTTGAAGAAACCGAAAAAAGAGATTGAAATCTTTGCAAAGCGTGCAATGAATTATAAGAATCTCTACGATCCCGAACACAAACTGATGCGTGGTAAAAATGAAGACGGTACGTTCCAGTCTCCGTTCAATCCGTTGAAGTGGGGGGATGCCTTTACGGAAGGTAATAGCTGGCATTATACCTGGTCGGTATTCCACGATCCTCAAGGTCTGATCGATTTGATGGGTGGTAAAGACGGATTCAACCAGATGATGGACTCTGTATTTATCCTTCCTCCGATTTTCGATGAAAGTTATTATAGAGCCGTTATTCATGAAATCCGTGAAATGCAGATTATGAACATGGGCAACTATGCACATGGCAACCAGCCGATTCAGCACATGCTTTATATGTACAACTATTCCGGCCAACCCTGGAAAGCGCAACATTGGATTCGTGAAGTGATGGACAAACTTTATACCCCTGCTCCCGACGGTTATTGCGGTGATGAGGACAACGGCCAGACTTCTGCCTGGTATGTATTCTCGGCAATGGGATTCTATCCGGTATGTCCGGGTACGGATGAATATGTCTTGGGTACTCCTTACTTCAAGGAGATGAAGCTACATCTGGAAAACGGAAAGACGGTGACTATCTCTGCTCCGAATAACGGAGACGACAAGCGTTACATTTCATCAATGACATTGAACGGCAAAGAATATACTAAAAACTACCTGACTCATCAGGATCTGTTGAATGGCGCTAGCATTTCTTACAAAATGGATGCGAAACCCAATCAGCAACGTGGTACCAAAGAGTCCGATTTCCCTTATTCTTTCTCTAACGAATTTAAAAAGAAGAAGTAATCATGAAGAAACAGATCAAATATATCAGTGCAGGTATGCTGGCAGGTATGCTTCTCTGTGGCGGGCAGTTACAAGCCTCCAACCGTATGACGGAAATGCATGTATGTCTGGCGGATGCTATTCGGAAAGATAACCGCCCGGAAATATCCAATCGTTTGTTCCGTTCCAATGCGGTAGAGAAGGAGATTCTCCGTGTACAGAAACTTTTGAAGAATGCGAAGTTGGCATGGATGTTTACCAACTGTTTCCCGAATACACTGGATACAACCGTACATTTCCGTAAAGGAAGCGATGGCAAACCGGATACATTCGTATATACGGGTGATATTCATGCTATGTGGCTACGCGACTCCGGTGCACAGGTATGGCCTTACGTACAATTGGCTAATTCGGATCCCGAACTGAAAGAAATGCTGGCAGGTGTTATTCTCCGCCAGTTCAAATGTATCAATATCGATCCGTACGCGAATGCTTTTAATGACGGCGCTATTCCTGACGGTCATTGGATGAGTGACCTTACGGACATGAAACCGGAGTTGCACGAACGTAAATGGGAAATAGACTCTTTGTGTTATCCGTTGCGCTTGGCCTATCATTACTGGAAGACTACCGGAGATGCGAGCATATTTAACGAAGAATGGATTCAGGCAATCACTAATGTACTGAAAACATTCAAAGAGCAACAACGCAAAGACGGAGTAGGTCCTTATAAATTCCAACGTAAGACGGAACGTGCACTGGATACTGTGAGCAATGACGGTCTGGGAGCACCGGTGAAACCAGTCGGTTTGATTGTTTCCAGTTTCCGTCCTTCGGACGATGCTACTACGCTTCAATTCCTGGTTCCTTCCAATTTCTTTGCCGTATCTTCTTTGCGTAAGGCAGCCGAGATTTTGGAGAAGGTAAACAAGAAGACAGCTTTGTCCAAAGAATGTAAGAACCTGGCGCAGGAAGTGGAAACAGCATTGAAGAAATATGCGGTGTATAATCATCCTAAATATGGTAAAATCTATGCCTTCGAGGTAGATGGTTTTGGAAATCATCATCTGATGGACGATGCCAATGTGCCGAGTTTGCTTGCGATGCCTTATTTGGGTGATGTGAATGTAAACGATCCGATTTATCAGAATACCCGCCGTTTTGTATGGAGTGAGGACAATCCTTACTTCTTTAAAGGCAAGGCAGGCGAAGGAATCGGCGGACCGCATATCGGTTATGATATGGTGTGGCCGATGAGTATTATGATGAAAGCCTTCACAAGTCAGAATGATGCCGAAATCAAAACCTGTATCAAGATGTTGATGGACACCGATGCCGGTACCGGTTTTATGCACGAATCTTTCCATAAGGATAATCCGAAGAATTTTACCCGTGCATGGTTTGCCTGGCAGAATACTCTTTTCGGTGAGTTGATTTTGAAGTTGGTTAATGAAGGAAAGGTAGATTTATTGAATAGTATACAGTAATATGCTGACATAGTAAATTGAACGCGGATAACGCGGATGATGCGGTTCTTTTTCTGGTGCAAAATCAGAAAAAACGTGTTATCCGCGTCGTCTGCATCTAAATATGAATAGCTGAAAACTAATAGTTAAAAACCAATTGTATCATGAAAAAGTTATGTGTATGGGCAGTTGCCGCCCTTTTAATGGCAGCTTGTACTCCGAAAGCTGAAAAGGCCACAGATTCCGGTTTATTGCAGAGTAAATTCCAGACAGAAGTAGATGGAAAGAAGACTGATTTGTTCACTTTGCGTAACAAGAACAACATGGAAGTTTGTATCACGAACTTCGGTGGACGTATTGTTTCAGTGATGGTTCCCGACAAAGACGGACAGATGCGTGACGTTGTTCTCGGTTTCGATTCTATTCAGGACTATATCAGCAAGCCTTCGGATTTCGGTGCCACTATCGGACGTTATGCCAATCGTATCAATCAGGGACAGTTCACTTTGGATAGTGTAGAATATCAGCTTCCCCGCAATAACTACGGTCATTGTCTGCACGGCGGACCGCAAGGATTCCAATACCGGGTGTTTGATGCCGAATTGCTGAATCCGCAGGAATTGCAGTTGACTTACCGTGCAGAAGACGGTGAAGAAGGTTTTCCGGGAAACATCACTTGTAAGGTGTTGATGAAACTGACGGACGATAATGCCATCGATATTCAATACGAAGCGGAAACAGACAAACCGACGATTGTAAATATGACCAACCACTCTTATTTTAACCTTGAAGGCGATGCCGGCAACAACTCCGGTCATTTGTTGATGGTGGATGCGGACTATTATACTCCGGTGGACAGTACTTTCATGACAACTGGCGAGATCGTTCCGGTAGAAGGAACTCCGATGGATTTCCGCACCCCGACTCCGGTAGGCGAACGTATTAACGACTATGATTTCGTACAGCTGAAAAATGGCAGTGGCTATGACCATAACTGGATTCCCAATGGCT
>OHBI01000562.1_pt1 | contig 18921 bp, 9 predicted proteins | sample 1577361 | NCBI WGS metagenome assembly OHBI01 (sample SAMEA3879579, study PRJEB24766) | human gut metagenome | biome: human-associated habitat; feature: feces | place: USA | collected 1985/1987 | reverse complement strand
AATGCACTACTTTTGCCATCAGGAAAATTAATCACTTAACAAATAATCCTTGTATTATGAAAACAATTCTTAGCGCATTAGGACTTTCCCTATTGATCTTTACGAGTTGCGGTGGACAAAAAAAGGTTGAAGTAGACTTTATTCAGGACAACATCGACAACGCTGTGGCACAGAACACAATCCAGACGGACATTATCGAGAAGTCCGGTAAAATCTTGAATCCGAGAACAATCAACGAAGATGGGAGTATCTCTTACATACCGATGGAAGACTGGTGCTCCGGATTCTTTCCCGGTAGTATATGGTTGACTTATAACCTGACGGGTGATAAGAAATGGTTGCCGCTGGCTGAGAAATACACAGAAGCTCTTGATTCTGTGAAATATCTGAAATGGCATCATGATGTAGGTTTCATGATTGGTTGCAGTTATCTGAACGGCTATCGCATGGCAGATAAGAAAGAGTACAAAGACGTCATTATAGAAGCTGCCAAATCATTGTCCACTCGTTTTCGTCCGAATGCAGGCGTTATCCAGTCATGGGATGCCGATAAAGGTTGGCAGGGAACACGGGGATGGAAATGTCCGGTGATTATTGATAATATGATGAATCTCGAACTCTTATTTGAAGCAACAGCTCTTTCCGGAGATTCTACTTTCTACAATATTGCAGTGAAACATGCTGATACAACAATGGCTCACCACTTCCGTCCGGACAACAGCTGCTACCATGTGGTAGATTACGATCCGGAGACAGGAGAAGTGCGTAAGAGACAAACTGCACAGGGATATGCGGATGAATCTTCTTGGGCCCGTGGACAAGCTTGGGCACTCTACGGATACACTACTTGCTATCGTTACACGAAAGACAAGAAATATCTCGACCAGGCACAAAAAGTCTATAACTTCATCTTTAATAATAAGAACCTGCCGGAAGACCTCGTACCATACTGGGATTATGATGCTCCGAATATTCCGAACGAACCGCGTGATGCTTCTGCAGCAGCTTGTACAGCCTCTGCCCTTTACGAACTGGATGGCTATCTGCCGGGCAACCACTACAAAGAAACGGCTGATAAGATAATGGAAAGTTTGGGCTCACCTGCTTATCGCGCAGAAGTTGGAACAAATGGAAACTTTATCCTGATGCATTCGGTTGGCAGTATTCCTCACGGTCAGGAAATTGACGTTCCTCTGAACTATGCTGACTATTATTTCTTGGAAGGACTGATGCGTAAAAGAGATTTGGAAAAGAAATAAGAAATAGACAATGAACGGTAAACAGTGAACGGTGAATGCTTAGCGGATTCTGACGGAACATGTTTACCGTTTATCATTCGCTACTTATTATCTATAACTTTCTATTGACCGTTTGTCATTTACCTGTTTTAATTATTTATCATAAACTATCATGAATAAACCTATAAACCTTCTTGTAGGAGGCTTGACGCTGTTTGCCGCACAAGGTTGCAAGGCTCCGAAGCAAGCGTCCCAACAAGCGGAGCATCCTAATATAATCTATGTATTTCCCGATCAATACCGTAACCAGGCGATGGGCTTCTGGAGGCAGGACGGATTCCGGGATAAAGTAAATTTTGAAGGAGACCCCGTGCATACTCCTAATCTGGATGCCTTTGCACGTGAATCTATGGTCTTGTCGTCTGCACAGAGTAACTGTCCGTTGAGCAGCCCTCATCGTGGAATGTTACTGACCGGTATGTATCCGAACAAAAGCGGTGTACCATTGAATTGCAATTCTACACGTCCGATCAGTTCCTTACGCGAGGATGCGGAATGTATCGGCGATGTGTTCAGCAAAGCAGGTTATGACTGTGCTTATTTTGGTAAACTTCACGCTGACTTCCCGACTCCGAACGATCCCGAACATCCGGGACAGTATGTGGAAGAAAAACGTCCGGCATGGGATGCCTATACACCGAAAGAACGCCGGCACGGCTTTAACTACTGGTATTCTTACGGAACATTTGACGAACACAAGAACCCGCATTATTGGGATACGGATGGTAAGAGACACGATCCGAAGGAATGGTCACCTTTACACGAATCAGGCAAAGTCATTTCTTATCTGAAAAATGACGGTAACGTACGTGATACCAAGAAACCTTTCTTCATAATGGTGGGCATGAATCCTCCTCACAGCCCGTATCGCTCCTTGAATGACTGTGAAGAGCAGGATTTTAATCTTTATAAAGATCAGCCTCTGGATAGTCTGTTGATTCGTCCGAATGTCGATTTGAAGATGAAGAAAGCGGAGTCTGCACGTTATTATTTCGCTTCCGTTACCGGAGTAGACCGTGCTTTCGGACAGATTTTGACGACATTGAAAGAATTGGGATTGGATAAGAATACAGTCGTAATCTTTGCTTCCGATCATGGTGAGACGATGTGTAGCCAGCGCACTGATGATCCGAAGAATTCCCCTTATTCTGAATCCATGAATATTCCGTTCCTGGTTCGTTTTCCCGGTAAGATTCAGCCGAGGGTAGATGATTTATTGCTCTCCGCTCCTGATATTATGCCTACGGTGCTTGGCTTGTGCGGACTGGGTGATTCTATTCCGGCGGAAGTGCAGGGACGTAATTTCGCTCCTCTTTTCTTCGATGAAAAGGCTGAAATTGTTCGTCCTACAGGTGCACTGTATATTCAGAATGTAGATGGTGATAAAGATGAAAATGGATTGGTGCAGACTTACTTCCCTTCTTCAAGAGGTATCAAGACGGCTCAATATACATTGGCGTTATATATCGACCGTGATACGAAGCAATTGAAGAAAAGCCTCTTATTCGATGATGTAAAAGATCCATATCAACTGCATAACCTGCCTTTGGAAGAAAATAAGGAGATTGTGGCACAACTTTGCGGTGAAATGGGAGCTATGTTGAAGGAAATTAATGATCCTTGGTATACGGAAAAGATTCTGTCGGATCGGATTCCTTATTAGCGATTAGTAATTTATAAAACGCTGATTAACTCAAATAAGTGCCAATTTTAGGAGTAAATCTCTGCGACAATAATAGGTGTTAATCCGCATCCGCGTTTAAATTGAAAATAGTAATGAAAAACAGTTGTTTTATAGTATTATTCCTTTTGGGAATCATTCCTTCAGCTTTCGCTCAACTCATCGGATTTGAAGAAGAAGTGCCCGAAGCATTTACAGTTTCCGGAAAGGGAGAAGTGAAAATCTCTTCTCTTTTTTACAAGGAGGGTGAAAGTAGTCTGGAATGGGACTTTCAGCCCGGTTCTACGCTGGATGTTCAAATTGCTCCTTTATCGTTGAATACGAGAAACGAGAAGCAGTTCGGCATTACCTTGTGGATTTATAATGAGAAACCGCAGCAGGATTCTATTCGTTTTGAGTTTCTGAATAAGGAGGGAGAAGTCTCTTACTGGTTCTCTTATCGTTTGCAGGCAGCAGGCTGGCGGGCTTGCTGGATCTCTTTTGAGTATATGCAGGGCGACAAGAAAGATAAGAAGATCGTAGCCTATCGGCTGGTTGCCCCGCAACGGAAGGGACGTATCTTTCTTGACCGTCTGATTTTTCCGGAAAAGAAAATGAATCTTCGTACCACTCCCGACCAACAGTTGCCTACCAATAATGGGCTGTCTAATCGTGACCTGTGGCATTGGTGTCTCGTGTGGAAATGGGAACAACAGTCGTATGATATTCCTCTGCCTTCTAAATTGACAAGCGAACAAAAGAAGGAGCTGAAGACTATCGAACAACGTTTGACTGACTTTCTGGAAGTGAAAAAGGCTCCGCAAGGACCGATTAATGCTGCCTATAAAACATTTGAGAAAGCGGCTATCAGTCCATCCATCGCTGGGACGGGATTTATAGGAACTCCTATTGTTGCTCCTGATGAACAGGACAAGAAGAAAGGAGAAATGTCATGGAACGATATTGAAACGATGCTTTCCGGCTTTGCCTATGATGCTTATTATAACCAGAACGAAACATCAAAGAAAAACTACTTTACCGTATTCGACTATGCTATCGATCAGGGATTTGCATACGGTAGCGGTATGGGTACCAATCATCATTATGGTTATCAGGTACGTAAGATATATACAACTGCCTGGCTGATGCGTGATGCTATCTATAAACATCCTCATCGGGATGCTTATCTCTCCACATTGCGTTTTTGGGCGGCTCTGCAAGAAACTCGTCAGCCATGTTCTCCAACACGTGATGAATTGTTGGATTCCTGGCATACGTTATTGATGGCGAAATTTATTTCCGCTATGATGTTTCCCGATGCAAGGGAACAGGCGCAAGCTTTGAGCGGCTTGTCACGTTGGCTATCTTCTTCTTTGCGTTATACTCCGGGAACGATCGGTGGTATAAAGGTAGACGGTACGACTTTCCATCATGGCGGTTTCTATCCGGGATATACCACTGGAGTACTTGCGACTGTAGGAGAATATATTGCATTTACCAATGGTACAAGTTTTGAACTGACCGAAGATGCGCGCAAACACATGAAATCAGCCTTTATTGCTATGCGCAATTATTGCAATTTCTATGAATGGGGCATCGGAATCAGTGGCCGTCATCCTTTTGGAGGGAAGATGGGAAGCGATGATATCGAAGCATTTGCCAATATAGCTTTATCCGGTGATTTATCCGGTCAGGGAAATACGTTTGATCGTGGTCTGGCTGCTGACTATTTACGTCTGATACGCAATAGTGATACTCCGAATGCGCGTTTCTTCAAGAAGGAAGGTATTCAACCGGCACAGGCTCCACAGGGATTCTTCGTTTACAACTATGGTTCGGCAGGCATTTTCCGTCGTGCGGACTGGATGGTGACATTGAAAGGGTATACCACTGACGTATGGGGCTCTGAAATTTATACGAAAGATAACCGTTACGGACGTTATCAGAGTTATGGCTCCGTGCAGATTATGGGGAAAGGAAATCCCGTGTCACGTGCCGGAAGCGGTTTTGTGCAGGAGGGATGGGACTGGAACCGTTTGCCGGGCACAACTACCATTCATTTGCCTTTCAACTTGCTTGATAGCCCATTGAAAGGAACGACTATGGCACGCTCCAAAGAGAATTTCTCCGGAAGCAGTTCTTTAGATGGTAAAAATGGAATGTTCGCTATGAAATTGGCAGAACGGGATTATGAGAACTTCACACCAGACTTTGTGGCCCGTAAATCCGTTTTCTGTTTTGATAACCGGATGGTTTGCCTGGGAACAGGTATTGCGAACTCCAATGCGGATTATCCTACGGAAACGACTCTTTTCCAGACAAAATATAATGGTAAGGAGCCCAAAGTAGGAGAGGATAACTATTGGCTTCATGATGGTTATGACAATTATTATCATGTAGTGGACGGAACCGTTCGCGCACAGGTGGCAGAACAGGAATCACGGCATGAAAAGACGCGTGAAATAACCAAAGGAAAATTTTCTTCTGCCTGGATAGAACATGGCAAGGCGCCGAAAGAGGGGACTTATGAATATATGGTATTGATACAGCCTTCTGCTTCCGATCTCGACGAACTGCGCAAAACTCCTGCATACGAGGTGTTGCAACGCGATCAGACTGCTCACGTTGTTTATGATAAAAAGACAGGTATCACGGCGTATGCTGCTTTTGAAGCTTATCAGCCTGCCGCTGATAAAGTGTTCGTGGCTATTCCTGCGGAAACAATGGTGATGTATGCAAAGGAATCTGATAAGGGTATCCGTTTAAGCGTCTGTGATCCGAATCTGAATATAGAAGAGAAGACGTATACAACGAAAGAGCCTAGTCGTCCTATTACTAAGGAGATACGGCTTAAAGGACATTGGAGATTGACAAGCCCGATGGAAAATGTCCGGTTGGAACAGCAGGGAGACCAGACCGTACTGACGGTAACCTGTCAGCATGGACAGCCGGTTGAAATGCTCATGGAAAATAAATAATTAGTGAATAAGATAAGAGAAAACAAGAATTTAAAGAGAGGTATTAGTTATCATGTTTCTATGAAAAAAGAGAAGACCGGTTCGTGGTGAGCCGGTCTTCTTTGTATTTGCACGGTGCGTTGAGCACTTTCTTTTCTTATTACTTATTCAGCCTCCATTCGAAACCGTCTTTAGTATCTTTGATTTCAAATCCGAGTGCTGTCAGTGTGTTGCGGATTTCATCGGAAGTAGCCCAGTCTTTGTTGGCTTTCGCTTTCATACGTTGTTCCAGTAGCATATCTACTACCTTACCGTAGGCTGCTTCACGGCCATCAGAAGAACCTTTTTCTTCTTTCAATCCCATGATGTCGAAGCTGAACAGATGGAATGTTTCTTTCAACTCTTTCAGGTCTTCGGCGGATATGGTGGCATTGCCGGCAATGATATTGTTAATAATGCGGGCACCTTCGAAAAGCTGTGCGATGACAATCGGTGTATTCAAGTCGTCATTCATTGCTTCATAGCACTTAGCGCGCAGTTCTTTCACGTTGATTCCCTCTGAAGTTGCCGGTGCGGGAGTAATCTTATCCAATGCGTCAATGGCTTCCATCAGACGTTGCAGCCCTTTTTCGGATGCTTGCAGTGCTTCATTGCTAAAGTCTACCGTGCTGCGGTAATGAGCTTGCAGGATGAAGAAACGGATTGTCATTGGTGTGTAGGCTTGTGCCAGCAGCTTATGAGTACCGTTGAAGAATTCGTCCAAAGTGATGAAGTTGCCGAGTGATTTACCCATCTTGGTTCCGTTGATGGTAATCATGTTGTTGTGCATCCAGTAGTGAACCATGTCATCACCTTGTGAGGCTACCGATTGTGCGATTTCACATTCGTGGTGAGGGAAAATCAAGTCCATTCCTCCTCCGTGAATATCGAAGTGTTCGCCTAGGTATTTGCGTCCCATAGCGGTACATTCGGCGTGCCATCCGGGGAAACCGTCGCTCCATGGAGACGGCCAGCGCATGATATGTTCAGGTTGTGCCTTTTTCCAAAGGGCGAAGTCGGCGGGATTGCGTTTTTCGCTTTGTCCGTCGAGGTCACGGGTGGTATTCAATACGTCGTCCAAATTACGTCCGGAAAGTTTTCCGTAATGGTGATCTTTGTTGTATTTGGCTACATCGAAATAAACGGAGCCTTCGCTTTCATAGGCGTATCCGGCATCCAAAATCTTCTGTACCAGTTGGATTTGTTCAATGATATGTCCTGAAGCATGTGGTTCGATGCTCGGAGAAAGTACATTCAGTGCTTCCATTGCTTTATGATAGCGGTTCAGGAAATATTGAACAACCTCCATTGGTTCCAACTCTTCCAGACGTGCTTTCTTGGCAATCTTGTCTTCTCCGTCATCGGCATCATGTTCCAGATGACCTACATCGGTAATATTTCGTACGTAGCGTACTTTATATCCTAGGTGGGTGAGATAGCGGAATAACACATCGAAGGTTATAGACGGGCGGGCGTGTCCTAAATGGGCATCTCCGTAAACAGTCGGTCCGCACACATACATGCCTACATGAGGTGCATGAAGCGGTACGAACAACTCTTTCTTTCTATCTAAGGTGTTGTAAATGGTAAGTTGATGTTCCATAACATTTTATATTTGTTTTATTGGAACTGCAAAGTTAGTATAAAATCTGAATATGCGCTCTATCTTTGATGAGTTGATTTTAGCTCTTGAGCTGTTTTACTGGTAATATTATTAGTTTCCCGGTATGAAACTAAAAGTTTCACACCGGGGAACCAATGGTTTCATTACGGGAAACCAAAGGTTTCTCACCGAGAAACTAAAATTTTGTCGGCATGAAAGTAAATGTTTGGTTATTGTTGACTGCAAAACTTATCAATAGCTTCTGCTACACCGTCTTCTTCGTTGCTTAGAGTGATGTAATTTGCTGCTTTTTTTACAGGTTCTTGTGCATTTCCCATAGCAATTCCCAGTCCTGCAAACTTAATCATGGATAAGTCATTATAGCCATCTCCCATTGCTATGACTTCTTCTCGTGCTACTCCTATTTCTTTCAATAAGACAGCAAGAGAAAGAGCTTTGTCAATTCCTTGCGGAACTAATTCGAGGAAATAGGGTTCTGAACGGAAAACGTTAATATGTCCTTGTAGCCGGAGACTAAGTTCTGCTTCAAGCGGAATGAGTTTATCTGCGTCTCCCACGATGAGGCATTTGGCTACAGGAAGCGTGATCTCTGTGAGGAAGTCGTTTGTTTCCCGTACTGCCATTTTATTGAGAAAGGCCTCTTTCTGTACGTATGGGTCTTGAGAGTTTTCTGTTATTATATCTGCTCCGTCATAGGTTAATATACTTAGTTGGTGGGTACGGGCACATTCATAGAGCATCGGAACAACTTCATTAGGTAACACATTTTCATATACCATCTCTTTTGTTTCCCAATTGATAATTTCACCTCCGTTATAGGAGAGGATGAAACCTCCGAATTCATTCATCCGTAATTCGTTGGCTAATGGTACAATACCATAAGTAGGTCGTCCGGAAGCTAATACGAGTCGTATTCCTTGCTCTTGTATACGTATTAGAGTTTCCCTGTTGCGGGGAGTGATTTCTTTTTTAGAATTGGTGAGTGTGCCGTCAAGGTCGAGCACGATAAGTTTGTATTTCATGTAGCGTTGTTTTGGGTGCAAAGATAGATTAAAAAAGTTTTTCCGCAAGGTGGTGGGGGAAAAGATGTGGCTTTAGCTAAGCCAGCCATCGTTTGTTCAACTTGGCAGATGTTTTTGTAAAGTATTGAATATTAATAAAGGAGCTTCAGATCTGAGTCGTCGTGCTGTCATGCATCAGATGCAGGGACTTTCTTTTTGAACCAGACTCGTATTTTTCGGATGTAGTAGCTTCTCCTGTTTCTGATTTCTTGATTGATGATATGACATTTAGATAAATAAAAGCCGCATAACTTTCGTTATGCGGCTTTTATTATTAAACTGGTAAAAGAGTTTTATTCAATTGTTGCTCCATAACCAGCTACATCGCTAGCTAATGTAAATATACCATTTACATAATCATATTGAGTAATAGGAGCTGTTGCGTGCTTGGTTATGTTATTACCGCTTGTTGGTTCTTTAACTAAAGAACTTGTATGATAATAATTCCAATTTTTGGTTAAGCCATATACGATATTGTCGGTTACATCTATTTGAGGTGTGCAACTTTCTAAGAAAGAATAATAGTAGGAACCGAATTCTGCTTCCGGACTTACGTCAAAGATATTCTTGCTTATAGTCAATGATGTTCCTTTTTGATATCTGAAGAATATATTGCTACCTATCATGTTGACAAAAGTATTATTTATAATTTCGGCAGAAAGTACACCATCTGATAAAGGTATATTACCAGTAGCCCAGTTTAATATTTGCACGCCTTCTTGAGGTGTCTGGCTATACACTATATTGTTCTTGAAGTTGAAAGTTTTATAATCTCCTAAATTGAAGCCTTTATATATATTTATCAAGGCAATTTTGATAGCATTAACTTCAATACGAGTGTCTTGAACAGAGATGTTGTCTATACCAAAGTAAGTCTTTTGTGCTGCATCGTAATAAATTGGTTTCAAGACATTCGCAATCAGACAGTTGTCAATGCAGATGTCAGTAAAGTCTCCCTTGCTGATAACGCCTGCATTATTTATAAAATAACCAGCATTGCTACCTCCATTGAGATCACTTAAATCTATTTTTATATTCTTAAAAAGTAGCTTTCCTTTGCATGATTTCCAGCAATTAATAGGACGAAGTGTTACTTGCTCGTCATCATATCGACCGATGATAATAACATCATTGCTGATTGATTTTACTCCGGTTGTGGTAAAATTGTGTGCTGTACCTGTGAGGAACAGTATAACAGGTTTACTCATTGTAGCACTAAAGTAAGTGTCAAGTGCCACATCGGCATCTGTTGCATCCAATATTTGTATGTCAGCATCTGAATAAATTTGGTTGTTGATGGTGATGCCGCCGATAGTAATGTCTTTACCATGATCAAAATCGGCTTTATAATCCGTACGATTCTTAATACTAACCTGAATCTTTGCAATCATAGCATACTTTCCACTTGTTGCCAATATCGCAATATCAGTACTGTTATCAGCTGTTGCACGAGTCATCATCTTTGCGCTTGATGCAGGGGCAGTAACAATCAATACATTTTCTTTTCCAGCTTCCTTAGAGAATTTAGCACTCCATCCTTCTGGAGCAGTAATCATTGTATTTTTTACTCCTCTCATGGTCATGGTAAATTCTTTCGTTTCACCTGCAGAAAACTCTTGTATTTGTTCTAAATCTTCAGCCGCAAAACTACATTCAAAGTCGCTGATGATAGGGATACGTATGGTTGGAGCATCCTCACCTGCAAGTACTAAGACCAGTTCGTTGTTTTCTACTGTTACACTCTTGAAGTTTTTGTCTTCTGCCGGAGCGGAACCGTCACCAGTTGCGCTGACTTTGTCAGTAGTTCCTTCTTTGTATATATATTCATAGTTTTTTCCTTCATCATAGCTAACCTGCCAGTAGCCTTCACTATCTACATTAAATGTAGGAGTCTTGCCACTCTCTCCATTAGCTTTCACAGGTTGTCCGTTTACAGTCAGACGCTCCGGAGTTTCATTTTTGTTGTAAAGAACAGTCCAGTAGCCTTCTGAATCGATACCGATAATAGGGCATAACAGGTTATTATCGTTTTTCATATATAGATTTACTGTTTTTCCATTGCTCAAAGTGAGTGTGTAGGAATCAGACTTTTCCTCTATATTAGTAATAAATGTTCCTTCATTATAAAGTTCGCGAAGAGCTTCTGTGTTACTATTTATATCACGTACTTGTGTCTCGAGTGCGGTAACGCGCTTTTTCAGTGCGTCTACATCATCTTCCAAATCGTCAATGTTGGTACATGCTACCAGGCATACAGCCAATAACATGAACATACTCCATACTTTTTTCATGATTATATTGTTTTAAAGTTATTATTTTAAAGAGGATAGCCAGGAAGGAACATATCCCAAACGTTTACGTAATTGAGCCTCATAGAGTGAATATGGTTCCACAGCAGTTCCGTTACTTTCGAGTCGCTTCATTTGAGTAGCATCAAAATCTAAAGGACTTCCGTGGAAACCGACAATGATAGGAGGCATAAATTTCCACCAAAAGCCGTTACTATCCCACCAGGTAAATTTACCTTCTGTATCGATGTCCTGATCTGTTTGTACATTTGTTGCATAGAAATTCCATATTGTCAGATTCTCCATGTGATTTGGCATTTGAGCAGAGTCTCCTCCTTGTCTCCAATGCATGAAACCGCCAGTACAGCAGTCAATTAATGTTGCACGTGGCTGTGTGGCATGTGATTCAAAGCAAGAATCATCTCCCCATTTCACATTCCATATTACAGCACCCATGCTTTGCTTTGAAACACCGCAAGCGTGATATTGACCAACGTTTGTTTTATATTCCATCAATGTGCTTTGACCTTCTCCTTTTCTAAGTGTGTAGCCATTGCTGCTTTCAGTTACTTTTCCAATAAAGATACGGGAAGAAGCTTGCGAGCGGATAGAAGCATGTCCACGATTACCACCAATAGTGATGTCATAAGCAGAACAATTGGCAGAACTTGTGATTGACATGGCTTCACTAACACTTTCAAAATTAACCCGGCGCATCCATGAATTGGTCAGACGTACAAAATCGATAAGCTTAAAACCACCGTCATCTATGTCAGAGCCGTGATGAATAAACTTCTCTTTGGCATGTCCTTTAAATGTAAGGTCTTCTACGCCAACATTGGCATAATTGGCGAATTTATGTACATTCCATCCCCAATCTTTATTAATAGCATGCATGATGGGTTCTTTAAAGGTAATACTGTTACCACTAATCTTTTCAATCTGATGGTATTCGAATATTTGAATACCATTTGTTTTGATATTGGGAGTAATGCCTTGTTGTACCTTAATATCTTGCCATTGATAAGGCGATAGTTCGGAATTAATAACATCATTATCCGTGTTTCCCAACTTGGGGGTTCCCAGTACGAGACATACCCAACTGCCCGCACTTACTCCTGTTAAACTGGCCGTTATGGTTTTGCTGCCTATGGGAGCGTCTTCAGTGATAGCACCAATTGATTCTCCTAATCCTGTATTATGTTTGAACTCCATCATAACAGGAGCATTCCACATTTCCTCAGTAGGTTTGGGAGAATTATTTGCAGCAGTCATTTCGAGTGTTGTTTTGTTTCTTCCGGCTCCTTTTAAAACAATATCACTCATCGATATACGAATCCTGCGATCCTTAGAATCCTCATCTTGTAGAATATAATTCCCTTCTGGGAAGTAGATAATAGCTTTAGCGTTTTCCTTAATATATCGATCTGTCATATTATTGAGATCTTCTTGCTTTGTTTCTCTTGCTATTTTTTCCAGTACCTTCATGAAAGCTGCTCTGTCAGATTTGCCGTCGTTGGGGATAGCCCCATATTGGGGATCTGTAACATCGTATACTTTATATCCTTGTGCTATTAATGTTTCTATTTCAGGAGGAGCTATTTCACCATGTTTATATCCGGCGTATGAAAAGTCCAATAATACATTTTGTTGATCTGCGTTTACAAATTGTTGCCAGGCTTTTGCTCCGGTTTCATTGGAAAGTTGTTTCACTTCAATAGAAACAATACGGATATAATTCTTTGATGAAGTAAGTACAATCTTAATTGTTTCTTCTACGTCTTTTACAACAGTTGCTTGTGGTGTGATAGTTAATAAGTTCTCGGATAAAAGAACATCCCATCCTTTAGGAGCTTGTATTGCAGCTTGTTGCACGTCATTCTGTTCTACTTTATACTCTTTATGGCTTTCATTGGGGGCAAAAACTTGCACAGCTTGTTCACTTTCAGCGTCATTGAGACCATAAATGATCAGTCCGAAGCTGTCGTCTACTGGGAAAGTATATGTTTTTTCACCATCAGCCAGGGTGAATGAGAAAGTATGGTTTGCTTCATTATATTCTACCTTGCTGAATATGCTGGTTCCTCCCTGACTTCCACCTTCGGCCTTAGTTCCTAAGCTTGTATATGTTTGTCCATTATCGTAGCTCACTTGCCAATATCCACTGGAAGATACGCTGATTAATGGAGTTGCCACCACATTGCCTTCTCCATCACGGGGCCAGGCTGATATTTTCTCTCCATCGGCTCCTGGCAGATATTTGAAATCTGTATCATTACTTGTTTTATATATCCAGTAGCCTTCTTCGTCTACGGAAAATTCAGGGACAGACGCTTGTACTGCTTCACTCTCCATGACTTTAATGCTTGTTCCGTCACTAAGTTCCAGCAAATATCCTAAGCCATCTTTAGTCGGAGTAATTCCGATAATGATTTTGTTTTTTTGCATAAGGGCTTGCAGACTGGCAAATGAAGTATTCAGTCCTTCCGTTGCTTTTTCCAAAGCAGCGACACGGTCTTTCAGAGAATTGATGTCTGCTTCCAGGTCGTCTGTTTTTTGGCATGATTGCATGATTGCCAACATGCTGCAAATACCAAATAGTAATAGGTAGGTAATGCTCCTGTTTTTCATACATTTATTATTTCGGGTTATTTATAATTTTCACAGTGACAAAGATAACCGGATAAAATAAGAGTATATGGATAAAAAAATTCAGGAATACGATGAAATAATACATTTTACACACCTCTGTGATAGATTGAGGCTTTATGTATTATTAGAGCAGGTCTACCCATTGCTCATTGCTTAATATAGGCAATGACTCACTGTCGGCAACAAATGTTTCCGCCAGTTTTCGTTTCTCATCTTGCAGATGCAGAATCTTTTCCTCAATGCTGTTTTGTGTAATGAAGCGATAGGCAATCACCTGCTTATCCTGACCGATACGATGGGCACGGGCGATGGCTTGCGATTCGGCGGCAGGATTCCACCAGGGATCTATGATAAATACATAGTCGGCTTGTGTAAGATTGAGTCCCACACCCCCTGCTTTTAGTGAAATAAGGAATGCCTGAACATCTTTTTGCTCGGTGAAATGGGCGATTTCGGAAGGCCGGTTGTTGGTTGCTCCTGTTAATAGGGCATATTTCCAGCCTCGTTCTCGGAAAGCTTCAGCCAAGACCTCCAGATGTTTGACGAATGAAGAGAAAATTAGGACTTTGTGTCCTTCGCTTTGTAATGTATCGAATGTTTCGATTATCTGTGCGGTTTTTCCGGATGTTCCGGTATAATCAGGAAGAATGAGTTGCGGATGACAAGAGAGTTGTCGTAAACGCAAAATGCCATTTAGTACACTAAATGAATGGAGCCTGTTCGTACTTTGAGGGTGCTGGAGAAGTATGTTTCGCAGGCTGTTTTTCTCCTGTTCGTAACACGTGTTCTGCTCTTCAGTCATGTCGCAGTAGATTGTTTCTTCCGTAAGTTCAGGAAGTTCCGGAGCTACCTCTTTCTTGCTTCTGCGGAGGATGAATGGGGCAGTCAGTTGTTGCAACTGCACTCGTACGCGTTCGTTTCCCTGGCGAATCGGCATTATGAACTGCTTTTGGAAAGCACTTTCCGTGCCCAGTAAGTCCGGTTGTATAAAATGAAATTGAGCCCACAGGTCCTTTAATGAGTTTTCGATAGGAGTACCTGTTAGTGCGAGTCGGTGTTTGCTTTGCAGTTGAATTGCCGACCGGAAGGTGAGCGATTCGCTATTCTTGATATTCTGGCTTTCATCGAGCACGACATATTCGAAACGGTAGGAAGAGAGTATATCAATGTTATTTCTCATCATGCCATACGTAGTAAAGATCAAGTGAAAATGACCGAAGAATTTTTCCGGACGTTTCTTGTCTATAGCCACGGTGTTGTTGTATTCCATCATTGAGAGCCCTGTAAAGCGCTTGGCTTCCCGTCGCCAGTTGTGAAGTAGCGATGTGGGGACTACAATTAGGGTAGCGGGTTGTTTGGGAGCGGATGGCTTATATATGTACTGTAGCAGGGTAAGAGTCTGAAGAGTCTTCCCGAGTCCCATGTCATCTGCCAGGCATCCGCCAAATCCTTGTTTATGGAGGTGTACCATCCACGAGAATCCTTTCTGCTGATAGGGGCGTAACGTTGCTTTAAGCGTTCTTGGTACGGCAACGTTATGTATTTGCTGCTTCGCGGGGAATTTTTTCACTCCATCCTCACCCAAAGCTGTCTGTACGGCACCTATAAATGCATGTTTCAACCGAATTCCTTTTTCTGTTTGTACTCCCATCTCCAGTAAGTTCGCATATTTGCTGAACCACTCTTCAGGCAGGAGAATCATACGCCCGTCAGGTAGCAGATATTCCCGCTTTTCTTCGAGGATATGTTTGCGGAAACGTGAAAAAGGAATGCGCAGATTACCGATAACAACAGTGATGTGCAGTTCGAACCAGTCAACCTCATCGTCGCAGCTTTGCTCGATGCGTATCTCATCCAGACAATATAATGCATTCCCTACATTACTGGTAAGGTGAAAGGATTGCTGCAACATCTCCCGATGATTGTTGATCCATTCGACAATTGTCTTTTCCGGAGCTTTGGCGGATAGTTGGAAGTGTGTGGCATTGAGTTGTTGCAGACCGGCATTCGTTAAGAGTTGGACTGCTTGTTCTTCCACTGTAATATTACGCGGGAAAAAGCCGATTTCACCGGATGTTTTCCGATAAATGATTTTCTTCATTTCATTAGCACTATCTGGTGCAAATGTCTGGTCTCCATAGCGGAAGACAAGTTGCAATGCTTGTCCGTTGTATGTGGCATCTTCGAATGAGAGAACAGCTTCACAGGCACATTCTTCTTCAGTAATATTCAAACCGTGAGTCTCGATATCGTGATAACGTGCAATTGGAATAACGATGTTGTCTATGTATTTCTCAATCTGCAAAGCGTCTACGCTAATCGATCTTTTCTTTGTGAAAGGTAAGATACGTGCGCTTTCAATGTGCGGAAAGAAATATAACTCCATTCCCAATAATAGAGTGGCCGGCGAGGAGGTCAGTACAACTACCGGTTTTAACTCACTCAAAGAGAACGGTTGCCCTTCATAATAACACTGCAACTGATAACGGAACGTTTTACTGTCAACATGAAACGTTACGCGAATTTCTACGTCGTGAGGGTTGATATGATAAATATGATGGGCGTATAAGATTTTGCTACCGGCTTGTTTCTGATAAAAAGGCAGTCCATTTTCCCGTATCAACGCCAGCATCTCCAACAGCTTCTTTTCGATGAACGGGCGAATATTATTTTTAATTCGTTCCGGATCTTCGGATAGCTTATGTAGAAAGCGTGATACTGTTTTTTCACGGGAGTAGAGGCCCATCAGATACTTTTCTGTATAGTATGAAGCGATATCGATAGCTTGTCTTTCCGCTTCGCTCATTATGCTCATAGCTTCCGGAGAGGCGTGAAACGCTTGCTCCACTAATTGCAAGGTGCCATCGTTCAGCCTTTCCGCAATATACGGAATCAGCAATATGCCGAGTATCGGATGCTCTGTGAAAACGATTATAACTTGTCCGTTAGTTGGTCTCTCTTTCATTCTCTTTTAGGCTTTAACTGACAAAGATACGGGAAAATACTTAATTTTGCAGCATGATAGAGGAAAACAAACGCGTATTGCTTGGAATGAGTGGCGGTACAGATAGCTCTGTTGCTGCTATGCGATTGCTGGAAGCCGGTTATGAAGTAATCGGGGTAACCTTCCGTTTTTATGAATTGAATGGTTCGACAGAATACTTGGAAGATGCCCGTAATTTGGCAGAACGTTTAGGAATACGGCATATAACATACGATGCCCGTGAAATATTTGCCCGGCAGATTATTGAATATTTTGTGCAGGAATACCTGGCAGGACGTACTCCGGTCCCCTGTACCTTGTGCAATAATTATCTGAAATGGCCTTTGCTTGCTAAGATTGCCGATGAAATGGGAATTTTTTATATTGCTACCGGACACTATGCGCAGAATATACAACTAAATGAAACCTTTTATATAACGTACGCCGCCGATTCGGATAAGGATCAAACCTTCTTCTTATGGGGATTGAAACAGGATATTCTTAATAGGATGCTGTTGCCGATGGGCGATATTACGAAAGCTGAAGCCCGTGCCTGGGCTGCTGAACATGGTTTTCGAAAGGTGGCAACCAAAAAGGATAGTATTGGTGTCTGTTTTTGCCCGATGGACTATCAGACCTTTTTAAAAGACTGGTTGGTCAGAAATGGTCAGATGTCGGTCAGTAATAGTGAGGCATCAATCAACAATAGTCAGACATCGGGCAGCGATAAACAGACCTGGTCTGACAGAATCAGAAGAGGAAGATTTGTCGATGAAAAGGGAAATTTTATTGCCTGGCATGAAGGCTATCCCTTTTATACTATTGGGCAGAGACGCGGTTTGGGCATTCATCTGAATCGTCCTGTATTTGTGAAAGAGATTGATCCTGAAAAGAATGAAGTGATGTTGGCTTCTCTTTCATCGTTGGAAAAAACAGAAATGTGGTTGAAAGATTGGAATCTTGTAAATCAGGAGCGTACTTTAGATCGCTCTGACATAATTGTGAAGATACGCTATCGCAAGCAGGAAAACCATGGCACGATTACCGTCACATCGGATCATTTATTGCACGTGCAGCTTCATGAACCATTAACAGCCATTGCTCCCGGACAGGCTGCTGCATTCTATGGAGACGGATTGCTACTAGGAGGAGGAATCATAGTCAACGCCCGTTAATCTTACATATTGGGAAGATAAACGCTCTGACGCAAGTTTTTTAAAACAAAACTTAGCTTGCTAATCGACATAACTAAGGCACGGATTACACGAATAAACAAGGAAAGAGAATAAACTTATCCATGTAATTCGTGTAATCCGTGCCTGAAAGAAATCGGAGAGTTGTTTTGACGCTCTCTCCTTAGGGATATTCAGTAAATGTTCCTCTTTCTAAAAAATCAAGAGAAAAGCTTTGCTTTACGTGAGCTTTTCTCTTGATTTTTTCGTTCAACTCTCCCAGTCTTCTATCTTTTTTGTAGAATATTGTTTACATATTCTTATTTTTTCCTTCCCACCCATGCATTATGTACATGTCTTTTTTAGGGGAAGTTAAAACCTCTCCTGTTTTTCCTGTTATTTTAGTTAGATTATGCTGCCTTTCTTTTTTTCTTTTCGACCTTTTCTATCATACATACCGCATTGGCTGTATGTATCCCAAAGAAAATCCAAAGTACTTCCGTTTTCCTGTTTCTAGCTTTTATCCTGGCCAGTGAGTAATGTTGTTTCTGCGTTCCAAAACTTCCTTCCAGGCGGGTAGCTCTTTCACGGCTGAGTTCCGACCGTAAGATTTTCCGAAGCGGCTCATCTTTGGCAGCTCTGCCCTTACGCTTAAAGGAAGTACTTATATGATATTTTGTACAAAATTTCCGGTTGGCATTATTGGCATAGATTGAATCCGCCGCAAGCGCCTTAACCCTAACCCCGGTCAGTTGTTGTTGCAGATGAATACAGTCTTTCAAACGTACTCCTTCGTTAAAAGCCTTAAAGGAGATATGTTCTATAAAGGAGATTCCGTCTATCTGTATATTGTTGACTTTGGCTCCGAATTCAACGGATTTGGTTTCCTTGCCTCTGATAATGGGGCGAAGGTAATGCCGGTCGATACTCACGATACGGTTGGACACTTTTTTGCCTGCAAATAAATTCTTCCCTTGCTCAAGGACTGTCTGTATGACCGAGAAACGTCTTTGGTAATCAGAGGATAGTGTAAGCCTGTTCCTGTAGGATGAATGAAGCAGCTCCAGCTGGTCAAGTAACTTTTCCAATAACTGAAGTAACCTTCGTGTAATCATACGAGTCTGTGATTTCTTGCGTTTACGCAGTTTGCTATAAGCAAGATAGGCACGGCGTACATCAAGATACTT
>OHBI01000554.1_pt1 | contig 19383 bp, 16 predicted proteins | sample 1577361 | NCBI WGS metagenome assembly OHBI01 (sample SAMEA3879579, study PRJEB24766) | human gut metagenome | biome: human-associated habitat; feature: feces | place: USA | collected 1985/1987 | reverse complement strand
TTGATGCGCCGTTTTTTCGGATACTTCGGACCGCCAATCTGCATATTCGCGATTGATTTTAAATCAGCCACCGCTCTTCCTCCTTATGCAAGTAATACACCGTATGCCTGCGGGCTGTCGATCCACTCGTCTTCCTCATCCAGAGAGACCTCCGGCAGAAGCTCCGCCACACTCCGCACCGGCAGATCCAGCGTTTCTTTCAACGCATCGATCAATTCCCCGTATCGTGCACCTCCGCCGCAATAATAGAGACTGTCGATCGTATTATTCACATTGTTGAAGCTATAAAAGTTCAAAACTCGCATAACCTGGACGGCGCGGGTCCGGTACTGCTCCTCCAGCACAGCCGCCATCTTTTCTTTGTCGGTCTCCTCGCGGTTTTCTTCCTCCACCTCAATTCCCAGTTCCTGCATCTTGTTCTTATCTCCCAAACGGATCTGCTCGATCTCCTCACAGCCCGGCTCCATGGTACGGGTAATATCATAAACCCCCTCACGGAAGAAATGAACCCGCAGCGCCTGGGTTCCCAGATCCAGAACAGCGTAATCCTTTCGCTCTTGTGCATACTCCAGAATCCGCTCCAGGCCAAGCACGGCCGGGACCAGGCCGACGAGCTTCAGGCGCGCCATCTTTGCCAGCTTTTCAAACTGCTGCGACAGCGTCTTCGTACACGCCGCACCAAGAAGATCCATCGTCCCCTCTTTCGTCTGAATCATCGCGTAATCAAAAACATACTTGTCCATCTCATCGCCGATATAGTCATGAAACTCATACGGCAGGTTCAGCCGGAGCTGTTCTTCCGTCATCAGCGGCATCTCAAACCGCCGCACATACACATCCTCCTGACGAATGACAAATACCACATTCCGGCACCGGATCGCATATTCCTTCAATAAATCCTTTATCAAATCCGCACAGACGTGCATATCGGTCAGATCCATTCCCTGAACCCGCTCGCTGATGAACTCTTTCAGTTCACCCTTTTCCGCATATGCAATCTTGATACGGTAATGTCCAATTTCAATTCCTAAACAATTCTTCATCTCTGCACTCCCCTTAAAAGAGTTTTATCGTGTACAGCTTACAAAAGCCACAGCCCCCTATACCATCCTGTCAGTTGTTCACCAAACAGAAGCATCAGAAAGAAAGCTGCCGCAATCGCCGGTCCAAATGGGATTTTCCCCTTTCTCCAAATCAACGAACATCCGATTCCAAGCACACAGCTGAGAATCGGTCCCACCGGAAAAGGGATTTTTTCTTTCTTCCCATGGAGCCGCCGTTTTACAGTAATCAGCCCACAGACCAGGCACATACTCCCCAGTCCCAGAATAGAAGCGGTCAGGCTGGCCGGCAGTCCCAGCACAAGTCCGGTGGCTGCCGCCAGCTTGATATCCCCGCCTCCCAGGCTTTCCTTTCCCGTCAGGCGGTCAAATAAAAGTGAAAGTGCCAGCATACCGCCCGACAAGCCAGCCCCCGTCAGAACACCACGCAATATCTGTGCGCCCGTTTCCGGCAGACAGACTGCCGTTCCAAAAAAAATCAGGACTCCCGCCACCTGCAGGCGATCCGGTATGATCCACGCATGCAGATCCGTGAGCGTCAGGCACAAAAGCACAATCCACAGAAGTATCCCCCGCAGTGCCAGCACCGAAACATCGAACCGGTACACGATCAGACAGCACGCGATCCCCGAAACAAGTTCCGCCCAGAACGATTCCGCCGGGATCTTTGCCCCACAGTAACGGCATCTGCCCCGCAGACACAGCCACGAAAACAACGGCACCAGATCCGGCACGCCCAGCACATGCCCGCAGGCATCACAGTGCGATCTCCCCTTTAGGATCGAAGTTCCCGCAAGCATCCGCCCCACCAGACAGTCTGTGAAACTGCCAAGGGCACAGCCGAGGATAAATGTAATAGTTAATATGTAAATCGTTAAAAATGTGGTTTGATGCAGCATCGCCGCGTCCTCTCCTGTCTTTTGCAATTCTTTGATTCATTATAACAGAATTTGCTTATTCTGTCTCCGGGCGCCTTTAGCAAAAATGGATGGGAAACCCCATCCATTTTGCCACGTATGTGTTTTTTACTTATACTCTATTATTTCGCATATAATGTAATTTCTGCACCATTAATTGTACCCGCTTCGGATTGCGGTTTTACTTTTACGTTAATTACTTTATACTGTACACTGCCCTTTTCATCATCTATTACTTTCTCAGCTACGCCTTCCGTTGTACTAGTAATTGACTCAACAGTACCTGTTGCTAAATCATAATTATAAATAACTTCACCTGTAGCATTTGTATCCATCTCATCTGTCATATACTGTGCAACCGCTGCCGCTTTCGCAGCTCTCAGGTTTGCCTGATTCGTAGCCTTTCTAGCCTTGCTCAGCTGTGCCGTAAATACCGGAATCGAAATTGCAACCAGGATGCCCACGATCGCAACAACCACCAGCAGCTCAGCCAGTGTGAAACCTTTTTTGTTCTCACGAACTTTCTTGATTAAGCCCTTCATAAAATCAATCTCCTTATTGTATAGTATTTTATTAGGTAATTGCGAAACTCAAAATTGAAATATAAGAGCAGTTATCCACAATAAATGGAGATGATAAATGCAGAAAAATTAAATGACGAGATATTTTAGGCACACTTAAATAAGCCATAGGCTTTATTAAATTGGTAAGTCCTATGCTATGAGAGGCTTTAAGCTACGAATGTATTCATGATGGTTGATTTTGTCTGCAAGAACAACAGTAATGAGTTGTGTGATACCGGCAAGAATCAGATCTGCATGCAGAGTCTTTTCATTTTGAGTCCGGCGCCCTGCAAGACACAGATTATCCTTGATGTGATTGATCTCTCTTTCCACTACAGTCCTGATTTTATAGGTATCATCCCATTCTTCGGTTCCACGGATTGTCCCGGGATAAGTACGAAGGTTCTTTTCAGGATATATGTATACCATGCGACCGCATTTGGAAGAAGTACACGGGTTTTCACAAAAACATTGGCGATGTGCTTTTCGAGTCGTCTTGTCATAGACCCATTTCATTTTTGGACAGACAAACTTGAACGTTGGTATACCGCTTCGTAAGTTTGATTTACTGCCCTCGGGTTTCATAGGCAGAGAAGGGTCGTGAGGGCAACAGGGAACCCCATTTTCATTAATGGAATAATCCTTATTTTCAAGACCCGATCTTGCATTCAGAGGGATATAAGCTTTCGAGAAATGTTTATCGTCACCGAAGGTGTCACCGGTAAGGAGGCTCTTATAAAGCTCAACGGTATCAAAAGCCGCATCTGCGAGGAAGGTTTTCGGATTAATTAGCGGATGTTTGGAAAAGAAGTCTTTCAGTGTTGGAATCAAAAGCTTTGAATCATGAACACATTTATCTTCGTCAGGGGAATCGGATTTCTTTTCGACAACGATATCCGGATGAGACAGCATAAATTCTTTGTTATAAAAAGAGATATGTCGGATAATGCCCAGCCCGTTGGTGACAATGCCAAATTTGAAGACATAGCAAAAATGCCCATTGATATATAGCTGTTTGATCTCAGGATTAGCAGAGGCATGGGAAGGCATGGAGCCATAGGCAGCCTTGTAGGGATCATAAGATTTATCAAAGCCATGAGCTTTCGCATGCGCCTTAAGCTGCTTGATGATCCTGTTCGCATACTTCGGATTATTTTCGGTAACAAATGCTTCAATACCGGAAGAATCAAAGATGGTCATATCTGCTTTCGCAGAGTCAATTGCTTGGCAGATAGGTTCGGTAACATCAACAAGCTTATCGAATACGAACTGTAAGTCATCTAAAAAGTCCTGTTTGAAACGAGTGATTTTGGAAGCGTCAGGGACTTTGGTAAAGCCGCAGAACTCACGAAGCGGTTTTGAATAAGCGAGAAAAGTCAAGAGAAGCTGATCTGTAGGGATAGAGAAAATACGTTGTATAATCAAAGCCCACAGGAAAGCTTGCAAAGGGTATTTACGGGTTCTGCCCGTCGATGCATAGAAATGATTTCTGAAAGAAATCGGAATAAACTCATCAATATCGATATGGGTTTCCAATAGAGAAAGAAACGCAGGTTTGTCATGTTCAAATTTTTCTTGGCAATCTGTAAAAATATCTTTCAAAGAAAGCTGTTTATATGGTATCATAGGTATCAGAATAACTCCTTTCTTGGATAGTGGATTTTAGTTTTTAGCAACTCTATTATACCATATCCGGTGAGGAGTTATTTGTTTTTAGGTAACAAAAAATGCCGTATTTATGCGGCTTGTGGCGTTTCGCAAACGCCTACTTGGATAAAAGATGAGCAAGGAGATTTTTATAACAGGTACGGGAACGGATATTGGAAAAACGTATGTGACAGGATTGATTGTGAAAAAACTGCGGGAGAGCGGCGCGGATGCGGCGTATTATAAAGCGGCAATGAGCGGCAATGAGCGGCGTGCGGATGGAAGCCTGATTCCAGGAGATGCCCTGCAGGTAAAAACAATGTCAGGAATCGGGCAGCCGCTTGAGGAAATGTGTCCGTATGTGTACGAGACGGCGGTATCGCCGCATCTGGCATCCCGTCTGGAGGGCAACCCGGTCCAGATGGATCGGGTGCTGGAAGATTTTCACAAAGTCTGTGAAAAATATGAGTATGTGACGATGGAAGGAAGCGGCGGAATTCTCTGTCCACTCTGCATAGACGAGGCGGATATCCGTCTTCCAGAAGTAGTAAAAGCGTGCGGGCTTGGCTGCCTGTTGATTGCAGATGCGGGGCTTGGGACGATCAATGGCGTGGGGCTTACTGCCTATTATCTGAAACAACAGGGAATTGCCCTGAAAGGAATTATTTTCAACCATTATGAGACGGGGAATCTGCTTCATGAGGATAACCGGAAAATGTGTGAATATTACACTGGCATTCCGGTTGTTGCCTGTGTGGCGGATGGGGATACGGAGCTTTCCATGGATGTGGAGACGCTGAAAGGGCTGTATGCGTAAGACAGAAGATAAAGGAGAAGAAAAATGATCTGGTATCCATATGAACAGTTAAAAACAATGAAAGCACCTTATGAGATCGTGGATGCGAACGGGGTATATCTTTACACGAAGGATCAGAAGCTGATTGATTCGGTTTCATCCTGGTGGAGTGTGATTCATGGATATAAACATCCGGTGATCAATCAGGCAATTATTTCACAGGTAGAAAAATTTTCTCATGTGATGCTGGGCGGCCTGACGCATGAGCCGGCGCGCAGACTTTCAGAAAAACTGGCGTCCTGGCTGCCGGGCGATCTGGACTACTGCTTTTTTTCAGATTCCGGCAGCGTGGCGGTTGAGGTAGCGCTGAAAATGGCGCTGCAGTATTATATGAACCGCGGCGATGAGAAGCGAACGATGATTCTGGCGCTGGAACACGCGTATCACGGCGATACCTTTAAGACGATGGAGGCAGGCGATGATGAGGACTACCATTTTGTGCTGAAAGCGTATGGTGCAAGCCCGTATGTGGTTCACATTCCGACTGAGATCCCGGCGCTGGAGAAAGCATTTGAACAGTATCATGACAAGTTGAACTGCGTGCTGGTGGAACCGCTTTTACAGGGTGCTGGCGGAATGCGGATGTACGACATTTCATTTTTGGAGAAGGCAAGGGAACTCTGTGATAAGTACGGCGTGCTGCTGGTTTTTGATGAGGTGGCAACCGGATTTGGCAGAACCGGAAACCGCTTTGTGTCAGATCGGGTGCTACCGGATATTCTGGTCCTCGGAAAGGCATTGACCGGCGGTTACATTGGTCACGCAGCGACTGTGGCAAATAAAAAGGTATTTGATGGATTTTTCGATGATAACCCGGAACATGCGCTGATGCACGGACCGACCTTTATGGGAAATGCCCTCGCGTGCAGCGCGGCGCTTGCCTCGATTGAGCTGTTTGAGACGCAGAACTATATGGAAAAGATTCAGAAGATCGAAGCTATCACCCGTCGGGAGATGGAAGGATTTACCGATCCGAGAATCAGGGAGGTCCGCATGATGGGCGGATGTGTCTGTGTCGAGGTATATGATCCGGCAGTCCTGAAAGGGTATCAGGAATATGCGTACAAACGCGGCGTGTTCAGCCGTCCGTTCTTAAATTATCTGTACGCGATGGTTCCGTATATTATCAAGGAGGAAGAACTGGTGCAGGTGCTTCAGTGCATGAAAGACTGGTTTGCGCGGGGATAGGTAACGAAGGAACATCTATCTTAGAAAAATAATTTAGGTATTTCTTTCTGAATGAATTTCATTTATGATAGAAGATATGGAGTATTGTTTTAAGAAACGATACATGGATTGTGTTGCCTGCGATTGTGAATGGATAGGACAGAAGCAATCAGAATTCTAGTATAAAACTTACATTCGGGGAGAAATTAATATGAAAGAACAAATGAAGAAAATAGCGCTGCTATCGCTGTCATTGATACTGACATCGGCGTATTCTGTTTCGATCGTGCTGCCATCGCTGCTGCAGCATTTCAGTGAATATACAACCGCACAGGTGGAGATATTGATCTCTGCACCGTCGTTTGCGATCACTGTCATGATCGTGCTGAATGTATGGCTGTCGCGTTATATGAAAGACCGTCCAATGATTGTGGGCGGTCTGCTTCTTTTATCGGTCAGCGGCATGGTACCGGTGTTTGTACAGGAATATCCGGTGGTGTTTGCATCCAGGATTTTCCTGGGGATCGGGATTGGACTCATTAATGCGAAAGCAATCAGCATTTTTAGTGAATATTATGAAGGCAGGGAAAAAGCGGCGCTGCTCGGATACCGCGGATCGGCGGAGGTGCTGGGAAGCGCGGTTATGACGCTGGTTGCTGGAAAATTGGTGTTGATCCGGTGGAATCTGGCATTTTGGGTGTACGCGCTCGGATTTGTGATTGTACTTCTGTATCTTGTATGGGTTCCGGGAAGTATGGAGACGGGACAGAGTGTGAGCTCACAGAGTGCAGGGGCAGAGCAAGAAAGTCTGGAAGCGGAGGCAGATGGAAAAAGAGAATGCTGGAAAAAAGAAGTCCTGACCATTGCTTATGCGCTGTTTGCGGGATTTGTCATCTGCATCTACTGTTCCAATTCCCTGCGTGTCCCGATGTTGATTTTAGAGAAGAAACTTGGAACGGAGTCGGAAGCCAGCATCATTCTCACGCTCATGATGCTGATGGGAATAGCTGCCGGTGTTTATTTTGGAAAACTGACGATGTGGTGGAAGGAAAAATTGCCGGGGGTTGGATGTCTGCTGATTGGAGCGGGGATGCTTCTGACCGCATATGCGGGCAGTCTGCCGCTGATAGGAATTGGCATTAGTATCGTTGGATTTTTCTATACCATTCTGGTTACCTATTCCTTCCACCAGATTTCCGAGCAGATTCCGCAGTCTTCTATCAATACAGCCACATCAATCGTGCTGGTCGGCTGCAATCTGGGAGCGGCGTGTTCGCCGTTTGTGCTGAAATGGATGGGAAGATTCAGTGAGGGCGTGAGCGTGCCGTTTGTGGGGTATGCGGGGATGATGGGAGTATTAGGAATAATTCTGATAGTAGTCACGGGAAGAAAGAAATAATACAGTAAACAAATAATAGGAATGGCGGCAAAATCTGCAACCAGAACTGTATCGTACGGAATTTTCAGTTTAGAAAATTCAGAAAATTCCCACCTGTGAACAGTTATCTAAAATCGAACATTTGTGCTGATTTGTTTTGCTTTTATGTATACATTCATGGGTGGATTTGGTATAATAGAAATACTTAATGGGATTTTTTGTGAATTATATCAAATCAGGAGAAAGCAATGGATCATTTTGAGTTGGTATCAGAATACAGCCCGACCGGCGACCAGCCGCAGGCGATTGAAAAGCTGGTGGAGGGCTTCAAGGAAGGAAATCAGTTCCAGACATTACTGGGTGTAACGGGCTCTGGCAAGACGTTTACGATGGCAAATGTGATTCAGAAGCTGAATAAGCCGACGTTAATTATTGCACATAATAAGACGCTGGCAGCCCAGCTTTATTCGGAAATGAAGGAATTTTTTCCCAATAATGCGGTGGAATATTTTGTCAGCTACTATGACTACTACCAGCCGGAGGCTTACGTCCCGTCCACGGACACATATATCGAGAAGGATTCCTCCATCAACGACGAGATCGATAAGCTGCGTCATTCAGCGACGGCGGCGCTGTCGGAGCGGCAGGATGTGATTATTGTGGCATCGGTTTCCTGTATCTATGGTCTGGGAAGCCCGATCGATTATAAAAACATGGTTATTTCCCTGCGCCCGGGCATGGAGAAGGACCGCGACGAGGTCATTCACAAGCTGATCGACATTCAGTACGGCCGGAATGACATGGATTTCAAGCGAGGTTCGTTCCGGGTGCGCGGCGATGTGCTGGAGGTATACCCGGCGTATTCGGGCGGCGATGCGTACCGGATTGAGTTTTTCGGGGATGAGGTAGACCGGATCACAGAGATTGACACGCTGACGGGCGAGATCAAGGCGCAGCTGGGACATATCGCGATTTTCCCGGCATCGCATTATGTCATCCCGAAGGAGCGGATGGAGATTGCGGCAAACAATATTTTAGAGGAAATGAAGGAGCAGGTCGCTTACTTTAAGAGTGAGGATAAGCTTCTGGAGGCACAGAGAATCGCGGAGCGGACGAATTTTGATGTGGAAATGATGCGGGAAACAGGCTTCTGTTCCGGTATCGAGAATTATTCGCGCCATCTGATTGGTTCGAAACCGGGAGAACCGCCGTGTACGCTGATGGATTATTTCCCGGATGAATTTCTGGTGATTGTGGACGAGTCGCACATCACGCTGCCGCAGGTGCGCGGGATGTACGCGGGCGACCAGTCGCGCAAGAAAACGCTGGTGGAATATGGCTTCCGCCTGCCGTCGGCGCTGGATAACCGACCGTTAAATTTTGAAGAATTTGAGAGCAAACTGGATCAGATTCTCTGCGTTTCAGCAACACCGGGCGAGTATGAGGCGGATCATGAGCTTCTGCGGGCAGAGCAGGTGATCCGTCCAACGGGACTTCTTGATCCGCCGATTGAGGTGAGACCGGTCGAGGGACAGATCGACGATCTGATTTCGGAGGTCAACCGGGAGGTGGATCGAGGGTTTAAGGTGCTTGTTACGACGCTGACAAAGCGGATGGCAGAAGACCTGACCGACTATATGCGCGATGCGGGAATCCGCGTCAAATATCTGCATTCGGATATTGACACGTTGGAACGCGCCCAGATTATCCGGGATATGCGTCTGAATGTCTTCGATGTGCTGGTCGGCATCAACCTGCTTCGTGAGGGTCTGGATATCCCGGAGATTGCGCTGGTGGCGATTCTGGATGCGGATAAAGAGGGATTCCTGCGTTCGGAAACGTCCCTGATTCAGACGATCGGCCGAGCAGCGCGAAATTCCGAGGGGCATGTTATCATGTATGCAGATTCGATCACGGATTCGATGCGGGCGGCGATCGAGGAGACGGAGCGAAGACGCGCGATTCAGCAGGCGTACAATGAGGAACATCACATTACGCCGACGACGATCAAGAAAGCTGTCCGGGATCTGATCACGATCTCGCAGGCAGCCGAACCGGTTACGAATAAGGTAACGAAGGATCTGGAATCGATGGATCGCCAGGAATTAGAAAAACTCGTAAAGGAACTGACGAAGAAGATGAATCAGGCGGCAGCCGAGCTGAATTTCGAGGAAGCGGTCGTGTTGCGTGACCGTATGGTAGAGGTCAAGAAAATGTTGCTGGATTTGGAAAATCCATGACTGTGAAGGTACTGAACAGTTACGAAAATTCGTAAATCAGAGGGTGGTTGGTATGGAATATGGCGCGCTGATGGAGATGGCGGTCCGGGCGGGGGAGATCATGCTGGCGAGCGGAGCGGAGGTCTACCGTGTGGAGGACACGATTCATCGTATTTTAAAGCATTCAGGGATTGCACGGGCAGATGTGTTTGTCGTGACGACGGGGATCGTGGCGACGATTGCGGATGCATCACTTCCGCCGCTTACCTTGGTAAAAAGGGTGGAAAACCGGGCAACGAATTTGAACCGCATCTATCAGGTAAACAATGTTTCAAGGGAATTTTGCAGTGGAAAATTGTCCGTCAGGGAGGCGCAGGAACGACTGGATCGGATTGCTAATACGACATTATACGGATTCTGGAAGAAATGCATTGGCTATGCGGCAACGACGGGATTTTTTGCGGTGATGTTTGGAGGCGGTCCGGGCGAATGCCTGGTGGCGGCTGTCGTGGGAGTCGTTCTTGCGTTTGTCCTGCGGGCGGCGTCCAACCTTATGCTGAATGATTTCTGTCAAAATGCACTTGGCTCGTTTGCACTGGCGGTTGCGGCGTATCTGCTGCGCCGTGGGGCATTTCTGGGAATGAGCCTGGATGTAGTGATTATCAGCGCAATCATGCCGCTGGTGCCTGGGGTCACATTTACGGCGGCAATCCGCGATACGCTGAATGGAGATTACAGTTCGGGAGTCGCGCGGATGGCGGAGGCAGTCGTGGTGGCGCTGGCGGTTGCGTCGGGCGTCGGTCTGGCGATCGTGGCAGTCCGGCTGGCGGGAGGATCGGTATGACAGAGATGATAAGAGAATTGATGATCCAGAGCGTGGGAGCATTTCTGGCGATTTTTGGTTTTTCCCTGCTGGTCGATATGCCGCGGAAATATCTGGTTTATGCGGGCATTACCGGAGGTGCCGGATGGCTGGCGTACCTGGTATCAATGCAGGTGGGAACCTCGCAGGTGGCGGCGGCATTTTTTTCCAGTCTGGCAGCGGCTTTGCTGAGCCAGGTATTTGCACGCGTGTTAAAAGCGCCCGTCACGATCTTTCTGGTGGCAGGAATCCTGCCGACGGTGCCGGGCGCATCGATCTACCGGAGCGTCTATTTTCTGATACAGGGACAGACAAAATGGTACAATTTTTATCTGATCCAGACGATCCAGATAGCGGGGGCGATGGCGGTTGCCATCTTTATTGTGGATTCACTGTTCCGTCTGCTCCGGAATAAAGCGTCGTAGTGGAACTGGGCGGCAGGTAGAGACAGCCCTGAATCCTGCTAAAATAATAAATATGATCTGACAGGCGGTCTTCAGCGGGCACATCCGACTGATTGATCGCCTGAACCATTTCATTGAGTTCTTCCGGCGGAAGGGAGACGCTGCTGGGAGTGAGAAGCACTTCATGGATGCTGGACGGAAGGATAATCAGATCTTCGCCCAGGCTTTCGGCAAACTCTTTTAAGACGCGGGGATAGAGCATGCAGGCAGCGCCGTTGATGCCGCGCGAATTTGTCAGAACGTAGAGAGCGACCGATGGAAGAGCTTCCGTTTCAACGATATCCTCCATTTCGAGCTGATTGAGGGTGGATTCGATGGAGCTGATGTGGTACGGCAGCATGCGAGGTGTATTTTCTTCCGCCAGTATGCCGAGCTCTTCCAGAGAAATATCCCACAGGGCAAGATGGTCGCTGTGTACCAGGGTCGTCATCTGCCCCTCCTCATTGTCAGTGAGGATCAGATAGAAAACGATCGCCAGATCGAGATACGGAATATGTGGGACGTGGGAGAGAAGCAGCTTATTTTTAGCGGCGTGGATCAATTTGTAGGCAATCCGACCGCGTACGGCATCAAAATCACGCAGTTCCTCGCAGATATCCTCCGAAAATCCTGGATTTGTCTCATACACCATCAGGATCTGATCGGTAATAATGGAGAGCGGCATCCCTTCCTCCGCTTCATTATAGTAGGCGTTCAGATAGACAGTCGGTGATAACCGTGAGCCGGGTTTCGTAAAGCTCAGCCCGTCGAGCATCAGTCCATTATTTTTCAGAACACGCCGCAGGGAGACGTTGGCTTTTTTGTTGAGGCGCGTCTGCACCATCGACTGGATTGTTTTCAAAAAAGTTTCATAGACCATAGAGTACCTCCTGAAATAAAATTGCAGATAGGGGATGTCCGCTTGCTCATGTAGGTTATGAATTTCAGCAAGATGAGAAACAGTTTCCCCGTGTGAATAAGTTTTAAGGAATCAAATCAAGAAGCAGTCATGAAGTTTGAGATGTGAAGAAAGATTGCTTAGTGATTAAAAAATAAATAAAAAGTTCAGAGTTTTAGCGTTTACCTTTTGAGTGCGTAAGTATGAAAATAGTCATGGAAATCATCGAAAAAACTGAACATGAGAATCGCAGGAACCAGTAAGATGTGAAAAAATTGCCTGCATATAAAGAAGCAGGTGCCAAAATGCACCAATATCATGATTATACTGGAAAATGGGAAGATTGGCAAGAAAAATAACAGGGAAAAAGTGAAGTTCTGGTTGCGGATTTGTTGCTGTTCACGCATACGTTCCCAGTAACAGTTTGCATGACGTTGATAATGTGTGAACGATGGTAAATAAAGAGATAAGATGGCACGATTGCGAGATGAAAACTAATAGCTGGCATTCGTGGTGAAAATAAAACTGAAAAATAACAAGAAAATACAAAATTAGTATTGACAAAATGCGACATATGTATTAGAATAAAACCATCAAAAGAAACAAGAAATAAAACAAAAAAAGAAGGGAGCTGATTCCACCGAAAACATAAAACTGGTTCAATTTTTTAATAAAAAAATTGAACAAAGGAAAACCAAAATCAACAAGTAAAAATCAGTCAATCATCTATCATACATATTTAGAAACAGGATTCGGTTTAGTGATATGACGAGAAAGTATCATTAAAAAGAAGCGTTTTTTAAAAGAGAGATAGATAAGTGAAAAAAGAAAAAATAAGATTGAGCGATTCAGAAATTGTTGAAAAAGGAATCAAAATTGAATAAAGAAAAAGTTCAAAGAAAGAGGTATCATCCAATGGACGAGATAGTTTAAAGGGTATCGATAAAATGTCAATTTATCGATACCCTTTTTGTACAATAGGAAATTCATTGGAATCCCCCATTACACAAAAAGGCACTAACGTGTCAATGCACATTCTTTTTCACCTCATAGAAAAGTATCTCAAATTCCCTGCAATTCAAACGGCGGCGTGTATTCTTCTTTTGCGCTGCTTTTTTCCTGCATAAAGCCCTGCGTGAGCCCCAGCTCAATCGCGGCATCGACGACTTTCTGGTATTCGTAGCTTGTGATGCGGCGGTTGATTTCCGGATATTTGCTGCTCTGGTAGAAGGGGGTGTACTGGCTCATAAGGCTTACCAGAAAATGCCCCTCCGGGAGGTTGTCGTGAATCCAGTGGAGCAGGCGGATGGAATCGTCTTTGTGTTTCGGAAGAACCATATGCCGCAGGATCACGCCGCGCTTCATGAGCTGGCAGGTCTGACCATTTTCAGAGAAATCTTCCAATACCAGCGGGCCGGTGTGCTCGATCATCCGTTTGACTGCTGCAGAGGCAAACGGAAAATAGTCCGGGGCGGCGGAATAGCGGGCGGACAGTTCGGAAGAGTAATATTTTAAATCCGGCAGCCAGATATCGATATAGGGAGCCAGCGCGTCAACCGCCTCCAGCGTCTCATAACCGCCGCAGTTGTAGACGATCGGGATGGAAAGCTGCGGTTTGACCCGTTTTAAGACGGGCAGTAGCGACGGAAGGTACTGTGTCGGTGTCACCAGATTGATATTATGCGCGCCCTGTGCCTGCAGTTCCAGAAAAATTTCCTCCAGGCGCGTTCCGGAAATATCTTTTCCAAAGCCTTCGCTGCTGATCTGGTAGTTCTGGCAGAAACAGCAGCGCAGCGTGCAGCCGGAAAAAAAGATGGTACCGCTTCCGTGCAGACCGCTGATACACGGTTCCTCCCACGGATGAAGCGCCGCGCGTGCCGCCCGGATACCGGCAGGGCTGTGACACCAGCCCTGTTTTTTTGTGCGGTTGATCTGACAATTTCGCGGACAGCAATGGCAGCTTTCGTAGGAGTAGGCGGCTGGTTCAGAGAACTGGACAGGCGAGCCGGCACTTGAATTAGGGAGGGGAATATATGTGTTCATAGGTTTTGCTTCCTTCTATAAAATAAAGTAATCATTACAGTGCGGACTTATAACGAAGTAATCAACAGTTTTTTTGTAATAGGAAAAATTCCTTCAAAGCTTTTTTACATAGTTCAAATCTGTGTTGAATCCGAAAAATCGATCGTTATAATGTATTTATTCTACTAAGAAAGATGAACAGTGTCAAATGCCTGAGCATGGTTGAAGGAAAGATACCGCTAGAATTAGAGAAATCCGAATGGGGAAGGGAAGCAGCATAGATTTCTCTAGTTGACAGATAGGTTATACCTACCTAAAATAGAGAAATGAAAGAATTTATACGTGCGGAGTAGGAACAAATGAAAAAAACAGAAAGAAAAAAAGAGTCAGCCCAAACGATGGAAGAACAGGCAGCAGTCGGGAAGATAAACGGCTCAAAAGTGAGAATGGCGCTCTTATACGCATTTCCGAAAACCGTTCCGATTATGGTCGGATATGTGTTTCTGGGGATGGCGTATGGAATCTTGATGAGTGTCAATGGGTTCGGTGTATTCTGGGCGGCGTTAAACAGCCTGCTTGTGTATACGGGCAGTCTGGAATTTATCGGTGTTAATTTTCTGGCGGCGGCGGTCAGCCCGGTGACGGCGTTTGTGATGGCTCTGATGATCAGTGCGAGACATATCTTTTACGGTTTGTCAATGCTGGGAAAATATCAGAATGTCAGCAAAAAATTGAAACCCTACCTTATTTTTGCATTGACGGATGAGACATTTTCAATCGTGTGTGAAGAAGAACCGCCGGAGACAATTTCGAGGGAATGGATGTATTTCTGGATGAGCCTTCTGGATCAGATGTACTGGATTGTGGGAAGTGTCATGGGGGCAGCACTGGGAAATGTGATTACATTTAATACGAAAGGGCTGGACTTTGCACTGACGGCACTGTTTGTAATGATTTTTACGGAACAGTGGATCGGACAGAAGCGCCATTGGCCGGCAGTAACCGGTGTGGCCTGCTCGGTGATCTGCCTGAAGCTGTTTGGACAGAGTGCCTTTATCATACCAACGATGATCGCAATTCTGGCGGTATCGGCGATTGTGTACAAAAAAGAAAATCAGAAAGAGAATGATAAAGAAAAGGACGAAAAAGAGGATCGGGAGAAGCAGATGGAACGACGGGAGGAAATGAGCCATGCAGAATAACAGTATCTTGATTTTAACGCTTGTGATGGCGGCAGGAACGATTCTGACGCGGTTTCTTCCCTTTATTCTGTTCCCGGATGGAAAGCAGATGCCACGTTATGTCGAGTATCTGGGGCATGTGCTTCCGTATGCGACGATGGGGATTCTGGTAGTGTACTGTCTGAAAGGCGTTTCGCTTTTTTCAGCACCGTTCGGGATTCCGGAGTTCCTTGCCTGTGCATTAGTAGCGGTGCTTCACGCGTGGAAACGTAACTCACTTCTGAGCATCGGGGCAGGAACTGTATTTTATATGATTCTGGTGCAGATGGTGTTTGTTTAGATGATGCGTGTTTTTGCCTCGCGTGCGTTGCCATCGGAAACAGTGTTTTTTGTTTCAGATCCGGGTTCCCCCAGGATCTGGTTGATACATTTCCAGGCATCTGTTAGCCGGTCGAGGTTCCAGGCGGCATTGGCAGGGCTGGTGGATGGCAGTTTGATTGCCTCAATGCCAGTCTGTTTACGGAAGAAGCGGTCGTACATTTTTCCAGACAGCCCGCCGTTTGTGTAAATCGCCTGGATGGAAGCGTGATCCAGAATAGAGGCGAGGTCGTTTGGGACAACGTCGCGGATGGAACTGTCGCTGGATCCTTCGATGGAACAGCTGTGGATGGTGTCCCAGACGGCGATGTGGTTCCGCAGCAGAAATGCCTTCTTTTCCTCGACGGAGGATGGAATATCTTCCTTTCGCAGGCGCGCTAAGAGTTTCCAGAAACGGTTCTGCGGGTGACCGTAGAAAAAACAGCTTTCCCGGGATTTGACAGACGGAAAGGAACCTAGGATTAGGATACGGGAGTCGGTGTCAAAAACAGGCGGGATTGGATGGATGATGTGGGATGGCATGGTGAAATCTCCTTTTTGCGGATTATTGTTATGCTAAGTCTGGCAAAGCCTGATTCAGTATATCCATTATAGCATAGATCAAAAATGATAGAATGTTTTTTATTTCATAGGAAAGTACCTATATTTATAAGGAGTTCACAGGTTTTTAATATTTTCACTTCTTGATTTATAGGTAATCTGCCACTATAATGGAAAAGAGTACGCAGAAATTTGCGCATTGACGGGGAAGAAAAGCGGGCATGAAGCCGGATGAGAAGCAGATGCGGCAGATTTAGAGGGGCTTTTGAGTAACCTGATGTGGCAGATTCCGGATGTACAGTGATACAGAATGGAGAAAGTGTATGGATAATAAGGGAAACCAGAATAAAAATGGAAAAAATCCCCGCGGTCAGAATTATGCAGTGCTGATCATGACGATGCTGTTTACGCTTCTCTGCGTGGCGATGATGCACAACCTCTGGCAGGGCAGCCGCACGCACAAGATGCCGTACAGCGAGTTTAATCAGATGCTTAAGGATCACGAGGTAGAATCGGTTGTGATTGGCAATGGAAAGATTCAGATCACGCCGAAGGAAGATTCGAAGAAATATGGCGGCAGCCAGGGAAAATATGGAAATCTGGTAGGAATGGAGTACTACACGATTCCGATCAACGATCCGGATTTGGAAAAGAAGCTGGATGAAGCTGGTGTTACGACCTATGAACAGGCAGAAGTGGACGCGACAGGCAGTATTATCATGCTTCTGCTCGAGTGGGTGCTTCCGATTGCAGCGATGTTCGTCATTTTCAATATGATGATGAAGCGCATGGGCGGCGGAGGCGGCATCATGGGTGTCGGCAAGAGCAATGCCAAAGTATATGTACAGAAAGAAACCGGCGTTACGTTCAAGGATGTGGCAGGCGAGGATGAGGCGAAGGAGTCTTTGACGGAGATTGTTGATTTCCTGCATAACCCGGGAAAATATACGAAGATTGGTGCGAAACTGCCAAAGGGTGCGCTGTTAGTCGGACCGCCAGGAACCGGTAAAACACTTCTTGCCAAGGCAGTAGCTGGAGAGGCGAAGGTTCCGTTTTTCTCTCTGTCCGGTTCGGATTTTGTGGAAATGTTTGTCGGCGTCGGCGCATCCCGTGTGCGTGACCTGTTTAAAGAAGCACAGAAACAGGCACCATGTATCATCTTTATCGATGAGATCGATGCGATCGGTAAGAGCCGTGATACACGTTACGGCGGCAATGACGAGCGTGAGCAGACGTTAAACCAGTTACTGGCAGAGATGGATGGATTTGATACATCCAAGGGACTTCTGATCTTAGCAGCGACCAACCGTCCGGAGGTACTTGATAAAGCGTTACTCCGTCCGGGACGTTTTGACCGTCGTATCATTGTCGATAAACCGGACTTAAAGGGACGTTTAGAGACATTAAAGGTTCATTCCAAAGATGTCATGATGGATGAGACCGTAGACCTTGATGCACTTGCGCTTGCAACGGCAGGACTTGTAGGTTCCGATCTTGCCAATATGATCAATGAGGCTGCCATCAACGCAGTAAAAAATGGCAGAAAGTTTGTAAACCAGTCCGATCTGTTTGATGCATTTGAGCTTGTTGCGGTCGGTGGAAAAGAGAAAAAAGACCGCATCATGAGCGATAAGGAGCGCAAGATCGTATCTTATCACGAAGTCGGTCATGCAATGGTAACTGCACTGCAGAAAAATACCGAGCCGGTACAGAAGATCACAATCGTACCGCGTACCATGGGCGCACTTGGATATACATTACAGACACCGGAAGAAGAAAAATATTTACAGACCAAGGATGAACTGCTTGCAAAGATCACAACCTACATGGCAGGCCGTGCGGCAGAGATGCTGGTATTTGGTTCTGCGACGAGCGGTGCAGCCAACGATATCGAGAGTGCGACTTCGATCGCGAGAGCGATGGTCACACAGTACGGTATGTCCGATAAATTTGGTATGATGTGTCTGGCAACGGTTGAGAACCAGTACTTAGACAACCGTGCAGGACTGATCTGTGGTGAGGAGACGGCTGCACAGATCGATCAGGAAGTACTGTCCATCATCAACAGCAGTTATGATGAAGCATACCGCATGCTTGAAGAAAACAGGGAGGTTCTCGACAAGATTTCAGGATATCTCTACGAGCATGAGACGATCACCGGAAAAGAATTTATGAAGATTTTCCGTGAATTAAAAGGAATCCCGGAGCCGGAAGAAGAGGAGAAAAAAACATTCTTCGAGCAGGCAGAGGATGCTAAAAATGCGTTAGAGCAGGCGAAAACAGAAGAACATGCAAAAACGGAAGGACAGACAGAAATAAAAAATCAGGCAGAAGCAGAAACTTCACGTGCAGCGGAAGATCAGAATACTGTATCTTTGGAAAAGGGCAGTTTTATTGATCAGGTCGTAGACGATCAGACAGCAGCACATGAGGAACACCAGAAATAACGCAGCAGAGGCTTCGCTGCAGAAGTATCAGAAATAAAAGCTGAAAAATAAGATAAATATCAGCAGGATAAGTATAAACAGAACGATCAGAGCAGGAATGAGGTTTCATGTTTAACATCGCAGAAGAATTAAAAAAACTCCCGGATCAGCCGGGAGTTTATATTATGCATGACAGCCACGATGCGATCATCTATATCGGTAAGGCTGTCAGTTTACGAAAGAGAGTACACCAGTATTTCCAGCCGAGTCATGATGAGGGCATCAAAAAACAGCGCATGGTACAGCAAATTGCCTACTTTGAATATATTGTTACGGATTCCGAATTGGAGGCATTGGTTTTAGAGTGCAATCTCATTAAAGAGCATCGCCCGAAGTATAATACCATGCTTCGCGATGATAAGACGTATCCGTACATTAAGGTAACAGTACAGGAGGCATATCCTCGTGTGCTTTTTTCGCGTGAATTGAAAAAAGATAAGGCAAAGTATTTTGGCCCATTTACCAGCGCGGCTGCAGTTAAAGATACCATTGATCTGATTCAAAAGATTTATCATTTGCGCACATGCAATCAGAGGTTTCCAGAGCAATTTGGCAAACGCAGACCATGCCTGAATTATCATATGAAGCAGTGCCCCGGGGTGTGTACCGGTCAGGTCTCAGAGGAAGAATATCGAAAAAGTGTGCAGGGAGCCATTGATTTTTTGAATGGCTCTTATAGCGAAGTGGAGAAGATGCTGACACAGAAGATGCAAAAAGCGGCGGAGACGATGGATTTTGAAAAAGCAGCGGAGTATCGGGATCTCT
>OHBI01000527.1_pt1 | contig 20057 bp, 15 predicted proteins | sample 1577361 | NCBI WGS metagenome assembly OHBI01 (sample SAMEA3879579, study PRJEB24766) | human gut metagenome | biome: human-associated habitat; feature: feces | place: USA | collected 1985/1987 | reverse complement strand
CTTGTAACAATACTGATAGTAACATAATTTTCAGTTTTAAAATGGTTTATATTTTCTCTTGTTTTTATTATTTAATTCCTCATTCCGCGCGTTTATTCCGTATTCGTTCAGTCACGTTTTCACCGCGTTTCATTGATTATTCTTCTGTTTTCACTCTGGCTCCTTCCTGTGCCAGTCCGATAAACACTGCCGACAACATCGTAAATACATAAGCCTGGATGAAAGCCACCAGCAGTTCAAGCGCATTCATAAAGATGTTGAACAATACGGAAGCCACCGTGAGCGTGCCGTTCAGCGCAGGCCCCATGCTTGCCGAGATAAAGATCAGGCAGGTGAGCACCAGCATCGCCATGTGTCCGGCCAGCATATTGGCAAAAAGACGGATCATCAAAGCAAACGGTTTCGTAAAGATTCCGAAGAACTCGATGAACGGCATCATCGGCACAGGCACTTTCAGCCACCAAGGTACATCGGGCCAGAAAATATCTTTCCAGTAATGTTTCGTACCGAAGATATTGACTGCAAGGAACGTGCAGACCGCCAGCACCATCGTGATAGCGATATTTCCCGTCACATTCGCGCCTCCGGGGAAGAACGGAATCAATCCCATCATGTTATTGATAAAGATGAAAAAGAACGCTGTCAGCAGATATGGCGCGAACTTCCGGTAGTTAGGTCCGACACAACTCTTGATGATATCGTCGTTCACCATCATGATGAACATCTCCATGAATCCGATAAATCCTCCCGGTGCTTTGGCTCCTTGCGGACGTTTCCTGTACCAATGTGCCACACACAACACGATAACGAGCAGCAATACGCTGTTGAACAACAAGGCAAACGTCACTTTCGTAATGGAAATATCCCAAGGGCGAACCTGTTCGCCTGCGGCGTCATACTCTACCAGTTTGCCTTCATATTTGCTTCCTGCGGGAGCGATGGAAAGTCCTTCATACGTACCTCCATTCTCTTCGAGACGGGAAGAAAGGAACGTGTGCCAACCTGAAGTGCTACTATAAACAATAATAGGTAACGGTATAGTAATATGCGTGTTACCCCATGTTGTAATATGCCATTCGTAGGAGTCACCGATATGCCCGAACACAATTTCTTTCACATCAACCGTATTCTCCTGTTCCTCCTTCGGAGTAATTTCGTCCTGCGTCTGCTGCGCCACCGCTTCCCCCTCTTGCTCTTGCGCAAGAACCGGCAAACTGACCGCTGCCATCAGACAGAACAGAATCAACGGAGCTACTATGTTATGCAACTGTTTCATGTTTCTTCTTATTTTTCTTTTTCCGTTTCTGGTTCATCTCAAAAGAGAAGAAAAACCAGGTTTCGAATATCAGATATATCAAATAGAACGAGATAAACGTCAGTAAAAAAGCTCTGGCTTCTTCGCGTACAGCAAGGCAATAAATCAAGACCAGAATCAGCGAAAGAATCATCTTTATCATCTTCATTGCCAAATACAACAGTAACAATCTCTGCGGAGCGTGCCGCCGGCAAGCGTCGAACATATAGATGCTGGCCAACCCGAAGAAGTAAAAATAAACCGGTATAAACGGATACCCTCCGAAATAATGCCCCGGCAGAGCGAAGTGTAGGATAACAGCTCCGAGCGCCGCACTAATCACTGCAAATAAGGTATGCCAACAGATAAAGTTCCGTTTAGTTTTACTAATATTCATCATGTTACTGTGTTTTTCTGTAAGGTTATTATCTCGTTTTTTTCAATCTTTAGATACTTGGTCTTTGTGCTGGAAGGCTTCCGTCAGGAAACACAGGCAGAAACCGTGCCGTCACTCATTTCGACAAAACCGCCCTGAATATCTATCGTGTGCTCTTCTCCCTCCATCGTCGTATAACTCAACGTTCCCGCTTTCAGCGACGATACAATGGGCGCATGCCCCGGCAGAATAGAAAACGAACCGATCATGCCCGGCAACGTGACAATCTTCACATCTCCGTCGAATATGCTCTTTTCGGGCGATACTATACTCAAATGCAGTTCTTTCATCACTCTATATTTTTATTTTTTCGCCTGTTCCAGCAATTTCTTACCTTTCTCTATTGCTTCCTCAATCGTACCGACATTCAAGAAAGCCTGTTCAGGAAGATAATCCACTTCTCCGTCCAGAATCATCTTGAATCCCTTGATGGTATCTTCAATACCCACCATCACACCCGGAACGCCTGTAAACTGTTCGGCTACGGCAAACGGTTGCGAAAGGAAACGCTGCACACGGCGGGCGCGGTTCACTACCATCTTGTCTTCTTCCGAGAGTTCTTCCATACCGAGAATAGAGATAATATCCTGCAATTCCTTGTTACGCTGCAAAATTTGTTTCACTCGCTGCGCTATGTCGTAATGTTCCTGACCTACAATGTGCGGGTCGAGGATACGTGACGTAGACGCCAACGGGTCGACAGCCGGATAGATACCCAGTTCAGTGATCTTACGGTCGAGTACGGTAGTTGCGTCCAAGTGGCTGAAAGTCGTTGCAGGAGCTGGGTCGGTCAAGTCATCGGCAGGCACATACACCGCTTGTACGGAGGTGATAGAACCTTTGCGGGTGGACGTGATACGTTCCTGCATCGCACCCATTTCCGTGGCCAGCGTAGGCTGATAACCAACGGCGGAGGGCATACGTCCCAGAAGGGCGGACACTTCCGAACCTGCTTGCGTGAAACGGAAGATATTATCGATAAAGAACAGGATATCGCGTTTCTCACCTTCTTTACCGGCGTCGCGGAAAGATTCCGCTACCGTCAGTCCGGACAGTGCCACCGAAGCACGTGCGCCCGGAGGTTCGTTCATCTGACCGAAAATCAGCGACACTTGCGATTTCTCCAGTTCGTTATAATCTACTTTCGAAAGATCCCAGTGGCCTTTCTCCATGCTTTCCTTGAATGCTTCGCCGTAGCGGATAACGCCGGATTCGATCATTTCGCGCAGCAAGTCGTTACCTTCACGGGTACGTTCACCTACTCCGGCAAATACGGAGAATCCGTTATGTTTCTTGGCGATATTATTGATAAGTTCTTGGATCAATACGGTTTTTCCCACACCGGCGCCGCCGAACAAACCGATTTTACCACCTTTGGCATACGGTTCGAGCAGGTCGATCACTTTGATACCCGTGAAGAGCACCTCTTGCACAGTTGTCAAATCCTCAAATTTAGGGGGGTCCCGGTGAATGGAATACGCACCGTCGCGGTTGAGTCCTTTCATACCGTCGATCGAATCACCGACTACGTTCATCAATCGTCCTTTAATCTGTTCGCCTATCGGCATAGTGATCGGGCCTCCGGTGGGATACACTTTCATGCCTCTCTGAAGTCCGTCGGTACTATCCATTGCTACAGTACGCACCGTATTTTCGCCGATATGTTGCTGAACTTCTACAACCAGTATTTTGCCGTTTGGCCTCTTTATCTCCAGTGCGTCGTGGATGCTTGGCAGCACCAGTTCCGCATCCGTACCTTCAAAGTACACATCGACCACAGGGCCGATCACCTGCGAGATATGTCCGATAATCTGTGACATAAGCAATCTTTTTTATATTATTCTTTTTCTTTCCTATTGAATCTTAAATAGTATGACAAGGAACGAATGCTTCGCGCTTTATCTGTTTTTACTATTATAATAACAGCTAAGTTCCACTTTTGTTCATCTATATTTTATTTCTGATAAACTATCACCTAAAGAAATAGTTATATAAACAACTGCGCAAATGTAGAAACAATTCCGTATCGTTGTTACTCCTTTTTCATTATTTGTCGTTCGCTAACACTTATTAGACTAATAACAACTACAGATTGACCAATTTAGACGAATTTCGACTACAAATCAATAGCAAAATAGATTTTAAGATAATAATCTATCAATAAACTAAATTTCCGTATCCAGTTTCCTTTCTCATTGTTTAAAATCAAGGATTTAGCCATGACACAAAATAGTAGCACAAACAACTAGTTTTGTGTTCGAGCACAACGAACATTGTTTTTCCACGCTTTCCTTAAGAAAGTTTAAAGCCATATTTCCTATTTTCTCACTATCCATTTCTCTATATTCCACGTTTACACACTAAAATTCACACCAATCTTTAAATATAATCAACGCATATACAATTATAATCTCGTTTTTTTGCTGTAATTTTGCACCACTAATATAAAACACTCAAAATGATGAAGAAAATACTGTTACTCGGTTCCGGAGAACTAGGAAAAGAATTTGTAATTTCAGCTCAACGTAAAGGTCAACACATCATTGCCTGCGACTCATACGCGGGAGCACCTGCTATGCAAGTGGCTGATGAATTTGAAGTATTCGATATGCTGAACGGTGAAGAACTGGAGCGTGTCGTAAAGAAACACCAGCCGGACATTATCGTTCCGGAGATTGAAGCGATCCGCACAGAACGTTTGTATGACTTCGAAAAAGAAGGCATACAGGTAGTGCCCAGCGCCCGTGCCGTGAACTTCACGATGAATCGTAAAGCTATCCGCGACCTTGCCGCCAAAGAGCTCGGACTGAAAACAGCCAAATACTTCTACGCCAAAACATTGGACGAACTGAAAGAAGCTGCCGCTAAAGTCGGTTTCCCTTGTGTCGTTAAACCGTTGATGTCATCCTCCGGTAAAGGACAGTCGCTGGTGAAGAGTGCCGACGAACTTGAACACGCCTGGGAATACGGATGCAGCGGAAGCCGTGGCGATATCCGCGAGGTTATCATTGAAGAATTTATCAAATTCGACAGCGAAATCACCCTGCTCACCGTTACTCAAAAGAACGGCCCCACCCTGTTCTGCCCTCCTATCGGACACGTGCAGAAAGGTGGCGACTATCGCGAAAGTTTCCAGCCTGCACACATCGATCCTGCTCATTTGAAAGAAGCGGAAGAGATGGCAGAAAAAGTAACCCGCGCGTTGACAGGCGCAGGACTTTGGGGAGTTGAGTTCTTCCTAAGCCATGAAAACGGAGTCTATTTCTCCGAACTTTCTCCACGTCCGCACGATACCGGCATGGTAACTTTGGCAGGAACACAAAATCTGAATGAATTTGAATTGCACCTGCGTGCCGTGCTCGGTCTGCCTATTCCGGGCATCAAGCAAGAACGAATAGGCGCAAGTGCCGTCATCCTCTCTCCGATTGCCAGCCAGGAGCGCCCTCAATATCGTGGACTGGAAGAAGTGACCAAAGAAGAAGATACCTATCTACGTATATTCGGCAAACCGTTTACACGCGTCAACCGTCGTATGGGTGTGGTGCTTTGCTACGCTCCGCTCGATGCTGATTTGGATGCGTTGCGCGACAAGGCTAAGAGAATTGCAGAGAAAGTAGAAGTTTACTAAAAAAGAAATTTAGAGATAAGATGAATAGAATCCGCCAAGTAAACCTGTCTGACATTCCAGCACTACAAGAGCTATATCAGCATACAGTCCTGACTGTGAACCGAAAAGATTATACAGCCGAAGAAGTAGCAGACTGGGCTTCGTGCGGAGACGATACATCACATTGGGGTGAGCTTTTCGAAGAGCAACATTACGTGGTTGCAGAAAATGAAGAAGGTGTGATTGTAGGCTTCGGCTCTGTCAACGACGACGGATATATGCACACGCTGTTTGTCCATAAGGACTTTCAGCATCAAGGCATTGCGACATCTTTGTATAAATATCTCGAAGCATACGCACGAGAAAGAGGTGCGAAAAGATTAACATCGGAGGTTAGCATCACGGCAAAACCGTTTTTCGAGAAACAAGGTTTTCAGGTTGATGAAGAACAAAAACGGAAAGCTAATCAAATGTGTCTCACCAATTATAAAATGAGCAAGCAACTCTATTAATCTATATCGTTTCACATCTAAAATGCAAAGACATAGAATCAGTCTCACTTACTGACGAAGAGAAAACTTATTCTATTGATAAAAAACTCCAACCAATGCGACTTTATCCGCCACTTGGTTGGAGTTCTTTTTTAGCTTTATGAAATGTTTTTCAGATACATAACAATGAAACTATCGTTTCTTACTCAAGAAACGTTTTGCCAAATATTTACGTATCGGTTCGTCATACAGTTTCAGGCACAGATAAGCAAGCACGATACTCAAGACAAAGATGCACACGGCTACGTGCCAAGTCTCGCCCAACGTATAGAGCTTATTCTCAATCAGCCATGCATAGAACAGATACATCAACGGATAATGGATCACATAAACCGGATAGGATATATCCCCCAGAAATTTGCATATCTTTGTCGATTGCACGTCCGTAGTGGTGCCCGACGCTCCTATCCAAAGAATGATAGGGAAAGCCACAATCACACAAAACGCTTCATAAACACCATTCATGCAAAGCGGCTCCATTCCTTCGAGATAAGGAACAGCGAACAGGGCAATCAATGCAACGGTACAGATCCAGAAAGCACCTCTCACCTTCATAGGCTTGAAGTTACGCGACATCAGCATACCCAGCGAAAAAGGGAAAAGCATACGTAGGGAGCCGCCCAGGAAGTTAACCCCGTCCAGCGTCCAGCCCACTCCTATGTTTCCATAAGTGGAGACATTGAAGACGGCAAACGCTGCCAATGCTACCCCCAGCAACACCACAAATACCGTCAGCGCCTTGTTGGACAAGCGACGGATGAACAACGCATACAGGATATTACCGATATACTCGAAAAATAACGACCAGCAAGGGCCGTTCAACGGAAACATCTCACCGTTGCCACGAACTTCATATCCCACCCCCGGCATGGCAGGAATGAAGAATATCGTGCAAAGAAGAGACAACATAATCATGGAGATGGCTACATGCGTTCCATCCCATTGCACACAACCCTGAATACAGAATGTGATAGCACCCAATACGGCACCCATAACGACCATCGGATGAAGACGTATCAAACGGCGTTTAAAGAAATCTTTCATGGTGAGACTCTTGCCCCAACGGTCGTCATAAGCGTAACCGATCACGAAACCCGAAAGGATAAAGAAGAAATCCACGGCAAGATAACCGTGGTTGAGAGTCTCGATATTGCCACCACCGGCAAAAGCATATCCCTCGAATACATGATACCATATCACCATAAGAGCCGCTACACCGCGAAGTCCGTCAAGAAGATCATAATGTGCTTTGGTATCTGCAAAGGCTGAAGAAGAAATGTTCGACATCTGTTTTTCTATTAGTTAGTTAGTATTTTCAGATGGCAAAGATACGGTTTGCGAAACGAAGTTCTTTTGCTTAAAAGCAAAAAAGCCCTACCGAAAACTATTTTTTAGCACGTACCCGACTAAGCGTGTAGATGGAAATGCCCAAAAAGGCAGCCACATACTTCAGCTTCACCCGGTTTATCAGTCCGGGATAGCGACGGTTGAACTGCTCATACCGTTCTTTAGGCGAAAGCTGGAGCCGTTCCACAAACATGTGGCTAAGTTCTTTATTGACATTCTGATGCAGGATACGCCCCCAGTTGGCTATGTCGATATAGGTTTCGTAGAGCATATTCAGCTTGTCGATATGGATGACGTAGATTTTGCAATCGGAAAGCGTTTCAATGCTCTCCACCGACGGTTGCTGATAGTAGAGCGAATCCATGCCGAACGTAATGTCGCCTTCTAGCGTGAACCACGTAGTAGTATCCTGTCCGTTGTGATGGAATACGGAACGGGCAATGCCCTCTTCAATGAAATAAACCAGGCGGTCTGTTACCCCCGACTGGACGATATAGGTATCTTTAGGATAATATCGCAGTTCCATATTCGCCTGAAGCGCCTGAAGCGCTTCATCGGATACCGGATAGATTTCTCTTATTTTTTGAATAATGTTTTCCATTTTGAGATTCCTTACTTGATTCGACAGACCACCGGACGGACATTTCTAATGACGCACCTTAGGATACTTATTATTGAAACGGAATCCCAAGCCGAGCATCAGATAATTAGGTGTCTGAAAGTTTTGGAGATTGTAACCGATGTGAAGGAAAGAGCTACGTGTCACGTCTATCTTCAACGCAAAGACCTGATACAGCCCCCGCAAATCGCCACGCCCCAGCACATTCGTTCCCAAACCGACATTGATGGTGAAAAACGGCATTACATACTCCGCCCGTCCCGAAAGTCCGAGAGCAAGCTGATGCTGAATGCCCGGCACAAGAAACCTGCGTTCGGAAGTGCCGCTGCCTCCATCGTAATCGTACTCCACAATCCGGTCTTCGGTGTACACATTGGCACTACCGTCATAAACACCGTCCAGCGAGACGCCGAATCGCAGCTTATAGTTGAGGTTGTACATCGGGGCAAAGTTGAATCCCGCCACGGGGTAACTGCCCGGCGAAGCTATCTGCTTCCCGCTTTCTACGTACACGCCTTTCCGTCTCCACGAGCCGAACAACACAAGGTCGTAACTGATATGACGGGGAAAACGGGGAATATACGGCTTGACCAAAGACTTGGTCAGGTCGGATTCTTCACGGTTGAAGTTGTACACCAGACCGATTTTCGCTCCGGTGGTGTTCACTCCTGCGTTGGGGAATTTGGTGTTGCCGTTGGAGAAATGCGTAAAATCTCCGCCGATGATAAAATCGAAATAACGGGAAAGCGACCAATTGAGGTAGATACCTGCATTGAGATACGCATTCACCCGTGAACCTACCGCTCCGTTGTAGGAGTTGTAATCGTTATCGTATGGTTTCCATCCGGCAGAAAGGCCGAAATTCCACTCGTAATTGAGCGAAAGACGGGGATTGAAACGGGCGATACGTGCGCCCTGAAAGACATAGAACGTCACCGGATCACCGAGTTGCTTACGGTCGCCAAAGGTGGTGACGGCCAAGCCGAAGCCTTGGTAGGCTCCGCCGTAGATACGGTCGGCACAGGTATTGGGACGAAACTTGAAGGAATATTTCAAATGAGCGGCAAAGGAACTTTGGATGGGCTTCCACCGTTCGTTCTCTCCTTGCAGGAAAGGATTGGTGGGGAACACGTATTGCGGCCGAGCTTCTATCCCCAACCGGTGAATGAACCGATGGGGAACGTAAGGAGCTACCGTGTCCATGCCACATTGCGGGAAACTGTTGCGCCGGAATCCATGAAGTTCTTCCTGCAATCGACGCACTTCTTCACGAAGTTCGCGGACGTCCTGCTGGAGTTGCTCCACGTCTTGCCTGACCTCTTTCACCTCCTGCCCCACTTCTTGCGCGCACAGCGAAGCAACGGGGAAAAGCAAGGCGGAACAGAATAGGATGATTTCCCGTCTGGGTATCTTTACTCTCATATCATAGTCTGGTTAGTCTTTTTCAGAACGAAGTTTATAAATGGAGCTTCTCGATAAACTGCGCTACATGATAGCCATCCATCAATCCATGATGGCAAGTGACGGAAACGGGCATCATCAGCCTTTCTCCTTCGCGGAAGTATTTACCGGTGGAGATTTTGGGAACGCTGTCGCCCGAACGCATATTGGTGGGATGCTTCATATCGGTGAAAGAGAGCCACGGCACAGCCGAATAATGAATGGCGTTGGGATGAAACGTACCTCCTTTGTTGAGTCCCGTAGTGGCTTGCAGGCGTTCCATCTCGGCTTTTGCCCGACGAATAAAGACGAGTTCGTCCGGATCGTATTCAAAAGCGGCAAAAGAAAAGGTGTGGTCGGCACGCCCCACAGTGGCTTCGGGCAGAAGACTGTCATAACACACCACTCGATTGCCTTCGATGCGGTAGCGGAACTCTTCCACGGCAGCCGCGGCAGTCACGATGCGGTGAAGGACGAGCAGGGAAAAGGAAACGCCTTTGTCTTTGGCTTCCTGATACGCGCGCGTACAATCTACGTTGACCGTCACTCCAAAAAAAGGATCGTCAAAAGCACTGAAATGTTCGTAATGTTCTCTTCTGTTCCAAGTAGCAATATCGATGATCTTCTCTATCTGATTCATTCTAAACACTCTTTTTTAAGTTTCACCACAGATTACACAGATTAACACAGATTGAATTCGGATGCATCCTTTTTTCTTTTTATATCTCAACCATTATCGGTAATTAAGAATCTGTGTTAATCCGTGTAATCTGTGGTGAACATAGATATACAATTACTGATGTTGCTCACGCAACAAGTCATTCACTGTCTTCACCGGGTTAAAGGTAGAAAGAGGAACTTCTACAAAGACGGTATTCCAGTCGCTCATCGCACCATTCCACAAACCGGGAAGTTCGAGGGCTTTCAGGTCTTTACCGTTCTTCGATTTGTAGGAGATGAAGCCGGTGGCTTTATCTACATATTTCACCAGGTCGAATTTATGTCCTTTATAATCACGCACAGCGCATACGAGGTCTACCGGATTGAAGTGCGTACCCTTCTCGAACATTTCTTTCTTCTCCGGATCGTCCATGTCGATCTGCGAGCTTTCGAGGATTTGCAGGGAGATGGTTCCGTCGCTATTGTAAGCAAGGAACGGACCGCCGCCGGGTTCGCCTACGTTCTTCACCATTCCGCAGACACGCATCGGACGGTTGAACTTGTTTTTGAGGTAAATGGCCAGTACGGAGTCTTCGAGATCTTTTGTTTCCGGATTCTTGCAGAAGAGTTTCTTTTGCAGGAATTGAAGCATTTCCATCATCTGGTCGTGCGTATACTTGCCGCTGTCGAGCAGCGTGAGGTATTCGAATACATGTTTTTGCAGGGTCACGAGCACTCCGGCAATCAGTTTCTTATACGTAACGGTGTCGGCTTTCAAACGGTCGGGCACTACGTTGTCGATGTTCTTGATGAAGATGATGTCTGCGTCCAAGTCGTTCAGGTTCTCAATCAGCGCGCCATGACCACCGGGACGGAACAGCAGTTTGCCGTTGTCGCGGAACGGTTGGTTGTCCATATCGGCAGCAATGGTGTCGGTACTTGGCTTCTGCTCGGAGAAGGTGATGTAATAGTCTACGCCGTAACGTTTGGCGAAGTCGTCCACTTTTTCCGTCACGAGCTTCTTGAAAAGTTCGCGGTGTTCGGTAGACACGGTGAAGTGTACGTTCACTTTGCCGCTCTTGCCGGCTGCATACAGAGCGCCTTCGGCAAGATGTTCCTCCATCGGAGTACGGGAGCCTTCAGGATATTTATGGAATTTGAGCAGACCTTTCGGTAGTGCGCCATAGTTCAGTCCTGCAGTCTCCAGCAGGGCGGACACCACTGCTTTATAGTTGCCTTCTTCCATCAGTCCGGGAATGTCTTTTCCGGAGATACGCTGGCAGGCCACATTCAGATCGTCATAGAAAGCAAAATTCTTGATTCCGTCAAAGAAAGCCTGTTCGAACTTGGTAGTCGGCTGGTCATAATCGGCGGACAGAAACTCGAATAGATTCTTAAACATACGACTTGCAGCACCGGAGGCAGGCACGAACTTCACAACAGTCTTATCTGTGTTTGTATATGCATCCCAGGCGGCCAGATAAGCCTTCTGTTCTTCTGCGTCGGGAGCTAATATGCCCTTTTCGATGGAAGCTGCCGCATCCAGTTTTAAAAAGGGAAATCCCGTCTGGAAGCATGCTAATTGTTCTGCAATTTGCTCTTCCGTGATGCCTTTCTTGGCAAGCAACTCTTTGTCCTGTGTCGTTATCATAATATCTAATTTTATTAATTGATGCCCAAAAATACAAAATGTTATTTACTTCTTGCCGAATAACCGGAAAAAAAACTACTTTTACATCGAATTAACAAGATTGAATATGGACGACTTTTTTACATCAGAGGAAAAAAAGGAGCTTTTTTCACTCTACCGGCATTTAATGCAATCCGCCGGAGACAGTATTTCCTGGAGGGATTGCCAAAAGTTAAAGAAACATCTTATCAAGGCGGCCCAATGTAACGGTCTGCAACGCAATAACTTCGGGATGAATCCCGTCATCAGAGATTTACAAACAGCAGTGATCGTTGCCGAGGAAATCGGTATGAAAGGTTCGTGCCTGATCGGGATCATGTTGCACGAAATCGTGAAAGGTCATGTATTATCTATCGACGAGGTGAACGCCGAATATGGTGAAGACGTGGCAAGCATCATCAAGGGATTGGTGAAGACGAACGAGCTGTATGCCAAAAGCCCTGCCATCGAGTCGGAGAATTTCCGTAATCTGCTGCTGTCGTTTGCGGAGGATATGCGCGTAATCCTGATTATGATTGCCGACCGCGTGAACGTGATGCGCAAAATAAAGGATACAGGCAACGAGGAGGACCGGATCAAGGTGGCAAACGAAGCAGCATACCTGTATGCTCCGCTGGCTCACAAGCTGGGATTGTATAAGCTGAAATCGGAACTGGAGGATTTGTCTCTCAAATATACGCAGAAAGAGACATATTATTTCATCAAGGATAAGCTGAATGAAACGAAGGCTTCCCGCGACAAGTATATCGCCGCTTTTATCGAACCGATCCAAAAGAAGGTGGCGGAAGCGGGACTGAAGTTCGACATCAAGGGACGCACGAAGTCGATTCATTCGATATGGAACAAGATTCAGAAGCAAAAGACTCCTTTTGAGGGGATTTATGACTTGTTCGCCATCCGTATCATCCTGGATTCGGAACCGGACCCGGCGAAGGAGAAACAGGAGTGCTGGCAGGTGTATTCGATTGTGACGGATATGTACCAGCCGAACCCGAAGCGTCTGCGCGACTGGCTTTCAATACCGAAGAGTAATGGTTACGAGTCGTTGCACATCACCGTGATGGGCCCGGAAGGGAAATGGGTGGAAGTGCAGATACGTACCCGACGGATGGATGAGATCGCGGAACGCGGACTGGCTGCGCACTGGAGATATAAAGGTATCAAAGGAGAAACGGGCTTGGACGAGTGGCTGACTTCCGTGCGGGAGGCATTGGAGAACGCGGACAACGACTCGATGAAGGTGATGGATCAGTTTAAGATGGATCTCTACGAGGATGAAGTGTTTGTCTTTACGCCCAAGGGGGATTTGTTCAAGCTGGCTAAAGGGGCTACGGTGCTCGATTTTGCTTTCCATATACATAGTAAGTTGGGATGCAAGTGTATCGGCGCGAAAGTGAACGGCAAGAATGTGCAGTTGAAGCAGAAGTTGAACAGCGGCGACCAGGTGGAGATCATGACTTCAAACACCCAGACTCCGAAACAGGACTGGCTGAACATCGTGACGACTTCCAAAGCACGCACCAAGATACGCCAGGCGCTCAAAGAAATGGTGGCACGCCAACATGCGTTTGCCAAAGAGACGCTGGAACGAAAATTCAAGAACCGCAAACTGGAGTATGATGAAGCGACCATGATGCGCCTCATCAAGCGTTTGGGATTCAAGAACGTGACGGAGTTTTATCAACGGATTGCCGATGGCGGACTGGATGTGAACGAGATTCTGGATAAATACATTGAGCAGCAAAAACGGGACAGCGATACGCACGATGAAATTGTTTATCGGAGTGCCGAAGGGTATAATTTGCAGACCGCGCAGGAGGAAACGACATCTAAAGAGGATGTACTGGTGATTGACCAGAATCTGAAAGGACTGGAATTTAAACTGGCTAAATGTTGTAACCCGATTTATGGCGATGATGTGTTCGGGTTCGTAACGGTGAGCGGCGGTATCAAGATACACCGGTCGGATTGTCCGAACGCGAACCAGATGCGCGAACGCTTCGGCTACCGGATTGTGAAGGCTCGCTGGGCGGGCAAGTCGGAAGGTACGCAATATCCGATCACGCTGCGCGTTGTAGGACATGATGATATTGGTATCGTGACAAATATTACTTCGATCATCTCGAAAGAGAATGGTATCACGCTACGTTCTATCGGTATTGATTCGAACGATGGGTTGTTCTCTGGCACACTGACAGTAATGGTGGGTGATACGGGGCGTTTGGAGGCTCTTATCAAAAAATTACGGACGGTGAAGGGAGTAAAACAGGTGAGCAGGAATTAAAGTTAAGACAGAAGAACAAAAGAACATATTTTTGGATACGTATGATGAAAATCAAAAAATAATCATCACTCCTGAAATATGTTCTTTTGTTCTTCTGTCTATTTTATCTTACCTTCTTCTTTATATAATAAGGATAAGTGACCAATACGAAGAACAGCAAAGCGATAGAAGCTACCATCTGTCCGGTATGGAGCATCTTGTCTGTATCCAATTCCATGTAGCACGCAGTAGCAATACCCAGGGAGATACCAACTTCGCTTGCCAGCAAATGGGTAGTGTTGGCTGTTCCGCGTTGGCAATGATGGGATAGTTTCACAAATATCATCAGGAATTCCGGCATGGTTAAACCTAAACCCAATCCCAAGAGTACGGAAGAGATGCCTATTGAAAGGTCTGTGTTCAATAAGGACATGGCTACCATTTCCAACCCGATTCCTATAATGACCAAGCGCAGTGTCTTCTCTTTAAAAAAGAACAGGCGCGCGATGAACAGGGAGATAATGTATCCGAGGGTTGTGCCGACAAAGAACGGTACGGGGATTCCCACGTTTCCGAGTACGAAATCGTTTAGGAAAGGGTGTACCATTGGAATCAGTAAGCCCGGAACAAATGTTATCAGAATCAGGTTGATAGCGGGAACCCATCCACGAAGCAATAAGAAGCGGTCGAAGGAATAGAGTTTAGTGACAATCGGCGCACGGAAAGGTACATATACCCCCGATAGCATGAGAATTCCTACAGCTCCGGTTATGACAGATACAGTGAGCAGGTTTTGGAATGAGTGGCTTTGATAGAGCCACACTCCGAGGATAATCCCCAAAAGCATTCCCAGACGTGCCGTCCACGAGAAGCTGACATTTCCCGCGCTCCGCAGTGTGGAGTTGGTGATGTCGATAGCCAAGGTAATACCGGCAGTAGTGCCTATGCCAAAGGCCAGTCCTTGCACGGTACTCAACAGGATTAGTTCTGTGAAGTTCGTCACAAAGGCGTACCCAATCGTCGCCACTACCATCAGGGCAGCGGCAAACATACATACGTATTTACGTTTGTAGGCATCTACCAGGTAGGCATGGAAAGGACCGATGAGGAACATCCCCAAGGTGAAAAAAAGAAAGATTACTCCTGTCTGTGCGGCCGGCACTCCGAGACGGTCGGCCATCTCTACGGAAAGTACCGGAAATAACACATACAAGGATATAAACAACAGCAAATTAGCTACACATATCCGCATAAAATGAACTGTCCACAATTTAACTGCCATATACTATCTTAATATTGTTCCTTCTCGTTGGGGAAGTAGCAATTCTTCACGTCGGAAACGTAACGGCTGATGGCGTCGGTCATCACCGTGTACAAGTCAGCATAACGACGTAAGAAACGCGGACGGAATCCGTTGTTCATGCCAAGCATGTCCTGAATAACCAATACCTGACCGTCTACGTGACCGCCGGCACCGATTCCAATGATAGGAATAGTGAGCTCGGAAGCTACACGCTCTGCAAGGGTAGCGGGGATTTTTTCGAGTACAATGGCAAAACAGCCTGCTTCTTCCAATAAATGGGCGTCGCGAATCAGTTTGTCGGCTTCGGCTTCGTCTTTGGCACGTACGGTATAGGTTCCGTATTTGTTAATGGATTGAGGCATGAGTCCCAAATGTCCCATCACAGGAATACCGGCGCATACGATACGTTTCACCGTGTCGATGATTTCTTCACCGCCTTCGAGCTTCAATGCGTCAGCGTGACTTTCTTTCATGATGCGGATAGCGGAAGCAAGTCCCTCCATCTCATTGCCCTGGTAAGATCCGAAAGGCATATCAACTACCACCATCGCACGCTTTACACCACGTACTACGGATTTGGCATGATAAATCATTTGGTCGAGAGTAATAGGTAAAGTCGTTACATTTCCGGCCATTACATTGGATGCCGAGTCGCCTACCAGAATGACATCGATTCCGGCTTGGTCTATAAGAGTCGCCATTGAAAAGTCATAGGCGGTTAACATCGAAATTTTTTCGCCGCGGAGTTTCATTTCCATCAGGCGGTGAGTCGTTACTTTACGAGTATCTTCGGTATATGTAGACATAATTTTGATTGTTTGAATTTCGGGACAAAGGTACACTCAAATTTTTATATTGCAACCTTTTTCATTTTTCAATCTTGTTTTCTGTATATTTGCATAAAGTGTAGAATGGATTGATTGTACGGGGCGATCCTCTTTGCACCCGGAGGCGGTAACACAGATCGTGCAGATATGATTGCGGTTTTTCTGTGATTACAGCCGGTCGATTCTGCTTGTTTGAATGAGTGTTGATAGTATGGAGAAAGAAAAGTCGTCTCGGGAAGTTCCCGGTTGGTTCAAGATTTTAATCCTTATAACGGCTTTGCCGGTTTTTGCGTGGCCGTGGTTGATGAGCCGGGTAACGTTTGTATTTGTCGAAAAAGCCGCTGGCGATGCTTTGCCTTGGGCTTTGGTCATGTTGTTGCCTTTGTATGTGGTTTTGTCTACGTGGATTAGTTATCGGGTGTATAGTACCCGACGAGAGATTTCGTGGATTTTACAGGGCTTGCAAATGCTGGTGTATTTGGCCTTGTTTGTTTTGATTTTGTAATTTGTGATTACGGATTGTATAGATCGGGGTTGGAAAAATTGATAATGTCCATTACCATTTCATAGGCTTGTTTGGCCGGGCTTTCTGGATTGATTTCTATGGCTTTCAGATAATTTTCGATTGTGAGTTTCCAGTTTCCTTGTTTCCAAGAGACCAGTCCTTTCAAGTAGTATGCCTTGTCGTCTTTCGAGTGGGTCGAGAGCCATTCGTCGATGTATGCAAGAGCTTTTTCCAAGTTGTTTTCTGCGATGAGCCGGTTTATTTTTTCTGAGTCCATTTGCTGTTTTCTTTTGGGCAAAGATAGTGTAAACCGAGGGCAGAAACAAATATACTTGTTGACGTATGGATAATGTGACAACGGGGAAGTCCTAAGAGCAGGACTTCCCCGTTGTTTCAATTTGCATCTTTGATTAATGGGTTAGTTTTTCGGGTTTGGGTAGTTCTAATTCGTTCCCTTCGGGAGCCCAGATAAAGCCTTTGTTGTTCCATGTGCGCAGATAGCCGCCGATGTTGTTGTTAATCATCAGTAGCTGGAATGCATGTTTGCCTTTTTGCAAAGCGATGGAATTACGTGTGCGAGAATGGCGTATGAGTTTACCGTCGTTACTGATGATGACCTTTCCGTCTATTCTCAGTTCGTCCATTTCGGAGGAAAAATAGTATATGCCATCGGCGGGAACTTCGAAGTAGCCGGTGTAGCAGTATGCTCCTTTGTCTTCGATATCCGGTTTGAATTCAAAATCTTTGACAATCTTCGGTGCACTCCAATGCGCTCCATCGAGGTCTTTTACAAAATAGAGGTTTCCCTCGGTACGTCTCAACTCGATACCGGGTTGGGTGCTTTTTTCGGTAGCCGGCATGAGCTTTTCGCGAACTACTTCGATAGAGCGTACCGGACTTAATTTCCCTGAGGGGAGCATAGTGGCTATTTTGACTGTTACATCTTTATTGATATGTAACGGATTTTCGTATTTTGTCGAACTTGTTTGAGGATCACTTCCATCGGTCGTATATACCATAGGATAGTTACGGCTGTTGTGGAACGTCAGCGTGGTATTTTCGGTATATGCAATACGGTCGGCCATAGGGCCTTCGGGCATGGGTATGTGGTAGTTGATGTGGTGCATATCGAGTCGGATCAATTGATTGTCGAGCCGACGAGTGAAAGAGTTGTAATCTTTTTTCTCTTTGGGTGTCCAATCCAATTCTGCCAAAGCCAGCATGCGGGGATATAACAGGTATTCGGTATACTCGGGGGTTACGGCATATTCGGTCCACATGTTGCATTGTGCTCCTAAAACGTGGTGCCGCAAATTTTCTGGAATTTTTGGAGATTTGGGGTCGTAGCTATAAGTTTTTTCGAGAGGCAGTCCGAATTTAATGGCAATGGGTTCGGCTTCGACGGCTCCTTGTCCATGATCCATATACATCCATTTGGAGGGTGTCATGATAACATCGTGTCCCATAGAAGCGGCGGCAATGCCTCCTTCTTCACCTCTCCAAGACATCACAGTTGCTGATGGAGCCAGTCCTCCTTCGAGAATTTCGTCCCAGCCGATCATCGATTTTCCATGAGCAAGGATTATCTTTTCGATACGGTGAATGAAATAGCTTTGCAGTTCGTGGGCATCTTTCAGGTTTTCGTCTTTGATTCTTTTCTGGCATTTGGGGCATTCGTTCCATCTTACTTTGGGGCATTCGTCACCGCCGATATGGAAGAATTTGCCGGGAAACAGAGGAATGACTTCTTCGAGAATGTCTTGTAAGAATTCAAAAGTTTTGTCATTCCCGGCGCAATATACGTTGTCTTCCACGCCCCATTTGTTGCGTAGTTCAAACGGGCCTCCTGTACATGAATATTCGGGGTATGCGGTCAAAGCGGCAAGTGCATGTCCGGGAAGTTCTACTTCGGGGATAACGGTAATGTACCGCTCTGCTGCGTAAGCAACGACTTCTTTGATTTGTTCCTGTGTGTAGAAGCCCCGATGTATGCTTCCATCGGCATTCCGGCGTACAGAGCCAACCTCGGCGAGACGGGGATATTTTTTTATTTCTATGGTCCACAGATGGTCGTCGGTCAAGTGCCAATGGAAATAATTCATTTTGAACATGGCCATGATGTCGAGTTGTTTTTTTACAAATTCCACGTCGTGGAAGTGGCGACATACGTCGAGCATCATACCTCGGTATCCATAGGCGGGTTCATCTTTGATTTCCACACAAGGGATTTCCCATGCTACGTTATCGATAATCGTTTCGCTCTCGATTTGGGGAGGAAGCAACTGCATAACCGATTGCATGCCATAAAAGATTCCTTGCGGAGTTTTGGCTTTGACAATTACCTTTTTGGGGGTTACTGTCAGTTGGTAGCCTTCGTTCCCTATTTTTAGTGACTTGTCTATTTGCAGACTGATAGCGTTTGAGCTTCCGCTGTTTTTTATATTTAGATTGTATCCTGTGGAGTATAGGATTTTTGACTGGAAATAGGCCGCTACTTTTTTTAAATCAGCTCTTTGGTTTTTCCCAATGGCAAAAGAGGTTTTGGAATTTAAAGTAAAATGTCCGTTTTTCTGAACCAAACTTTGGGGAGTGGGAGTGATGTCCAAATGGTTGTCTTGACCCATGATTACAGAACTCGATAGGACGAGAAGACAAATCCATAGGCAAGAAATAGAAAGTGCTCTTTTCATTATAAATAATTTTTATGAGATGAATAATAGGGTCGTTAGTTTTCTCCGTAGTTTACAGTAATGTTGATTACATTCATGTTGTTTACTTCTATTTCGACAGTTTGGTATCCCGATTTTTTGAAGATGAGATATTCGTGATTGCCGGTAGTGAATTTGAACTGACCTTTTGCGTCGGTAACAGCAATGGTTTTTCCGGTGCTTTTTTCAATAATCTGCATATCGGGAACGAGGGTAGCCTGCACGTCACGCACTTCTCCTTTCACTTCCATTTGGCGGGAACTTTTTTTGTTTTTAGGTTTTACGATTTCGTCATTCCCGATCGTCGATGGTTCTCCCGCCACGATAGTTTTCGACAAAATGATATTATTCGATGCTTGTCCTACTTCCAAAATGAACTCGCCGGCTTCGACGAAGCGTTGGTTTTTCTCGTCGACCAAATAGAGATCGGAGATGGGTACTTGAAGTTGTACGGTGCGGGTTTCACCGGGCGCTAATTCTATTTTTTTGAAGTCGCGCAGTTGTTTTACCGGTGTCACATAGGTACTGGCTTTGTCTCGGACATATAATTGAACTACTTCTTTACCGGTGTATTTCCCCGTATTTTTTACTTCTACTGTGGCGTGTATCGTGTCGTTCAATTCGTATTTGTCTTTGTCGGTGGAGAGATTCTTATAAACGAACGAGGTGTAGGAAAGTCCGTATCCGAAACTATATAGAGCCGAAGGAGCCGAGAAAACATAGTCCCGTCCGGGTGAGTCGTAGCTTCCGGGGTTTTTGTAGAATCCACGGTCGGACGGCAGATAGTTGTAGTAGACAGGCAAATGT